>ENA-ORUB01003894-ORUB01003894.1-human-gut-metagenome-genome-assembly--contig:-NODE-3894-length-12048-cov-3.889352_pt1 | contig 12048 bp, 11 predicted proteins | sample MGYA00241918_ERZ509200 | MGnify/ENA primary metagenome ERZ509200 (study PRJEB26280, sample SAMEA2338853) | human gut metagenome | biome: human gut; feature: human-associated habitat; material: faeces... | reverse complement strand
CTTTCGTTCTTCTTCTGTTTTAGGCTTATTCCTCTCAGCAGCTTCCGCAATCTTTTCGCCATGTTCTTCTGCCTCGTCCATGACATGAAACATCTGTGAATTATTATACTCCTGATTTGCTGCCGCAATTTCATTCTCATAATTATGAAACATTTCCAGCTTTTCAGATATTTCTTCCAAAGTGTCAGCCTTTCGGTTTTTCAGATTTTCTTTTTGTGCTTCAAAAAAAGCCACCTTATTATCCCGTTCCTGCTGTCGCTGCAATTTTTCCTGTGTACTTTTCAACATATTAGAACTATTAAATCTATTTATCAGTAAACCTCCACCGGATAAATTGACTGTAAAACTCATCTGGTTCCTCCTTCCCGACAAATTAATACAAAAGATTTTTCTTCTTGTCATTTAGGCTTAACATACTATACTTCCTTATCTATCTTACTTGACGTTAGAGAAGAATTCGTTTTAGAATATGTACCATTGTTTGTATAAGTTGCACTTGCCCGGTTCGCAGCATTTGATATACCAGTTGCTTTCTGGGCTGTTTTGCCTGCAAAGGAATTGTAACCTGTAAAAACCGTTTTCAGTGAACTGATATCTGCTTTCTTCAATTCATCTTCATCCAGCTCCAGCTTATTCCCCTTTCCTATGGTAATACCTATTTTAGAAAGTAAATGACTGGTTTTGTCTGTCATGCCTGTCATCCATGAAGCATTTCTAAGGACATCTTTTGTATTGGATTCTCCTGCCTCCTTAACAACATCATTATAATCATCAATAAAAGATTTCACTTTTTTGGTAATTGCATCCCAGTCATAATCCTCTACCTCTGTTTCTTCCCCGGTCTTTTCATCCTTCTTTTTTATTTTCTTTTTTCCCCAGAGTGACGCATCGTTTAGTGCATCTGCTGATTTTTTCAGGGAATCCGCACTTGTTTTCATCAGTGTAAGCTTCTGTGAAGTATCGCCTTTACCCGATAATTTTTCTGCATCCTGCTTTGCATAATATGCTTTCATAAGTTTTCCATAGCTTCCGTTTTTAATCGCAGCATAATCAGAAAGCATATTGGTGTTTCCTACGGATGAACTGTCGGAAGTTCCTCCAAATAATGCGGAATAATCTACATTGCTGTTATATTTACTTGTGTAATCACTAAAACTCTTAATCTCTGACATAATACCATTCTCCTTTACCAACTATAAACGAATATCAATCGGTGTATACACTGCCTGCTGTGTTGCATTCTGTGCATTTTCCAGAGTCGGTGTTTCTACTGTCACCTGTGTTTCCCCTTTGATATCCGTATTCTTTACGCTGTCTGTCTCCTCTGCCGCAGCCCCCGCAGATTCCTGTGTTTTCTCGGATTTATCAGTATTGTTCTTTGTTGCAGTGTCTTCTGTATTGCTGTTCTCCGCTTTTGCAGCTTCTTCTACTGATTTATTTGCATCTGCAAGTGTAGACATCTGTGCTGCTGTCGCAGACTGTGCCTTTGCCTGCAGCTCTGCCAGTTCTTCTTCCTTCTTCTCAGTATTTCCTTTTCCGGCATCCTGTTTGATTTCAGATTCAAGCACACTGGCACGTCCCTGTATCTGTGTTGCCATACTTCCCTGCACCTTTGCCTGTTTCATGGAAGAATCTGCGGAAATCATCGCCTGCATACTTGCCTGTGACAATCCGGTGTCTTTCTTTTTAGAAGTGCTACTTGTTCCAGCCACCATATCATCCATAGATGACGAATTTTTACTCTGCTGTTCCTTTCTCTGCTCGATCTGGTGCTGTCTTAACTGCTGATTGAGATTGTTAATCTCCTGCTGTATCTCCTGACGCTTTTTCATCTTATCCTCTAATGACATTTCTTCATTCGATGATAAATCCTGTAGCTTCTGCTGTGCATTTGCAATCTGATTCTGAATATTTTTACTTACAGAATCATTCCCCTGTGTCATTCCCATTGTTCCTGTCTGCGTATTTGTCCCACTAAATCCATTGATTCTCATTTTAATCCTCCTTGTTTTGCGAAGCAAAATCCGAACCCTTTGGTGAGGAGAGGATTTGGCCTCCTTGAGCTTAAATTCTGAAATCCGTTTCCTTAAAAATCTGTACAACATGATTTCTCTTTACTGATTCTTTCGGCATATCTTTCTTTACAATAAACAGCGATGTTGTGAACCGCCCTTTTTTTGTTGTGAAGCAAATAAAAAACACTAAATATTCTGATGTTTCACAGATTACTTAGTGCTTTTTGTCCTTATTCTACCTGTAACATAATACTTAGAACCACTTCCTGATTCTCCTGCTCTAAAGATATATCTCCCATATACATCCTTGCAACCCTTCGGATATTATGCAGTCCAATTCCATGCTCCTTCCCGGATTTCGTTGTTTCCGGCAGATCACTGTCCTTATAATTTAACTCTCCCTCATATCTGTTCTTTATGGTTATCATAAAAATACTGTTTTTCCGAAAAGAAGAGATACAGATATAAGGATTTTCTCCACTTACATTTTCCATGCAATTATCCAGTGCATTGTTTAAGATCACGCTTAAATCAAATGCATTTAATTTCGTATCCCCCGGATAATGAAAATCTGATATAAAACGAATCTGCTTTTCCTTTGCTTCTCTTAACTTTTCCATCAGAATCACATCAATGACAGGACTCCCAGTTTTTATCTCAGGAGATATTTCATTCCACTCCTTTTTCAAATGCTCCATATATTCTGCTGCATCATCCATATGATTCTCTGCCACAAGATGTTCCAGCATCTGTATATGATTCCCCATGTCATGACGCAGGCTGCGGATATCCTGATACAGCTTTTCCACTTCCCCGATATGCTTTTTCATGTCACTGACCTGATTTAATACCAGCTCCTGCCCTGTCTGTTCTTCCTGTGCCACCTTCCAGTTTTGAAACATCGTAGTCATAACAAGAATTGCTATGATAGAGATAAAATAATGCACAAAGCTTAAAGCTCCATAAAATCCATAGGTATCTGTCAGGCTCTTTCCTGTATCTTTTTCATAAATATTCAGATAATATTGCAGAATGCCATATCCTGTAACTCCCACAAGAGAAGGTATGATAAGCATTACCAGCTCTTTAACGCTCATTTCATCATTTTTGTATACATATGCTTTATTGATCAGACCGATTGCAACTGCAAGGAAAACGATACAAAGCACAATATCCAGAATTCTCGTTCCAGCATAAAGTACATATTGCAGCCATTGTCTTCCTGCAATCGTATTCCCAAAAACCAGAGCTTTTGTGATAAAATCATCCAGTCTGCCTGCCATTGCAACCGCAAGCCAACGGATAGAAAAAAATGTCACTGCAAGAAATATTTTCTGATAGATGTTTCTTCTGTCCTGTACATACATCACAAGAAATGCAGCCACAACCCCCAGCATATATGCAGAAAAATTGCCAATCTGCTGCGGTATCAGATACAGCACAGACATAATTCCAATATAAACAATACTGACCAGAGCAGCTTCCCTTTTCTTTTTCATATATGGATATACAAAAACACCAAAACAGATTCCTGTAATAATCAAAATTGCAATAACAGAAAACTTCGATGTGATCATCCAGCATCTTTCCACTAAACTCATCTGACTTCATTTCCTTTCCTCTGGTTATACTTCAGATATTGCTTCACAAACTCCGGATAATTCTTTTTTGCAATCAATGCAGTTCCATTTTTCATAGTTACACAAGTTGCATCATATTTTTCTACATATTTAAAATGTACAAGATAGGCTCTGTGTGTTCGGAAAAAATCTGTTCCTGCCATATCACTTAATTCCTGTAATTTACCATAGTATTCAATATCCGTACTTCGTGTATGGATAATAACTTTCCGGTTATACACCTCGGCATACACAATATCACGCAGGAAAATTTTTATATGACTTCCGGCGGTCTGTACCATGATATATTTTTCGTCTTTTTCAAGTCTGGAACTCCTTTTTATGTTATGGACTGCCTTTGTCACAACCTCTTTAAATTTCTCATCGGAAAATGGCTTAACCAGATAATGAAATGCTCCGACATCAAATGCCTGAAAAACATACTCCTCTGCTGCTGTCACAAAAATGAGTATCATATCCTCATTGTCCTGACGAAGCACCTTTGCCGTTTCCATCCCATCCATTCCCGGCATCTGAATATCCAGAAAAAGAATATCCGGCTTACTGCCACTTGCGATCAGTTCATCACCCGATAAATATTTATCTATAACCGCATCTGGCAATAACTTTTTTATCTTTTTCTCCAGTATCTGAACCATAGATACTTCATCATCACAGATAGCTATTTGCATATTGTCACTTCCTTGCTTACATATATTTATAGCTATTATATCGGATAAGTTCTTGCAATATCTATCTGGAATGTTGTGAAATGACCTTTTTTTGTTGTGAAAAGGGGCTGTCGCTTTAACGATTGAAAATCGTTGAGGCGACAGCCCCTCCAATTACTTTTAACTTTCCAGCTTCGTATTCATCTTCCAAAGCTTTCCATGCCACTCTGTTTCCTTCCACATAGCGGTTTTCTGACTGATTTACCTCAACCCATGGCTGTGGCGAATGAATGATCATCATGACCAGATAATCCAGACCCATTTTTTCCAAAGTCTCATCAATACTCTTGGCTGCCGACTCATAGGTCTTATGCTCCGCAGCGACCTTCGATACGACAAAAAGCTGCTCTCTCGGCACACCACAGGTTCTGACACCTTCACCGACACCGCGCTCATTACCGTAAGCTTGCGCTGTATCAATATGACGGTAGCCCGTTGCAACAGCAGCCCTAACTGCATCTGCCGCGTCCGCATCATCAATAAACCATGTTCCAAGTCCAAGCTTTGGTATCTCCACACCGTTGTTCAATGTATAATTTTTGCTCAAAACACTCATCAGTTCTTACCTAAACCTTTCAATTAATCTTCTTTCCATACTTCCTTAGCCATTGTAATCCTCCATTCCTGCCATATAAGACATTATCCTAATCTGTTATATTCTTCATCAGTTACAGGCTCACACCATTCATTACTTGTATTCTCGCCCGGAATCTCTGCAGCAATATGTGAAAACCAGCTGTCCTTCTTAGCTCCATGCCAGTGCTTAACTTCTGGTGGAATTGCGATTACAGTTCCCGGCACAAGGCTTACAGGCTCCTTGCCCTCTTCCTGATACCAGCCCTCTCCAGCTGTACATATAAGCATCTGTCCGCCGCCCTTTGTTGCATGATGGATATGCCAGTTATTACGGCATCCCGGCTCAAAAGTCACATTTGCAAGAAAAAGCCCGCATTTAGGATCTGTCAGCGGATTCAGGAAAGAATCACCAATAAAATACTTAGCATATGCTGTATTTGCCTGACCTGTTCCGAAGACATTCTGCTTTTCAAAATCATCCTTATCCATAAATTTCATGATAATAACACCTCTTCTTTCATAAAAATGTAAATTATTTGATACCTGTATGATACGACTTGAAGTCAGCTTTAGGGCAAGAGGTTTATGAGATTTTATATAATTTTTTACACAAATGTGATGTCTGGTCATGTGATGTCTGGTCTTACGCTCTTGTGCGCCGACTTGCGTTTTGGACTTCCGCGTGCCTCCCCTCCGCCTCAAAGTCCAATCCTCCGCTATTTCTCACCCCTTTTGGACTTTCTCCTGCCTCTCCTCCGCTTCAACGTCCAATCCGCCGCTCTTTCTCACTCCTTTTGGACTTCCTCCTGCCTCCCCTCCGCCTCAAGGTCCATTCCGCCACGCTCCCGCTCCCCACCACGCAAAAAAGGCGGATTGCAAAGCAATCCGCCTGTCTCATTCCGGCAATTCTAATCCGCCAGTCTCAATCAACCAGTCCAATCCTCCATCAGCCAATTCCACCAAGTAAAGCACCTGCAATAAGTGCAACAAGTGAAAGTGGAACAAGAACATATTTGCCAAGTGGTACAAACCACTTTCCAATAGGCTTATCTGCACCTGCATTAACAGCATCAACAGCAAACTTCTTTCCTGCAACCCAGAAGAACATAATTGCTGCGAGCATTGCGCCAAGTGGGCAGATATAGATAGATACTGCATCCATCCAGCCTGATACAATACCCTGTATTACAAGTGAAACAACACAGCCAGCCACTGCGATAATTCCAACAGATGCAACACGGTTAAGCTTAAGCTTCTCCTGAATAGTTGCAACCGGAGCTTCATACAGATTAACAAGTGAGCTCATACCTGCAAACAGAACACATACATAGAATACAATTCCTACAATCTTGCCACCCGGCATACCATTAAATACATTTACAAGATAGATAAACATAAGTCCGGGACCACCTGAAGATAACTCGGCACCGCCTGCTGCCATACCAGGAATAATAACAAATGCAGCTAATAAAGCAGCAATAGTATCAAATACTGCAACATTTCTTGCAGAAGAAACAACATTTTCCTTATCACTAAGATATGAACCATAGATAACAGTTCCGTTACCTGCGATAGACAGTGAGAAGAATGCCTGACCAAATGCATATATCCAGAGCTTTATATCAAGAAGTCCCTTAGGATTAAGAGTAAAAATGTATTTATAACCTGCACTTGAACCAGGAAGTGTGAAGATATATATTCCAAGACCTACAAACATGATGAAAAGCAAAGGCATCATGACCTTGTTTGCTTTCTCAATTCCGCCTGCAATACCAAGTGCCATAATAACAGCAGTTACAACCATCGCGATTATAAGCCACATATTATTGCCAAATGTGCTTGCTGTACTTCCAAACATACCACCAATAGCTGACATATCATTGCCCATTGCTGAAAGCTTTCCAGAAAATGCAAGATAAGTATATTTGAATATCCAGCCAACAACTACAGTATAGCCCATTGCCAGAGCCAGTGAGCCAAGCACAGGAATAAAACCAATTGCCTCACCTGCTTTTCTCTTTCCTGTACGCATCTGCATACAGTCGCCAAATGCTTTAATAGGTCCGCCCTTAGTCGCACGGCCAAGTGCCATCTCCTCGATAACACCTGTTGAACCTATCAATATTACAAATAATACATAAGGTATTAAAAATGTCATACCACCCCATGCAGATACCATATATGGAAAACGCCATATATTTCCCATTCCTACTGCTGAACCGATACAGGCAAGAATAAAACCTGTACGGCTCTTAAAGCCATCTCTTTCCAATTCAATTCCGTTATTTCCCATAGCTTTAGTTCCTTTCTTCCTCATATTATGAATAGCCGTATTCGCTATACATTTTCCTGCAAAGATATCTTATACGCAAAAAAGGCAAAGAAACCATTACCCCTTCCGGGTCATGGCTCCTTTGCCTTTGATGTCTGTATAATATACCATTGTGTTATTCCTGTAAAATACATGTTGGTTATAAAACCATAACCAGAAATAATAGTTAAACTACATAATCCACATCTGTGCCAGATACATCACAACTGGCATTGTAATAATTGAAAACAGCGTTGACAGGCAGACCATACATACTGCCCGCTCATAATCCTGCCCGAATTTCTGTGCAAATATTGCCGTACTCGTTCCAACCGGTGTTGCCGCAGCAATCAGTGTAATCATTCCAATCTGACCGTGTCCCGCCGGTATAATATAAAGCACAAGCAGTGTAAGCAGCGGAATTATTATAAGCCTGACAAACGATGCCAGATACAGGGACGGATTAAGCAGTAAGTCACGGATCCTGACACATGACAGATAATATCCCAGTACTATCATGGCTGCAGGTGTATTAAGTGCCGCAACTCCAGCCATCGTGCTGTTTATTACACCTGGCAGTTTAATTCCCGTAATAAAAAGAAAGAGTCCTATAACAAGTGATATTGTCACAGGATTGACGAATACCTTTTTTATATTTATCATATCCTTGCGGCGGGTTATTATCACAATTCCATATGTCCACTGCAACAGATTAAGAATACTTGCAAATGATGCAACATAGAATGCCGCTTCATTTCCAAATACCGCAGTTACAAGTGGAATTCCGATAAATCCTGCGTTACAGAAAGCAGTTCCAAAGTTGTCTATCGGCTTTCGCATGCCGTATATTATATATGATACAGCTATCGCCACTGCAAATGCAGCTACAGCCAGTACCGCCGACATATGAAGTCCATACAGCTTCTCCATCGTGAAATCTGTTATATAGCTTCTTATAATTACACACGGAATAACCGCATACAGCAGAATATTGGCCATATCCTTACTGCCATGTTCTGTAAGCAGACCTGTTTTAGACAGAATCAGTCCCAGAATCATAAGAATAAACATTATAAATGTCTGCGTTAATAATATTTGTGTTATCATAATCGTAAATATCCTGATTTCTATATTATGTTAATTGTAATTTTTATAAAATACTACATACAAGAGAGGTGCGAACATGGAATTATATCAGCTCAGGCAGTTTCAGTCTGCCGCCAGACACAAGAATATGACCCGTGCTGCCAGTGAACTGTGCATAGCACAGCCGGCATTAAGCAAGACAATCCATAAGCTTGAAGAAGAATTTGGCGCACAGCTTTTTATCCGTAATAAAAAAGGGCTCGAATGTACCCGTCAGGGAGAAATTCTGCTTGAATATGCAGACAGAATACTGGCTCTTTCAGAAGATGCTGCGCGTGCTGTCAGTGAAAGTCTTGGCGATGCAGGCGAAATAAGGCTCTGTCTCCGCTCAAGTGCAGTTCTTGTCAGCAATGTACTTAAAGATTTTATCCATGAGCACCCTCATGTCAGCTTTTCAATATCTTCTGAACCAAAAGGGTGTGACCTGCTGATTGACTCTGTCTCATCAGCTTATGATATTCCAGACAATGCACATCTTCTTATGACAGAAGAAATCTGCCTTGCCGTTTCATCATCACATCCACTTGCCCATACCGGACACATATCAGTAGAACAGATGATGAATGAGAAATTCATTGACCTTGCAGATACTCCATCTTATGCCGGAGTGTTCAATTCAATATTCAGCAAATGTAAGAAAACTCCTCAGATAGCCTACTCATGCAATGATTACATATTACAGGGCAAACTCATAAGTCTCGGTCTTGGAGTATCATTTGTTGCCTCTGTAACATGGACAAGCAGCAGCCTTCCTGAAAACATAAGCCTGCTGCATATAGATGACTGTCCACATTTCAGAAGCATTTATTATCAGCCGCTTGGCTCATTCTGCTCAGAAAATCAACGAATCTTCGAGCACCAGCTTGAAGAATATTTCAAAAAATTGAATAATTAATGCACCTCTAATGGTGTGTCTTCACCTGCTGCAAACTGCACAACACTCTTAACTGAAGACTCAACCATATCAGACACAGCCTGATCTGTGAAAAATGCAACATGAGGTGTGACAATAGTATTCTGGAAAGACTTAAGTATGATGTAATCGTGATTAACAACAAGGTCATCATACTTACGGTCTGTACGGATAAATTCATCCTCACCCTCACAGCAGTCAGTTCCAACTGAACCAATCTTGCCACTCTCAACAGCCTCAATCAGATCCTTTGTATCAACAAGCGCGCCCCTTGCCGCATTTATAAGGATAACGCCATCCTTCATCTTTGCAATTGAATCTTTATTAATCATATGATATGTCTCATCACTTAAGAAAGTATGAAGCGAGATAATATCTGCTCTGGCATACAATTCATCAAGAGTTACATACTCAACATTTTCAAGGTCTTTTGCAGGGTATGGGTCATACGCAATAATCTTACAGCCAAATCCTGAAAGATTCTTAATCACTGCCTTTCCAATTCTTCCTGTTCCGATAATACCTACTGTCATATTCTGCATTTCACGTCCACATATAGGACCAAGTGAATAATCTGCTGTGTGTGAACGCATCATTACATACAAAGCCTTGCGGATACACATAAGCATTAGCATTACTGTATAATTGGCAACTGAATATGGCGAATATCCGCTGTGTGCAACACGGATTCCAAGGCGCTTTGCTGCCTCAAGGTCAACACTGTTATATCCGATTGTCCTGAAACCGATGTACTTTACACCCTCTGCTGCAAGCTTTTCAAGAACAGGTGCTGACAAGTCACACATGCCATCGCACACCGACATAGCCTCACAGCCTTTGACACTTTCTATATCATCTGCTGTAAATCCGCTCCTATTAATCTGTAATTCCACCTTGTATACATTTGCAAATGTATCAAAATACTGTTTTTCATCTTGACGAACGCTGAATGCTGCTATCTTCATAACTTTTCACTCCTCCTACTTAATCCACTCATATGTAAGTTTTCCAAGAATTTCGATTCCCTTAACAATCTGCTCATCAGAAGGTGTCGAATAATTAAGTCTGAATCCATTAGACTTCTGGCTCTCATCTGCTAAGAACGCTGCTCCCGGAACTGAGAGAACACCTCTGTTAATAGCCTCCCTTACAAATGGTGCAGAATCCATTCCCTCTGGCAGGAATGCCATTACGAAAAGTCCGCCCTCAGGGTGACCGAAGGTTACTGAAGGATGGAATTCCTTCTTCATGCACTCCATCATGAGATTACATTTGTGCTCATACACCTTTCTTGAATCCTCAAGATGTTTGTCGAAATCATAGTTATTAATATATTCATTACAAATGTACTGGAAAAGGACATTTGAATGTACATCTGTGCATTGCTTTGCAACTGTAAGCGGTCCTGTGAGCGACTTGTTAAATACAAGAAAACCAAGACGGAATGCAGGTGCCATTACCTTTGAGAAGCTTCCTGCATATATAACCCTGCCCTCTGTATCCATCGACTTGATAGTTGGCACATTTTCACCTGCAAATCTTAATTCACCGTAAGGATTGTCTTCTAATATTGCGATATCATATTTGCAGCAAAGCTCATATACTTTTTTTCTCTTCTCAAGAGAAGTTGTAATTCCTGTAGGATTCTGGAAAGATGGAATTGTGTATAAAAGCTTTGCATCAGGATTAGCCTTTAAAGCCTCCTCAAGCACATTTATATTCATTCCGTCCTGCTCCATTGGGATTCCTACAAGCTTCGCACCGTAAGAACGGAATGTATTAAGGCAGCCTACAAATGCAGGCTCTTCAGTAAGCACAACGTCTCCTTCATTAACAAGTGCCTTAGTTGTAAGGTCCGCACACTGCTGTCCGCCTGATACTATGAAAAGCTCATTATTCTCGAAATCAAAGCCTTCCTTCTTCTCAAGATATTTCTTCATAGTATCACGCAGGGGTGTATAACCTTCACTCAGTCCATACTGTAATAAAGAGACAGGATTCTCGCCAAGTCCCTTTGCTGCTATCTCTTCTATCTCCTTGCATGGGAATGTCTCTGCTGACGGATTGCCACCACCAAAAGATATAATATCCTTGCTTGCTCCTAACTTAAAAAGTTCTCTTATCATCGAACCATGAACACCTGATAAACGATTAGAAATCTCGTATTCCATATATATTTCCTCCTTAAAATACTTGCTAATGCAAAAAAAGAGCCAGAATCCCCTAAAGACTTCCGGCTCCTTTGCCCTTGATAAATGTATCATAACCCCTAATGTCATTCCTGTAAAATACATGTTGGTTATAAAATCATAAATCGCAGCAATAGTTATTATTCGTATTCTTTATATACTTGTTTGTTATATATCGTTATGATATAATCCTTAGTGCTACCCCTCCTACACATGGTAGAGAAAGGAGGTGGATTGCTTGGATGCACTAGTGTCCTTGATTATCTCTATCTTGGCAAATATAGCTTCTTACTATATCTGCAAATGGCTGGACAGAGATAACAGACGGTAGCCAGCCTGGGGACTAAGCCACCCTGCCAGAACGGAATAGAAAACCCCACGAGCCCTAACTCGTGGGGTTTTCGTAGATTGCTTGAATGCACTACTTGTATCCAATGACATTGTAGCACATGCCATCAGACATTACAAGTATATTCTTTTTCTTTTCAAACATTACAAAATTATCAGACAACTTTCCCATTTTCTTAAATTTCATAATCACTACAATC
>ENA-ORUB01003893-ORUB01003893.1-human-gut-metagenome-genome-assembly--contig:-NODE-3893-length-12051-cov-2.649133_pt1 | contig 12051 bp, 9 predicted proteins | sample MGYA00241918_ERZ509200 | MGnify/ENA primary metagenome ERZ509200 (study PRJEB26280, sample SAMEA2338853) | human gut metagenome | biome: human gut; feature: human-associated habitat; material: faeces... | reverse complement strand
GGTTCGATCCCCGTCTCGCGCTCTTTTATTTTGTAAGGAAGTCAGTATTTATCTGACTTCCTTTATTTATGCAAAAAGACATGGCGCCACCTGGTACCATGTCTTTCTCTAAGTTTAATAAGTGATGCGCTATCACCTGTCACTTCACATAAACAGCCGCTTTATCTGATACTTTTCCTGAATTGTCGCCACCACCGACTTCCTTAAATCCCACATCAACAATCTCTGTTGTTCCGTCTCCATATGTCACAGTTATACTTAATGTAAGTCCTTCATACATATTTTTAACCATCTCATTGTATACCTGACGTTCCTGATACAAAGATTCTTTTTCTAACTGCTTTGAAAACTTTACAATCTGTATGCCCTCGCTCTGACTGTTGCCGCTCTCCTCATACTCTTTCCCGATATCTTCAATAATGTAATAAGCATAGCCGTTCTCCGTCTGTTTTCTGAATTTTTCAGAAGATGTCTGATATTCAGGACTGTCCTTGTCAACCTCTTTCATTCTCGCCAGATTATATGTCACATCTGAATCATTTCCCGTTATAGAATACTTAATCTTTGAGATATCTTCGCCCATTACATTTATACCAGCCATAACCTGTCCCATCACAGATGAATCTCCAGCCTGGCTTGAAATTCCAGCCACAACTCCTGATACACCAGCATTTTTCTCATCATTAGAAAAAATACATTCCGATGTATCATCAAGCCCGGCTGCATACACATTCATTACATGAGCAATTTTAAATCCTGTCTGCTCTGATGCTGGCTGATTACTGCTCTGGTTTCCGTTTCCTGTCACAGAAGGCTTCAGTCCTCTGACTCCCAATACAGCAGTAACAGCCGCCGCTGCCACAAGACCTGCTGCAATTATCTTCTTTACATTATTGCTCTTTTTATACCTGATATCCACACTGGCAGTTTTCTTGTAATTTCCCGCTTCTTCAATCATTCGCGGACTAATTTCATTAAGTCCTTCATATAAATCCATTGCCTCCGATTTTTTCATAGATATAAACCCTCGCTTTCCAGATATTTTCTTAATTCTTTTCTCGTTCTGTGAAGAGTAACTTTCACTGCTGATTCGCTCATCTGCATCCTTTCTGAAATATCTTTAATTGAGTCCGAGTACCAGTACCGCCTGAGAAATATAATTCTTTTATTTTTATCAACTGTTTCAAGAAAATGCGATAACATCTCTCCAATATCTTCCTTGTCCAGATGTGTCTGCAATCCGCCATCACCTATGCATTCTTCCAGCTCTTTTGTCAGCTCAACCACTTTTGCCTGCCTCTTACCAGCATTGTTTTTCCTTATCATATCAATCGCAATATTTCTTGCAGATGTTGCAAGAAATGCGAATAAATACTCTGGTCTTGCAGGCGGTATGCTGTTCCATGCCTTCATATACATGTCATTGACACATTCCAGCCCATCCTCTCTTGATTGCAGTATATTGGCTGCCAGTGCATTTAACTTAGAACCATATTTTTCATCAACTGCATTAATTGCATCTTCATTCCTTTGAAAAAATAAATTAATTATCTGATTATCATCCATTACTGTCTGTACTCCCTGTTTTTTAAAAGCGTTAACCCTTTCATAATTAGAGACGGATTATTCCTGCAACGGTTACATTTATCCCATAAAAAAATTCTGGAAGACGCATTATCTCCCAGAATCATATTTATATTCACAACACATTAAGCATTACCACTGTTTTAGTAATTTCCCAAACACATCCAGTGCTTCCTGCACAACATCCGGTCTTGTCATATCTATTCCGCACAGCTTAAGAAGCTCAATAGGGTGCATTGAAGAGCCGCCTGACAAGAACTTTCTGTAACCTGCTATAACCTGCTCATCACCTGCAAGTATCTTGGTTGATATTGCAATTGCAGCGGAATAGCCTGTTGCATACTGGTATACATAGAATGGTGTGTAAAAATGTGGTATTCTTGCCCACTCAAGTGCTATCTCATCATCAATAACCATATCCGGGCCGAAATACTTCTCATTCAGTTTCTTGTACATGGCACAAAGGCTCTCTGCTGATAAAACCTCACCCTGTTCAGCCTTTGCATGCGCTTCCATCTCAAACTCTGCAAACATAGTCTGTCTGTAAAGAGTTCCCTTAAACTGCTCAAAGAAATGATTGAGCAGATATCTTTTCTTCTTCTCATCATCAGTATTCTTTAACATATACTGCATAAGAATCGCTTCATTACAGGTTGACGCAACCTCCGCAACAAAGATCTTATATCCTGCATAAATATAAGGCTGGTTTGCATTAGAATAATAAGTGTGCATTGCATGTCCCATCTCATGAATAACCGTAAAAACATCATTGAGTGTATCTGAGTAATTAAGAAATACATATGGGTGTGTGCCATAAGCGCCCCATGAAAATGCTCCCGAACGCTTTCCGGTATTCTCATACACATCTACCCAGCCATTATTAAAGCCTTCTTTAATGTGTGAAACATACTCCTCACCCATTGGTGCAAGTGCCTTCACAACAATGTCCTTAGCCTCATCATAGCTTATCTTCCAGTCAATATCCTCTACCATCGGTGCATAGATATCATAAAAATGCAGCTTATCAACGCCAAGCGTCTTCTTTCTTATATCAACATAGCAGTACATTTTGTCAAGATTGTCATTGACAGTCTTAATAAGATTCTTATATACATTTTCCGGAATAAATGAACCATCAAGATACATGTTCAGTGTTGACTTGTAACCCCTTGCGTCTGCATAGAACATTGCCTGCTTGACATTGCCATAAAACGCTGCCGCAATTGTGTTGATATACGCCCCATACTGCTTATACAACGCCTCAAATGCCGCCTTTCTTACAGCTCTGTCATGACTTTCCATAAATGTGGCAAAATTGCCGTTAGTCAGCTCATCTTCCTGTCCGTTCTCTCTTTTCACCTTGCCAAACTTAACATCAGCATTGTTAAACTTAGAGAACACCTCATTAGGCACAGTTGACATCTGTGATGCCTTTGCAAGCAGTGCTTCCTCCTTTTCAGAAAGCGTATGCTCTTTCCCTGCGAGGCAGTCATCAATAAAATGCTTATACATTCCAAGCCTTTCATCCTCACTGATATATTTATCAAGCACATCTGTGTCTATTGATATAAGCTCAGGCTCTAGAAATGCGTACTTCTCTGACACCTTCATCGCAGCCATCTGGGCTTTCCCAGATATTTCCTGATACTTTGAATTGCCTGTATCCTCATAATATTTCATAAATGCATACACATACACTCTTTCAGTAATGTATTCTACCTGTTCATACTCCTTAAGTGCCTTGTAAAGCATGCCGGCAGACTCACCCATCCTGCCCTTAAGCTCACTTGGCTGGCCAGTCATTTCAAGTATACTGTTATAATCCTTCTCCCATGCTTCATCAGAGCTGTATAAATCATTCACAGCCCATTTAAACTTATCATCAATCTCACTTCTTGCTGGCATAACAATCCTCCATTCATATTAAATTGCGGGAATATCCGTATCTATAACAAAAGCCTGCAACAACTCATGCGCTGTCACAGGCTTATCATTCGTATTAATCAAGTTCTGGCAGATAAGCAGATGTTGCTATCGCAAGTGCACCATGTCCTATGTGGCAGGCAACTGAAAGTGAAAGCGGATCCATGTGGAAATCAAACTGCGGAAAAGTCTCTTTAACTAATGCAGCCCATTCCTCTGCCTCCTCAGGATTACCTGAATAAGCAACCTCCATATGCATCTTTCCATCCTTTGCAAACTCTGCAAATCTTGTATCTAAATCATCCTGCATTGCCTTAAGCATAATCTTCTTCGCAGAAGCCTTACCTCTTGCCTTGGCAAATGCATCTAACTTCTCACCCTGAATCTGAAGCACAGGATTAAGCTTTAACATAGTTCCAATAGCAGCTGCCGCAGGAGTTATTCTTCCGCCCTTCTTTAAGTACTTAAGAGTATCCAGTGTAATATATATGCTTGATTCCATCTTATGTTTCTCAAGAATCTCCTTAATCTCTGCCGCAGACTTACCTCTCTTAGCAAGCTCCTTCGCATCAAGAACAGACTGTCTCATGGTTACAGAAATTCTCTGGTTATTGACAACCTGAACCTTTCCATCATAATCATCAGCAACCATAGTAGCTGTCTGACATGTTCCGCTGAGCCCGCTTGACATAGGAATATATACAAGTTCATCATATTCCTTTAGAAGCTCATCAAATGCGTCCTGCATCTCACCAATAGAAGGCTGTGAAGTAGATATATCAGCATCCTGCTTTAACTTCTCGTAAAACTCTTCCTGTGTAAGATTAATATCTTCAAAATACTGTTCTCCATCTATAAAGAACGGCATTGGTATAACTTTAACTCCAAGCTCCTTAGACTGAGCCTGTGTAATTCCACTGTTACTGTCTGTAAGTATGGCAACTTTACCCATGTAAATCCTCCCAATAACCTATTGCTGATAAATCAATTATTTTGTTATACTGATGTATATACCTTTATATAGTAAGGCATTTTGACACTTTTGTAAACAAATGTTTCTTATTTCAAAGTAATTTTTTATAAACTTTTATTGGAGAACAATTATGAAATATATTGAGATTGACTATCTGGACAGCATTTTAATGAATGCTCTTGAAGAACTTATTAACAAATGTGACGGCTACGAGCCTTATTACTGCGATTCCCATAACGACAGCTTTATCCAGTGTGCGCTAGTTGATGACAGCACAGATTCACCTGTAATGTATGGCTTTGTTGGACTGCTTATTAATGATGAATGCGGATATGTTGAAGTTTCAGGTCTTGTAGTGCCTGATTTTCGCCATATAGGACATTTTCGTAATATGCTATCCATCTGTTGCAGAAAGCTTAAAAGCAGCTCTGCTGGCAATTTAGAGCTTATTGCGCCAATAAGCGGAGAACTTCTTAACTGTTCTTTATGTGGTGATGTATGTTTCTACGAATATCTGTACCAGCTTGATAAAGCACATTTTAACTTAGAATCAATACAGGCTGCAGAGCCTGACAATGCCGAATATTATCTTGAGGGTGAGGATTATCTTATGTATCTGCCGGAATATGAAGAACCTGTGGCGCTTCTTTATCTTGATACACAGAACACATTTGTCAATGTATACGGAGTATTCGTTGATGAGAAGCTTCGTGGGAAAGGCATTGGTACATGCCTTATGAAGCATTTTCTTAAAGACTACTTTAACATTGCTTCACTTCCACTCGTACTTAATGTAACAAGCAATAACAGGGCAGCTGTGGCATTATATAAAAAATGCGGCTTCGCCGAAGCAAGCCGCATTGAATATCATTATATTAACTGCTCTGACAACTAGTTCTTAGCTGCAATAACATCTCTCATATCGTACATTCCAGCCGGCTTTCCTGCAAGGAACTTGGCAGCCTCAACTGCACCCTTTGCAAATACAGCCTTAGAATGTGCGGTATGCTTGAACTCTATAACCTCGTCTTCTCCAGCAAAGATTACTTCGTGCTCTCCAACAATAGTTCCACCTCTTACAGCACTGATTCCGATTTCCTTAGGATCACGCTTCTGTCTTAACTGGCTTCTGTCATATCTGTAGAAATAATCATCATCAAGCACTTCCTTCATTGAATCTGCAAGTGCAAGAGCTGTTCCACTTGGCGCATCAAGCTTCTGGTTGTGATGCCTTTCAACTATCTCAATATCAAAGCCTGCTGATGCAAACACTTTGGCAGCATCCTGTAAAAGCTTGAATAATGTATTGATTCCAAGTGACATATTAGCTGAACGTAATATTGCAACACTCTTTGATGCTTCATTGATTGATGCAATCTGCTCATCGCTTAATCCTGTTGTACATATTACAGCAGGAATCTTAGTTTTCTTAATATAGTCAACAAGTGTATCCTCTGCCTTAGCTGATGCGAAATCAATGATAACATCTGCTTCAACATCACATTCTTCTAATGAAGCAAATACCGGATATGAGTTATGTCCGTCATCACGAAGGTCAATTCCTGCCACTATCTGTGCATTAGCATCATTAGCAACGATTCCTGTAATGACCTGTCCCATATGGCCATTACAGCCATGCATAATTATTCTTGTCATGTTCATTCTCCTGTCAATTAAAGTATTCCGTAGTTAACCATTGCATTCTTTAATCTCTCAAGGTTAGCCTCTTCCATCTCGCATAATGGACTTCTGAGTGGTCCCATATCCCATCCCATAAGGTTAAGAGCATGCTTAACAGGAATTGGATTAACCTCACAGAATAATGCATCTACAAGTTCTAATGCTTTAAACTGTAACTGTGCAGCCTTAGCAACATCTCCAGCTGCAAATGTAGCGCAGATATCATGTGTCTGCTTAGGTGCAACATTAGATAATACTGAAATTACGCCCTTTGCTCCAATTGACATAAGAGGAACGATAAGTCCGTCTTCACCTGAGTACATATCAAGTCTTCCCTCAGCTAATGCCATTGTCTTACTCTCCTGTGCAAGATTACCTGTTGCAGCTTTGATGGCAACAATATTGTCAACATCCTTAGCAAGCTTGGCTGCTGTTTCTGGCTGGATATTGCAACCTGTTCTTCCTGGAACATTATACATAATGATAGGAAGGTCTACTGACTTTGCAACCGCTGTATAATGCTGGATAAGGCCCTTCTGTGTTGCTTTATTATAGTATGGTGTAACTACGAGACATCCATCAACTCCTGCCTTCTGTGCTTCCTGTGAAAGCCATATAGCTGTTTCTGTACAGTTAGAACCTGTTCCTGCAATAACTGGGACTCTTTTCTTCACATAATCAGCAGCAAATCTGATTGTTTCCACATGTTCCTCATGTGTAAGTGTTGATGCCTCCCCTGTTGTTCCACAGATAATAATTGCATCTGTTGAGTTATTAATCTGGTAATCAAGGAATTCTCCAAGCTTATCGTAATTAACTTCTCCATTAGCTTTCATTGGTGTAATAATCGCTACACCGGCTCCGGTAAATACTGACATACCATCCTTCTTTCCGCTGTTATCAGCTATTATTATGTACATGATTCCTGTCTATTCTCATCGCTACCTATGCGAGTAGCTCAACAACATAGAAGAGCCAATCTGCTCAAACAGACTGGCTCTTAAAGAAATCATAGTAATAGTCCTTTAAGTAGCTCTCCATCTATTCGATGACAGTCGTAAAACTATTAATCCTACGCCCAGTAAGACTGCTCCGGAAACAATCCTCTTCGGCACTTTCCCCTTTTACTATCCTTCATATGTCTTCCGGGACATCAGGATAATTACTCTTGAATCGTGCGACCTCTACCTGCTGCAGGGGAAACCCTTACAGTTAATGTGACTATATCACTCTGATAATGTTATGTCAATACTTTAACCCTATTTAATATGAGGGTATATATCAGTTATTCTTCGTCTTCAACAAGGTCTATTTTGCTTACTGATACTTCATACGCCACTCTTCTCTCGACCTCATCCTCTCCTATCTTCTTAGTGTACTCTCTGCTCTGTACACGTCCACTTACCTGAAGATGTGAGCCAACCTCAAGGCCACCTGCAAATCTTGCATTTCTTCCCCATGCAATACATGGAATATAATCTGACTTGCCATATGGTCTGTTAACTGCAACTAATACATCTGCAATCTCTCTTCCCAATGGAGTCTTTCTATAAATTGGTGGTTTGCATACGAAACCATCAAGGAATATCTGGTTAGACTTAGACTGCTCCTCTGGCATCTCATCTTCTTCTATAAATCTTAATTCTCTTACAAATATTGAGAGCACAAGCTTATTCTTAGTTCCTTCATGTCTGTTATAAGAACGGAACTGACCAGCCACTTCGATTTTCATTCCTCTATAATCCTTAGTTACATCAATAAGCCTCTCAGATATCATAAGTGGTATAACATCCACCATATCACTTAATCTGTTCACTGACACATTAGCAATATAGAAGCCCTCTCCAAAAACTTCATGACTGAAAGTGAACTCTGAGACAATCTCTCCAATGATACACACTCTGTTGTTTTCAATTACTTTATCAAGCATTATGTATTTCTCCCTTCTTTGCCACCTTATTATGTGTTATGGCATGTGCTTTGTTTTCTCTAATATGTATATGATGTCGTTTTCGCAAATATTACAAAAACTTTTTGAATAATATGTGTTCAAAAAATAAAAAAATTTTTATATATTTAGTATTGTGATAGAATATAAAAGTTGCTAATCATAGAAGATATTTTGAGTTAAATCAGGAAGGATACTATTAATGAAAACAAAGCGTGAAGATATTCGTAATATTGCAATTATTGCCCACGTTGATCATGGTAAGACAACCCTTGTTGATGAGCTGTTAAAGCAGAGCGGAACTTTCAGAGCTAATCAGGAAGTCGCTGAACGAGTTATGGATTCCAATGATATCGAAAGAGAAAGAGGAATCACTATTCTTTCTAAGAATACAGCTATCACATATAAGGATACTAAGATTAACATTATTGATACTCCTGGCCATGCTGATTTTGGCGGTGAGGTTGAACGAGTACTTAAAATGGTTAATGGCGTTGTACTTGTTGTTGACGCATTCGAAGGTGTTATGCCTCAGACTAAGTTCGTATTACAGAAAGCCCTTGATATGAATCTTTCTGTTATAGTATGTATTAACAAGATAGACAGACCAGAAGCAAGACCAGAAGAAGTTATCGATGAGATCTTAGAGCTTTTCATTGACCTTGATGCTAATGAAGATCAGCTTGACTGTCCATTCATCTTTGCTTCAGCTAAGTCAGGCTATGCTATGGCTGACCTTAATGATGAAAAGAAAGACATGCAGCCACTCTTTGACTGTATCGTCAATAACATTCCTGCACCAGAGGGTGACCCTGATGCAGATACACAGATGCTTATCTCTACTATTGACTACAACGAATTCGTTGGTAGAATTGGCGTAGGTAAGATTGATAATGGAAGCCTTAAGGTTAATCAGGAGGTTATGATTGTTAACCACCATGATCCAAGCGTTAAGAAGCGTGTAAGAATTACTAAGCTTTATACATTTAACGGACTTAATAAGGTAGAAGTTAATGAAGCAGGAATCGGTGAAATTGTTGCTGTATCAGGTATTGCTGATATTCATATCGGTGATACAATCTGTTCACTTAACAACCCTGTTGCTATTCCTTTCCAGAAGATTTCAGAGCCTACTCTTTCTATGGACTTCATGGTTAATGACAGTCCTCTTGCAGGTAAAGAAGGTAAATTCGTTACTTCAAGACATTTAAGAGACAGACTTTTCAAGGAACTTAATACAGATGTTAGTTTAAGAGTTGAGGAAACACCTGGCGTTGAGAACTCATTTAAGGTTTCAGGACGTGGTGAGCTTCATCTTTCAGTTCTTATTGAGAATATGAGAAGAGAAGGTTATGAATTTGCAGTAAGTAAAGCCGAGGTACTCTACCACACAGATGAGAGAGGCAAGAAGCTTGAGCCTATGGAACTTGCTTATATCGATGTTCCAGATGACTGCACAGGATCTGTTATCCAGAAGTTAAGCCAGAGAAAGGGCGAACTCCTTGGTATGTCACCAATTAACGGTGGATACACAAGACTTCAGTTCTCTATCCCTTCAAGAGGTCTTATCGGATACAGAGGTGAATTCCTTACTGATACTAAGGGTAACGGTATTATCAATTCTTCTTTTGAAGGATATGAAGAATACAAAGGAGACATTTCTTACAGAAAGAATGGTTCTCTTATTGCTTACGAAAGCGGTGATGCTATCACTTATGGTCTTTTCAACGCTCAGGAGAGAGGTACTCTCTTCATCGGACCTGGTGAGAAGGTATATGCCGGAATGATCGTTGGCGAAAATCCTCGAACTGAGGATATTGAGGTTAATGTATGCAAGACAAAGCATCTTACCAACACTCGTTCTTCAAGTGCTGATGAGGCTCTCCGTCTTGTTCCACCTAAAATTCTTAGCTTGGAGCAGGCACTGGATTATATCGACACAGACGAATTACTTGAAGTAACACCTAAGAGTCTTAGAATCCGCAAAAAGATTCTTGACCACACAGCAAGATACAGAGCTAACAAGAAGTAATTTATTTAAGGAGGTTTCAATTATGGATAGCGATTTAGGAGCTAAAGTTAAGAAGTTAAGAATTGCACACGGTCTTACACAGGAAGACGTTGCTAAAGCATTAGAGGTTACACCTGGTTACATAAGTAACGTAGAAAACGGACGTAATCTTATGACATTAAGAATGCTTTCATATTATGCAGAGCTTACAGGTGTTTCTCTTGATTACCTTGCAGGAAGCGTTGACAAGTCATACCAGAACACAGCTCTTGACAACGAAATCATGCAGATTGTACAGAAGTTAGATGTTGATTCTAAAGAGAAGCTTATCTCAACACTCAGAATCTGGTTTGCTGATAATAAGTAATTAAAACCGGCAGGCATATAAATAAGGAGACGGGTTATATTCCCGTCTCCTATTATTTTTTAGCTCTGTATTGATTTCATCTGATAGAACTCGCCTTTAAGTTCCATAAGCTCATCATATGTTCCATATTCAACGCAGTGACCATCTGCTATTACTGCTATTCTGTCAGCACCCTTTATAGTCGATAATCTGTGTGCAACTATAAATGTTGTCCTGTCTTTAGTAAGATTATTAAGTGCCTCCTGAATAAGCTTCTCAGATATGCTGTCTAATGCTGATGTTGCCTCATCAAGAACTATTACTTCAGGATTTCTCATAAGCGCTCTTGCAATCGATACACGCTGTCTCTGTCCTCCTGAAAGCTTTCCACCATGCTCTCCCACAACTGTGTCTAATCCATCCGGAAGTGAATCTATAAGATCTCTTAAATTAGCTGCGTCAACAACTTTGTTAAGTGTATCTTCATCGAAATCATCTATTCCATATGTTATATTATCTCTTATAGTTCCTGAGAATAATATTGATGTCTGCGGTACAACTGCCAGATGCTTTCTATAACTTCTAAGATCAATATCTCTCATATCATGTCCATCAATCGTAACAACTCCGTCTGTGGCGAAATTAAAGCCTATAACAAGGTTAAGAATTGTAGATTTACCAGCTCCTGATTCTCCCACAAGTGCAATCGTCTCACCCTTATCGACATGAAGATTAAGCTCATGAAGTACCGGTTTATCTGTATTATTATAGGCAAACCTGACATTTTTAAAATCAAACTCACCTTCTACACTATCAAGTGCTTCTTTCCCGTCATTGCATTCAATATCTTCTTCAAGAAGTACTTCTCCAATAGAATTAACAGACTCAACTCCCTTGGCAATAACTGGTATAAGCGACATAAGTGATGATACCTGACTTACTATTGTTGCAAAATAACTCTGGTAAAGTGTAATGTCTCCCGGACCAACACTTCCCTTTAAAGCAAGAAATCCTGTGAATCCCAGACACACAACCTGAAAAATCTGGAATATTGCCCATCCAACCGAGCCAAATAATGCCTGTATAACATCAAGCTTATAGCCTTTCTCCGCAACTGCGAAAAGCTGTCCGCTCATCTTGGTTACTTCCTCCTCTTCAAGTGCATGTGCCCTTGTAACCGGAATAAGCTCAACCATCTCCATAACCCTTGCAGATGTCTCTTCCATCTCCTTACGGAACTCGGTATTTCTCTTCTTCATAATATTTCTGAAAAATACCATAGTTGCCGCTGCAAGCGGTGTAGTGAGAAGAAAGAATAAGAATACTATAAGACTCTTTGATACTGTAACAAAAAGTGCAACTCCAATATTAAGTGCAATATTTAATATGCTTAAAAACATCTGTGTTGATAGCGTCTCAACCGCTTCCACATCTCGCATTATCTTTGATTGCAGCCTGCCTGACTGTGTCTCTTTATGGTACGAAATTGAAAGCTGCTGCAGTTTCCTTACAAGTGCTTTTCTAAGTCCTGTTTCTGCATATCTCGTTGCTAATGATTTATATCTTGTATACAGATAATTCATTGG
>ENA-ORUB01003889-ORUB01003889.1-human-gut-metagenome-genome-assembly--contig:-NODE-3889-length-12058-cov-4.037491_pt1 | contig 12058 bp, 7 predicted proteins | sample MGYA00241918_ERZ509200 | MGnify/ENA primary metagenome ERZ509200 (study PRJEB26280, sample SAMEA2338853) | human gut metagenome | biome: human gut; feature: human-associated habitat; material: faeces... | reverse complement strand
GGCCTGGATCAGCGTCGACTTCCCGACGCCCGAATTTCCCGAAACGAGGGTCGTGCGCCCCGCAAGCAGTTCGCGCACCTCCTCCACGCCCCGGCCCTCCCGGACCGACACCTCCAGCACCCGGTAGCCGGCCCCCTCGTAGACCGCGCGGAACTCCGCGACGGCCTCCGCGTCCTGCAGGTCGAGCTTCGACAGGAGGATCGTCACCGGGACCTTGTAGGCCTCGCAGGTCACCAGAAACCGGTCCACGAACTCCGTGGGCGTCTCGGGCGAACGCAGCGACGCCATCAGCAGCGCCTGGTCGACGTTGGCGGCGATGATATGCGACTCTTTCGAAAGGTTCGAAGCCCGGCGGATCACGTAGTTGCGCCGCGGCAGGATGTCGGCGATCACATAGTCGCCCCCCTCGTCGGCCTCGCACGCCACTTCGTCGCCCACCACCACGGGATTGGTCGAACGCACCCCTTTCAGGCGCAGTCTGCCCCGGATGCGGCAGCGCACCGTCTCACCGTCGTGCAGCACGTCGTACCAACTGCCCGTCGCCCGGACCACTGTGGCTGTAAACTTTCTATCCATCGGTCTCCGTTTTTTCCTCCTGCCGGGGAACCCGCTCGCCGACCCACTCCAGAAAAGGGAAAATGGATTCGGAAAGCCACCGGACAGGCTTGTAGCTTTTCGACTGCTCGATCGTCCGCGGCCCCACGAGGCAATAATCCTCATTCAGCGCATCGAAGGCCGAGAAGAGCACGCTCAACACGAGCAGGTACTTCAAAACCGATACGGCAATGCCCAGCAGCGTGTCGGCAACACCCAGTCCCGCAAAGTGAAAGACCTTGCGCACCACCCTGCCGGCGATCGCCACGACGAGGATCACGACGACGAGCGCCGTGACGAAACCGCCCGCGGCGGCCACTTCGTCATCGAGCCGCAGCCATCCGCCGACCTGCGCGCCGAAACGCGCCGCGATCCAAATGCCCGCCACAATCCCTGCAAGGGAGCATATCTGCACGACGAAGCCTTGGCGCCATCCGTTCCAGACGGCCAGCGCCAGCACGAGGCAGACGATTAAATCAAGCGTGTTCAATAAGCCGTTAAATTATCACCGTAAAGATACGAATTTTAAAGAAACGGCCCAAAAAAAGCATACAACGAACGATTAGGCGCAATATATATAAATATAGGTATATCGTCCTAACGTATTACATCGCGCATATTAACACTCAACGCATTACAGATGCTGCAAATGGTTTTTACGGTAAGATTAGTCCGCCCCGCCTCGATGCGGCTCAAGTTGGATCTTTCCATGTCACACCGGTAAGCCAGCTCCTGTACAGTCAGCTTGCGTTCCTTCCTCAACTCCTTGATCCTCGTAGAGATATAAAGGATTTCATCTTGATAGTTCATTCCCATTTCAAAAATTTGGACAAAAATTTTGCTGTGCAAATTTTTATATATATATTTGCACCATGCGTATCATATATGATACCAACAAAAAGAGGGTCGTCCGAATAACAAATTGAAAACTAAATACAAACACATCTTTATTTCAACCATTTTTACTATGAAAAACAACAACTTGTTTAGAAAATTCCTGGCATTGTTCTTAACCGGAACCATGCTGGCCGGTGTCGGGTGTAAGGACTACGACGACGACATCGACGACATCAACAAAAAGATCGACGATCTAAATGCGAAAGTCGAACTGAAGGCCGATGCTTCCGCCCTTCAGACAATTTCAGACAAACTGAAGGATGTCGATTTCTCGAAATTCGTCACCGATGCCGAATTGAGCCAGGAGCTGGCAGCCTACGTCAAGGACGCCGACCTCGAAAAGAAAGTCGGAGACCTCGGGTTCCAGACCGTGACACAGGTGCAGGAGCTGATCAAAGGCCTGCAAAACGAAGTGCAGGTGAAAGAACTGATCAAGGATCAGCTCAAAGCCGCTGACCTCTGGTCCAAAATCGGCGGCGAGGTCAAGAAAGGCATCCTCGAAGAGCTGGCCAAAAACAGCGAGCTGACCACTGCCGTGAAGAATCAGGCTGTCGCAGCCGTCCTGGCCGCCATCACCAACGACCCGGCCGTGAAGGACATCAAGACCGCCATCAGCAAAATCGCCGGCGAGGAGGCCTCCGAATTCGTCAAGGAATACATGGACGTCAACAACAAAGCCTGGATCGAGAACGTGAACTCGGCAGCCGCCGAAGCGGTAAAGAACGCCGAATCCGCATTGAGCAGGCAGATCATCAGCCTCATTTCGACGCAGGGCTACCTGAAGAAGAGCGACCTGACTGCGGAACTCGGCGCCTTCAAGCAGGCCATCGCCCAACTTCAGGCCGATGTCGCTGCGCTGATCAACCGCATCCAGTCGCTGGTAAACATTCCCGGAACCATGTATGTTGGCAGTGGCGGAGCCTATACGACGATGGATTTCTACAAGGTCGGAGCCACCCCCATCGGCAACGGAATGGTCACGCTGACCTACCGCGTCACGCCTGCCTCGCTGGCCAAAGACCTCGTAGATGCCTATGCTAACGGAAAAGCGACGTTCGCTATTGTCTCCGAGCAGATAAAAACCCGTGCCGCAACGGCAACTCCCGCAGCCGCCATCACCGACGTTCGGTTTATCGAAGAGGGTAAGTTCGCCGTAACCGCCACCATGTCGGCGGAAGAGCTTGGTGAGCTTTATGAGAAAGAGGATAAATGGATCACGCTGGCCCTTTCGATCGAGAACACCGTGAATCCCGGAACCGGCGCCGAGGACGAAACCGCCTCGGAGGTAACGAACAACGTGCTGTCGAACTTCGCCAGCATCATGCCCGACGAGGCCCAAGAGATCGAACTCGGCGTTTACACCAAGGACGAGGAGCCGGTCGCCTACGACTACGCCACCATCGAAATGCCGTTCAACAAGCAGGCCGTCAGCAAGAAGACGCTGCTGGAGAATACGCAGCTGCTGGCTTCGCTCGACGGAGGCAAGACCCTGATGACGCTGGACAACGTCAACAAACTGCTTGGCTCGAAAATCACCATCGGCGCTTACACCGTAACGCCCAAATACTACGCCGACGCCAGCCAGTCGGCCGAGATTACGGACAAAACCGAGATCGGCAAATTCATCCTGCGCGTCGACAACTCGAAACTCGTTTACGACACGAAACTCGCTACGGTGGACTTCCGTGCAGCAGGCGTTTCCGGCGACGTAGGCAAGAACGTCGTATGCGCACACAAAATCGTGATCAACGTCGACGGGAAAGCCACGACGGCAACGATCGAGGCGCCGCAGACCTACATCATCACCAACCAGGCCGGCGCGACCTTCACCTTCAAGGAGACTCCCAAACCGCTGGCATGGAGCTATGCGTTCGTCAAGAACGGCATCGCCGGACAGACCGCCACTCCGGAAATCTCCGATAACATCTTCGGCGAAATCGCTTTGGTGAACGACATCGACCTGCCGAAGGAGGTCACCATCGAGGATATTATCACGCTGGGCAACCTCGACACGGACCGTTCGACGGTCAAGGTCGCCGGCAAGGAGGTCGACAACGATCTCGGCATCCGATTCACCGCATTCGCCAGCCAGATCGCCATGGGCGTGAAAGCCTCCGTTCAGGCAGATGCATACGAGTGGGGCAAGGCCTATGACATCGAGTATGTCTATGTATACCAGAACGTCGACTACAAACTGAAGGGCCAGATCGCCTTCGGAGCCGCCCCGGCGCCCGTCAACTACATCGTCGACAACGCCATCGGCTACGAGACGAAGAGCGTCAGCAAGACGTGGAAGGACGTTTACACAGCCAACAAGGCCGGATTCGCCAGCGAAGCGGAGTTCGCCGAGGCTATCTTCGCAGCTACGACCGATCCCGCAACGCCCGCAGGCGTAACGAAACTCTTCAACAAAGCAAATGAGAAGGGCACGGTGATCGAGAACACCAACGGCACGGCAATGATCGTCACCGCATCGACCCTGAAGGGCGTGCTGAATGCCAAGGACATCACCGCGACGGGCGACAAGTTCGAGCAGAAAGCCGAATGGACGACCTGGTACGGCCAGAAGATTTCCGTAACGTTCAACTACAATGTCACGATCCCCGACTTCGACTTGAGGTACAATGCCGGACACGTAACCGAGATCGCAGGCGTGAAGACGACCGTAGTCGAAGGCCTGGTCAACGGGACGACCAACCTCTGGGAGTGGCCCAACATCACACTGCCGACCTACTTCAACGAGGTGGACGCCGAGAAGTACGACTTTACGTTCGAAGTGACCTCCAAAGACGACAAACCGAACAAGGGCGACAAATACGCCGTCGTCGAGGGCGACAAACTCAACTGGAGCGCAGCAAACCGCAACTATGTCGACATCAAGGCTGTCGTTAAGATCAAGGACACGAACATCCAGGTAGCTTCCCTGCCGCTGCGCGTGGAGATCCAGACCCCGATCAAGACGCTGGCACAGACCAAGGCTATCGAGGTCGCTTACAAGACCAACGAGGCGACTACGGCCAATATGTTCGAGAACCTCCAGTTGATCGACGCCGACGGTAAGTCGTGGATCGAATACAACAAAGACACGAAGGCCTGGGAAGCCGTTACGGTAGGCAACGGCAAGACGGCCTACGACGTATTCCAGGCAAAACCCGAAGCAGCGAAAAATACCGCCGGTATCGTATTCAAGATGAAATCGGCCGAGTATGCCGATACCCCTGCCAGCGACAAGGATGCTTCCGCATATATCAAAATCACAGACAATACGCTGACCTACGAGAACAACAGCGCCACGCTGCTGAAGGACATCATCATCAAGGTAACGCCGAGCTTCACCTACCAGTACGGCGAGATCACGGGCGAGGAGATGACGATTACCATCAAACGCTAAAGTTCACACGCTTCGCGGTCCGGCACGGCAACCGGCTGTGCCGGCTCCGCAAAAGCGATCCTCGGCAGGGGATGCCCCCCAAGGAGTTGTTTTTTAGTTAACAAGTTTCACACCCATCCCCTGCTTTTTGGCGGACCGAAGAGGCGCGGTCCGCCATTTTTTCGTACCTGCCGCCCCGATGCCCGCCGGGCGTAAAACCGGACCCCGTTCCGGCTTTGCGCCCGGCTGGCATTTCCCCTTCGGAACACAAACGGCGCAACGGCAAAGACAGATAAGTTTGATTTTCAGCCCGGCTTGTATTATCTTTGCCAAAGATAAACCCCCGCACGGATAGGCGGCGCCACGGCAAACCCCAAGCAACGCTTGGTTCTGCACCCGGCTTGCACTATCTTTGCATCATACAGCATTTAACCAGCTCTGCCATGAAAAGATACCTAACGATTCTCCTGCTGCTGAACGTCGTCGCAATGACGGCCAGCGCCCGCGAGGTCTTCCCGATCAACGAAGGGTGGCGCTTTTTCTTCAAGTCGGAGAAAACCTCCGACAACGCCCGCCACGTAACCCTGCCCCACAGCTGGAACACCGATCCGCTGGCCCAGGGCTACTGGCTCGAAACCACGGGCAGCTACCAGAACGGCATGTATATCCCCGTCGAATGGGCTTCGAAACGCCTTTTCGTGAAATTCTACGGCGTACAGTCGGTCGCCGACCTCTTCGTCAACGGCTATCACGTCGGCACGCACCGCGGCGGCGCCACGGCCTTCACGTTCGAAATCACCGACAAAATCCGTTTCGGAAGCGACAACTCGATGCTCATGGTGGTCAGCAACAGCAGCCGCGACGACGTGCTGCCCACCTCGACCGACATGAACCTCTACGGCGGCATCTACCGCGAGGCGGAACTGATCCTCACCGAGCGCACGGCCATTTCGCCGCTCTACCTCGGGTCGGACGGCGTGCTCGTACACCCGCAGACGGTCGGTCCCGAAAAGGTCGAGGGCGAGATCGAGGTGCACATCACCTCGAAGGGCGACAACAGCTGCACGCTGAACGTCGACATCACCAGTCCGCGGGGAGAGCGGGTCTTCTCGAAACGCCAGAAGGCGCGCCTCGACGGCAAACCCGTCTCCGTGGCCTTCTCGGTGGACAATCCGACGCTGTGGAGCCTGCGCGACCCGGCGCTCTACACCGTGACGGCCTCCATCGGCGAGGACAGCATCACCGACCGCGTCGCCGTCCGCACGGGCTTCCGCTCGATCGGCGCCAGCACGGCCGAAGGGCTGACGATCAACGGAGAACGCACCCCCGTCCGCGGCGTCACGCTCTACCACGACAACGCCCTTTCGGGCGGCACGCTGACTCCGGAGGATTACGACGCCGACCTGCGGATCATCCGCACGATGGGAGCCAACGCCCTGCGCTCGGCGGTAATGCCGCACGCGCAGTACCTCTACGACCGTTGCGACGAACAGGGAATGCTCGTCTGGATCGACGCCCCGCTGCACCGCTCGTCGTTTCTGGGCGACGTCTCCTATTTCGCCACGCCCGCCTTCGAACAGAACGGACTGGACCAGTTGCAGGAGATCGTAGCCCAGAACATCAACCACCCGTCGGTGGTGATGTGGGGTATCTTCTCGCGTCTCTGGATGCGCGGCGACGACGTGACGCCCTACATCCGGCGGCTGAACGAGACGGCCCGCACGATGGACCCCTCGCGCCCGACGGTCGCTTGCAGCGACCAGAACGGCGACATCAATTTCATCACCGACCTGATCGTCTGGCAGCAGGACGTCGGCTGGCGGCGCGGCTCGACCGACGACGTGATCGTATGGCGCGACCAGCTGCAAAAAAACTGGTCCCACCTGCGTTCGGGCGTCTGCTACGGCGGCAGCGGATTCCTCGGACACAAGAGCTACACGGCGCAGTCCGAGCCTCGTTCGAACTGGATGCCCGAGGAGAAGCAGACGCGTTTCCACGAGGAGTATGCCAAAAACCTGCAAAACGACTCGCTGTTCTGGGGCGCGTGGATCGACAACATGTTCGACTACGGCTCCTCGCGCCGTTCCTACGGGATCAACGGCGCAGGCCTCGTGACGCTCAACCGCCGCGAGAAAAAGGACGCCTACTATCTGTACAAGGCGATGTGGAACGGCGCAGAGCCGACGCTGCATATCGTCGACAAACGGCGGCGTCTGCGCGATTATGAGAAGCAGGCGTTCCGCGTCTACTCGTCGGCCGGGACGCCGACGCTCAGCGTCGGCCGGGACACGCTGGCGATGAGCGAATACGCCCCCTTCCAGTACCGGTCCGACTCGGTGGCCATACACGGGATGATTGAGGTGAAAGCGGCGGCGGGGGATCTGCGCGACAGCGTGACTATCCTTGTCGGCAACGTCCTAAAACCGAAACGGACGCAGGTCCTTCGGCGAACAGCAGGTCCGCAAACGACAAATTAGGGACGAAAGGCATCCTTTCGGAGAAGACCTGGAAATAAGGCTCGGCGATCAGCGCCGGGCCTTCTTTGCGTTTGGGGCGCAGGTCGAGGTCTCCGGGGGCCGCCTCGACATACGTCCGGGAGAGTTCGGGCATCGGCACTCCGGCCAGCGAACACATCACTTCGAGCAGACCCAGATTGTAATCGGCGAGGAACTCCCACTCCCGGCGGTAGAAAGGCTCGAACCGCCCGGCGTAGAAATCGAAATAGGGCGACGAGCGGTAGGAGGCCACCAGCGCGCCCCAATGCTGGTGCTGCCAGCGTTTGGAATAGTCGAGACGCACGTCGCGCACGGGCTGCCGGGGACGGTTGGCGTTGCGGACATGCACGGTCAACTCCATCACGCCGTCCGAAGCCAGTATCCGCGCACGGTTGCGTTCGGAACGCTTCACGAAGTGCTCGCCGAGGTCCACGACGCAGCCGCCGCGCAGGAGGTGCGTGAAATACTCCACCGAAGGAAGGTATGCAAGAGGCAGTATAGTAGACATAAGTAAAAATTCAAAATTAAAAATCACCTGAAACGAAGCGGTCGAATCGGATGACCCCCGCCTCTCGGGCGGGCGGCAGCGCACAGGGCTTTGCTATGGAGCGACGCGCAATAGCAGACCTCCGCAGGACGGAGCTGCGGCCTGCCGACGCAAAACACCGTTTTTATGCGTGTGAGCGCAGAACAGGAGCGGAAGCAGAACGAAGCTTCCTGCCGCCTCTTAAAACCGGCGTCTTACGCCGGCGGGGTTTAGGCGGGCGTCCAGTCCCCGTTCTTTTTGATCAGCTCCACCAGCCGGTCGAGGGCCTCCTCCTGCGGAATGTTGCGCTCGACGACCGTCCGGCCCTTGTAGAGGGTGATGCGGCCCGGTCCGGCGCCCACGTAGCCGTAGTCGGCGTCGGCCATCTCGCCGGGACCGTTGACGATGCAGCCCATCACGCCGATGCGGAGGTTTTTCAGGTGCGACGTGCGGGCCTTGATGTCGGCGAGGGCCTTCTCGATGTCGTAGAGCGTGCGCCCGCACGAAGGGCAGGCGATGTATTCGGTGTGTGAAAAACGCACGCGCGCAGCTTGCAGGATCATCAGCTCGATGTCGCGGATTTCGCTTTCGGCAAATCCCGGAGCGTCGATCCAGATGCCGTCGGCCAGGCCGTCGAGCAGCAGCGGTCCCAGGTCGGCGGCGGCCTTCACGGCGAGCGTCTCCAGCGAACGCTCTTCGTAGCGGCGTTTCACGACCACCGGTTCGTCGGGGATGTCGAGATTCAGGATCGCGGCGCGCAACTCGGCCGTCGGGTTGCCCGAAAGGGCTTCGAGCACCCGGAAACCCTCCAGCGGCTCGGTGTGCACGACGGGAACCGTCACCTTCGAACGGCGGCGGTATTCGGTCGGGAAGTAACGCTCGGGATGGAGCACCTCGAACTCGCCGGGACGGTCGGCAAAGTGTTCGACCAACAGCTGCGCCACGGGGATTTCATTTTCGGGAGCCTCGGTCAGCGAGACGCGGATCGTGTCGCCGATGCCGTCGGCCATCAGCGCCCCGATGCCCACGGCGCTCTTCACGCGCCCCTCGATGCCGTTCCCGGCCTCGGTGACGCCCAGATGGATCGGATAGTGCATATCTTCGGCATCCATCGCCTCGACCAGCAGACGGTAGGCGGCGACCATGACGCGCGTGTTCGACGACTTCATCGAGACCACCACCTGATCGAAATCGCACTCCCGGCACACCCGCAAAAACTCCATGGCCGAGACCACCATGCCCTGGGGCGTGTCGCCCCACTCGTCGAAGACGCGCTTCGCCAGCGACCCGTGGTTGACGCCGACGCGCAGGGCGACGCCCCGCTCGCGGCACTGCGCGATCAGCGACTGAAGATCGCCGCGGTCGAGGCGGTAATTTCCCGGATTGACACGCACCTTGTCCACATACCTGGCGGCGATGGCCGCGACCTCGGGCACGAAGTGGATGTCGGCCACAACGGCTGTCCGGAAACCGTCGGCACGCAGCTGCCGGACGATGTTTTCCAGATTTTCACCTTCACGCCGGCCCTGCGCCGTAAGGCGCACGATCTTTCCCCCGGCGCGGTCGATCCGCTCGATCTGGGCCACGCTCGCGGCGGTGTCGTTGGTGTCGGTATTGGTCATCGACTGGCAGGCGACGGGATGCCCGCCGCCGATCGTCGTCCGCCCGATGCGCACTTCGCACGTTGTCCGGCGCATGAATTTCGAAAGATTCATCGGTTTATCAATTAGGTAATTACGCACTTCCTCACATCACTTTCCGCTGTCGGGCGGCGTTATCGCCGCCTTCGGCGACGTTTACAAATCCGACCCCACCCCAGCCCTCCCCCAGGGAGGGAGATGGCGTACGCATCGGACAGCAGTACAACGTACCGCCTCCCGCTACCGAGAGCCGTTATCACCCCGCAACGGATTCAGGAAGCAGCGGCAAAATGAACGCTCTCGACAGCCGGTACAGTGTACAAAGATAGCAACGATTTGGCGAACGGCGAAATAATCGTTATATTTCGGAACATCTCTAAAATGCGAACGCCATGAAAGAGAAACTACTGCTGGCAGCCGCCGCGCTGCTCGGATTTGCAACGGCATGCAACAACGAGGAAGATCAACCGAAGGTAGTATCTATGTACGGGGTCCCGTACAACAACTACAAGATCAAGGGCAAGGTGACCGACAAGGCCGGACGGCCGATCAAGGGCATCGAGGTCCGGAGCAACGCCTACCTGCCGACACCGGAGGCGACGACCGCAGCCGACGGAACCTATGATCTTTCGGGCAAGGGAGTCGGCAACACGGCAAGAGTCACCCTCACCGACACCGACGGCCCGGCCAACGGCGGCGACTTCGCCGCAAAGACCGTCGACATCGAATTCACCGAGGCCGAACGCACGGCCAAAGGAGATGGCGACTGGGATCAAGGGGCATTCGCCAAATCGGGCGTCGACATCGCCCTCGAGGAGAAGGAGTAACCCTGCACCCGACCAGCACGTCTCCCGGGACGGAAAAACGCACCCCGCCAATGCCCAAACAAGTTTGGCATTGCGCCCGGCGTTCACTATATTTACAGAACATAGGATGCGTCTCGGCAATGCCCAAACAAGTTTGGCATTGCGCTCTACTTTCACTATATTTGCCGGGTGGATACACTCGATAACGACATCAAATTCGTAGCGGGCGTCGGCGAGGCCCGGGCAAAACTCCTCGAACGGGAGCTGGGCATCCGCACGCTGGGCGACATGCTCGGCCACTATCCGTTCCGCTATATCGACCGCACACGCACCTACCGCATCTCGGAGATCACCGAGGCCGCAGGCCTGTCCTACGTCCAGTTCCGCGCCCGCATAACGGGCGTCGCCTATGCCGGAACAGGGCGCAAACGCCGCTTCACGGCCTTCGCGCAGGACCCCACGGGACAGGCCGAGCTGGTGTGGTTTCAGGGCGTCAAGTGGATCGAGAAACGGATCGAGGTCGGACGCGAATACCTCGTCTTCGGCCGCCCGTCGTTCTACCGCGGCGAACTGTCGGTCGCCCATCCCGAGCTGGAAACCATGGAGCAGGCCCTCTCGCGCAAGGCCGAAAGCGGCATGCAGGGCATCTATCCCTCGACCGAGAAGCTGGGCAATGTGCTGGGTGCGAAGGGCATGTACCAGATCATCTGCAACGCCTGGACGCTCGTGAAGGACCGCATCGCGGACCCGCTTCCCGAGGCCGTGCGCACCCGGTACGGACTGATCGGCCTGCGCGACGCCATCTACAATATCCACTTCCCGCAATCGCAGGAGGCCCTGCGGCAGGCGCAGTACCGGCTGAAGTTCGACGAACTGCTGGGCGTGCAGCTCAACATCCAGCAGCGGCGCACCGAACGCCTCGCGAAAAGCAACGGCTTCCTCTTCACCCGGGTCGGGGGCGTGTTCAACACCTTCTACACCGAAAAACTCCCCTTCCCGCTCACCGGGGCGCAGAAACGGGTCATCAGGGAGATCCGCCGGGACACCGTGACGGGATTCCAGATGAACCGCCTGCTTCAGGGCGACGTGGGCAGCGGCAAGACCCTCGTGGCGCTGATGTCGATGCTGCTCGCGGTGGACAACGGCTTCCAGGCCTGCATGATGGCCCCGACGGAAATCCTCGCCCGCCAGCACTACGCCACCGTCTGCAAGATGCTCGACGGAATGGACGTGAAGGTGGCCGTGCTGACCGGCGCCTCGAAGGCCAGGGAACGCCGGGCTTCGCTCGAAGGCATCGCCTCGGGCGAAGTGGACATACTCATCGGCACGCACGCGCTGATCGAGGACCGCGTGCAGTTCTCGAACCTGGGCTTCGTCGTGATCGACGAACAGCACCGCTTCGGCGTCGAGCAGCGCGCGCGGCTCTGGACCAAGAACGCGCAGCCGCCCCATATCCTCGTGATGACCGCCACGCCGATCCCTCGCACGCTGGCGATGACCCTCTACGGCGATCTCGACGTGTCGGTGATCGACGAGCTGCCTCCGGGACGGCGGCCCATCAAGACATTCCACTACACCGACGCCGCGCGGCTCAAATTGTTCGGCTTCATGCGGCAGGAGATCGCCAAAGGGCGGCAGGTCTACGTCGTCTATCCGCTCATCAAGGAGTCCGAGGCGATGGACTACAAGGACCTCACGGACGGCTACGAAGCCATCTCGCGCGACTTCCC
>ENA-ORUB01003886-ORUB01003886.1-human-gut-metagenome-genome-assembly--contig:-NODE-3886-length-12062-cov-2.459149_pt1 | contig 12062 bp, 11 predicted proteins | sample MGYA00241918_ERZ509200 | MGnify/ENA primary metagenome ERZ509200 (study PRJEB26280, sample SAMEA2338853) | human gut metagenome | biome: human gut; feature: human-associated habitat; material: faeces... | reverse complement strand
AAAAGACAGACTCTCTATTTTTTTCAAGATATCTGTCTTTTTAATCATATACATTACATTGGTTCTAAAGTGTGTTTAAACTTTACGCAAGATATGCGTCACATTTTATGGGAGATTTTTTCAAACCCACACTGGTATGCCAGATGATCAGATCAGCCTAACAATATCATTATACATAACAAATACCATCAGCGCCATCAACAGCATCAGCCCTGCGAAATGGATGCCGCCCTCCACCTGTCTGTTAATCGGTTTTCTGCGGATTGCCTCTATGACAAGGAATACCAGCCGTCCACCGTCCAGTGCCGGAAACGGAAGGAGGTTCATAACTCCAAGGTTTGCAGAGAGCAGAACTGCCAGATTAAGCATATTCATCCACAGGATCATGGTTCCTTCGCTTTTGCTTTCCTCATACGTAGTTCCGATTGCATCCACAATTCCGACCGGACCACTCAGATCTTTCATTCCAAGCTTTCCGCTGACCAGCTCTTTCAGGCTGAGAATCGTTGTACGTACCATATATTTTACTTCTACGGCACCATATTTGACTACATTCAGCCCTTTTGCTTTTTCAGAATACATATTGTAGGTAAATCCTGATTCTGCCGTACGGTATTCTTTTGGTGTAACCGTAATATCATATTCCTGTCCGTCCCTGGAATAGGTAATCTTTACAGACTTTTCTGTCAGCGGATTCTCCTGAATATATTTCTGGTAATCTGCTGCATTTGTAATCTTCACTCCATTAATGGATGTGATCACATCTCCCTGCTGAATCCCTGCTTCCTGCAACGGCATTCCATCCATTACAGATTCCACTGTCATGGCAGAAGTATCATCCCCGTTGAAATTGCAGCCCAGAAGGTATCTCACATTTGTATCCGACTTATAGGAAATGTCCATCTTCTTTCCGTCACGCTTAACAGTCAGGTTAATGGTATCTCCCTCTTTCAGCTGGTTCAGATAGGAATATACATAGAGATCTTTTCCCAGATCAATGTGATATCCCTGATAACCGGTAATAATATCTCCCTCTTTCAGTCCTGCCGCCTCAGCCGCAGAACCTTCCTTTACGGAAAGAACTCTGGATGGTTCATATCCTACAGCACCTACAATGATCACAGACAATACAAATGCCATGATAAAGTTAAATACCGGTCCTGCGGCAACTACAGAAATCCTGCCCCACACAGACGCACTGTTAAAAGTTCCCGGTTCATTCTCTATGTCCGTATCCTCCCCCAGCATGGCACAGGAGCCACCGATAGGAAGAAGTTTCAGTGAATATCTGGTATCTCCTTTCTCAAAACTGTAAAGTCTTGGTCCCATTCCCAAAGAGAATTCTGTGACCACGATCTTATTCAGCTTTGCAAAAAGAAAATGTCCCAGCTCATGAAAGAGAATGATTGCACTGAATATGACAATTGCAATAATAATTTTCAATCTACCACCTGCTTTCAATCCAACGATAAGTTTCTTTCTCAATCTCCAGAATCTGATCCAGGTCCGGATCCTTTACTGCTGTATGTCTGCTCATAGACTGCCCGATAATCTCGTAAATATCCAGAAAGCTGATTTTTTTCTGAAGGAATTTGCGGACTGCCAGCTCATTTGCAGCATTAAAAACGGTTGGCATACTGCCGCCTGCCCTTGCCGCTTCCACCGCCATTGGAAGACCTTTAAAAGTTTTCCTGTCCGGCTCCTCAAAGGTGATCTGCTTCAACATATGAAAATCCAGTCTGTCGCCTTTTAAAAATCTTCTGTCCGGGTAGCATAATGCATACTGTATCGGAAGTCTCATATCCGGTGTTCCAAGCTGTGCCATCACTGCACCGTCCTCGAATTCCACCATAGAGTGGATAATACTCTGCGGCTGAACCACAACCTGAATATGATCCAGATCTACATCAAAAAGCCATCTGGCTTCCATAACTTCCAGACCTTTATTTACCAGAGTTGCAGAATCCACTGTAATCTTCTGTCCCATTACCCAGTTCGGATGCTTCAGCGTATCCTCCAGAGTCACCTTCTCCAGATCTGCTGTTTTCTTTCCGCGGAAAGGACCGCCGGATGCAGTGATGAGCAGTTTATGTATCTGCTCTCTTTTCTCTCCATGAAGTGCCTGGAAAATAGCACTGTGCTCGCTGTCTACAGGCAGGATCTGCACACCGAACTGCTTTGCCAGCGGCATAATCAGATGTCCGGCTGTTACCAGTGTTTCCTTATTTGCCAGAGCAATATCCTTACCTGCAAGGATTGCTTCCATAGTTGGTCTGATTCCTATCATTCCTACGATAGCGGTCACCAGAATGTCTGATTCTTCCATTCTGGCAAGTTCGATAAGACCACCCATCTGGCTTACGATTTTTACATCCAGATCCTGCACACGTACTGCCAGATCTCTGGCTGCCTCTTCTTTCCAGACTGCAACAAGTCTGGGATGAAATTCACGTATCTGCTTCTCCAGCATTTCTACATTGCTGCCTGCTGCAAGACCAACTACTTCCAGGTCATCATTTGCACGTACCACATCCAGTGTCTGTGTTCCGATCGAACCTGTAGAACCTAAGACTGCTACTTTTTTCATCTTGTACCTCATTTCAATACTTATACAACAATTTTATAAAATTACTTCTGACCTGACAGTTCTCATATCAGAAAATACTGTAAACATGTATATCAGAAAAATATATGCTCCGTTAGATCTCAATCATCACAAGAGAGAGGAAATAAATAACCGGTGCTGTGAAGATCACACTGTCAAATCTGTCAAGGATTCCTCCATGTCCCGGAATTAATTTTCCATAATCTTTAATCCCCTGATTTCTCTTGATCGCAGATGCAGCCAGATCGCCTACCATGGAGATCAGTGCTCCGATTGCACAGATCACAGCATATTCCAGCATCGGTCCCTGAGTGGCTGCTGCATAGATCACACCAAGAAGTGCAGCTCCTGCCACACCACCCACAGCTCCCTCCACAGATTTCTTAGGGCTGAGGACAGGTGCCATTTTATGTTTACCGATCAGCATTCCCACACAATATGCGCAGGTATCACATCCCCATGAGCACAGAAAGATCAGCCATACGTGGAACTTTCCACCGGGAAGCTCTCTGGTAAGATAAATAAACGACAGCATAACTGCCACATACACGATACCAAACAGTGCAGGCATTACCTGCCCAGCCTCATAGGTCGGATAAGTGAACACGTATGCAAACATGAGCAGCACAAGTCCGAAAATGATTGCCAGCACTCCATACCTCTCAAAATCAAGCAGTACTGCCAGATAATATAATACTGCGCCTAAATAGCCTGCTGCTGCCAGCAGATTTATCTTCTCATCCTGCACCTTCATTGCTCTGTACAATTCTCTCATTCCAATGAGAGAAACCGCAAGAAGTGTGAAAAACAGCACGTAATCACCGCTGATAATAGTGGCAAGCGCAATAATCACAAGCAGGATTCCGCTTAAGAGTCTTGTCTTAAACATTCTTTACTCCTCCTTAACTCCGCCGTATCTTCTGTCTCTCTGATTATATTTCTCAATAGCCTTAATCAGCTCTGCTTTATTAAAATCCGGCCATGCCACATCTGTGAAATAAAATTCTGTATAAGCCATCTGCCATAACAGAAAATTGGAAAGTCTCAATTCCCCACTTGTGCGTATCATCAGATCCGGATCAGGTATTCCTGCCGTATCCAGGTAATTGTCAAAAACATGCTCATCAATTTCTTCCGGCTTTACTTTTCCATCTGCAGCATCCTGAGCAAGTTTGCGGATACCTCTTATGATCTCATCTCTGCTGCCGTAGTTTAATGCAATCTGGAAATAGATTTCATCATATTTCTGAGAATATTGTTCCAGACGTGCAATACTTTCCTGAATATCCTGATCAAATGCCGAAACCTCTCCGATCACCCGGACACGCATTTTGTTCTTATCTGCCAGTTTAATACATTTTTTCAGATAACTTCGGAACAGTTTCATCAGACCGTCCACCTCATCTTTGGAACGTTTCCAGTTCTCTGTGGAAAAAGCATATACAGTCACATATTTAACTCCCAGCTCCTTCATATAGTCACAGACTGTTTCCAGATTTGCACAGCCCTTCACATGTCCGTAGCTTCTGGGCATTCCCTTTGCCTTCGCCCAGCGTCCATTACCATCCAGAATAATGGCAATATGATTTGGTACATTCATACTCTTGTTTCCTTTTCTTATCCTGTTATTCCTTTAACCTTACTGTCTCATCATAATGAGCCGCAGTTTCCGGTCCATTATCTCATTCAGATAAAAAGAGAGCCCGCATTCATGGAGCTCTCCTTTTCGTTTCCCTTATACGGTCATGATTTCTTTGCTCTTTGCATCCACTGCCGCATCAACTTCTTTGATATATTTATCTGTACTCTTCTGGATTTTCTCCTCAAGCTCTTTGATCTCATCCTCAGATACATCCTGTTTTGCAAGTTTCTTAAATGCATCATTTGCATCACGACGAATGTTGCGGACTGCTACTTTGGCTGCTTCGCCTTTTTTCTTGACATCTTTAACCAGTTCCTTACGGCGTTCCTCTGTAAGTTCCGGAAATACAAGACGGATTACTTTACCATCGTTACTTGGATTTAATCCAAGATCAGAGGTAAGGATTGCTTTCTCAATTCCTTTGATCAGGCTGCTTTCCCATGGCTGGATCTGGATCATACGAGCTTCCGGGACAGTGATATTTGCCACCTGCTGAAGAGGTGTCGGAGCTCCGTAATAATCTACGGCGAGTTTGTCAAGGATATGCGGGTTTGCACGTCCTGCACGAATTGTAACCAGCTCGCTCTCAAGGCTTGCCAATGTCTTTTTCATCTTCTCTTCATATTTCTGAATTCTCTCATCCATTAGGTTCGTCTCCCTCTTTTTATAGTTTTTATATTACACTTTCTCTGTAAACTGACTTATAAGCCTTACTTATACAGTAACCTTAGTTCCGACAAATTTGCCATGTACTGCATTGATGATGCTGTCTTTTTCATCCAGTGCAAATACCAGCATCGGCATCTTCTGTTCCATACACATAATCGATGCTGTCAGATCCATAGCTGCCAGTTTCTTTGCAACTACTTCTTCAATGGAAATTTCATCATATTTTACTGCATTCGGGTTTGTCTTCGGATCACTGTCATAAATTCCGTCAACAGCTTTTGCAAGAAGGATTGCTTCTGCTTCGATCTCTACTGCGCGAAGTACAGTGGCTGTATCTGTGGAGAAGTAAGGATGTCCTGTACCGCCTGCAAAGAATACGATCTTACCCTGTGCAAAGCTTGCTTCCACTGCATCCTTAGAGTAAAGGCTTGTAAATGCACCGCATACAAATGGTGTGAAGATTTCTGTCTTTAATCCAAGGTATCTGCAGATATCAGATACATAAATACAGTTCATAACTGTTGCAAGCATACCAATCTGATCAGCCTTATTCCTGTCGATAGTCTCACTGGTGCGTCCTCTCCAGAAATTACCTCCGCCGATCACGATGCCGATTTCCAGTCCTTCCTCAGCAATTGTCCTGATCTGCTTTGCAACTTCAATAACAGTTGCCTCGTCAAATCCGGTCTTTTTCTCACCGGCAAGAGCTTCACCGCTTAATTTTAATAATACACGTTTCATAGTAACTGTCTCCTGAAATTAATTTTATCGCAGGTAACAGAGGATCGGAATACCTCCTCTGTTACATTCGTAGTTCTATTCTACCATATTCCGGCAACAATTTCATTACCATTTTCATCAACTGTTGTAGAAACTGTGAAATTGCTGTAATAATGGAATCCTGTTTTACCTGTCTCAGGATCATCCTCATAGCTGCTGCCCTGTGGAGAACCGCATGCGCCTTCCAGTGCATCCAGAGACTGACCGATATACTGTTCTGCTGTGGAAATCATATCGCCGCCATTTCCCGGATCATCGTTACTGCCCGGATTATCATTAGTACCCGGATCGTCTGAGTTTCCCCCATTGCCCGGATCATCTGAACTATCCCCGGTTCCATTGCCACTGTTATTATTCTGATCAGAACTGTTGTTACTATCTGTGGAATCAGAATCATCTGCAGAATTCTTATCACTGTCGTCTGTGGAATCTGATTCAGACTCACTGTCATCTGTAATTCCAAGACGTTCCTTTACCGCATCAAGCGTGGATACTTCTTTTGTTGATGTACCTGTCAGATATTTTGCATATGGGATTGCATCATCGTCTGTGCCGTCCATGCATAATGTAATCTTCGAAATTGTTCCAAGCGGAATATCGCGGAAAAAGCATTCATTCTTGTCCTCATCAGTATATGCAATACGGATATCATAGGAAGCTGTACTCTTGTTGGATGTTGTCTGTGTACCTGATGTCTGTGTATTTGCAGTCTGCATATAATATAGTGCCTTGTCCTTATCTGTCAGGGTAAACATTCCATTGATGAGATCATCTCCCCATCCTCCATCCTCGTCTGCATCATAATCCTCACTGTCTTCATCCACATGAGTCCGGATATAGAGTGATTGGATGGCATCCCCTGTATTATTTACAAATACAATCTTAGATGCTGTGGAAGTTTTTTCTCCCATTATGTTCTTTATATCTTCATCTGCTGTCTGCTGCATATCCACCATATCGACTGCCTTGGTTACTTCAGGAGTCGGGGTAGCTGTTACCTCTACAGGTGCTGTCTCTGTTGTCTTTTTCTTACCACATCCGGCAACTGCCACTGTCATTACCAGCAGACCTGCCAGTATTAAATAACGTTTCTTCATAATATATTCCCTCCTGCTATATGGAATATCTTTTTTCTTTTTAACAATGCCATTTTTCAATTTCCTATTATTGCAGAGTATTGAAAACTTGTCAACTAAGCCTCTGCCGATTTCATACAATTTTAAGACTTTCAGCTTTTAAAATCTCTGCCTGCGGACGTATTCTTATGAAAAAATCACATTTTTCCTACTTCATATTATTGCACAAAAGGAAGCGCTCACTGTAATCAGCGGATACTCACCAGAAAGGATGTTACTGTGACTTTCACTCGCAAAAAACACCTCGCGGAATATTACCAGTGAACAGTAACGAAAGGACTACCATGTTGCTCTGGCAGTCCTTTCTCATCCCTTTGTGGTCATATTTAATATATTTCTATTCTGCCAGCTTCATCAGAAGTTCCACGCATTCTTCCTCTGATAAAACCGAAGTATTCAGGCAGATATCATAATTTTCCATTTTTCCCCATTCATGTCCTGTATAAAAGTTATAATAATCTCTTCTCTGACGGTCTTTATACGCAATTCTGTCAAGTGCCTCCTTCTGAGAAATATGCTTATTTTTCTTAATCCGTTTAATACGGTCTTCCATATCAGATGCATAAATATACACGCGAAGCAGCTGATTATCATCCTTCAGGATTTGGTCTGCACATCTTCCCACAAAAATGCATGGACCTTCCTGTGCCAGGCGCTTCACTGTCTCTTTCTGCGCATGAAACATCTTCTCCGGAATCGTCAGGCGTTTTTTATCCTGCGATTCTTCTGACATCATTACTCCGATTGCATAAAGAAGACTGGTCTTGCCTTTAAATTCATTGATGATTTCCTGACTGATTCCATGCCTCTCTGCTTCCTTCAGCAAAAGTTTACTGTCGTAACAGGGAACTCCCATTTTTTCTGAAAGCAAAGCTGCAATATATCTTCCACCGCTTCCATACTGTCTGCTGATCGTGATTGTTTTCATAGGGCACCACTCCTTTCAGCTCATCTGCCTGAAAATGAATTGTTATTTTTTTATCTATATGATAGATTATAAGAATTTTCGAATATTTTTGCAATATCCATTAATTTTTTCATAACATTTCACAATTTTGAGCCAAAGGATTTAGTAATATTATCAATATAGATTCTTAACCTTAAATTCACGCTCTGCTTCTCTTCTCTGGTCTTTCTTTGCGATATCCTGTCTCTTGTCATAAAGTTTCTTGCCTCGAGCCATTCCAATTTCCACTTTTACCAGACTGTCTTTGAAATAAACTTTCAGGGGTACTAAAGTTAACCCTTTTTCTTTGAGCTTTGCTTCAATCTTATTGATCTCATATCTGTGAAGCAGAAGCTTACGGATTCTCAACGGGTCTTTGTTGAAAATATTGCCTTTTTCATAAGGGCTGATATGCATTCCGTAGATGTAAACCTCTCCGTTCTCTACACGGATAAAGGATTCCTTGATGCTGCATTTGCCCATACGCAGGGATTTTACTTCTGTTCCTGCAAGGGCAATACCGGCTTCATAAGTATCTTCTATAAAATAATCATGAAATGCCTTTTTATTATTGGCAATCAGCTTCATTCCTTTTTTCTTTGCCATAATATCCTCCAAGCCATTTTTATTTAATTCTCTTCTTCATCATTCCAGATATCAGCAACCAGCTCAAAGTCTACTGTTTTGAGCATTTTATCTGCATCTGCCACACGGACACGGACTTTATCTCCCAATTTGTAGACTTTCTTTGTCATCTCTCCGCGGAGTTCGTAGGTTTCCTGGTCGAAGATATAGTAGTCATCCCGCAGAGTGTTGACATGTACCAGACCTTCTACTGTATTTGGGAGTTCTACGTAAAGCCCCCATCCGGTAACGCCTGAGATAATTCCCTCGAATTCCTCTCCCAGATGGTAGGACATATATTCTGCTTTCTTCAGCTTGTCTGATTCACGTTCTGCCTCATCTGCACGGCGTTCACATACACTGGACTGTCTCGCAACTTCATCAAGGATTTCAGCATAGTGTTCGGTTCTGCCTTCACGCATCAGTCTGCCTCGTAAGTTATCCTTAATGATCCTGTGGATCTGCAGATCAGGGTATCTTCTGATCGGAGATGTAAAATGGCAGTAATATTTTGCTGCCAGTCCAAAGTGACCGCTGCATTCTGTTGTATATTTCGCCTGTTTCATGGAACGCAACACCAGACGGCTGATCATTGCTTCATTCGGAAGCCCTTCGATACTTTCGATGATTTGCTGAATTTCTTTTGGAGTGATCTCTTCTTTTGCTTTCTGAATCTTCACACCCTGATTGTGAAGTAATGTCAGAAGACTCTCCACTTTCTCCGGATCCGGGTTATCATGGGTTCTGTATACAAACGGAATCTCTTCTGTGCAGTATTCCTGTGCCACAGTCTCATTTGCCATCAGCATGAAATCTTCAATGATTTTGGTTGCCACATTTGCTTCATATGGCTTAACATCGATTGCTTTTCCTGCTGCATTAAGAATAATCTTGCTCTCCGGAAAATCAAAGTCAATGGAACCCCTGTGATGGCGGCTGTTTCGTAAGATTCCGGACAGTTCTTTCATCATAAAGAACATCGGGATAAGTGCATCATACCGTTTCTTTGCTTCTTCGTCTGTGTCCTCAAGAATATTCTTTACATCAGTATAGCACATTCTCTCATTTACGTTAATCACTGTTTCCGCGATCTGATGGGAAACTACCTTACCCTTTTCGTTAATGTCCATCAGGCAGCTCAACGCCAGTCTGTCCTCTCCCTGATTCAGAGAACAGATTCCATTGGAAAGACGTTCCGGCAACATTGGCACAACGCGGTCTGCCAGATAAACACTGGTTCCACGTTTCAGTGCTTCCCTGTCCAGAGCACTGTTGTACTGTACATAGTTGCTTACATCTGCGATATGGACTCCCAGATGGTAAATGTCCCCCTCTTTTGTCAGGGAAATCGCATCATCCAGGTCTTTGGCATCTTCGCCATCAATAGTGACTGTCTGCAGATGTCTCAGATCCAGTCTTCCATCTCTGTCTGCATCCAGCACATGATCCGGAACACGCTGAGCCTGCTTCATTACTTTCTCAGGAAATTCACTTGGGATTCCGAAGCTCTTGACGATTGCCAGGATATCTGTACCCGGTGTTCGGATATTTCCCAGATTCTCCTTAATTTTTCCTTCAGGATTCTTATTTCCGGAGCCATAATCTGTAATCACCGCGATTACTTTATCACCATTTTTTATTCCTGCCGCTTCTTTTCTCGGAATGAAGATATCTTTGGAAAATTTCGGATTATCACTGATCACAAAACCGAAATCCCGATTTAACTGATAAGTTCCTACAATTTCAGGCATACCACGTTCCAGAACCTTCACAACTACGCCTTCCTGGCGTTTTCCCTCTTTTTTGTCATCTCTGATGATGATCCTTACTTTATCCTGATGCATAGCTGTTCCTGTATCACTTTCAGGAATAAAGATATCCTCATCCTGCCCTTCAATTTCTACGAAGCCGAAACCTTTGGGATGTCCGATGAAGGTTCCCTCAGCCTGGATTCCCTCCAGCTGCTCTTTTTTATTTTTATCTTTCTTCTTTCTGCCATACTCTGATCCGTATTCTTCTCTTCGGTCATCGTAATAACGGTCATCTTTTTTCTTTTTCCATTTTCCTTTGACCTTTTCATATCTGCCCTTGCGGTCTACAGATACCTTTCCTTCCTCGCAAAGTTCGTCCAGAACATCATACAGCTCTCTTTTCTCTTCTTTTGAAAGTCTCAGAAGAGAAGAAATCTCGCGGAGTCTCATTGGCTGATAAATAGGATCTCCCATCAGTTCCAGGATAAACTTTTTTCTTCTGTCCATATCTTTTTTACTCATATTACTCCTCACAGCCTCCGCAGAGGACTTTTATCTGATTCAGCTCTTTATGACACAAAAAACACTCTTGCACATAACAAGAGTGTTTCAAATTTCTTTTCTGATTAACCAAGCATATTTAATGCTACAGAAATTACAAAAAATAAAATTCCCATAATAGTGGTTGCCTTAACAAGTCCGCCCTCCATGGAACGTCCCTTGTTCTTACCCCAGTATGTTTCTGCTGCTCCGGCGATAGCACCAAGTCCCTGCTGCTTACCTTCCTGCATAAGAACTACTACTGTAAGAGCGATGCAATCTATTATGAAAATGACACTCAGAATGATCTTAATAATCTGCACTTCGTTACACCTCCTAATCAACTGAGTTTCATTGTAACATAGCCGGATGGGGATTTCAACCACAATTCAGAGTTTTTGTCAGGTTTCTTAACAATTTTTTTCATTTTCTTTAAAAGGATTTTCATACACTGCCAGTTCTCCCAATGCCTCATGGATACGAAGAAGCTGATTATATTTGGCATTTCGGTCCGAACGGCAGGGTGCACCTGTCTTAATCTGGCCGGCACCTGTGGCAACTGCCAGATCTGCGATAAATGAATCTTCCGATTCTCCTGATCTGTGAGAAATTACTGCCCTGTATCCCGCTTTCTGTGCCATTTCCACTGCATCCAATGCTTCTGAAAGTGTTCCTATCTGGTTTAATTTTATCAGAATGGCATTTGCCGCTCCCAGTTTGATACCACATGCAAGACGTTTGATATTCGTGACAAACAGATCATCACCCACGAGCTGTATTTTATCTCCCAGTCTTTTTGTCACCTGTTTCCAGCCTTCCCAGTCATCTTCCTCAAGTCCATCTTCAATGGAAACAATCGGGAACTTCTCTGCAAGTTTTTCATAATATTCTATCATCTCGCCGGAATCCCTGAGAACTTCTTCCCCTTTCATTTTTCCTTCTCCAGGAAAAACATAAACACCTCTTTCTTCATCGTACAGTTCACTTGCCGCAGCATCAATTGCAATGCTAATATCCTTTCCGGGTTCATATCCCGCCTTTTTTACTGCTTCAAAAATCACTTCCAGGACGCTTTCTGAATCGGAAAGATCCGGTGCGAAACCTCCCTCATCTCCGACTGCTGTTGACAGACCTTTTTGTTTCAGGATAATTCTGAGAAACTGGTATACTTCCGCACACATTCGAATCGCCTGCTCCATATTTTCCGCTCCCGTCGGCATAATCATGAATTCCTGTAAATCCACCGTATTGTCAGCGTGACGTCCCCCTTGTGTCAAGCTAATGACACAAAATTTTTGTAATTTGTCCATCATCACTTCAACTGCAGATTTTCTGCACCTGGTCTACATACTTCACCAGCTCATCAGCA
>ENA-ORUB01003881-ORUB01003881.1-human-gut-metagenome-genome-assembly--contig:-NODE-3881-length-12081-cov-11.125062_pt1 | contig 12081 bp, 9 predicted proteins | sample MGYA00241918_ERZ509200 | MGnify/ENA primary metagenome ERZ509200 (study PRJEB26280, sample SAMEA2338853) | human gut metagenome | biome: human gut; feature: human-associated habitat; material: faeces... | reverse complement strand
CGATCTATCGGCGCGGGGCCGGGAGGGCTGTTCGCGGCCCTGGTGCTGGCCCGGTGCGGGCTGCGGCCCATCATCCTGGAGCGGGGCCGGGACGCCGTGACCCGGCAGCGGGACGTGGAAGCCTTCTGGCGGGGCGGCCCATTGAATACGGAATCCAACGTTCAGTTCGGCGAGGGGGGCGCAGGCGCTTTTTCCGACGGAAAGCTGAATACCGGCACCCGGGACCGGCGGCACCGGTGGATCCTGGAGCAGCTGGTGGCGCCGGAGAGCATCCTCACCGACGCCAAGCCCCATGTGGGGACGGATATGCTCCATGTGACCCTGGTGAACCTGCGGCGGCAGCTGCTGTCCCTGGGGGCGCAGGTGCGGTTTGGGCACCGGGTCACGGGGCTGCGGGTCCGGGACGGGGCCCTGGAGGGGCTGGAGGTTACAGGGCCGGAGGGGCGCTATGTGCTGCCGGCCCGGCATGCGGTGCTGGCCCTGGGCCACAGCGCAAGGGATACCTTTGAAATGCTGCACGCCGCAGGGGTACAGATGGAGCAGAAGCCCTTTGCCGTGGGAGTGCGGATCGAGCACCGGCAATCGGACATGGACGCAGCCCAGTACCGGCAGTTCGCCGGGCACCCGTGTCTGCCCGCCGCCGGCTATAAGCTGTCATGCCACCTGGAAAACGGGCGCAGCGCCTTCTCGTTCTGCGTTTGCCCCGGGGGACAGGTGGTGGCCGCTGCGTCGGAGCGGGGGCGGGTGGTCACCAACGGCATGAGCGCGTATGCCCGGGACCGGGAGAACATCAACGGCGGCCTGCTGGTAAACGTGACACCGGAGGACTTTGGCAGCGGGCATCCCCTGGCAGGCATCGCCTTCCAGCGGCGGCTGGAGGAGGCGGCCTTCCGCCTGGGCGGCGGCGGCTACGCGGCCCCGTGCCAGCGGGTGGAGGATTTCCTGGCGGGGCGGCCCTCTGTGGGGCCGGGTCGGGTGATCCCCAGCTATCGGCCCGGGGTCCGGTGGACGGACCTGCGGCAGTGTCTGCCGGAATTTGTGCGGGAGACCCTGGCGCTGGCCCTGCCGGTGCTGGACAGAAAAATACAGGGCTATGCCCAGGGGGATGCCATTCTGACGGCGGTGGAGACCCGGTCGTCGTCGCCGGTGCGCATCCTGCGGGATGAGAGCGGCCAGTGCAGCGTCCGGGGCCTGTATCCCTGCGGCGAGGGGGCGGGATATGCCGGAGGCATCCTGTCCGCCGCCGCCGACGGCATGCGCTGCGCGGAAAAAATATGGGAGGTATACAGCGGATGAAAAAAATTGCGGTGATGGAGGACTTTCTCACGCCGGAGCACCGGAAAAGGGTGCTGGCAGCGGCGGAAAAGCACGGCTTTGCAGTGGACTTTTACGGGCGGGGCAAGGCTCCGGCAGAGGGGCTGGACCAGTATGAGATCATCTACGGATGGTGCGAGCCCGGAGACCTGAAGCGGGCCACGGGGCTCAAGTGGTACTGCTGCGGCTTTGCGGGGGTGGACCTGCTGTCCGACGACGGGCTGTACGCCAATCCCGACGTGATGCTGTCCAACTCCTCCGGGGCCTATGGGCTGACCATCAGTGAGCATATCCTGATGGTGACGCTGATGCTGCTGCGGCGGATGCCGGATTTCCAGGACATCGTCCGGCGGCGGGAATGGGTCCAGGAGCTGCCTATGCGGTCCATTTACGGCAGCCGCATCACGGTGCTGGGCGCCGGGGACATCGGCACGAATTTTGCCCGGCGGGCCAAGGCCCTGGGAGCCGCCCACATCTGCGGCGTGTCCCGCAGCGGCCGGAACGGGGACCCGGCCTATGACCGGATGCTGCCCCAGCAGCAGCTGGACCAGGTGCTGCCGGAAACGGAGATCCTGGTGATGGCCCTGCCCGCCGTGGCGGACACCGCAGGCATCCTCAGCCGGGAGCGCATTGCACTGCTGCCCCGGGACGCCATCGTGGTAAACGTGGGCCGGGGCAGCGCCATTGACCAGGACGCGCTGATGGAGGCCCTGAACGCAGGGCGCATTGCCGGAGCCGCCCTGGACGTGATGGTGCCGGAGCCGCTGCCCAAGGAGCACCCCCTGTGGAGCACCCGGAATCTGCTGCTGACGCCGCATATCTCCGGGAATATGTCCCTGGGATACACCTGCGACCGGAATCTGGACATGTTCTGCCGGGATCTGGACAACTATGCCGCCGGTCGTCCCCTGGAGCATCGGGTGGACCGGAAGCGGGGATATTAACAGCAAAACCACGCTGCGGCCGCAGCGTGGTTTTTGGTCTGTCAAAAGCCCCGCAGAGTTCGCGGCCTGCGGGCCGCAAGCTCTGCGGGGCTTTCTTGTTTTATACGTTGAAGCGGAAATAGATCATGTCGCCGTCCTTGACCACATACTCCTTGCCCTCGGACCGCAGCAGCCCCTTCTCCTTGGCGGCGGCCACGCTGCCGCAGGCGATCATCTCGTCGAAGTTGATGGTCTCTGCCCGGATGAAGCCCCGCTCGATGTCGGAGTGGATCTTTCCGGCGGCCTGGGGAGCCTTGGTGCCCTTTTTGATGGTCCAGGCCCGGCACTCGTCCTTGCCGTAGGTCAGGAAGGAGATCAGGCCCAGCAGCTCGTAGCTGCACTGGATCAGCCGGTCCAGGCCGGACTGCTCCACCCCCAGGTCCTCCAGGAACATGGCCCTCTCCTCGGGGTCGTCCAGCTGGGCAATGTCCTCCTCCAGCTTGGCGCAGATGGGCAGCACCTGGGCCCCTTCCTTTTGGGCCAGATCCCGGACCATCCGGAAATACCGGTTGTTCTCATGGTCGGCAAAGCCGGCCTCGTCCATGTTGGCGGCATAAATGATGGGCTTCAGGCTCAGCAGGTCCGCCGTCTCCACGATAGCCCGGTCCTCCGGGCCGCAGTCGAAGGTGCGGGCGGACTTACCGGCGTTGAGATGCTCCGCCAGAGCCCGGAACACCTCCGCCTCATGGAGGAATTTCTTGTCGCCCTTGGCGGCCTTGGCGGCCTTTTCCACCCGGCGGTTCACCATCTCCAGGTCCGCCATGATCAGCTCCAGGTCAATGGTCTCGATATCTCCCAGGGGATCCACCGGCACGTTGGTGCCGGCATCGGCCACCACATGCATGATGTTCTCGTCGTCGAAGCAGCGCACCACATGGACAATGGCGTCGGTGCGGCGGATGTTTTCCAGGAACTTGTTGCCCAGGCCCGCGCCCTGGCTGGCGCCCTTCACCAGGCCCGCTATGTCCACAAACTCGATGACGGCAGGGGTCTTTTTATCGGGCTCGTACATCTCCGCCAGCTTGTCCAGCCGCTTATCCGGCACAGCCACCATGCCCACGTTGGGCTCGATGGTGCAGAAGGGGTAGTTGGCGCTCTCCGCACCGGCGTTGGTGATGGCGTTGAACAGTGTCGATTTGCCCACGTTGGGCAGGCCCACGATACCTAATTTCATCTTTTCTCTATCTCCTTATTTTTCAAGGGTTTTCGGCACTTGAATGGCGCTTACTGTACCATTACTGTACCATTTTGATTTTGCTGCACTTTTTCAAATTGTAATACGGCTTTTGACATGGAATCGTTCGTCACATGAACGTACCGATCCATCGTCGTTTTGATGCTGGCATGACCGAGCAATTTTTGCAGCACTTCTGGCTGCATCCCGCTTTCGATTGCACGCGTTGCATAGGTGTGGCGCAAAGCGTGCATACAAAACTTTTCAATTCCTGCTTCGTCACATAGCTTGTAAAGGGGGGTATCAATTGTATCCTTTCCGCGCTTGCGAAAAAGGACGCACTACTACAGATAAATTATAGCATATAACGTCCTTTTTCTCAAGCCGTTGCGTGAAAAAACTCTCCGCCTATTTGTAAATTTTTCGGAACCTCTTATATCACCAGTTTCTCACTGATGAACTGTTCAAACTCCTTTCGCTTGACCAGTTTCTTTGTGCCGACGAAAAGCACGAACGGGCAGTTGGGCGTTCTCAGCATACTGTCGATCCGGCAGAGGGGGATGCCGTCCGAGGACACTTCCATCCATTCGTTGCCGTCCATCTTGGTGTCATACCGAGCCTTGAGGCGTTTGGCTCATTCTTTCTGCAGCATATTTGGTTTCTCCTTTTTAGGGTAATAAAAAAGGCAGATAGATTTTTGCTTTCTATCTGCCTGTGTATCTGATATTTACTTTTCGGGAGTTCAAGTCTATCCGCAAAGGGAAAACGGCGATTTTACATCTGCGTTTTGGTACAGAGAAAAATCGCCGTTTGGGCAGCAAAAAAGCCCGATATAATCGGGCTTTTCGCAGGAGACATCTGTTTTGTCTCCACATTATGGTCCCCCGAGGGATGATAAATCCGAACGTTCAATCTGTTCAAAGGTGATCCGTTCTGCACCTTCCTTGTAGTTGAAGGTCACGAGGATGTAGTCATCGTATACGACCACACTATTAACAAAGCCATCAATCAGCCGTCTGCGCCCTTCCAAGGTATTGGTGTCCACTTTGCGGAACTGGAGAATATAGAACTGAATCTGCTCTCTGGTGAACTGAGGCTTTTTCATCTCTTCCTTGATGATGCTCAGCTCCAGCTTTTCTTTGGTGGCTTCCAGCTCGTCCAAACGGCGCTTGGTAGAGGCATTGAAAATGCCTGCCTGGATTGCGTTTAGCATATTGTCGATAGCCTTCTCGGTATCTGCCAGTTGCCGACGCAGAGCGGGTAATTCGTTGCTTTCCTGCCCCTGTAACGCCAACGCCTGGTCGGTAAAATACTCCACAAAAGCATCGTCCATGATGTTCCGCATAACGGATGCAACAACCGCACGCTCCAGCGGGTCTTTTCGAACACTGCGATGTTTGGCTTTACAGGTTTTTTTCCGCTTGCTGTTTACACAGCGATAATAATGATATACCTGCCCCTTGCTGGAACTCGTACCGGATTCGCCCACCATCATCGCCTTGCAGGAACCACAAAACAATTTTGTGGTCAACAGATAGTCATCCTCAGCCTTGTGTCTGGCTGGGGCCTTTTTGTTTTTCTTCATCTGTTCCTGCACTCGTTCAAATAGATCTGTCGGTACAAGAGCTGGAATGCCATCCGGTACCACGATGTCGCGATATTTATATTCGCCAATGTACTTTCTGTTATGCAGAAGTCCAGAGATGAAATTCAAGTCTGCTGGTTTGCCTCGGACAGTTGTGACACCCAGAGCATTTAGGTGATCCATAATCTGCTTCATAGTGGAGCCAGTATCATACATCTTGAAAATATCTAGGACAATCGGCGCATTGACTGGATCTGGTTGGTATTGCTTGTTGGCATCAACGGCAAAGCCGAATGTGGGTGTGCCGCCGTTGTATTTACACTTGAGTGCATTTTCTGTGTGGCCGCGGATAACCTTCACGGAAAGTTCTGCGGAATAATACTCCGCCATACCTTCCAGCATAGATTCCAGAATGATGCCCTCCGGCCCATCAGCAATATTCTCTTTGGCAGAAACCACCCGTACGCCGTTCTTTTTCAGAGCAGCCTTATAGTGTGCGCTGTCATAGCGGTTGCGGGCAAAACGGTCCAGCTTCCAGACCACAACCACATCAAACAATCCTTTGGCGCTGTCCTTGATCATCCGCTGGAAATCGGGGCGATTATCCGTTTTGGCAGAAAGGGCACGGTCGATGTAGTCTTTCACTACGTTCATCCCGTTCTGCTTGCAATACTCCATGCACTCTCGGATTTGACCGTCAATGCTCTCCTCCCGCTGTCCCTCGCTAGAATAACGAGCGTAAATTACTGCGTTCACATCGCCACCTCCTTACTCGTCAGCAGTTTCCGAAAACATCCGTAAAACAGATTCTTTCATGCGGTTATAGTATGGCGATTTAGGATCAAAGCACATTTCCACAAACTGCTCCATCTCGGCGGCGTTCTTCCATATCTTCGGCTGATATTGGTACAGCTTCCCCTGGGGTGCATCGCAACGTCCAAAGATGTAATCCATGGAAACATCGAAGAAGTCCGCATACTTGCGGAACAGCTCAACCGTCGGAGTTGACTGTCCGTTTTCATAGCGGTTAAGGCTGGACTGAGTGATGCCCAAAAGCTCTGCTAATTTTGCTTGAGAAAGAGATATGCCGTCCCGCAAAGTGCGTAACCGTTCGCCGATTTGATTCAATGTAATCACATCCTTTCCCAAGATTATAGCATATATCGAGTTGATTTCAAATCACAATTCGAGTTTTATAAACAAATTACGTTTGGGATTGTCCGTTAAAAATCTTTAAGAGCGTTTTCAAAATACTTAAATGCAATATTTAAGATGGCTTCATCTTCTTCACTAAGTTCTTTTGCATGCGCATCAGCACGGAACGAGTTAACAATATCAAAAAATTGTTCAAATTTCACCCGATCATTAAATAGACGTTCATAGTCTGACCAGTTTTTTGTTACTAAAGTTTTCAGTTGGCTAAAATATATTTCTTGCATTGCAGATTTAAAATCTCTAGAAAGTATTTTGGCTTCTTGTGTTGTATCCGTTGTTGTATGCTTTAGTTGAGTGGCAAGATGTTCTTTAGCTTTCTTTCCAAATTTCAACTGAAATTGTGTAGAAATGATTTTTCGCAATTTTAATTCGATATCGTTTCTGCGTATACTGATGCGTGTCCGCTTTTCTTCCCAGCTTGTTAATGACTTATCGTAACGGTATTTGTCTTTTATATACTTTGAAATTGATTGAATCCTTACGAAATAATCATCATTATATTTTTCAATTAGACAGTAGCCAAGCAAGTGTGCAGCGGCACTTTCACCAAAGCCCAGTTTTTTCTTAAAAGCTAAACTTCCATCTAAAGCTAAAGTCTTTAGAAGTTCATACTCTGCGGGATAGTAATCTTGAAGAACGCCTAATATTTGCTCGATTACTCCAGTCATCTGCGATTGGTAATCATTTGAATGTTTTTCGTAGCTATATTTTGATATAGTGTACGGTCTAATCTCTCGTCGATCCAGAACTTCTGTATTCATTCGGCTACACACTTGCCGGATTAGAAAAGGATGCCCACCATAATCATCAACAAGCTTAGTGAATATTTCTTCTTCAAAACGTAAGCCCAAATATCCGCCGATATTTGACACCATTCTACGAACATCATCAAGATCAAATAACGAAATGTATTGTGCAGATAAGCCGTTAAAAATAGGGTTATCAGTCCCATTTATTTTGGCGATTTCAATAATTTTAGGATTTACACCAGTTATAATAAAAGATAACACCGAAGAGTTAGTTTGAAAAACAGATCGAATCGCTTGCCAGAAAAAGAGTGCATCACTCCCATTTTTCCAATGCTCAGATGGAGAAGTCGTATATCCAATTAGTTCGATTTCATCAAAAATAAGTAGAATGCGAGTCTTTCCTAATGCATCCAGCCTGTCCCATTCCCCTACTACGACTTGAAAATCCTTTTCAGTGCGGGCTGCTTCCTCCAGCCGCCGCATGGCTTCCGCCCGAATCTCCCGTTTCAGTCGCTTTTCGCTGACCGGGGCGGATTCTTCTTCCTCGTTTTCCAGCTCCGCTTCATAGTCGATGGGATGCTCGTCCTGCTCCAGCTCGCTTTCCAGCTCTGCCAGACGTTCTTCCGCAAGCGCTTGTTCCAGCGTTTCCTCCGTCGATCCGGCGGCTGCGTCCTCATTCCATTCGGTGAAGCCATCTTCGGTATCCAGAAGCTCATCAGCTGTGAGATACGCCATGACTCCACCCCCTTCAAAAATTTTTTATGATTTTTCAAAAAATGGTTCCGTTTTACACCCGGGATTTCTCCTATTAGTGAAAGGATAATCTGAAAGCAGATTACTTTTTTCGGAACTACACCAATATTATACAACAGCTGCGCCGGAAGCGCAAGAAAGAGAGGTTCTATGGAAAAAACGGCATCCAATCATTTTTCAGAGGGGAGGGAGCGAAAATGACGCTGTTTGAGCTGGTGAAGCAAACGATTCAAGTGCGGGATGCAGCGGAACATTACGGCTTGCAGATCAATCACAGTGGGATGTGCCGCTGTCCATTCCACGAGGACCGGCATCCCAGCATGAAGCTGAACGAGAGGTACTTTTACTGCTTCGGCTGCGGGGCCACCGGCGATGTGATCGACCTTGTGGCAAGGCTATTTGGCTTGAGCAGCTTCGAGGCGGCACAAAAACTGGCCCAGAACTTCGGGATTGACCCGGATAAGCCTCCGGCGGCCATCGCTCTGCTCAAGCCGAAACGCCCCCTGCTGACGGCATACCAGCAGGAGGAAATGCGCTGCCTTCGAGTGCTGTGCGATTATCTGCATCTTTTAGAACGCTGGAAGGTACAGTATGCGCCCAAGGTGCCGGAAGATGCTTTGGATGACCGGTTTGTGGAAGCCTGCCAGATGCTGGACCATGTGGAGTATCTGGCGGATTTGCTCATTGCCGCCGAACTGGAACAACGGATAAGAATCGTAGAAATGTTAAACAAAGAGGACCTGATTGCCACCTTGGAGGAGCGGCTGGAACGACAAAAGAAGGAGGAAACGCCCTATGAAGAAAAACAATCCGCCTGACGGAGTGCCCGTCTGGTTTGATGGAAAAAACATCAACGAAGCCCTGTTTTGTGAGGAGTTCTTGCAGACGCACAAGATTCTCTTCACAAACGGGGCTTTTTTTACGCCCGAAGGCCGTGTGACCGATGAGCTGCCCCTGCGGGGAGAGATTTTTGAGGAGCTGAAATGCTGTGCGGTCAGCAATATCCCCCGCAAAATCAGCAACATTGTGGAGCTGATGAAGCTGGCGGCGCTGGTGGAGGATTTTCCACCGAAGGCGGACCGGATTCACCTCTCCAACGGGACGCTTTTTCTGGGCGGAAAATTTGTAGAGGGAAAACTCGAAATCGTCCGTAATCGTTTCCCTGTGGCCTACAATCCCGGGGCATCCCAACCCATTCTCTGGCTGAAATTTCTGGATGGCCTGCTCTACCCGGAGGACATTCCCACCTTGCAGGAATACATCGGCTACTGCCTGATTCCCAGCAATAAGGGCCAGCGGATGATGGTCATCAAGGGCAATGGCGGCGAGGGCAAGTCGCAGATCGGCGCTGTGCTGGGGACTTTGTTCGGCTCCAACATGAAGGATGGAAGCATCGGGAAAATATCCGAGAACCGATTTGCCCGTGCGGATTTGGAGCATATCCTCCTGTGCGTGGATGACGATATGCGGATGGAGGCCCTGCGCCAGACCAACTATGTGAAATCCATCGTCACCGCCCAGGGCAAGATGGATTTGGAGCGCAAGGGCAAGCAGAGCTATCAAGGATGGATGTGCGCCCGGCTGTTGGCTTTCTCTAACGGCGATTTACAAGCGTTGTTTGATCGGAGCGACGGATTTTACCGCCGCCAGCTGGTGTTGACCACAAAAGAAAAGCCTGCTGGCCGTGTGGATGATCCCGACCTGGCCGAGAAGATGAAGGCCGAGGTGGAGGGCATTCTGCTGTGGGCTTTTGAGGGATTGCGGCGGCTGGCCGCCAACAATTTTAAGTTTACCGAGAGCCAGCGCACAAAAGACAATCGGGAGGCCGTCAAACGAGACAACAACAATATCTTTGATTTTCTGGATTCAGACGGGTATATTCGCCGGAAAGCCGATATGTCTGCCAGCTCCAAAGAGCTGTATGAGGCATACCAGATTTACTGCGCCGAAAATAATCTGCCTGTCCTGAAACCCCGCAGCTTCAGCGAAGCCCTGATTGCCTGCCAGAGCCGCTACAATCTGGAATACTGCAACAACGTGACCAATGCAGCCGGACGGCGCGTACGTGGCTTTTTGGGGATTGAGGTGCTGGTGAGAAGTAATATGTCGGTGTTTTCCGGTGATTCGATGCGTACGTACGTACCGGAAGATGTGTCGGAAGTATGGCGGCGCTAATATCAGAGAGCGGGCGCTGTACGTACGTACACTTTGATTGACCGCTGTCCGCTCTTTATAACAATTCACACAGTAATTTGAGAAACGGAAAAAGGAGGACAATATATGAGCAAGCCACAGTATGCCATTCTCCGATTTGCCAAGTACAAGGGGCCGGAGATTGGGAACATTGAAGCCCACAACGAACGCACCAAAGAGAAATACGCCAGCAACCCCGATGTGGATATCAGCAGGAGCAAGTACAATTTCCATCTGATCGAGCCACAGCGAAAATATCGTGCGGAGGCGGAGCGGCAGATCAAAGAAGCCGGTTGCCGTACCCGGTCAGACAGTGTTCGAGTCGTGGAAGCTCTGGTAACTGCCACACCGGAGTTCTTTCAGGGAAAGAGGAAATCTGAGATCAGAGCTTATTTTCAAGAGGCACTGACCTTTCTCCAGCAAAACCAAGACCCCAAAACAATCATATCAGCTGTGGTGCATATGGACGAGAAAACGCCCCATATGCACCTTTCTTTTGTCCCGCTGACTGCGGATGGCAGGCTCAGCGCCAAGGAAATCGTGGGAAACAAGAAAAAACTGACCCAGTGGCAGGACAAGTTCTGGGAACACATGGTGCGGAAATATCCCGACCTCGAGCGTGGGGAAAGCGCCAGCCAGACCGGACGTGACCACATCCCGCCCAGAGTGTTCAAGGAGATGACACGCCTGCTCAAACAGAAAGCTAAGCTGGAGGAACTTCTGACCGGTATTGGAGCCTTTAACGCAAAAAGCAGAGCTGCCGAGATTGCAGCTTTTATGGATCAGTATATCCCGGCTGTGGAGCGGATGTACAACCTCATGAAGAAATATCAGGGGGCATTTACGGAAACCACCGTGGAGAACAAAAAGTTGAAACAGGAGAATGCTCAGCTGGAGCAGTCTCTGGAAAACGCGACCCAGGAAAGCACTTTGAAGCAGCTGGCCGATGCCAAGCTGCGGCGAGACTATGCTGACGCTGTGGCGGTTCTTGATCGTATCCCAAAGGAAGTTCTGGATGTGTATACCCGTGGCTCCGAGAGAAAGGAGCGGCCTATTGAGCAAAACTTGTGACCGCCATATGTGGCGGCTTTTTCTTTGTACGTATATGCAAATCTATTATGGAGGTACACCATTTGGCAAAAAAGAAAAAGGTAAATGATTACGGTACCGGGATTCCACAGCACGAGATGGAGGCTTTGGCCCGTGTGCTGCTGCCGGAGATTGAAAAGTTTTACGCCAGCGAAGAAGGGCAGCGTCAGTTTGCCCAGTGGAAGGAGGATCAACAGTTGAAACAGCATATGGCTAAAGCTGGATAAAACGAATAAATCGCCGATCAAGTGCTCACTTCGGGCACTTGATATACATACTGCCAAATCATCTTTATGCCAAAGGGGACTTTCAAACCATATTTACTATGCGAGTTGTTTGCACACGAAAAGGCGGGCTTTCCTCAAATCAACGAGGAAAGCCCGCCTTTTTTTCGTTTATCGGATTAAATCCAGGTTTTCAGTAAAAAGAAGAAATCCGAACCCATCTCCAACTTGGAAGATTAAGTTCGGATTTCTATCTTTTGGTCCGAGTGTTGAGATTCGAACTCAAGGCCTCTTGAACCCCATTCAAGCGCGATACCAAACTTCGCCACACCCGGATAGCCAACCGAATCACTCAAGTCAGCTTGATTACTATACCACACCTTTTCGGGGAATGCAAGGGGTTTTTTGAAATTTTTCCGTTTTTTTAGTAGCCATACCGTTTCCGCTTGGCCAGCAGGAAGATACCCGTGGCGACAACGGCCATGACCTCCGCCGCCACGGTGGACATCCAGATGCCGTCCAGCCTCCACAACAGCGGAAACAGCAGCACCGCTCCCACCTGGAACACCAGGGCCCGCAAGAACGCGATGATGGCCGAGGTGAGCCCGTCGTTCAGGGCCGTGAAGAAGGACGAGCCGTAGATGGCGAAGCCCGAGAACAGGAACGAGAACGAGAAAATGGTGAAGGCGTGGGACGTCATCCGGAACAGTCCCGGGTCATATCCCACATACAGCCGGGACAGCGGCGCAGCCAGAACCTGCCCCGCCGCCAGCATGCACACCGCGCACACGGCCAGCAGGCC
>ENA-ORUB01003850-ORUB01003850.1-human-gut-metagenome-genome-assembly--contig:-NODE-3850-length-12160-cov-11.670715_pt1 | contig 12160 bp, 10 predicted proteins | sample MGYA00241918_ERZ509200 | MGnify/ENA primary metagenome ERZ509200 (study PRJEB26280, sample SAMEA2338853) | human gut metagenome | biome: human gut; feature: human-associated habitat; material: faeces... | reverse complement strand
CCGTCCAAGACTTCATTGAAGTTTTGCTGATAATAATCTTTTTAAAGAAATCCTTTGTATTCTTCAAAGGTCTGAGTTCGGTTTCAAGTTTAGTTACTGCTTGTCGGTGTTTTTATATTTATGAAGTTTTAATTCTGTCAAATTTAAAAGCACGGTTATAATACTAATCAAAAATATTATTGTCAGCCACAGTGACGCTGTAAATGTTCTAGAGAACAGATTTACAAGCAGTTGATTTCCTGTTAGGCTTTGTGAGTTTAGTGTTTGTGCATTATCAACAAGCACATTCAGGTAATTTGAAATGTCGAAAATGTTATCATTCGGTATATATTTTGAGGGGATAAAAATGCTGAAATCACAAATATTAAATACAATCAAAAGCACGGCAGGTATTCCTGCAAAAACAAGCACAAGTGCAACATATTTTAGCGGAATATTTTTTAGCGATTTCAGAAAGTAGTTTAATTTGAGATTTTCTTTTATCTCCTCAAAAAATTTTCTGCTGAACCTATACCACAACTTCAATGCAATAATGCTAAATCCGATAAATATTGCAAGGTATAAAATATGTTCAAATGACGAGAGCGTTTGATTTTTCTCATTCAGATTAACCGAATAATACTGCGGCAAATCCATTTGCTCAACAATTGCTCCCGTATATACCGAGTTATCGTAAACAATCATATCAACCGTTCTGTCACCATAATTTTCGGATGTTGTATATGGAACATACACTCTCTGTTTGTCATCAGCAGAAAACTTATTTATTAAACTTTCGTTTTCGCATATCACACCGCAAATTGTATATTGATTTCCGTCAATGCAAATCTTTTTACCGACTGCATCTGTTGTAAAAAACAGTTTGAGAGCAAGAGAGCTTCCGATTATTGCAACCTTATCTCTGTTATCTATGTTTTTGGACGAAATATTTTCGCCGTTAATTTCGGTCTTATAATCCGAAAACCAGTTTTCATTCACAAGTACCGTAGTTACGGTTTCTTCCTTAATTTTTGTTTCTTTACCCTCGGAACAAAAAGCTATGCCTTTGTCAGTAATCCGTTCAAACAGCTTTTCAAGTTCAGAAACCGTTTTTGGAGCAGTTTCGGAATTTTTATCATAAGTTAATTGAGTAACATCAGGTAATTGCCCTTTTGCATTTTCAATAATTATAATATTCGCAATAAAAACGCTCACAGTCAGCAACAGCAGTAACAGAAACGAAACAATTTTTCTTTTGCTCACACTGTTTCCTCCTCAATATAAACACTTGAACCGTTTTCTATACCCTTGGTTGTTTTATATACAACTTGACTGTCGCCAAAAAGTGAGTCCGATGTCACCTCGCAATACAACTCGTCACTGTTACATATATCCACCGAAACCTCTTCAACTGTTGCATCACCGTTTTCGGTTTTATTTATAACAAATACTATTCCCGTATTGCCTGCCCCATCCACCGATGAAACAGGCAAAAGATAATGTGTTTTCATATCATTTGAACCTGCGGTATCGTCAATAACACCTGTTTGAACCGAAACCACTTTGACCTTTGGAAGAAGCATATTATTGATTGTTTTTGAAAAATATGTAAGTAATGCAATCACAATAAAAAATACAATTGAAAATTTCAACACTACGCTCTTTAGCTTATCTTTTTTCATAAAAGCCTCTCTCCTATCCCTTATCAGTTCCGACAAACGGCGAATCAATATCCCTGTGTCCGTAAAGATAAATAAGCAATGCAGGAATCATAAATATAACTCCGCAGGCAAATATTATGCCGTAATCCGAACTTCCGACATCAGTAAGCGTTACGGAAAGCGGATACATACCCTCATTATCAAAATAAATCAGCGGTTGTTCAACTACATTCCAATTATCAATAAAGCAGAGCAACGCAAGTGTTATGAGTCCGCCCTTAATCTGCGGAAGAATAATATTAGTAAATATTTTCAAATATGACGCACCGTCAACTCTTGCCGCCTCAATTGCGGAATCGGGAATGTATTTTATACTTTGCCTCAAAAGACAAATTCCAAATGCAGAAAAAGTTCCGGGTAAAATTACCGCAAGAAAATTATTCAGCAAATTCATATTTTCAAGAATCATATAATCAGGAACAAGTGTTACCTGCAACGGCAGAATGAGCAAAATTATGTATATGAAAAACAGCTTGTCCCTGAACGGGAATTTCAATTTTGCAAAAGCAAAAGCCGCCAATGATGATACTGCAACCTGACCGATTACTGTCGGAAAAGTACAAACAACCGAATTCCAGAACTTCAACAAATATTCGGGTTTTCTGAAAAGAGTCTGATAAAACTGCTCCAAAGTTGCCATATTCGGAATCATATTGAGTTCTTTATATTTTCCGTCAGAAAAATTAAGCATCTCGCTTACCTGTGAACCTGTCATAAATGAACAAGCAAGCATATAAATGACAGGAAACAAAAACAGCACAGTTACAGCAATCAACAAAATATATTTTAGTATTTTCATAACCGTATCTTTCATAACAAACCTCTCAAGAATAGCTGTGTTTCCTTTCAAAGCAGAAGAAAATAAACAGCACAATAATTATAAACAGCGATAAGACAATTGATGCCGCCGACAATCTTGGATAGTTAAGATTGTAATAATTGTTGTTGATGAAGTTCTGCAAAAAATACACATTGGTGTTTGGATAATCGCCAAACAAAGCAAATACCTCACGGAAAATTTTAAATGAATAAATAAGCTCCATCAGAAAAACAAAAAATGTAGTTGGCGCAATCATAGGGATAGTAATTTTAGTTACAAGCTGATGAGCTTTTGCACCGTCAAGCCTTGCACTTTCGTAGAGGGATTGCGAAACATTGGCAATGCCTGCCGTAAAAAGAATCACACAAAATCCGCAGTACTTCCACACATAAATAAAAACGATCATCACCATAGACCATTCCGAATTAAAAAATTCAACAGTATTAAATCCAAGTGAATTAAGTAATCCGTTGATTGCACCGTAATCATCAAAAACTAATTGCCACACGCAAATCAGAGATGCAATCGGAACTACAACAGGAATAAGCAATGCACTTCTGAAAAAGGAAGATATTTTATTAAAAGAATTAAGAAACAACGCTATCAAAAACGAAATCACCATTAACAACGGTATCGCCGTAACTGTAAATATACCCGTGTTTTTAAGTGCAAGCAAAAATGTGTTGTTTTGAAAAAGCTGTATGTAATTTTCTATGCCCACAAAAGTATCGCCGACATACAGGCTTTTGGTAAAACAAATTATGTACGGCACAATATAAAACACCGCTATGCCTAAAAAAGACGGTAATATAAACAGGTATGCTGCTATATGTTCTTTTTGTTTTCTTGTTAATTTAGATTTTCTCATAATTTATTCCTACTCAGTCAAATAAATTTTAGTTGCCGATGTAAGCTGACGAATAAATTTATCTTTTGAAATATCGCCGTTAAGAAACTTTCGGGTAATATCTCCGATAACAGATGAATTATAGTAAGAGTCCAACACATTCATATACAACGAACAGTTATTTATTTTTTCAATTGCATTAATATATGTTTGCATAAAGTCGTTATCAATCCCTATAATTTTTCCGTCATCATCAGCTTGTTTTGAGGCACTATATTTTGCCTGTTCAAATGCCTTTTTGTTGACCGGAAAAGATATGTTTGCAGAATATGAAATTCCTTTTGCCCCGCACATTTTAGTTTGAACATCTTCAGAAAGTGCAAATTTAAGAAAAGCATACGCTTGCTTTTCAAAATGTGTATTGCTGTTTATTCCAAATCCAACCTGAACAAATGCGGAATAATCATTATCTGACTTAACCAATCCTCTGCAAATCACAGGTGTTTCATTCTCAGATTTATAATACGCATATTTTCTTACCATTAGTGATAATGAACGGTTTATGTAAAGATCATCAAATATGAAGTCAGGAAAATCTTCTTTTGAAGCATTCAGCAATCTACACATTGTGTCAAGTTTACTTTTGAAATCATCGCTTTCAAAATATGTGACTTTATTTTCAAAATCAACATAGTTATTTATAAATCGGTTAAATAATTGCATAGGATAATTAAACATAGAATTTGTGTCATTGTAACCGCTTATAAAACCAAAATTTGCCTTTTCATTACTGAACGAAGAAAATTTTTCGGAAAGATTTTTATATGTCAAAACAGTATGGTTATCACAGGAAACATTGAACTTTTTCAACTTTTCCTGTGTTGAAACAAATACATCAGTCCCGTAAAACAGCGGTACAATATACCGTTTTCCGTTATAAATTCCGCACTTCATTATTGCACTGTTAAAATTATTAAAGTCTATTTTATCCGCTTGTGTGTTGTTGTCGCAAAGCTTATTTACATCAAGAAATGTGCCGTTGTTTAATAGCTTTTCAAACGGTAATTTCTGATTGATTGAAATAATGTCGGGACCTTTTCCGGCCATAAGCTCAGTTGACAACTTTGTGTTTATTTCATCTTCCGAAGCAAATTTCAGAACAGTAATCTGATATGATTTATCATAATTTTGCAGGCAATAATTATTGTATATTTTTATCAGATCACAAAAATCATCACTGTCATTAGATGTGTAATAGGTCATTCTATTTTTCACATCACCAAAATTTTCGCTTTCGGTACACCCCACAAAATTCATAATCACGATTAAAACAAGCAAAAACAAACTGACAACCGATTTCTTCATCTCCACCCCACCTTTCGGCACAATCCACTCCATATACCCTCATTCATTCTGTTAAATAAATTTCCGTAGCGGCCGAGAGCTGACGAATAAATTTATCCTTTGATATACCTTTATGTATATAATTGTCAACAATGTCACCGATAACATTGTCATTATAATATGAATGTGACACATCTCGATACAAGGTGCAAGCGTTTACATTATCGGCAATGTCAATGTATGCTTTCATAAAATCGTTGTCAATCCCGATAATTTTATTGTTATCATCCGTTCTTGAGCCGGCAACAAGCTTAGCATTATCGTAAACAGACATATTCACAGGAAAACTCAAACTTCCTGATGCTGTTGCACCAATTTCTTGAATTTCATCACTAAGAGTATATTTTATAAACGCAAGTGCTTGCTCCTTTAGTTGTGTATTATTATTAATTGCATATCCAGCCTGTATGTGTGCGGAATTAACATCTTTGTTTTTTGTCAATCCACGAAAGACTACAGGTGTTTCATTTATAGATTGATAATAAGAATAACTTCCTGCCATCAACGGAAATGACCGATTTATATACAATCCGTCAAACAATTCATTTGTATTGTTTTTTTGAGAAATCGTCAACATCTGCATCATTACATCTAAATTATCTTTAAATTCATCGGTATCAAAATGCACAGCTTTATTTTCAAAATCAACATAGCTGTTTAAAAATCTGCAAAAGAGTTGCATTGGATAATCAAACCACAAAAAATCCGACAACTCATTAGATACAAATGAATAGCCTTCATCATTTAAAAAATAATTTTCAAATACATCTGAAAAATTACTGTATGTCAAAGAAAAGCCGTTATTTTCTTTGATATCGAAATTTTTCAATCTTTCTTCTGTAGATACCAATACATCAACTCCATAAAACAGCGGTACAATATATAAACCGTTATCATAAACTCCTGCGTTGAGTATGTTAACGCTATAATCATCAAGATTTATTGCATTTGAAGAATTATCACCTTTTAACAAATCATAAATATTCATTAATGAACGGCTTTCAATTAATTTTTCAAAAGGCAATTTTTGACTAAGTGAAATAATATCAGGTCCACTTCCTGCCATAATTTCAGTTGATATCTGCGTTGACATTTCTTCTTCAGAATCAAATTTAATTATCTCAACTTGGAAAGACGGATTATTACTGTTTATGCAGTATTTATTGTATTTTTCTATAATCCAAGACAGAGAGTCTTCATCATTTAATGTGTAATAAACAAGATGATTTTGTTCGCTGTTATTTTTTATTGCACAACTTGAAAATGAAGTAATTATTATAACACTTAAAAGTATAGCTAGTATGACTTTAATAGATTCATGTGTTTTAAATAAAAAGCGTGTGAACATAATTATATTTTATCCTTATCCGTGTATACTTCCATCAGGCCAATCATAGTACTGACCATTTGACATTTTTGAGTTTTTAGCTGATGAGTAAGCTTTGCTTAAATGCTTTGAATAACTTGAACATTTACCTGAAACTGATGCAACATAATATGTACCATTTTTAAGGCAACGACCAATGGTAATGCGCGAACATCCTCCATTTATTTCTTTTCATACTACCCTCTTATATCTCTCATACACAAGAAAATTTCTGTAAGTTTTCTATTACATATAATAAAATTTTAACATAATCTATTCCTTCAAATAAATCTCAGTTGCTGCTGTAAGTTGATGAATAAACTTTTCCTTTGAAATATCCCCGTTTAAATATTTATCAACTATATCACTGATTACCGAAGAATTAAAATAAGTATCCGATAAATAATTAAACCCATATAAATTACATTTTGTTATGTTGTTTATAATATATTTATAATCTCTTATCGCCGCACTTTGAGCAGTTTCAACAATAGCTTTTTCTTTATCACTAACAATTAAATCTCCAAAATCTATTGCTTCATCTATTGAATCAATGCATTTTTCCATAGCATCGCTGTTTACAGGCAAATACATACATTCTTCACTCATATTTTTTTGCACATCACAGGACAAACAGTACTTAATGAAAGGCAGTAATTTTTCTTTATTTTTACAATTATCATTAACGGCAATACCAACATCTATAGAGGCAGAAATTGAATCATCATCCATATTGTAATTATTTACAAACACAGGAGTTGATCCTAAATATTTTAAACACGAATATGTCTTTACTATAATACTAAAAGCAGGCATTTCCTTATATAAAATAGAAGCACCATTATTTATATTTTCATATAAAAAATAATAAACATTTTCGTCGGTAGTGTCATTCTTAATCAAGCTATAGATAGAATCCAAATCTTCCGAAAACTTATCGCTGTTAAATTCTGTATTTCCGCTGTTAAAATCTATATATTGATCTAAAAACGAATAAAAAAAGGCAATATTATCATCGGCACTTCCAAAAAGAGAATATTCTTTTTTATTTTTTGAAAGTTTCTCAGATAATGCTTTAAAAGAAAATTCAGATGATGTTAAATTGTACTTATTAAGTGTTTCCTCTGTAGTTATAAAAACATCAGGTGAATAGAACAAAGGTATAAAATATCTTTTACCGTCAATCACTCCTGCATCCATAATTTTTGAATTGCAGTTATCTATTACTATATCATAACTAAATTCACTTATAAGCTCGTTTACATCTGCAATAGTTTTGCTATCTGTTAATTTCTCAAATGGAAGCTTTTGACTCAGAGAAAAAATATCAGGTCCCTCACCTGCCATAATTTCTGTTGACATTTTTAATTTCATTTCTTCCTGAGATTCAAATTCCACGATTTCAATTTGATAGGACTCATCGTAATGCTTTGTACAATATTTATTGTACCTTTTAATAATATCGCAAATAGCATCCTCATAGTATGCACAATATGTAAGCTTTGAGGAATTGCTTAAAGCTGTGCTTTCACCACATCCGCTGAAAGCAAACACAGTAATAATAAATTGTAATGTTAAAATTATCGCAATTTTATTTTTCATAATGATTCACCTTGTGATTTTTTATATGTCTTAACATAATTCTAAATTATTAATCTGTAGTCCATCTGAATTTTTATTATTTAAATCAACAATAACGCTCTACTTGTTAATTCATACGGATAAGTAGCGAAATTAATATGCACTGAGTTAAATTCACTTCATTAATAATTGAAAGTAACATATAAACCCTTTGCAATTCCCTTTGCAGGGTCGGAAACTACTACAGTATCATCCTTAACTTTAGTTATAACTACATAATGCAATAAGGAATCGTCAATCACTACATGTGCAATAGCAAGTATAGGTAATTTAGAAGTTAATGATTACTTATCAGCTTCATTCCGTTAAATAAATTTCCGTTGCCGCTGTGAGTTGACGTATAAACTTTTCCTTTGAAATATCCCCGTTTAAGTAATCGTTCACAATATCTCCGATAACCGAGGAGTTGTAATAAGTATTTTCAAATTCCAGATAATCATATAAAGTACAACTGCTTATACTGTTAATCATATCTAAATATTCATTAAAAAACTTAGTTTTTATTTCATCTGAATATTCTTCCTCAGATTCCTCATACTCTCCATCATCATTAATATCATATACACGTTTTGACGTATGGTCAATTACATATTCAAAAGCAGCTTTATTTACAGGCAGTGCCCTTACCACTATTGATGGTGATGAGCTGCTTTCACTCCATAATTTTTGAATATCATAACTTAAAACATATTGAATAAAAGCCAATGCTTTTTCTTTGTTATTTGAATTATTATTCAATGCAATACCACATTGAACAAATGCTGATACTGCATTCGCCTTTTTATTGTAGTTTGGAATAATAACCGGCGTGCTGTTATTATTATAAATATAAAAATAAGAATTTAGCGTACTCATCATAGAACCGTCGAAAGATAATTGTGAAGTACGAAACAAATAATTACCTATTATATCCCATGTAGTTCCTTCTTTTCTTGAATTATCATTCCTAATCATTTTTCCAATATAATCTAAGCTCTCGGTAAATTCATCGCTTGAAAATTCTGTAGTTTTATTATAAAAATCCACGTATTCATTAACATAGGAAAGGAAGAACTTATATGTTTCATCTTTATTTCCAAAAAGCGCATAATTATGGTCTTTGTCAGATAACCGTATCTCTAACTCTTTAAATGAAAAGTTAGTATTTTCCAGATTATATTTATCTAATATTTCCTGAGTTGTTATAAGTATATTGGGGCAATAAGCTATAGGTATAATATATCGCTTTCCATTGTAAATTCCGCAATCCATTATTGTTGAATTATAGTCATCAAAATCTATATCGGATTTGTATAATTCCGCAAGCTCATCTATATCCGCAAATGAACCGTTATCAATCAGCTTTTCAAAAGGTAATTTTTGATTCAATGAAATTATGTCGGGTCCTTTCCCCGCCATTATCTCCGTTGATATTTTTGTAAGCATAGTATCTTCCGAATCAAATTCCACAATTTCAATTTGATATGACTCATCGTAATGCTTTGTACAATATTTATTATACCTTTCAATAATATCGCAAATAACATCCTCATTATATGCACAATATGTAAGCTTTGAAGAATTGCTTGAAGCTGTGCTTTCACCACATCCGCTGAAAACAAACACAGTAATAATAAATTGTAATGTTAAAATTATCGCAATTTTATTTTTCATAATGATTCACCTTGTGATTTTTTATATGTCTTAACATAATTCTAAATTATTAATCTGTAGTCCATCTGAATTTTTATTATTTAAATCAACAATAACGCTCTACTTGTTAATTCATACGGATAAGTAGCGAAATTAATATGCACTGAGTTAAATTCACTTCATTAATAATTGAAAGTAACATATGAACCATCTTTTAAGCAACAACCAACTGTAATTGTACAACCACCATTTATTTTTTTCATAGTTTCTTCTGATGATTCAACAATATTAAGTTCATTTAAACATTCATTAATATTTATTTTTTCATGATTTCACCTCCTCTGCTAGTTAGTCCAAATGAATTAAGTAATCCGTTGATTGCACCGTAATCATCAAAAACTAATTGCCACACGCAAATCAGAGATGCAATCGGAACTACAACAGGAATAAGCAACGCACTTCGGAAAAAAGAAGATATTTTATTAAAAGAATTAAGATGCAAAAGAAATTCAAACTTTGTGATCATAAAAATTTCAAATTCGTGTTATAGAAAACCTAAATATATAAACAATATTTTAGTTTCATCAAAAAACACCCCCGGAATGCACGGAATAGGTACAAGAAACATTAAGAGAGTAGTTGCAAAATATAATGGAAATTTAGAAATGAAATATGATAATGATACAAAAACCTTTACCTCCGTAATCGGAATAAATTCTAATTTACCCTCTAACAACCAGTCATAGCATTTTTATTTTAAACAACAAACTGCTCTTACCACCTTTTTCTAAGTTCACAGGGATTTTAGGCATAAAAAAGGCTAGAAAAAAATAACGCCCACCTTTTCTGTGAGCGTTACAGTTGTAATATTAATTTCAGATACAAAATGCGGCATAGAGAGGGACGATTTTTTTGTTATCCTCAAAGCCGAAGTTTTTGGCAGAGAGCTTGATTGCATAAGCGGGCTTGTAGGTGTCCATATAGACCTTCAAGCTCTTTGCTCTGGTGTTGTCGGCGGACTTGACCTCAATAGGAATAAGCTGACCGTCACGCTGAATGATAAAATCAATTTCAGCTCCACGCTCGGACTCCCAATAATAGGTGTGGTAGCCGTTAATGGAGAGCTGCACATTGACATAGTTTTCCGCCATACCGCCCTTGAAGTCATTGATTTCCTCTACCATATAGAGAATGTCATTGGCGGCTAAATCTTTCTTGGCGCAAAGCAATCCTAAGTCGGACACATAAATCTTGAACGCATCAATATCACGGTAGTTTTCAAGCGGCTTTTTGATTTGCTCCACCTTGTAGACCTGTGACACGATACCGGACAGGCAGAGCCATTCAATCGCATTTTCAAACTCAGAAGCCCGTCCGCCTTTCTTAATCAGCTTATATTGGAAACGGGTATTCTTCTTTGAGAGCTGAACGGTTATATTGTCGTAGGCAAGTCTGGTTTTCTTGATTTCATTCAAGTTGTTATACTTGCTCATATCATTGAGATAGCTTGCAAGTATCGTGTCCTGCGTATGGCGGACAAGGATATAATCCTTTGTTTCAGCAAATTGCATCACGCACTCCGGCATACCGCCGACCACAAGATACTGACGGTAAAGCTGTATTGCGGCATCGTGTAAGGCAGACGGCAGGGGCGTATCGGTTTGGAAGCACTTTTTAATCTGCTCTACCAAATCGTCCTCACCGAGAGCCAACATAAATTCCTCCATATCCATAGGATAAAGCGTTTTCATATCGACCTTTCCTACGGGAAAAGAGAATTTTGCTCTGCTGACCGCAACACTGAGCAAGCTACCTGCGACGATGATGTGATAATCCGGAGCGTTCTCGCAAAAGTATTTGAGCGAAGTCAACGCCCTTTCGCAGAGCTGTACCTCGTCAAAGACTATCAGAGTTTTTTCCGTTACGATGGTCTGACCTGCGATATGGGACAAAATCGGTATCAGATAATCGGGGCTGATGTTTTCCTCAAAGGTTTCGTTCAGCTTTGGATTGGTTTCAAAGTTGAAGTATGCCACATTTTCGTAATGAGTACGCCCGAACTCCAAAATGGAATAGGTTTTTCCGACCTGTCTTGCGCCCTGTAAAATAAGGGGCTTGCGGTGAACGCTATCTTTCCACGCTTCCAGGAAGCCCATAATCTTTCTATACATAAGCAGTCCTCCTTAAAGGTACTGACCATAGTATAGCAGATATTCGTGTAAAATTCAATGAAATTTACTTGAATTTTCGCACTATTCAACACGATTATTTTCTCTAACCTCTCACAATATGACACAAACACCGCAATTTCTGCATTTTATCCCTCTCCAAACTTAGTCGTCATCAGCTTGTAAAGCTCGGTATTGCATGGAAACTTGTTGACAAACGGCACAAGAGAGCTACCAACCTCGAGAAGCCACTGTGCAACATCAACATTCGTGATATAGCTGAACTGAAGGTCGGAGATATTAAGGAGCTTGGTTGAGCATGAAGTTTGCGAAGTCCACCGTCCTCATCAGTCATTCTTGCAACACGAAAAAACAAGTTTACAAGAATTTTAGGCAAAAAAAAAAGAGCCCAATGGCTCAGATGTTAAAAACATTAAATAAGTAATTGTTATTGATTATCTTCAATTTTATGATATACACATACTTTTTAAGATTCACAAGAAAGTATCGTTTTATTCACTCCATGCTGTGGAGGGAAGTCGATCACTTGCTCTTTTAATGAAACCTTTTTTGAAATTTTGT
>ENA-ORUB01003847-ORUB01003847.1-human-gut-metagenome-genome-assembly--contig:-NODE-3847-length-12165-cov-2.791990_pt1 | contig 12165 bp, 9 predicted proteins | sample MGYA00241918_ERZ509200 | MGnify/ENA primary metagenome ERZ509200 (study PRJEB26280, sample SAMEA2338853) | human gut metagenome | biome: human gut; feature: human-associated habitat; material: faeces... | reverse complement strand
CGCTCTTCCGATCTTAGAGAGTGAGAAGATGGTAGCCGAAGGTGCCGGTGCGGCCAGTGTGATCATTGCCTTTATCTTATTAGGCAGACTACTTGAAGCCCGAGCCAAGAACCAGACATCGACTGCCATCCGGAAACTGATGAATCTGCAACCGAAAATGGTGAATCGTCTTCTATCTGATGGAAAAACAGAGTGCGTTCCGGTGGAAAAGATCGGTAAAGGCGACCATATCTTAGTCAAACCCGGCGAGAAAATAGCCGTAGATGGTATACTGCTGGAAGGAGAATCTTACATAGACGAAAGTATGTTGAGCGGGGAACCGGTTCCGGTAGCCAAACGGAAAGGAGATAAAGTCTATACGGGTACCATCAATCAGAAAGGAAGTTTTACCTTCCAGGCAGAAAAAGTAGGACACGAAACCCTGCTGGCCCATATCATCCGGCTGGTACAAGAGGCACAAGGCAGTAAAGCTCCTGTTCAACGGCTGGTCGATAAGATAGCCGCGATCTTCGTACCTGCCATCCTCTCGCTTTCGTTACTTACATTCATCGCCTGGTATGTATGGGTCCCAACCGAAGGCTTTACACACGGACTGCTGGCAGCAGTTACCGTGCTGATTATCGCTTGTCCGTGTGCATTGGGACTGGCAACGCCGACAGCCATCATGGTTGGCATCGGGAAAGGAGCCGAATCCGGCATCCTGATCCAAAATGCCGAAAGTCTTGAATCGGCCCGCAAAGTAGATACGATCCTGCTCGACAAGACCGGGACCATCACAGAAGGCAGACCCGTAGTAACCGATCTGGTCTGGTTGCCCGGTCAAGAACCTTTACCTGCCGTATTCCATTCACTGGAAAAACATTCGGAACATCCGTTGGCTGATGCCGTCTGCCGGTATTTGAACACAGAGGTTCTTCCGGTAACCTCCTTCGAAAGTCTGACGGGAAAAGGAGTCATGGGCGTCATCGACGGCGTCCTTTACCGGGCCGGAAACAGCAATCTGTTGCTCGAAGCTAATATTTCCATCGACCCGTCCCTGCAAAAACAGGCAGACGAACTGGCTCAAGCCTCGAAAACGGTTATCTGGTTGGCCGATTCAAAACAGGCATTGGCCGTTGCAGCCATTACAGACCGGATCAAACCTACTTCCATCAACGCCATTCATACCTTGCAGGAAATGGGTATTCAGGTATGGATGCTAACCGGAGACCAGGCAACAACGGCCAAGGCAATTGCCGAGCAAGTCGGTATCCGGCATTATCAGGCAGGCATGACACCACAGGGAAAAGCCGACTTCGTCAAGCAGCTGCAGCAAGAAGGGAAACAAGTGGCCATGATAGGCGACGGCATCAACGACAGCGCCGCATTAGCCCAATCCGATCTGAGCATTGCCATGGGACAAGGAAGTGACATTGCCATTGATGTAGCACAAATGACCATCATCTCTTCCGATTTGCAGAAGATCCCGGAAGCTATCCAGCTTTCCCGCCTGACGGTGCAAACCATCCGTCAGAATCTGTTCTGGGCTTTCATCTATAACCTGATTGCCATTCCGGTTGCCGCCGGTATTTTATATCCGATCAATGGTTTCCTACTCAACCCGATGATTGCCGGAGCAGCCATGGCCATGAGCAGCGTAAGCGTCGTCAGCAACAGTCTGCGGCTGAAAAGGAAAAAGATACAAACAAATGATTCTATAAATACAAATTCAACAACAATGAAAAAAGAGTATGTAATTGAAGGCATGATGTGCAACCATTGCCGCATGCGTGCAGAAAAGAGTTTAAATCAACTGGAAGGTGTACAAGCTTCGGTCTCATTGAATCCACCGGTAGCAACCATTGAATTTACGGAAGGAGAAAAAACGCTGGATGAATTGCAAGCCGTACTGACCGACGACGGCTATACGATTCATGAAAAGTAAAACCGGAAAAACAGTCGGCAAGAACACATAGCTTAAAATAAGCTAAATCGGGATGGTGTCAAAGAAAACATTCTATCTTTGACACCATTATTCATATAAAATAAATTCGTTTATGAAAACAATGAAATGGCTTATGATGTGTATGCTGGCAATCAGCGCCTGCTGCCTGTCGGCTTGTGGTGATGACGACGAATCCATCCGATTAACGCCAACTGATGAAAACCAACAACCCATCAGTTCTGATTATACCTTGCAACTTTCGCCTTTCAGTGAAGGAGAATCCTATTACATCTACGGAGCAGAAACACCGTTTACGATCGAGAACAGCAATAAAGAAGTCGTGGAAGTCATCGAAGGAAACTCCACGCTCACCTTTAAACCCTTGCTCCAAGGAGAATCCATCATTTCCATACGGGATGCCAAGTCGCATGTTTATTTTCTGAAGATAAAAGTAGCTTATCCTTCCCGTTCTTTCCATGTCATTGGCCTAAGAGCAGAAGTGATTGGAGACGAGATTACCCAAAAAGAAGAAAGAGAGCTGAGCGAAAGAATACTGAAGAGTATGCCTGTCAGCCTCGACGGAGAATATTTCTTCTCTTACATGGTGCCCGACAGTACAGAAGGAGAAGTTATCATTTATCCATCCTCAACTGTGCAGGCTCAGAAAGGAACATTCCGACGGGAAGTCAAATACGATGAAAACGGAAAGACCTATCAGCAATTAAGTATCCAGCTGACATCCGGAGAAAAATTCTATTATGCCCTGTCTGTTTCAGGTACAACGCAGACGATTACTTCAGCTAATTACGATGAATGGAGTTTGTCTGCCAACACAGACAGTCTGGTTTACGGATTAAAGGAAGACGTCACGGAGAAATACCAGACAGATTATCCGAAGCTGGAAAAAGCTTACGCCACTCAGTTTATCCAATAAGCAGGTTCACGCTGTCTTAGCGTGCCTGCTTCAAGGCTTGAGCCATCTGGTCGGGACAAGAAGTGCCTCGGCCATGGCAGTCAATGCCCTCAATCCGACGGATTGCTTCTTCTACCGACATACCTTTTAACAAGGCACACATGCCCTGCCGGTTGCCATCGCATCCGCCAATCACTTGTGCATTCTCAATCTTGCCATCAGCAATATCCACAATCATCATCTTAGAACAAACTCCTCCTTGAGGAATGTACGTAATTCGTTGTTTTTCCATTTATCTTATCTCCTTTTTATAATCGGGCTGCAAAGATATGAATTAAATTCGCTACTTTTGCCCTTTATAAATAATAAACAAATGACTTACGAAGAGACATTGCATTACTTGTTCACCAGCATTCCGGTTTTTCAGCACAGCGGAGCCTCCGCCTATAAACCCGGATTAGGAACCAGTAAAGCATTAGATGATTATCTGGGAAATCCCCACAAAGATTATAAGACTATTCATGTTGCAGGGACCAATGGCAAAGGTTCAACCAGTCATTTACTGGCAGCCATTCTGCAAGAGGCCGGTTATACAGTCGGCTTGTTTACCTCTCCTCACCTGGTTGATTTCAGAGAACGAATCCGAGTGAACGGGAAAATGATATCCGAAGATTATGTAATCCGGTTTGTCGAACGGTATCGTCCGGTATTCGAACCCTTACAACCTTCTTTCTTCGAATTGACATCCAGCCTGGCTTTCGATTATTTTCGAGATCAACATGTTGACTTCGCCGTAATCGAAGTCGGCTTAGGCGGACGGCTCGATAGTACCAATATTATTACGCCTATCCTGAGTGTGATCACCAATATCAGTATGGATCATACACAGTTCCTGGGAAATACCTTAGAAGCCATTGCTTCGGAAAAGGCAGGTATTATCAAACCGGGAGTTCCGGTTGTTATCGGAGACGTAGAACAACCCAGTGTCATGCAAGTATTCAAGGACAAAGCAGCCCAAGTGAATGCCCCCTTGTATGCATCCACAGAAATAAAGCCGATCATTGATTTTCTGTTAGGAGACGATTCGAAATGGCGTTTTGTAACGAAAAACTTCGATGTTATTATAGGAGAATTGGGAGGACTGGCTCAAGCACGGAATGCAACCACCGTCTTAACAGCGGTGGATGTATTAAGAACGAAAGGCGTTCATATCTCGCCCCAAAATATCGAAGAGGCATTTGCTCATGTTGTAGAATTAACCGGACTGATGGGACGCTGGCAGACCGTACATACATCACCTCGCGTCGTGTGTGATACCGGTCATAATACCGGCGGATGGGAAATCCTTTCCAAACAACTCAATAATCAAATCGAACGCTGCTGCCAGTTACGGATGATCGTCGGTATGGTTAACGATAAAGACATCAACGGTGTTTTAGCATTGATGCCGAAAAATGCAACGTATTATTTTACCCAAGCCTCAATTGCCCGGGCACTTCCGGCTGAAGAGTTTGCCAAACTGGCCCGACAACACGGCTTAAACGGAAATGTTTATTCTACGGTTGAAGCAGCTGTCCATTCTGCTTTAGAAGAAGCCCAGACTGACGATTTTATCTTTATCGGAGGAAGTACATTTATCGTAGCGGATGCCTATCCGCTTTTTCAACCAACTGCCAATAATCAAAAATAATAATAATTATGACAGAACAGATTCAAAGAAAACTAAGTGATTCGAAGGCGGCTCGTTGGACCGCCTTAGCAATTGTGGCTTTCACCATGCTCTGCGGATATTTTCTGACAGACGTTATGTCGCCACTCAAACCCATGCTCGAAGAAGAACTGGCTTGGACCAGTACCGACTTCGGTATCTTTACCAGTGCTTACGGCTGGTTTAATGTATTCTTCCTGATGTTGATCTTCGGAGGAATGATTTTGGACAAGATGGGTGTACGCTTTACCGGTATGGGATCTTGTATCTTAATGCTGGTAGGTTGTGCTATCAAGTATGCTGCCGTGGCAGGACTTATCGGAGCAGAAGGAACTATCTTTGGGTGGAAAGCGCAAGTTGCCCTGGCTTCTCTAGGTTACGCTATCTTCGGTGTCGGCGTGGAAATTGCCGGTATTACCGTATCCAAAGTTATCGTAAAATGGTTTAAAGGGAAAGAATTAGCTTTGGCCATGGGATTGGAAATGGCAACAGCCCGTATCGGAACCATGTTGGCTATGGCTGTAACCGTTCCTTTCGCCAAATACTTCCAGAGCGTTTCTGCTCCAGTATTGCTTTGTCTGATCATGCTTTGTATCGGTACGATTTCATACATGGTTTACATTGTAATGGACCGCAAGCTGGAAGCTTCGATGAGTGCCGAAGAGGAAGAAAAAGAAGAACCGTTCCGTATGTCGGATGTATTCCTCATCATCAAGAACAAAGGATTCTGGTTGATAGCCTTGCTGTGCGTCTTATTCTATTCAGCTGTTTTCCCATTCATCAAGTATGCAACCGACCTGATGGTAAACAAATACCACGTTGAACAAGAACTGGCCGGATTCATTCCAAGTCTGTTGCCGTTGGGAACACTTTTCCTTACTCCGTTCTTCGGTAATCTGTATGACCGGAAAGGAAAAGGAGCTACTATTATGATCATCGGTGCTATCATGTTAATCGGTGTACACTTGCTGTTTGCCCTGCCTATCTTAAACGAATGGTGGTTTGCTACACTAGTAATGATCGTATTGGGTATAGCCTTCTCACTGGTTCCGTCAGCCATGTGGCCTTCTGTTCCGAAAATCATTCCGGAAAAGCAATTAGGTACAGCCTATGCCTTGATTTTCTGGGTACAGAACTGGGGATTGATGGGTGTTCCGGCATTGATTGGCTGGGTACTGGATACCTATTGCAAACTGGATACAACCAACGGTGGCCCGGCCTATGATTATACGTTGCCCATGGTCATCTTCTGTTGCTTTGGTATCGTAGCCTTATTCATTGCCTTGATGCTGAAACGCGAAGACAAGAAAAAAGGATACGGTCTGGAATTACCCAACATCAAGCAATAAGCTATTGATTTTACTTTATTTCATTCAGATAAAGACGCAGGCCATGAAACACAGGTCTGCGTCTGCCATTTTAACTCAAACGAAATGAAACCCGAACAGATACTACTGGATGTTCATACACATACCATCGCCAGCGGACATGCCTTCAGCAGTCTGCAGGAAATGGTTCATGCCGCTGCCGAAAAAGGATTACAGATCTTGGGAATTACAGAACACGCACCAGGCATTCCAGGCACATGCAGCCCGATTTACTTCCGAAATCTGCATGTTGTACCTCGGAAAATGTATGGTGTCGAACTATTGTTAGGAGCCGAATTGAATATTCTGGACTACGAGGGCCATATTGACCTGGAAGAGTTTTACTGGAAGATGCTCGATATCCGCATTGCCGGTATCCATTCCTTATGTTACCAAAACGGAACCATCGAACAGAATACGTCCGCTATGCTGGGTGCCATCCGTCATCCATACGTACAGATCATCAGTCATCCGGGAGACGGAACAGCCGATTTGCTGTTTGAACCCATTGTTCTGGCAGCCAAAGAAACCGGCACTTTATTGGAAATTAATAATAGTTCGCTGAATCCGGTACGCCACAAAGTCAAGGCACACGACAACAACCTCGAAATTCTCCGACTTTGCAAGCAATACGAAGTACCGGTTATCTTGGGTAGTGATGCCCACATCTCCTTTTCCATTGCCCAATATGACCACATCTATCCTTTGTTGCAAGAGGTAGATTTCCCGGACGCGTTGATCTTGAACGACAAGCCGGAACAATTCAAGCGTTTGCTAAAGCCACTGCCCGCCTGATTCGAACTGAGAATCTATCATATTAATCCATAATAAAAGGGAAGAACTTCAGATTACATTCCAAGTTCTTCCCTTTTACTTTCCATTCCGAATTTATTCGGAAATCTTCTTTCTAAAGGATTATTTCAACAGCTCAGCCACCTTGGCTGCAATTTCCTCGCCATGCAGATTCTTAGCGACGATCGTTCCATCCTTATCCACCAGAATCGTATGCGGTATGCTATTGACATAATATAAAGCAGCCCCGCTATTCTTCCAACCTTGCAGGTCAGAAAGCTGTGGCCATGTGATATTCAAATCCTTGATGCCTTTTTCCCAAGCATCCTGCTTACTGTCTAATGAAACACCGACAATCTCAAAGCCTTTTGCCTTATATTGCTTGTACACTTCTACCAGATTCGGCATTTCCCGGCGACAAGGAGGACACCAGCTTGCCCAGAAATCAATCAGAACAACCTTGCCGTTTCCAACATAATCAGACAATTTACGGTCTTTTCCATTCACATCCTTCATCGGGAAGTCGGTAAACTTCTTTCCGACAGCTACCTTCTTCAGGTTTTCCAAACGTTCCATAATCTGAGGAATACCCGGTACAGACTTGAACGTATCACTCGCTTTCGCTACCAACTGATTCTGCTTCTCTTCAGAGAGATCGTAACGGAAGGTATAGAAAATAACACCCGTCAAGGCATTCTCCATATTTCCATCCATGAATGCAGCAGCTTTATCAGCGACAGCCCGGTCGATCGCATCATATTTCTGTTCAGCTTCACGCTTAGCTGCTTCATCTTCAGACTTCAATACAGACACCAAAGCTTCCTGTTCAGCACGCATACTCCGGATTTCTTTCCGGAAAGCAGCCACCGCATCATTATCCGGTGTTCCTGTCACATCGGACAAAGAATCCAAAGTTGCCTGCAATTTGGCGTTACTCAATACAAACGTAGCCGTAAAGACTCCATTCTCACCCGCAGGCGCATACGAACGAGGTACAACCTCTTCCGAGAACTTCAACGTACGAAGTGCCGATGAATCTTGTGTTCCCTTCAATACAAATGTACCACTGGTAACTACCGCGCTATCAAGAGGAGCGGCCTCAGCATCTCCATACGGATACAGATAGACGCACTTTCCTTCGAGAGCCGGATTATTGACTGTCCCTGTGATTTCATAACCAGGCTTTTCACTACAAGCAACCAGCATCATCGCTGAAGTTGCCAAGACTAACATTTTCTTCATATAATACTTGAGTTTATAAAATCTTTTCCAACCGTTCTTTCCAAATTTCATAAGCACCGCAGTACTTATCGGCTTTCAAGCCATCCGGTTCAATTTCTGCAATCTTCTTCAAAGAGGAAAAAGCTTCCTCGAAAGAAGCATATATGCCAGCCCCGATTCCGGCTCCTTTGGCTGCCCCTATCGCACCATTCGTATCATATAATTCAATATATGTACCTGTCACACCAGCCAAAGCTTCCCGCAAAATCGGACTTAAGAACATACTGGAATGAGCAGCACGAATCACTTCGATGTCTATTCCCATCTCGTTCATGATATCCATGCCGTATTTAAAGGCAAACACAATACCTTCCTGAGCCGCACGGGCGATATGGGCCGCATGATGAATATTGAAATTCAGACCAAAGATAGAACAATCCACTTGCTTATTCTCCAACATACGTTCCGCACCATTTCCAAACGGCAGAATAGACAAACCTTCCGAGCCAATCGGCACACTGGCCGCAAGATCATTCAATTGATCATAAGTAATACCATTACGGGCTATCGTTTTTTTCACCCAGGCATTCAAGATACCTACACCATTAATACACAATAAAACGCCCAAACGAGGATGTTCCGCCGTATGATTGACATGAGCAAAGGTATTGACGCGCGACCGAACATCATAATTCAGCTTGCTATTAACACCATAAACAACTCCTGAAGTTCGTGCTGTAGCAGCCACTTCACCCGGTCGGAGTACATTCAATGACAAAGCATTGTTACTCTGATCGCCCATTCGGTATGTCACCGGCGTTCCTTTCTTCAATCCAAGCTCAGTTGCTACGCTTCCCAGCAATTCGCCCTGCAAGCCAAAAGTGGGTACCAAATCGGCTATCAGGTCTTTTGATATACCAAAATAGCGAAGCAAGTCTTCCGACAGACAATGATCCTGGAAATCCCAGACAATACCTTCCGAAAGTCCGGGAATCGTTGTCCGGATTTCTCCCGTCATACGCATAGCAATATAATCGCCCGGCAACATAATCTTATAAATCAGATTATAGGTCTGCGGTTCATATTCCTTGAGCCAAGCCAGTCGTGCTATCGTAAAGTTACCCGGTGAATTAAGCAGATGCGACAAACATCTCTCCTCTCCTATGGCGTGGAAAGCACGCTCTCCATAAATCACAGCCCGGCTGTCACACCAAATGATAGAAGGACGCAACGCTACTTTATTCTTATCCACAACGACCAAACCATGCATCTGATAAGCGATACCTATCGCTTTAATATCTTCACCATTCACTCCCGACTTTCCCAATGCACCACGAATAGCCTTCTTTACATAAATCCACCAATCTTCCGGATTCTGTTCGGCCCATCCTGATCTTTGTGCAATAATAGGAGCTTCTTCTTTCGGATAAAAGTCTGTTCCTACAGGCAGACCGGTTTCAGCATCTACTATGGATACTTTCACCGACGAACAACCAATATCACAACCTAATAAATACATAACCTAAACGCATTTATTTATTCAAGCTAGAACGAAGCTTGTTATACTTCACTTTGTTAAAACGATAATAACGGGCAGCCCGATGAGGCACGCCTACTTCCATTTCATCCGTAGGTACAATATACCCTAACAGGTTCATCTTTTTCTGGAAATTCCGGACATCGAACTTCTTATTGTAAATGATTTCGTATGTCCGACGTAATTGGAAAGCAGTAAACTTGGATGGCAGGTATTCATAGATAATGGCAGGTTCTCGTTCTACCCAATTCCGGATCTCGTTCACAGATTCCTCTACAATCGACTTATGGTCGAAAGGCAGATCCGGCAAATCTTCCACCGGGAACCAGCGCATCGTTTCGTTCTTATCCAAGTTATTGACCGTTTTACCCTTCTTGCTTAACGCAAGATATACAACGGTTACAATTCTCGTTACCTTGGTATGCGACTCTTTCTCGAGCCACAAAATATCCTCTTTATTGGCTGTACGGGCAACTGATCCGAAAGTATGGAATTGCCTCAACGACATTTGTGTATATCCGACAGCCTCTTTCATTACACGAAGAGCTGCATCATCCAACTCTTCCGTCTCATATATCAAACTTCCCGGCAGCTTATAACCCACCGCATTATTTTCTAATAACTTCCGTTCTACCAATAGAACCGAAAGTTTATCCTCGTTGATCCCTAACAAAACGCAGTCAACTGACACATAAGGACAAAAAGGAGAAGAAATACGTTCTTTCTGGTTCTCCATATATATTTTAACTTTTTTGCAAAGATAACTTATTTATGGCATATTTTCTCCAAACGATTTTACTTTCGTTTGATTTTTTACCAGCAACGTATTGCTTCTCCTGATCAGATTCGATCTATATTGTCATTTAATAGGCAGCTTCGTGTACATCACGCACCGCACGCCCACTCGGATCATTCATATTCTTGAATGAAGCATCCCAAGCCAAAGCTTCGGCTGTTGAACAAGCAACACTCGGTACAGAAGGAACAGACCGTGCTGCACTCTCACTCGGGAAATGTTCTTCAAAGATAGAACGATAATAATATTCTTCTTTATTCATCGGTGTATTAATCGGGAAACGCTCAGCCGCATGAGCCATCATCTCATCGGTAACAGCTTCAGAAGTGATCTTTTTCAAGGTATCGATCCAACTGTAACCAACACCGTCTGAGAATTGTTCCTTTTGCCGCCATAAGATTTCGTCAGGCAGCATGCCTTGGAATGCTTCGCGTAGAATTTTCTTCTCAATAGTCTTGCCTGGACACATCTTGGCTGCAGGATTCAATCGCATAGCAACATCCAAGAATTCTTTATCCAAAAAAGGAACACGTCCTTCTACACCCCAGGCACAAAGACTCTTGTTGGCACGCAAACAGTCATACAGATAGAGCTTACTTAACTTACGGACAGTTTCTTCATGGAAAGCTTTCGCATCTGGGGCCTTGTGGAAATACAAATAACCACCAAATACTTCGTCAGCACCTTCGCCGCTCAGAACCATTTTAATACCCATACTCTTGATGACGCGTGCCAATAGATACATTGGCGTTGATGCCCGTACGGTAGTAACATCATACGTCTCGATATAATATATCACATCCCGAATAGCATCCAGACCTTCCTGTATCGTATAATTAATTTCATGGTGAACAGTACCAATTGCCTCTGCTACCTTTCGGGCTGCTGCTAAATCAGGAGCACCTTTCAATCCAACAGCGAAGGAATGTAACTGTGGCCACCAGGCATCAGCCTGACTTCCGGTTTCCACACGTTTGGCAGAGAATTTCTTTGCTACTACCGAAGTAATGGACGAATCCAAACCACCCGAAAGCAATACACCGTAAGGAACGTCACACATCAGCTGGCGTTTTACAGCGGCTTCCAGTGCATCATGCAGCTCTTCTACTGAAGCCGGATTATCTTTCACGGCATCATAAGTCATCCAGTCACGCACGTACCAACGTGTCAGTTCTCTGTCTTTACTATAGTAATAATGACCAGGCCAGAACTGCTCATAATGCGATGCATAGCCTTCCAATCCTTTCAATTCAGAAGAGACCAACAGATGACCTGCGTCGTCGTAACCAATATACAAGGGAATTACTCCGATTGGATCACGGGCGATGAGGAAAACATCTTTCTCTTCATCATAAAGGGCAAAGGCGAAAATACCATTCAAATCATCCAGAAAATTGACACCTTTTTTCCGGTATAAAGCTAGAATAACCTCACAATCCGATCCTGTCTGAAACTCATATTCACCTTTCAGCGCTTCCCGAATCTCCTGATGATTGTAGATTTCGCCATTCACCGTAAGGATCAGTTTACCGTCCTTGCTTTTTAAAGGCTGGCCACCGGAAGCCGGATCGACAATAGAAAGACGTTCATGAGCCAGAATAGCCGATTTTCCCTGATAAATACCACTCCAGTCCGGTCCGCGATGACGGATCCGTTTACTCATGATCAACGCTTGGCGGCGCATCTCTTCTGCACCCTCATGAATGTTAAATATAGCTGTAATACCACACATATTGTTTTCCTTTCTTTATTTTCTTCAATAATTATCTTCTTTTTTCCTTTTTGTAGGATATATACCGACAGTATATATCCCAAAAATCTTTTCAAAGGATATATACCGACAATATATATCCCAAAAATCTTTTCAAAGGATATATACCGACAGCGTATATCCCAAAGATCTTTTC
>ENA-ORUB01003837-ORUB01003837.1-human-gut-metagenome-genome-assembly--contig:-NODE-3837-length-12198-cov-1.919460_pt1 | contig 12198 bp, 10 predicted proteins | sample MGYA00241918_ERZ509200 | MGnify/ENA primary metagenome ERZ509200 (study PRJEB26280, sample SAMEA2338853) | human gut metagenome | biome: human gut; feature: human-associated habitat; material: faeces... | reverse complement strand
CATTCAAACGGTGTGCCTGTTTCGATAGACACATATAAAAGCAAGGTAGCCGCGGCGGCTGTCGGAGCAGGCGCGAATCTTGTAAATGATATATGGGGATTGAAATACGATAAGAATATGGCGGAAGTGATTGCAAAATCGGGTGCGGCGTGTTGTCTTATGCACAACAGAGAAAGAGCAGAATATAATTCCTTTGTGGAGGACGTACTTGACGACCTTAGAGAAACAATAGCCATTGCGAAAAAAGCGGGTATTGCTGACGATAAAATAATACTTGACCCCGGTGTGGGTTTTGCGAAGTCGTATGAACAAAATCTTATTATAACGAATAACGTAGACAGACTTAACGAACTCGGCTACCCTGTTTTGCTCGGTACGTCAAGAAAGTCAATGATAGGCTTGACGCTCGATTTGCCGTCAGACCAAAGAGTTGAGGGGACTGTTGCAACATCGGTTATAGGAGTTATGAAAGGCTGCAGATTTGTAAGGGTACACGATGTGCTTGAAAACAAACGTGCGATACTTATGACCGAGGCAATAATAAACAGCTGATAAAAGGAGCGGAAAATGGACAAAATATCTATCAGAGGACTTGAAGTTTTTGCAAATCACGGTGTTTTCAAAGAAGAAAACGTACTCGGACAAAAATTTATCGTGAATGCGGAGCTTGTGTGTGACACAAGAATTGCGGGCAAAGAGGATAATCTTGAAAAATCGGTGAATTATGCAGAAGTGTGCAATCTTATTACCAAAGTAATGAGAAACAACACATTTAAGCTTATTGAGGCGGCGGCGGAAGATATTGCCGAGAAAATATTGCTTGAATACGATTTAATAAGAGAAGTAACAATAACATTAAAAAAACCTTGGGCGCCGATTATGATGAGTGTTGATACTGTGGAAGTGAGCATAACGAGAAAATGGCACAGGGCATATATTGCACTCGGTTCAAATATGGGTGACAGCAAAGGTCACCTTGACGGTGCTGTCAAAGAACTTGACGCGGATAAGTGTTGCAAAGTGAAAAAAGTGTCGGAGTTTATCGTGACAGAGCCTGTCGGCGGTGTTGAACAGGACGATTTTTTAAACGGCTGTCTTGAACTTGAAACGCTTTACACACCGTATGAATTGCTTGATTTTTTGCATAAAATCGAACAGGCACATAATAGAGAACGCATTGTTCATTGGGGACCGAGAACACTTGATTTGGATATTATTCTTTATGACGATGTTGTTATGTACGAGGACGATTTAATCATACCTCATATCGAAATGGAAAACAGAGAATTTGTTTTAAAACCGCTTTGTGAGATAGCGCCTTATATAAAAAATCCCGTAAATGGAAAATCAATAAAACAACTTTTAAGTGAAATTCAAAAATAAATAATTTTGTACAAAATATTTTTATACTTTTTATGCAAAATAATACGATATGTCACTTGAAAAATATCGTTACTTATGATATATTTGTAATGTAAATGTAAAATAAGGTCGTAGACGGACGAAAACCGTCAAAGAGAGAGAGAAAATTTAATACATATCCAGTAAGAAGGAGAATTACAATGACAAACAACTTTATAAGTAACGAAACACCGATAGTCGGCAAGCTTAGTATCATAAGTATGAAAGGCTGTGAAGGCATAACGGCTAAGATTGATGAATATCTTAGAGCTTTTAGAGGTTATGAGGATACAGAAACTTATGTTACTCATGTAACTTGTCCGAGATTTGGTACAGGCGAAGGAAAATGCGTTATCGATGAAACTGTAAGAGGTCATGACGTGTATATCATATGCGATGTGTTCAATTACGGTGTTACCTATAAAATGTACGGAGTTGAAAATCATATGAGTCCTGATGACCACTACCAGGATTTGAAACGTGTTATTGCCGCAATGGGCGGTAAGGCAAGACGTGTTACTGTCGTAATGCCTATGCTTTACGAGGGCAGACAGCACAGAAGAAACGGTCGTGAATCACTTGATGCGGCACTTATGCTGCAAGAGCTTGTTCATATGGGCGTGTCAAATATCATTACATTTGACGCACACGATCCGAGAATTTCAAATGCAATTCCACTTGCAGGTTTTGATGATGTTCAAGCGACATATCAGATGATAAAGGCACTTGTCAGAGCCGTTCCTGATATATCACTAAACAAAAAAGATACTATTGTAATCTCTCCTGATGAAGGCGGTATGTCAAGATGTATGTACTATTCATCAGTGCTAAAGCTTGACCTTGGTATGTTCTATAAAAGACGTGATTACTCTGTAATCGTAAACGGCAAAAACCCTATTGAGGCTCACGAATATTTGGGACGTGACGTAAACGGTAAGGACGTTATTATCGTTGACGATATGATTTCATCGGGTGAATCTGTAATTGACGTTGCAAATAACCTTAAAAAGCAGGGTGCAAAGAGAATATTCGTATTTGCATCATTCGGTCCTTTCTGTAACGGTCTTGAGTGCTTTGATAAAGCGGCTGCAGACGGTATTGTTGATAAGATTTTCACAACAAACTTGATTTACAGAAATCCTGACCTTGCAACTCGTGAATGGTACTGTGAAGTTGATATGTCAAAATATATCTCACTTCTTATCGATACTCTTAACCACGATGAAACTATATCAAGCCTTCTTAACCCTGTTACAAAGATTAAGAATCTTGTTAGTAAACTTGAAAATAAATAGGAGATAATTATGCAGTGTGTGTTGTTGGCGGCAGGCTATGCCACAAGATTGTATCCGCTTACGGAAAATATGCCTAAGGCACTTTTAAAACTCGGTGACAAGACTATTTTGGAAATGGTTACGGATAAAATTGACGAGGTTAGCGACGTCGAAAATATCTACATTGTGACTAACGAAAAGTTTTATAAGCAGTTTGAAAAGTGGTGCGAAAGCTATAAAGGTCCGAAAAAAGTTAAGGTTATTAACGACCATACAACGAGTAATGATAACAGACTCGGTGCAATCGGTGACTTGAAGTACGTTATTGATACGGAAAATATCAATGACGAAATTCTTGTTATGGCAAGCGATAATATATTTGATTTTTCGCTTTGCGATTTTGTGGATATGTACCGCAGTAAAAACGCTGATATGATTTGTGCGCATACGATTGAGAATAAAGAAGATTTACATTCTATGGGCGTTGTTGAACTTGACGGTGACGGCAAGGTGACAAGTTTTGAAGAAAAGCCGAAACAGCCTAAATCGGATTTGGGTGTACCGCCGTTTTATCTGTATAAACGCGATACACTGCCTCTTATAGATAAATATTTGAAAGAGGGCAATAATCCCGACGCACCGGGACATTTTATACCGTGGCTTATCGGTAAAAACGATGTGTACACATATGTGTTTGACGCAGTTCGTATTGACATCGGTACACCGGAAAGTTATTATGACGCTTGTGAAAAGCAGAAAAACGGTACATTGTTTAATAACTAAAACCAAAGGGCAGTTTAAAAACTGTCCTTTTTTTGGTGTTCACAAATTGTTAAAAAACTAAATACAAAATATTCATTGACAAAAGAAACAATGTGAGTATAATAATAGATGAAAGGTCAAAGAAAGTCAAAGTCAAAGAGGTGATTGAAAAATGGGTATGAGTGATAAGATAGAAGCTTTCATAAACGAACTTCTCAAAGACGATACGGACGAATGGTTGGAGCTTAAACGAAACGAACTTGCTTCAATATTCGGATGTGTTCCGTCACAAATTAATTACGTTATTTCAACAAGGTTTAATCCCGACCACGGTTACATCGTCGAATCAAGACGAGGCGGCGGAGGTTATTTGAGGATTAAACAGGTAAAGCACGAAGATGGTATCATAATGCAGACCATCAAAGCCGTAGGCGAAAGCCTTGACGAGAAAACCGCTAAATCATATTTGGCAAACTTAATCAGGCACAACGCTCTTGATGAAAGAACAGCCTCAATTATATTCAGCGGAATATGCGACAATTCTTTGACTGTTAATCAACCGCAAAAAGACAAAGTAAGAGCAAATATATTTAAGAATATGCTTGCTATGGCAGGTAAATAAGGAGGATGATTGGAATGTATGATTTATTTTCAGATTTGTTTGATGGGTTTGATTGGTTTATGCAGCCGACAACTTATAAAGAGGAAAAGAAATGTCCCGTTTGCGGACGTACTTATTCCGATTTCAGACGAGATGGCAAGCTTGGGTGCAGTGAATGTTACAAAGTGTTCAGAGGTCCTGTAACCGAAACATTACGACAAATTCATCCGAGTACCGTTCATGTCGGTAAGATACCGTCAAAGTCAGGCGAAGAACTTAAATTAAAGAGAAAGTACGAAACACTAAAGCAAGAACTTTCGGCGGCGGTTAAAAATGAGGATTACGAAACAGCCGCAAAACTTCATAAACAGATTCGTGAAATAGAAAATGAGGTGAAAAAGTCATGATTTGGTATAAAAATAATAATTCGGACATAGTTGTTTCAACAAGAATACGTCTTGCGAGAAATGTTGATAAAACACCGTTCCCGAATGCCCTAAAGGACACAAAGGAAGTAACAGAAAAAATTAAAAACGCTGTTTTGGGCGGTAATTCGACGTTGGCAAAGGATTTTGACTTTATTGACCTTGATAATACACCGCTTATCAGAAAACAGGAGCTTGCCGAAGAACATCTTATAAGTCCTGTTATGTGCGAGGGCAAAGGTAAGTCGGTTATGATAAGCAAAGACCGGACAATGAGCATTATGCTTATGGAGGAGGACCATATCAGACTGCAAATCATAAAAGACGGCTTTGCACTTGACGAGGCTTACTCACTTGCAAGCAAGGTTGATGATGTAATCGAAGAAAATATCACATATGCTTTTGATAATGATTTCGGTTACTTGACAGCTTGCCCTACAAATACAGGTACAGGTATGAGAGCGTCGGTAATGATGCACTTGCCTGCACTTACAATGACCGAGAATATCAACAGAGTTATTTCTTCGGCAGGCAGTCTTGGCATTGAAGTAAGAGGTCTTTACGGTGAGGGTACAAAGGCATACGGTAATTTGTATCAGATTTCAAACAGAATTACTTTGGGACTTTCCGAAAGTCAGGTAATCGAAAAATTGACTAATGTGGTTAATCAGATTGTCGATATGGAAACAAAAGCAAGAAATATGCTTAAAGAAAAAAATTATGACGTCATTGCGGACAGATTGTTCCGCTCATACGGTACACTTAAATATGCACGAAGTGTGTCGTCATCAGAGGCGAAATCACTTTTGTCCGATGTAATGCTTGGACAAAGTTTGGGTATAATTCCAAAGGAAAGCAAAATTGCACCGCTTGAATGTATGGTGCTTTCAGAGCCGGCGCTTGTGTGTGACGGTAAGGAATTATCACCGAATGAACGTGATAAAAAACGTGCAGAATTAATAAGAAACAATATCTAAATAACAAATAACACATAGAAGAAAAGGAGTTGATTATTATGTTATTCTCAAATTTCACAGAAAAAGCAAGAATTGCGATTAGCGAGGCTCACGATGCGGCTGCGGAAATGGGTCATAACTATATTGGCAGTGAACATCTTCTTATGGGACTTATTCGAGAGGGTAGCGGAGTGGCTGCTAAAGTGCTTGAGAAAAACGGCGTAACCGCCGAAAAGGTTAAAGATAAAATAAACGAATATATCGGTATCGGAGTTTCTCTCCCACAGCAGACCGAACTTCCGCTTACACCGCGTTCAAAACGTATTTTGGAAATGAGTGCTCTTGAAGCAAGACGTTTGAACCACAGTTATATCGGTACAGAACACTTGTTAATGGCTATCATTCGTGACGGTGACGGAGTTGCCGCAAAAATTCTTGAATCGCTTGGTGTTAATTTGCCGAATTTCTATACGGATACAGTCCGTTCAATAGAGGGTGACGTTGAAATGGAGTCACAGCCGGGCGGCGAATATCACCCAAATCCAAATTCGTCAACACCGACTCTTGACCAGTTCGGACGTGACTTTACAGCTATTGCGAAAGAGGGTAAATTTGACCCCGTAATCGGCAGAAGTAAGGAAATCGAACGTGTAACTCAGATTTTGTCAAGACGTACAAAGAATAACCCGTGCCTTATAGGTGAACCGGGTGTAGGTAAAACAGCCGTAATTGAGGGACTTGCTCAGAAAATTGCGTCAGGCGACGTTCCTGAGCCGTTAAAGACAAAACGTCTTGTATCGGTTGACCTTTCAAGTATGGTTGCCGGTGCAAAATACAGAGGTGAATTTGAAGAACGTTTGAAGAAAGTTGTAAATGAAGTTCTTGCGGCAAAGAATGTAATATTGTTCATTGATGAATTTCATACAATCGTCGGTGCAGGTAGTGCCGAAGGTTCGATGGACGCGTCGAATATCCTAAAACCGTTCCTTGCAAGAGGTGAATTGCAGCTTATCGGTGCGACAACGCTTAAAGAATATAAGAAATATATCGAAAAAGACGCCGCACTTGAAAGACGTTTCCAACCTGTAACAGTCGGTGAGCCGACAGTAGAAGAAACGGTTGAGATATTGAAAGGTATCCGTGACAAGTACGAGGCACATCACAGCGTAACAATCACAGATGACGCATTGAAAGCCGCCGCAACATTGTCGTCACGTTATATCACAGACAGATTTCTTCCCGATAAGGCAATCGACCTTATTGATGAGGCGGCATCTAAAAAACGTCTTGGATCACAGACAGAGCCTGATGATTTGAAAGAAAAAGAAAAGAAACTTGAAAAATTACAGTCGGAAAAACAAGAGGCTATAACTGCACAAGATTTTGAAAAAGCCGCAAAAATCCGTGATGAAGAAAAGGTATTGAAAGAAGAAGTTGAAAAACTAAAATCTTCTTGGAAAGGTACAGGTTCATCTTCGGGACTTGTTGTAGACGAGGACGATATTGCCGACATCTTGGCAGATTGGACTCATATTCCTGCCGCAAGATTGAAAGAGGAAGAAATGGAGAGATTAAAGAATCTTGAAAATATTCTTCACGCAAGAGTTATCGGTCAGGACGAGGCAGTAAGTGCGGTTGCGAAAGCAATCAAGCGTGGCAGAGCCGGACTTAAAGACCCTAAACGTCCGATTGGCTCGTTCTTGTTCTTAGGTCCTACCGGTGTAGGTAAAACAGAACTTTCAAAGACTTTGGCTGAAGCGATGTTCGGCAGTGAAAATGCACTTATCCGTGTAGATATGTCGGAATATATGGAGAAGCACGCCGTATCTAAATTTATCGGTTCGCCTCCGGGATATGTAGGATATGAAGAGGGCGGTCAGCTTACTGAAAAGATCAGAAAACACCCTTATTCGGTAATCTTGTTCGATGAAATCGAAAAGGCACATCCTGACGTATTCAACATTATGCTGCAAATTCTTGATGACGGTATTCTTACAGACGCACAGGGCAGAAAAGTAGACTTCAAGAACACTGTTATCATTATGACATCTAACCTTGGTGCAAAAGAAATTCTCGGCAATGTATCATCTAAACTTGGTTTCAAGAAAGACGAGGAAAAGGACAAGAACATCAGTGAACACGACAGTATCAAGAATAAAGTTATGGAAGAAGTTAAACGTGCGTTTAAACCTGAATTCCTTAACAGAATTGACGATATAATCGTATTTGACAGATTGACAGAGGATAATATCAAGGAAATTGCAAAACTTATGCTTAAATCTCTTGAAAAACGTTTGAATGCGAATGAAATCAATGTAACATTTACGGAGAGTGCCGTAAGCAAAATTGCTAAGTCGGGCTTTGACCCTGTATACGGTGCAAGACCTTTAAGACGTGCAATTCAAAACGAAATCGAAGATATGCTTTCGGAAGAAATCATTGACGGTAACATTAAGAGCGGTGACAGCATTACTGTAGATGTTGAGGACGATAAGTTTACTGTTAAAAAATAAGACTCAAATAAGGCAGTCACATTTTTGCGACTGCCTTATTTATGCAAAAAAATATAGTTGCTCATTTGAGCAACTATATAAATTTTTGTATTTAATTATGCAGCCGGAGTAGCTGTCGGAGCAGCTGTTTCAGCAGGAGCTTTTGTCGGTGCTACAGTAGCAGATGGGTCTGCGGTAGCCTCAGGAGCAACAGTGGCTGTTGGGTCTGCAGTAGCCTCAGGAGCAACAGTAGCTGTTGGGTCTGCAGTAGCAGTTGGTTTAACTGTTTCGGCAGGAGTATCAGTACCGTTTATAACAACTTCAGCTTGGCTGATCTTTAGATCATCACCTTCATATTGTACTGATTTATTGCCTACATTGCTAACTGAGTCAACAAGAAGTGATGTGTTGTAACCAAGCTTTGTGTTGTATCCGTTTGAAAGTTGGAATGAACCCTTTTCGCCTGTAAGTGACTTGAATGTAAGTTTCATAACAGCACCGTCTGTCTTAACTGCTGTTTCGGCATTAACAGTAACAGATGCGGCTTTTACATAACCGTATGTAAATTCAGGGTTTGCGGCACCAATTGCACCTTCGATTACGTTGTCGCCGTTTACAAGTTCGGCTTTTACGAATTCAAATGCAGTAGGGTCATACTTAACAGTTGCAGTTACGCCTGAAACAAATTTTTCAGCCGGAAGATTTTCTGCGTTTACAGAAAGAACAACTTCTTCATCCTTAGCGGCTGTTAGCTTGTCAGCTGAAAGTGACAATGCAGGAACGCCTGCGTCTGCTGAAGGAGCGTTAGCTGTTGTGATATTGATTGTATAATCTTCACCGTTCCATTGAACATCTGCGTCAAGAGCCTCGCTGATTGCTCTTAGAGGAATCATAGTTCTGTCGCTGATGATTTGAGGAGCAACGTCCAAAGTTACGTCATTTTCAGGAGCAACGAAGTCTTGTCCTGACATAAGAGCTCCAAAAACACCGCTTACGTCAAAAACTTTCATTGTACTGTCGTCGATAGTCAATCTGATAAGAGTTTTGTTATCAGAACTTGTAACGTCAACAGTTCTTGTATCTTCTTTCCATTCAACCTTTGCACCCATAGCCTCAAATACGCCTCTTGCAGGAACAAGAGTAGTACCTTCGCCAAGAATTACAGGAGCTTGGTCGTCAAAAAAGATTTGACCTTGGTTCACGAATACAGTAGGAGTTTTATCCTCTGCCATAGCAATACCTGTGCATGAAACTGCAAGTGCAGCTGCAAGAGAAATGCTTAAAATTTGTTTCTTCATAAAAAATACTTCCTTTCATTTTACGAATTTATCAAACATTATAACACAAAAACTCGAAATATACAATAAAATTTTTTAAATTTGTATAGCCATACAATCGAAAATGTAGTATAATAATAAACAACTGAGGTCATATAGAGGATATATCGCCTTAAGCTCCAAGAAAATGAAAGGAGTATCTGAATATGAATGCGTTTTTGGAATACTTAGTAAAATATGTACAGTTGCTTAGAATAAGTGATTTAATTGATATATTGATAGTTTCGGTTATAGTGTATTATCTTATAAATTTAATTCGTGAAACAAGGGCAATGCAACTTGTGAAGGGTATTATATTTTTGTTTATAGCATTCTTTTTAAGTCAGTGGCTGAAACTTAATGCATTAAACTATATTTTAGGCGGTGCAATGCAAATCGGTGCATTTGCGGTGATCGTAATATTTCAGCCCGAATTGCGTAATTTGCTTGAAAGAATGGGGCGTTTCAAAGTCGGACGTATAATTGATTTTGCGTCGGACACTACAGAGGACGATTTACACAGAGTTATAGATTCGATTGCACAAGCCGCTGCGAATATGTCGGCGACAAAGACGGGTGCGCTTATTGTAATGGAACGTGCAACGCGATTGGGTGAATATATAAGTACGGGAACAATGCTTGACGCGAATGTATCAAGCGGACTCTTGGAGAATATATTTGTACCGAATACACCTTTGCATGACGGTGCGGTTATAATAAGGAATAATAAAATTGTGACAGCCGGCTGTCTTTTGCCGCTTACCGCAAATAATAATTTATCAAGAGATTTGGGTACACGTCACAGAGCGGCGATAGGACTCAGCGAAGTCACAGACGCGGTTATTATAGTGGTGAGCGAAGAAACAGGCAAGATTTCCATAGCGTTAAACGGCTCACTTACGCGTAATCTTTCAAGAGAATCGCTTGCAAAGGCACTTAAAAAGATTATGAGTCAAAAGCAGGAAACGAACGAAAAGATAGATAAGATTATGTTTTGGAGGACGAAATGACGGAGAAGAAAGCGAATGTAACGAATACTCAAAAGCTGAAAACCGTAATACTTTCGGTTTTCCTTGCAGTAATCGTATGGTTTATGGTTATATATGTGAATGACCCCGATATTACGACTACCGTTTCGGATTTGAATGTAAGATTTGTCGGTGAAATGTCGCTTAGGGATAAAAAACTTGCGGTGACCGGTAAGGATAAAATTCCCGAACTGTCGGTTGTTGTAACGGGTAAACGAAGTGACCTTATGAATTTTATGGACGATATATATGTTCAGGTTGATGTCAGCGATATTGACTCAACGGGTGAATATAATTTGTCGGGAGTGATTTCAATTCCGACAACGAGAATTTCAGTTGAAAAGGAAAAGTACGGAGATATTCCGATTACGGTTGAACCGCTTGAAATGAAAGATATTGAGGTTACTGTAAAACAGACCGGTATGCTCAAAGACAAGATAGTAAAATCGTCTGTAAATAATCCGACTGTCACGATAACAGGCGCAAAAAGTGAAATAGACGAGGTTGCAGGTGCTATTGCAACGGTTGATGTGTCAAGTATTCAAGAGGACGGCGTGGAAAACGTGAACTATCTTCTGACGGACGCAAACGGTGAACTTATAAACAAGAATGAAACGATTGAAAGTGCACGTTCTTATGTGGAGGTTGTAAATACGATATATGACGCAAAACTTTTGCCTGTTGTGCCGAGACTTTCGGCAGAACTTGACAAGGGATATATTTTAAAAGCGGATAAATCTTTTGCCACACCTGCAAGCGTTACGGTTGGCGTGGACGAAACTAATACGGATGATAAAGTCATTGCACTTATAGATAAAGTTCCGTCAGACGGTTTCGGCGAATATGAACTTGAATTGTCAAGCGGTATGTATATACCGGAGGATAATAAAAAAGTCAAGTATAAATTGGATATAGTAAAAAAAGCCGTTGCACAGCTTGAACTTACCGTACAGGCACAAAATGTACAATCAGGTTTGACGGCTAAGATAAACAATAAACTCATCGCACAGGTTTGGGGTGAGGAAGGAAAAATTACCACAGATAATGTAAAGGCTTACGTTGACGTAAGCGGACTTGGAGCGGGAACATACAATTTGCCTGTAAAAATTGAAGGTGAAAATGTTAGTTTCGCAGAAAATTATACAATAGAAGTTACTGTAGAATAGGAGAATAAATAAATGGCAGATAAATTAGTAAGAGGAAACAGTATGGACGGTGCAATCCGTGTTTTTGCGGCGGTGACAACCGACCTTGTGAATGAGGCACAGAGAATACATCATACTTATCCGGTTGCAACGGCTGCACTCGGCAGATTGCTTACAGGTGCGGCAATTATGGGTGCAGCAGGATTGAAGAATGAAACAGACAGTATGACGGTTCAGATAAAGGGCGAGGGTGAAATTACAAACCTTGTTGCCGTTACGGATTGTCACAGTAGGGTCAGAGGTTACGTTTCAAACCCGTATGTTGACAGACCACTTAACAATAAAGGTAAACTTGATGTCGGCGGTGCTATCGGCGGCGGATATTTGAGCGTTGTACGCGATTTGGGATTGAAAGAGCCGTATGTCGGACAAATTCCGCTTGTATCGGGCGAAATTGCGGAGGACTTGACATATTATTATGCAAAAAGTGAGCAGATACCTACATCGGTTGCACTTGGCGTGCTTGTTGATACAGACAACAGCGTAATAGCGGCAGGCGGTTTTATGATACAGCTTATGCCGGAGGCTACCGAAGAAATGGCGGTTCAGCTTGAAGATATATTAAAGGAGTTGCCTCCTGTTACGACAATGATTAAAGAGGGTATGACTGCGGAGGATATTCTGTTCAGAGTAACGGAAGGATTTTCGATGGTATGTGAAAACAAGGCGGTTGTACCGGAATATAAGTGTACGTGTTCAAAAGAGCGTATGGAAAAAGCACTTATTTCAATAGGTAAA
>ENA-ORUB01003819-ORUB01003819.1-human-gut-metagenome-genome-assembly--contig:-NODE-3819-length-12261-cov-3.459037_pt1 | contig 12261 bp, 9 predicted proteins | sample MGYA00241918_ERZ509200 | MGnify/ENA primary metagenome ERZ509200 (study PRJEB26280, sample SAMEA2338853) | human gut metagenome | biome: human gut; feature: human-associated habitat; material: faeces... | reverse complement strand
GGAAGCGCACGCTGCGGATTGACGCCCGCGCAGGCCGTGTAAAGGGCGAGCTTACCGACGGGGATCCCCATGCCGTTCACACCGAGGTCTCCCAAGCCCAGAATACGCTGGCCGTCGGTCACGACGATGATGTCAACGTCATGGTTGGGGACGTTGGCGACGAGTTCGCGCACGCGGCCGCGGTCTTCGCTTGAAATGTAGAGGCCGCGGGCATAACGGAAGATGTGGCTGAACTTCTGGCACGCTTCACCGACCGTGGGGGTGTAAATGAGCGGCATGTACTCTTCAACGTTTTCCATCACAAGCTGGAAGTACAGGGCTTCATCGCTTGCGTGCACGCTCTCAAGCGTGAGGTACTTGTTGATGGGCGCAGCTTCGCTGTCGATCACTTCCTTTAAGCGGCTCACCTGATCGGCAAAGGTTGAAACGCGCGGAGGCAGAAGGCCTCTGAGTCCCAGACGGTCACGTTCTTCTTCGGTAACCCCCGACCCGCGGTTAAGCCACGGGTTGCGCAAAACGGCAACACCGCGGGGCTGATTTCCCTGATTTGTCGTCATAAAAAGTTCTTTTCAAACAGTGGGGAGTATCCGAGGTCTGAGCCCGCGCCCACTCCCTGCGGACATGGGGCTCAGCAAAGGTGATTTTATCGCCCGGAGCTTTCTGTACTCTGAGCGATAACTGCGGGCTAACCCGTCCTATAGCACTTCTAATTTCATTTCCGCCCGGATCTGGGCTTTGCGGTGAGCGCCTTTAGGCGTTCACCGGCAAGCTTTGCCGCTTCCGTATCCGGATAGTCCTTCTGCACGCCCTTGAGCGTTTCGGTGGCTTCCTTTTTCTTGCCGAGGTTCACAAGTGCCGCGGCAAGCGAGAGTTTCGCCTCAGGAATGCGCGCGTCCTGCGGGAAAGCGGCGATCAGGCGCTTCTGCTCCGCCACACGCTTCTGATATTCTTCCGAAAACGAAATATTGGGATTATAATAAAATACCGTGATCAAAAAATAACGGCACAGATATTCCAGACAATAACTGCTGCAGGGTGCGCAGCAGCTATGCAGAAACAGGCGGGGCGGTCGGTAATCCGACGCTGCCTCGCCCTTCTCCTGTAAGGTATTTAAAATTTTCTCTAATTCTTTTTGATAATTTACCTGATTCATACGGTTCTCTTTTCATTTATACTCTAGCATTACGCTCATTATAGCATATTTTTTTAGAGATGCCGCAATCATTTTTTTGAAAGCTCCTCCGCTACGCCAGACTGATCATCCACTTCTTTTAAAATACATTCCACCAACTACAACAGATAAAATCCGGCGCTGCCCCCGGGCACAGTAACCTTTCCGCCTGCAAATGCAGCTTCCCAACCGAAGGTATACAATGCTTCCTTTACCGCATAGTCTCCGTCGAAGCTGGCCTCTCTGTCCGCCGGATTGATGATGACCAGAATCTTCTCCTTGTCGTCACTGCGCAGGTAGGCCAACGGATACTGGTCAGCCTCGGCATAGACGAATTCAATCTCTCCACGGCTCTGCAATGCGCTGTGCGCCTGACGGATGTTAATTAATTTCTGAATCTCATGATACAGGGAATCCGGATCTGCCATCTGCGCCTCCACCGTGGGACGGTCAGTGGCTTCGTCCTGTTTGACATAAAGTTTTTCCTTCGGTGCCGCACTGAAACCGGCGTTGGTGGTATGATCCCACTGCATGGGCGAGCGGGAACCGGTGCGTCCGTAACCGCCCTCTACGGAGTGCAGATTTTCCACATAGCGCATACCAATCTCATCACCGTAATACAGGAACGGTGCACCTGGCATGGACAGAAGGAATGCAAATGCCACCTTTAATTCCTCCCCATGAATGCTTCTCGCCAGACGATCCATATCATGGTTGCCGGAGGGAATACAGATCAGACCCTTGCGCTGTGCCTTTTCATAATTTTCCTTATATTTCTCCACGAAGGCTGCCACATCGCCTTTACCTCTTCCGGAGAAGAAAGGCTCCTCGCAGCGGAACAGATCGTTATAATGAGACGGTCCAAAATGAAGTAAAAAGTCCATATGGAAGCCGCCCTGCAGGGACTTGTCCGGTTCTCCCCACTCGGATACCAACACTGCCTCGGGGAACTCTGCATCCAGGAACGCTCTTACCTTTCTCCACAGAGCAATGTTTCCCTTGCTGTCCTCATCGTTTTTCACCAGAGAACCTGCCATATCCACACGGAAGCCGTCACAGCCCATGCCGATCCAGAACCGCATGACATTTTCCATCTCTGCAAGCGTCGCCTTAGGACCCGGATCATCGGGATCCTGCTGCCAGTCCTGTGTCTTTTTATAAAATCCGTAATTGAGTGCCGGCTGGTGTGCGAAAAAGTTCACGATCACTGAGCCCTCTCTCTCGGAGATACCGCACAGACTTCCCATGTTCTCCAGCTGTCCCCAGGTGCTGTCGGTCCAGATATAACGATCAGTAAATTCATTACGATCTGCCTTACAGGACTCCTTAAACCAGGGATGTGCCACAGATGTATGTCCCGGCACCAGGTCTAACAGGATATGCATATTCCGCTTGTGTACTTCGTTAAACAGGCGCTTCAGGTCCGCATTGGTGCCGTATCTGGGAGCTGCCTGATAGTAGTCCGCCACATCATAGCCTGCGTCTCCGAAGGGGGATGCAAAACAGGGATTCATCCAGATCGCATTACATCCCAGTTCCTTAATATAATCCAGTTTTTCTATGATACCCTGAAAATCACCGATACCGTCACCATTGGTATCCAGAAAAGACTGGGGATAAATTTCATAAAAGATTGCATTATCAAGCCATTTTGCCATAGTGTACTCCTTCCTGTGTGCTTTATTTTTATTATAAAAACGTTTTCCGTATTCTTTCTTTTACCATACCACAGAATGGATACTTGTACAACTGAGAAAAACCATCTATAATAAAGTAGCTTGATGCCCCGATATGCGAATAGCACAAAACAATCCGCAGGCATCCAACTAGGATAAAATAAGAACGAGGTCTATCATGTTAACACAAAAAGTAAGCACCATCGATGAACTCCTGCAGTTCGTCAGTACGTTACGCCAAAAGCACGGCGTCCGCCTCTGGTTCCGCGGGGAAGAGAACGCGGATCTGACTCTGATCCCTTCCATCCAACGAAGCCAGAAAAGACTGGACTCCGAACGCTATATTGCCAATGATTTCTATATCCGGGCGAGACAGATCCTGGACAATCCTCCCGACAAACACAATTATGCCGGCTGGGTCTCCCTGATGCAGCACTACGGTCTGCCCACGAGAATGTTAGACTGGACCCAGTCTCCCCTGATCGCCGTATTTTTCGCCACGGAGACTTACCGGGAGACTCCGGACACCGATGCCTGCGTCTGGGTACTGACACCGGGTCTGTTGAACGAGAAGGAAGGCTTCGGCAACTGCATCTATCCCATTGATGCGGACACCACCCAGGAAATGCTGCTGCCCGCCTTCAAACACAACCACCACAATCCGGAATTGAAAAACAAGATCCTGGCTTGCAGCTCCACGGAAAACAACCTCCGCATGTACTCCCAGTACTCCAACTTCACCGTACATAACTCTCTGGAACGTCTGGAAGACATCTGCGATGAAAATATGCTGTATAAGATCATTATTCCCTCCGGGCGGAAACAATACTTTATAGAAAGCCTGCGGGTATTCGGCATCTCCGAAAGCTTCGTATACCCCGACCTGGATCATATATCCAGTGATTTGAAGGACTCCTATGGGATTTAGATTCATTAATTAAGAAAGGAAATATACACATGAAAATCGTATTACAGCATCTGACCAAGAAATTCCCCGCCCGCGGTCCTGTCCGCGGCAGGAAGAATCGCGAGGATGTCATTGCCGTGAATGACTTCGACTTCGAGATCCCCGACGGCAAGCTGATCGGACTCTTAGGTCCCTCCGGCTGTGGCAAAAGTACTGCCCTGAATCTGATCTGCGGTCTGCTGAAACCCACCGAGGGCAAGATCTTTTTCGGCGAAGATGATGTCACCGGACTTCCGCCCGAGAACCGCGGTGTCGGCATGGTGTTCCAGAACTATGCCCTCTACCCCCACCTCACTGTGGAAAAAAACATTCAGTTCCCTCTAGAGAATCTGAAGGGTGCTGACAAGCTTTCCAAAGAAGAGATGAGTAAGCGCGTGCTGGAAGCGGCAAAGCTGGTACAGATCGATCACCTGTTAGAGCGCAAACCCAATGAGCTCTCCGGCGGTCAGCAGCAGCGTGTTGCCATCGCCAGAGCCTTAGTCAAGCTGCCTCGCGTTCTTCTTTTGGACGAGCCTCTCTCCAATCTGGATGCCAGACTCCGTCTCCAGACCAGAGAAGAGATCCGCCGGATCCAGCAGGAGACGCAGATCACCACCATCTTCGTTACCCACGATCAGGACGAAGCCATGAGCATCTCCGATATGATCGTCGTGATGAAGGACGGTATCGTACAGCAGATCGGCAAGCCCCAGAACGTATATGATGATCCCGTGAATCTGTTCGTTGCAAAGTTCCTCGGCACACCTCCCATCAATGTATTTTCCGGTGAGGTAAAAAATGAGCAGTTATATATTGGCTCCGAAGCTGTCCTGTCCACTCCCGGAGTATCGGATCAGCCCGTGCATGTCGGCATCCGCCCGGAAGGCTTCATCTTAAAAGAGGACGGACCGCTCTCCTGCGATCTGGTACGTCTGGAGGTCATGGGCCGGGATGTGAGCATTGTTTCCACCCATGAGAAGTCCCAGAACGTTACCATCCGTTCCATCATTGATGCGGACGAAGGGAAATCTCTTCCCACCGGAAAAGTGCATTTCGGCTTAAAGCCCGCAAAAGTATTCCTCTTTTGCACCGACACCGAAGAACGCATCCGTTTTTAATATTTTATCCGATTTTGCAGTCCGGCGGTATTCATGGGCTGCAGAAAGAATTGAGGTTTCTTATGGAAAAACAAAATATGAAAGCCTGGCTCTATCTATTGCCGGCATTCCTGTTTCTGGGTGCTTTTATGATCTATCCTCTTATCGACGTATTCGTGTACTCCTTTGAAGAGGGTTACAATTCTGCATCCCAGACCTTTTACGGCATAGGCATGTACAATTACTCCTATGTGCTCCACGATCCGTACTTTTTACAGGCATTGAAAAATACCTTTATTCTGGTCATCATCACCGTTCCGGTCTCCACCGGACTGGCTCTTTTGATCTCCGCTGCCTTAAGCTCCATCAAACCGCTGCGGGATCTGTTCCAGACCATATTTTTCCTGCCCTATGTGACCAATACTCTGGCGGTCGGTCTGGTCTTCATGATTCTTTTCAAAAAGACTCCTTACTCCGACGGTCTGATCAATCTACTGATCCAGTTTTTCGGCGGCAGCTCCGTGGATTTCATCGACGGGCCCTACTGGGCGAAAATGTTCGTGCTGTGCTTTTACACCATCTGGATCGTTATGCCCTTTAAGATCCTGATCCTGACCAGTGCTCTCGCCAGTGTGAACCCCATATACTACAATGCGGCAAGAGTGGACGGCACTTCCCGTTTCCGGATGTTCACCAAGATCACACTGCCCATGATCTCCCCCATGGTATTCTACCTGATCATCACCGGCTTTATCGGCGCATTCAAAGCCTACAGTGATGCCGTGGCACTCTTCGGCACGAACTTAAATGCCGCAGAGATGAATACTATCGTCGGCTACGTCTACGACATGCTCTACGGCGACAGTGGCGGATATCCTTCCTATGCTTCCGCTGCGGCGATCCTGCTGTTTGCCATCGTCCTGACCATCACCTGCATCAATCTGCTGGTCAGCAAAAAGCATGTCCACTATGTATAGGAAAGGAGGTCTTTGTGATGTCTGATGTTACATCTGATTATGAAAGAATCGAGAAACGCACCCGGATTCACGGCAATATCCGCAATGGGGTCATCTACTTTTTTCTGTGTCTGTGGGCGCTGATCGTACTGTTCCCCTTTTACTGGATGGTACTGACCTCCGTAAAAAGCTACGGCTCCTATAATGCGGAATATATTCCGAAATTTTTCACCCTGTCTCCCACTCTGCAGAACTACGTGGACGCTTTTACCACTGTTTCTCTGGGAAGATACCTGTGGAACACTTTGTTTTTCACTGTGGTCACCACTGCCATTATGCTGGTGGTCATCACTCTGGCGGCCTTCGCGTTTGCAAGGTTGAACTTTGCCGGAAAAGATCTGATCTTTACGTTATTTTTATCCCTGATGATGATTCCGAACGAGCTGGTGGTCATTACGAATTTCACCACTATCACGAACCTGGATCTGCGTAATACCTTCACCGGCCTGATCCTGCCTTCCGTGACCAGCGTATTTTATATCTATCTGCTGCGAGAGAATTTCGCACAGATTCCGGACGAGCTGTATTATGCCGCCAAGGTGGACGGTACTTCTGATCTGCGATATCTGCGCAAGGTCATGGTGCCCATCTGCAAGCCCACGCTGATCACCATCGTGATCCTGAAGGTTATTGAATGCTGGAACTCCTATGTGTGGCCCAGACTGATCACCGATGATCCGGATTACTATCTGGTGTCCAACGGTATCCAGGAGATCCGTGAGAATGGTTTCGGCAGAGAGAACATCCCTGCCATGATGGCTGCGGTGGTCGTGATCTCCGTTCCTCTGGTGGTGTTGTTCCTCGTATTCCGTAAAAAAGTCATGGCAGGCGTTGCCAGAGGAGGTACCAAAGGATGAGTCAATTTAGCAAAAAACTGGCACTCGTATGTGCCCTGGGCGGGCTGTCCCTGTCTCTGACCGGCTGCCATGGGTCCAAGGGGCTGCCGGAATTCACTGTTCCGGAGGAATTCGATACTTCCAGAAACTATGAGATCACTTTCTGGGCGAAAAACGATACCAACAAGACCCAGACGGAAATCTACAAAAAAGCCATTGCAGATTTTGAAGCCCTGTATCCCAATATCACGGTGAACCTGAATCTATACACGGATTACGGCAAAATTTACAACGATGTCATTACCAATATTTCCACCAATACGACACCCAATGTCTGCATCACCTACCCGGATCACATTGCCACCTACCTCACCGGGCAGAATACCGTAGTTCCTCTGGATGACCTGTTTGCCAATGAGAAATACGGTCTGGGCGGCACGGAGCTTGCCTATGACGGTCCTGCCAGAGAAGAAGTCATTCCCCAGTTTCTGAATGAATGCTCCATCGACGGTCATTACTATGCCGTACCCTACATGCGTTCCACCGAAGCCTGCTACGTGAATAAGACCTACGTGGAAAATCTTGGATATACTCTGCCGGATGTACTGACCTGGGACTTCATCTGGGAAGTCTCCGAGGCTGCCACCGCCAAAAATGCGGACGGCACCTATGTAGTCAACGGGCAGAATGTACTGATCCCGTTTATCTATAAGTCCACCGATAACATGATGATCCAGATGTTAAAGCAAAAGAACGCAGGATATTCCACGGCTGACGGCAGCATTGAACTTTTCAACGATACTACCACGGATCTCCTGTATGGTATTGCCGGACATGTAAAGAGCGGTGCCTTTTCCACCTTCAAGATCTCCGGTTATCCTGCGAACTTCCTGAATGCCGGGCAATGTATTTTCGCCATTGATTCCACTGCCGGAGCCACCTGGATGGGTACGGACGCTCCGCTGTCGGATATCAGCGAGGATTCTCTGGTGCAGTTTGAGACCGCCGTGCGGATGATTCCCCAGTTTGACCCGGAGCATCCCGAAATGATCTCTCAGGGTCCTTCCGTCTGCGTTTTCAATAAATCGGACTCTCAGGAAGTACTGGCATCCTGGCTGTTTGCCCAGTATCTGCTCACCAACGATGTGCAGATCGCTTATTCCGAGACAGAAGGTTATGTACCTGTAACCTCTAAGGCACAGAACTCCGCAGAGTATCAGGAGTATCTGTCCGAATGCGGTGCGGATAACGGTACACATTATGCAGTGAAGATTGAAGCTTCCAAACTACTTTTGGATCATGTGGACAATACTTTTGTCACACCGGTATTTAACGGTTCCGCATCCTTACGTGATGCTTCCGGACAGTTGATTGAAAACGTGGTGAAGTCCACCCGCAGAAAAGAGACTGTGGATGATGCCTACATGCAAAAGCTTTACAGTGATGTGGAGAGCCTGTACCGTCTCGGCCAGGGAAGTGACGCCTCCTTCGGCAAAAAGGAACTTGGTGCCATGCCCCGGACTTCCGTGATCCTGTTAAGCACACTTGCAGTCACCTGGATTCTGATTCTCCTGTATGTAGGGCGAGAATATTTAAAAAACAGAAAAAAGTAATTTTTCAGCCCCATTCGTAAGATAGCTTCTGATGGTATTTCTCCTGCGGATGGGGCTCTTTTTGCAAAAAGCCTTGATTTATCTTGTGTTTCAGGTATAATGGAACTGTTCGGTGTCTGAGCGCACCGGATAAATTGAGGAGATGTCTGTGTATCTGCACAGACCCATATGCGCCACAAAGCGCAGGAATGGAGGATTATTATGAAAAAGAAGACACTTGCATTAACCATGGCTATGGCTTTGGTTCTGTCTCTCGCTGCATGTGGAAACAGCAATGCAGACGTTGCTACTGAATCTACCGCTGCTGCCACCACTGAGGCTGCTACCGAAGTTGCTACTACCGAAGCTGCTACAGAAGCTTCTACCGAGGCTGCTGAAGCTGTTGCTGATGAGAAGTCCGAGGGTGTTATGACCTATGAAGAGTACATGGCTGCTGATCTCGATTCCGAAGTTGTGATCGAGGCTTATGTTCAGGCTAAACAGTCCTGGTGGGAAGACAAGGCTACCCTGTACACCCAGGATCAGGACGGTGCTTACTTCATTTATAATGCCGCATGTTCCGAAGAGGATTATGCAAAGCTGGTACCCGGTACCAAGATCAAAGTAACCGGTTATAAGACCGAGTGGTCCGGTGAAGTAGAGATCGCTGAAGGTGCTACCTTCGAGATCGAAGAGGGCAGCTACATCGCTCCCGTTACCGATGTGACCGATCTGTTAGGTACCGATGATCTGATCAACTACCAGAACCAGTTCGTAGCTTTCAAGGGCATGACCGTAGAAGCTGCTGGTCAGGATGCTGACGGCAATGACGTTGCTTTCCTGTACAACTGGGACGGTTCCGGCGAAGACGGTAACGACCTGTACTTCAACGTTTCTCTGAATGGTCAGACCTATACCTTCACCGTTGAGTCTTATCTGTGCGACAACACCACCGATGTTTACAATGCTGTAAAGAACTTAAAGATCGGTGACACTGTTGATATGGAAGGCTTCCTGTACTGGTACGAAGGTGTGAACCCTCACATCACTTCCGTAACTGTGAAGTAATTTCATCTGGTGAAAATCTTATTAAAAAAAAAGAGTTGTCCTCATTATGAGGGCAGCTCTTTTTTTACTCTGCCTGTCTGAATTCTTCCGTTGCCTGCTGTATGGCATCGTAATACACCAAAACCTCCGGCGTGGAGATCATCTCTCTCATGTGCTGCAATTCTGTCTGCCAGTCGGACCTGTAGAGACAGTTTAATTATCTTCTGCTCTCCCACCATTGTTTTGCAATCTGGAAGCCCTCCATAGGGACGCAGAACCTTTGGTCTCTGGGCGGCTGCAATGCGGTGTCCAGTTCCTCCATATCGAACCACTCCACGCTCTCCACTTCCTCTTTTTGCAGGGTAAGCTTTTTAGCATCTACAGGCTTGGTGTACATGTAGACGAATGCCACTTCATTGTCCCGGAACATTTTTCCATAGAATTCTTTTTCGTATTGAATATCAAAACATCCGGCGAATGTAAGATCCTCCTTTGCTGCCCGGATTCCCAGTTCTTCGTGAAGTTCCCGGATTGCGGACTCTTCCGGCTCGTCCCCCGCCTGAATATGCCCGGCAGAAGAGGTATCGAACCGCCCCGGAAAACTGTCTTTCTCAGCGGAGCGCTTCTGCAATAACAGCTGGACTTTTCCGTCCTGTTCCCTCACAATCCAGATATGGGCGGTTCTGTGGCGGACACCTTTTTCATGCGCCTGTGTGCGTTCTATGGTCTCCCCTGTGGGAATGCCTTTTTCATCTACGATGTCAAATATTTCCATGGTGTTATGGCTCCTTTGTGTTTCTTTGCGGTTCTTTGGGTCACTTTGTATTTCTTTATATTTCTGTGTTAATGCATCTGTACTACGATCGTGCTGAGTTCTGCTCCGCTATCGTCGCTCCTTCGATGGTCTTTGCGATGATGGCCGCGGCGATAACGATAACTACCGCCTTTCCCTTCTCAGGTCTAATACCATCAGATCGAAATCATAATATGTTCCGTCCATCTTATAATACGCCGGTGAGGTCCCTATTTTCCGGAAGCCATATTTCTCATAGACATGAATAGCGCGTATATTATCGCTTCGGACTTCCAGATTGATCAGTTCTATCGCATGTTCTTTAGCATACATAATGCATTTCTGTAACAGCGCACTACCAATTCCCTGCCCCCATTCCGACTTGACCACAGAGATTCCGAATTCGGCGCGGTGGCTCATCCTTCTGGAGAATCCGCTTAGGCTGGCATCTCCGATGATCTCTCTATTTTTCCATACCACATAGAGAACGGAATGTTCCTCCTTATTTATATTCTGTATAAATTTCTCTTCCTCTTCTATCGAAATAGGAAGTCCTTCTTTTCCAAAGGACAGATAATCTGTCTCTCCACCTACCTGTGCTAAATATATGATGATCTTCTCCGCATCTTTCGGCGTAGCTTCTCTGATATCAAATTCTTCCATAACTGCCTCCAGCCCTTCTGTCATCTGTTAATTGATCTGACCTGCAATCATATTCTGGTTTTCTTTCATTCTCGTTTTCTCCTATCTCATAAAATTATATACTTTATTCGTAATCAAAAATGGTCTTAGTCTGAATATACTCCCCGTACTTTGCCTTCCATTCCTGATGAGCCGCGGAATCATCGTATACAGGCAGCGCCTCCTGAGCCATCTCCATCTCGATCATCAGGTCATGCCGGTTCGGTCTCGGCGTCACATTTTCATAAATGTTCACTGTATGGACGCCTTCGATCTGCTTCGTCCGATCGAAGATTTCCCGGATATCCGCAAGCATCTCTCTGCTCGCCTCGCTTTCCCTGGCCCATACATTTTCTTTAAACTTTACAATGATCAGGTGCTTCATATCAATTTCCCCTTCCTTGGAATGTTTTCTTATAAATTGTACCATAATATCCTTTTCTATAGGAAATATTCTTTCACTATTTTTTCCACCTGATCAATTGACAAGGGATTCTCTTTTGTCTCATATGTCAGAATCAGATTTATCCCTGGTATAATTCCGTTTTCACAATACATTTTTATTTTTTGGCAAGCTCTGTTTATATACTCCGGCTGATCCATCAATCCAAAATGTTCCCAATAATATACCTGTCCCGTTTTAGGGTGCCTGGCCGTAAAATCCGGATACAAAAAAGTGTTCTCGAGGACGAGTTTATCTTCATATCGAAAGGGAATTCCATTTGTGTACAAGACCTTATCTATAATAGCCTCTGACTTCGAACGCAGAAATTTTCCCTGTGTTCCTTTTACAATCAGGTTTTCAGGATGACTGCCATTTTTCTCATATTTTTCATTCATCCAATTCTCTAGCTCTTTTTTAACAGAATGTCTTCGTCCTCCTAAAAGCCGTTCATATTCCTCATTGTCCAACATTTTTTCCAACATATCTTTCTTACAATCCGCCTTCTGCATATACATCTGGCATGCCTGCAACTCTCTTTGTAATTCTTCCTTACGCAACTGGTAATATTTTTTTAATGTTAATTTCTTAGCAAGTTCAATTTCTTTCTTCGGCAAATATATCGTGGTATTCTGATTATGAAAATACCACTTATAGTTCTTATTATTCTTTGCTACAATAAGTTCTCCCGCAGGCATTTCCTTTTCCACAGCTTCTATATGACTTAATTCTTCCTTGATGTACTTTACACGATTTTGTATCTCCCAATAATTCGCAAACATATGATTCTCCCTTCTATTGTTGTATTGCATATCCCCATATTTTCTAAGAAGCGATGGTATTTCAGTTTCTTCCTGCCTCTCATACCCACGCTTTTCAAATGCCATGGGTATCATGCCTTCTTCCTGCCTCTCATACCCACGCTTTTCAAGCACCGTGGGTATCATGCCTTCTTCCTGTCTCT
>ENA-ORUB01003816-ORUB01003816.1-human-gut-metagenome-genome-assembly--contig:-NODE-3816-length-12274-cov-4.122269_pt1 | contig 12274 bp, 8 predicted proteins | sample MGYA00241918_ERZ509200 | MGnify/ENA primary metagenome ERZ509200 (study PRJEB26280, sample SAMEA2338853) | human gut metagenome | biome: human gut; feature: human-associated habitat; material: faeces... | reverse complement strand
GGGGGCGCAGCCCGTTCGCGGCCTGCGGGGCCGGGCCTTCCGGCAGGGCTTTCTGACCAATGCCCTCAACCCCAAGGCCGTGCTCTTTTTCCTGACCATGCTGCCGCAATTCCTGGACCCGCACGCGGCCCTGTGGCCGCAATTCCTGGAGCTGGGCGGCATCATGGCCTTTTTCTGCCTGGGCTGGTTCGTGCTGCTGGCCAGCCTGCTGCACCGCATCCGCCGCCTGTTCGTCCGGCCCGCTTTCCAGGCCTGGCTGCACCGGCTCACGGGCCTCATCTTCATTGGCTTCGCCTTCCGGCTGGCACTGGAGAAGCTCTAGGCGCTTTCCTCCCAACTCCTTCCCGCCGAGGTGCCCATGCACGAGATCCCCCTGCAACGCGTCGCCGCCATCCACGATCTTTCCGGTTTCGGGCGCGCCTCGCTGACCGTGGTCATCCCCATCCTTGCCGGCATGGGCGTCCAGACCTGTCCCCTGCCCACGGCGGTGCTGTCTTCCCAGACATCCGGCGTGGAGGGCTTCACCTTTCATGACCTGACCGCCGAGATGGGCCCCATGCTGGATCACTGGCAGCAGCTGGGCCTGACCTTCGATGCCGTCTATTCCGGCTTTCTGGGCAATCCGCACCAGCTGGAGGTCGCGGCCCGCTGCATCGGCCATTTCCTCAAGCCCGGCGGTTTCGCCCTGGTGGACCCGGTGCTGGGCGACAACGGCACCCTGGACCCCACCCAGACGCCGGAGATGGTGGAGGCCATGCGCCAGCTCATCGGCCACGCCCACGTCATCACGCCCAACCTCACCGAAGCGGCCTTTCTGCTGGGCGAGCCCTACCGGCCGGACATCCCGCCCGATGCCCTCAAGGAGCAGCTGCGACGCCTGGCGGACATGGGGCCGGACAGGGTGGTCATCACCAGCGCCCCGGCGGCCCGCCCCGGCCATTGCGCGGCTGTGGCCTATGACCGCAGGCAGGGGCGCTTCTGGAAGATGGAGTCGCCCTATATCCCGGCCTTCTATCCCGGCACGGGCGATACCTTCTCCAGCGTGCTGGTGGGGGCGTTCCTCCAGGGGGACAGCCTGCCCGTGGCCCTGGAGCGCGCGGTGCGTTTCGTGACCCTGGGCATCCGCGTCACCTACGGCTACGACACCCGCCACAGCGACGGCGTCTTGCTGGAGCGCACCCTGCCCGCCTTGCAGGACCGCTGCGCCATCGGGGAGTACGAGGCCTTCTAGGCCACGGGCCCGGTTCCGGGCCCGCACAGCATGTCCCGGCACTGCCGCATGGTGCGACGTGAGGGGCCGATCCTTGTCCGTGTGGTATGGGGCCGCTCCCAGTCGCGGACAACGGACAGGGCCCGCCGGGGGCAGCGCTCGGCCGGGGCATGCCCCAAAAGGTCCCGCAGCCCGTATCAAGTCCACTGGTGCCGCGGTTCGCGGCGATATCCTGCAACCCCCATCCCCCTGTCTGGCCGGAGGTGCCATGAAGAAGCTCTTTTTCCTGCTCCTGGTCGCGTGCGTCCTTTCCGTTGCCGTGCCCGGCATGTCCCTGTCTGCGGAGACGCGGACGGATACCGCTACGGAGAGCGGCGATGCCGAAGTTTTCGTGGACGACAGTGACCGTTTCACCGCTTTTGAGGAAGAACTGCTGTCCCGTTATGCCGGCAGGGGGATCAGGTCCGTGGAGGTCGCCGCCTATGCCAAGGGCATCGACATCATCTTCGTCGCGGCCGACCGGAAGATGACGCGGCGGAGTTCACGGCCATGGCTTTCCGCAGCGTCCGAGAATTCAAGGGACGTTTCGGCATCGACCGGGCCATGCCCGTCGGGGCCGTTCTTGACTATCAGAAGGATGCGGCGAGCGATACCCGGACGCGCTTCGTGCTGAAGCTGCGGTAAGGACAGAACTCATTATTCCCAGCGGCGTCAAAAACGGGCAAGCATGGATACGGGCATGCCTCCCTGCTTTTTAGCTTTCTTCTGCTCAGATTGCGGCTCTTGTCATCTTCTTCCTTTAAGGAGCCATGATCTTCGTAGGGACGGGATAAGCCGCATGACCGATATCCATGCGCAAGTCAGCGCCGGAAGGGAAGCGGCTCGCCTTTCTGACGGCTTCCGCCCCCTGCATGGTCTCAGACCTACCTTTGTCAGCGTCGCCGTCTTCAACGGAGTTCTTTTTTCCCTGTGCAGAGGAGCCTTCCCTGACGCGGCGCTATGCGCACCTTGAGGAGAGGGCGCTTAAAAATACGGCCGCAAGACAGGGAATTTTGGGGCCATAGCGGATCTGCATAATATGGATACGCCGCGAACACAAAATGCCCTCTCCTCTTTCTTTATTCTTTTCTCAAATTTGACTACCCTGCTCAGTATGATTCCCCTGTCCGTTCCGGCAGGCTAACGACAACAACATTCAGGAGAGCCCATGATTACGGGGGCCGTAAAAAATAAAGTTGATAAGATTTGGCTCGACATCTTTTCCGCGGGTCTGGCCAACCCGCTCACCGTTATTGAACAGCTTACCTACCTCATGTTCGTCCGCGCGCTGGATGTCAAAGAGCTGGAAAGCGAGAGATACGAAGCTCTCGGCATGAAGGTGGAAAAAATTTTTCCGCAGACGCCCGCCGGCCAGTCCATGCGCTGGAGCAAATTCAAGAACAAAGACGCTCAATATATGTTCGACGTCATGTCCCAGCGCGTTTTTCCGGCCATCAAGGGCATGAGGGGCGGCAGGTTGCCGGACTTCGACGAGGAAAAAGGCACGTTCGTCCCGCTGCCGGATATCGATGACGACACGGCCCAGGCGGCTTTCGCTCATTTCATGAAGGACGCCGTATTTCTTATGCCCACGCCGCAGGTGCTGGAAAAGGTCGTCACCGGGCTGGAAGAACTGTATGAGCATGATATTGCCGACCTCGACATGCAGGGCGACCTGTACGAATACATGCTTGGCAAGCTCTCCACGGCGGGCCGCAACGGGCAGTTCCGCACCCCCAAGCACATCCGCGACATGATGGTCGCCCTTCTGCGCCCCACGCCCGACGACGTCATCTGCGACCCGGCCTGCGGCACGGCGGGATTTCTTATTTCCGCCGCCGAATACATCCGCGAGCACTACGAAAGCAGCATGACCACGGAGCAGTGGGAACATTTTGCCGGGCCGGCCTTTACCGGTTACGACACCGACCCCACCATGCTGCGCATTTCGGCCATGAACCTTATGCTGCACTCCATCCATCACCCGGATGTCCGCTATCGGGACAGCGTGTCCAAGGAAAACACCGTGAACGCCGCGTTCACCATGTGTCTGGCGAATCCGCCGTTCAAGGGCAGCATCGACGCCGAAAGCATCAGCGATTCTCTGAAAGCCGTGACCAGCACCAAAAAAACGGAACTGCTGTTTCTCGCGCTTTTTTTGCGTCTGCTGAAAAAGGGCGGACAATGCGCCTGCATCGTGCCCGACGGCGTGCTCTTTGGCAGCAGCAAGGCGCATCAGTCCATCCGCAGGGAACTGGTGGAGCAGCATCAGCTGCGGGCCGTCATCTCCATGCCCTCCGGCGTGTTCAGGCCGTACGCGGGTGTCTCCACCGCCGTGCTCATCTTCACCAAGACCGCGGCGGGCGGCACGGATAACGTCTGGTTCTACGACATGCAGGCCGACGGCTTTTCTTTGGACGATAAGCGCACGCCCGTGGCGCAGAACGACATCCCCGACATCATCACCCGTTTTGCCGCTCCGGAAAAGGAGAAGGACCGCGCCCGCACGGAACAGTCCTTCTTTGTGCAAAAGGAAGAGATCGTCGCCAACGGCTATGACCTTTCCATCAACAAGTACAAGCAGGTGGAATATACGCCTGTGGAATATCCCCCTACGCAGCAACTCATGACCGAGCTGCACGAGCTGGAAATGCAGATTTCCGCAGGGCTGGCCGAGCTGGAGGAGATGCTGTGATAACCATAAAAGAAGCTTCTCTTTTTTGTAGGGATGGAGACTGGATTGAGTCTAAAGATCAGTCTTCATCTGGCATACGTTTAATTCAAACAGGCAATATAGGTGTTGGAGTTTATTTAGATAAATTTAGTCGGGCAAAGTATATTAGTGAAGAAACATTTAATAAGTTGGAATGTGCGGAAGTTTTTCCGGGAGATATTATTGTTTCAAGACTTCCTGCACCTGTAGGAAGAGCATGTATTGTACCTGATGGACTTGGACGCACTATTGCAGCTGTTGACTGTACGATTCTTCGAATTGATGAGAAAAAATTTTTAAAAGAATATGTATTACTGTACACTGAAACAGGACAGTACAAATCTCAGATTGAAAAATTTTTAGCTGGAAGTACACGAGTCAGAATTAGCAGGAAAAATCTTGAATCGATTTCAATTCCTCAAAAAAATTTAGAAACACAAAAAAGTATTGTATCGAGAATTTATAATATTAAAAATATTATTGAATTGCGAAAGCAGCAGCTCTCCAAACTCGACCAGCTCATTAAATCCCGATTTTTCGAGATGTTTGGAGAATGCAAAACAAATCCTAAAAATTGGAAACTTCTTAATATGGAAGACGTAGCTGTTGTTGGATCAAGCAAACGTGTTTTCATTGAGGAGTTACAAAAAGAGGGAATTCCTTTTTATCGCGGCACTGAAGTAGGAGCATTAGCAGAGGGTAAAAACATAGTTCCTGAACTCTATATTAAAGAAAATCATTACAAAGAATTAGTAAATGCCACTGGAATTCCTCAGCCTGGTGATCTTCTTATGCCCTCAATTTGTCCAGATGGTAGAATTTGGGTTGTCAATACAGAAAATCCATTCTATTTTAAAGATGGTCGAGTATTGTGGATTCACAATATTGATACTAAATTTAATTCTACATTTTTACTTTATACACTAAAAGATAGAATTGTGGCAGACTATCTTAGTATAGCTTCTGGTACTACATTTGCAGAATTGAAAATTTTTACTTTAAAAAAATGTAAAATATTCTCTGTTCCCCTTCCTCTCCAAGAACAGTTTGCTGCCTTTGTCCAACAGGTCGATAAAGCAAAATCATCCGTGAAGCAGAGCCTTGAAAAACTGGAAACGCTGAAAAAATCCCTGATGCAAGAGTATTTTGGATAAAGGAAATAGTATGTCAGAAAAAGATATCATTATAGAATGCGCTAAAGAAGTATCGAAAAATATTGCAAAGGAAGCCTATCAGGATGGCGGAAAGCCTGTATTAAAACCTACCAGTGAGTTACTTGGCCTTATTCCAAGAACTATTAAAGCGATGCTACTTCCCCTAGAAAAATGGATTGTGGGGAGAGAGTATAACCTTGCTGAAACTCAAAAACTATTACAAAAAAAGCTCGAAAATGTTCCTTCTGAACAAATTGTGTCACCCGAAGCACATATAGCTGTTCCAGCTATACAATATATAAGTTATTGTATAGATAATGACGAGTTAAGGAATATGTATGCTAATCTCTTAGCTAAATCAATGAGTTCTGTTGTGAAAGACGATGTACATCCTGCATTTGTTGAAATTATCAAACAGTTATGCCCGGATGAAGCAAAAATAATGAAAGAGTTATACAAAAATTATAAAATCCCAACATTATCTGTAAGAAAAGAAAAATCCTCTTATGAAGGTATAAATATCATATCTAATTTTTCTAATATTGGATATCTAGCAAAATGCGAATGTCCTTCAGAAATTATAAAATATTTTGATAATCTTATTCGACTTGGATTAATTGAAAAAGCTCCTTATTCATCAAGGCTTGTAGAAGAAAAACTATATAAGGAGCTTATCAAGCATCCATTTATAAAAGGGATAGTATCAACTATTAAGCTTGATGATGAATTTATATCAATAAAATATGAAAAAAGCTATATGAGTATAACGGACTTTGGAAAAAGCTTCTGCTCTATCTGCCTTGATGACAATATCAAAAGCGAAGTATCATCCGACAGCTAACGGGAGTCCCTGTATGCCCAACTTCGACTTTTTGAACGGCCGCCAAGAGTTCTCCCTGTTCGCCGCTTCCGCCGTGGAGGCGGAAAAGGTCTTTGCCACGTCGTCCGCCATGTGCGTCATCGGCTGCCGCAAGGCTCTGGAGCTGGCCGTAAAGTGGGTCTATACCGTCGATAACGGCATACAGGCTCCCTATAAGGACAATCTCTCCGCGCTCATCCATGAGTACACCTTCAAAAAGCAGCTCCCTCCCCTCTTGTTCGGCAAGATCAAGGGGATCGTCACGTTCGGGAACATCGCCGTTCATACCGGCAAGATCGTCCCTCTCGCTTTTGCCGTCCAGTCGTTAAAAAGTCTTTTTGAGTTCATTCAATGGGTCGATTATTCCTACGGCAGCGACTATCAGGCCCGTACGTTCGATGAACAACGGATTCCCAAAACGCACGTCTCCCTCGACATGCAGAAGATCCGGGCACAGGAAAGTCTGCTGGGAGAAAAAGACGCGGAGATCGAACGGCTCCGGCAGCAGCTTGCCGAACTTGCGGACAAGTACACCGGTGCGAAGGAACGCAACCGTCAGAGCCGTACCATCACCATGGAAGACCTTTCCGAGTTCAGCACCCGGAAAATCTACATCGACGCCATGCTCCTGGGCATGGACTGGGAACTGGAAGGGCCGGACAGCGACGTTTCCCAGGAATACGAAGTGGAAGGCATGGCCGGAGTTCCCGGCCAGAAGGGATATGTGGACTATGTGCTCTGGGGTAGGGACGGCAAACCCCTTGCCGTGGTGGAAGCCAAAAAAGCCTGTAAGGACCCCAATACCGGAAGAACGCAGGCCAGGCTCTATGCCGACTGTCTTGAGCTCCGTTTCGGGCAACGCCCCGTCATGTTCACGACCAACGGCTTCGATACCTTTTTCTGGGATGATAAAGGTGGCCCCCAGCGCAAGGTGAGCCGTATATTCAGCAAGACCGATCTGGAAAGGATCATCGAGCGGCGAACGTCCAGGCTTCCACTTGAGAGCATCACCATCAGTAACGCCATCACCGACCGCTATTATCAGCAGGCGGCCATCCGCTCCGTGTGCGAGGAGATCAGCCGCGGCGTGCGAAAGCATCTGCTCGTCATGGCCACAGGCACGGGGAAGACCAGAACCGCCGCCAGCCTGGTCGAGGTGCTGAGCCGTGGGCACCACATAACCAACGTCCTCTTTCTTGCCGACAGAACGGCGCTTGTCTCACAGGCCAAAGACGACTTCAAAACATACCTGCCGAACATGTCGCTCTGTAATCTGTGCGCCAACAAGGACGATGCGTCCGCACGCATCGTCTTCTCCACCTACCCCACGATCATGAACGCCATCGACCGCGAAAAAAGCAAAGACGGCGGCATGCTGTTCTCCCCCGCGCATTTCGACCTCATCGTCATCGACGAAAGCCACCGGAGCATCTTCAAAAAATATCGCGCCATCTTTGAATACTTCGATGCCATCCTTCTTGGCCTGACCGCCACGCCGAAAACCGAAGTGGCCAGAAACACCTATGAATTCTTCGAGCTGGAAAACGGCGTTCCCACCTATGCCTACGACTACGATACCGCCGTGCATCAGGATCACGTTCTGGTTCCGTACTACAATTATGAGGTCACGACAAAATTCCTTTCGGAAGGCATCACCTACGAGGAGCTTTCCGACGAAGACAAGGAACGCTACGAAGATGACTTTACTGAGGATGGCGTCATGCCGGATTCCATCCCTTCGCAGGCGCTGAACGACTTCGTCTTCAACCAGAAAACCGTGGACCTTGTGCTTCAGGACCTTATGGAGCGCGGCATCAAGGTGAACGGCGGCGAACGCATCGGCAAGACCATCATCTTTGCCCAGAACAAAAGGCACGCCGAGTTTATTCTGGAACGCTTCAACAAACTTTATCCGCAGTATCACGGCACATGGGCAAGCCGCGTCGTCTGCGACGACAGCTATGCCCAGACCGTCATCGACAATTTTAAGGAAGCCGAAAAAACTCCGTATATCGTGGTTTCGGTGGACATGATGGACACCGGCATCGACGTGCCCGCATGTGTGAATCTGGTGTTCTTCAAGAAAGTCCGGTCCAAAACAAAATTCTGGCAGATGATCGGACGTGGAACACGTCTTTGCCCGGAACTGACCTGTACCGACCTTATAGAACGCGAGGAATACACAGGTAAAAAGCGCTTCCTCATCTTCGACTACTGCGGCAACTTCGAGTACTTCCGGCAGGTCAAACATACCACGGAAGGCGAAGTCCCCATCTCGCTCTCGGAAAATATCTTCCGAAAATGCGTCCGGCTGGTCGCGGCGTTTCAGGACGCTTCAAAATTCGATGGCGCTTATCAGCCATGGCGCAGGGAGCTGACGGAACTATGCCAAGGCCAGATTGCCGGCCTTAATACGGATCTTTTTCATGTGCGGCTTGCTTTGAAGCATGTGGAGAAGTTCAAAAAGCCGGAAGCCTTCATCTGTCTTTCCGAGCTGGATCAGCAGGAGCTTACGGAACACATCGCCCCTCTGGTTCATTTCGATGAAGCTGATGCCATGGCTTTGCGCTTTGATAACTTCATCTACGGCTTTATCCTGAATGTGCTGGACGAAAGTCCGCTGGTCAGGCGCGACATGGCCCGTCTGGTCACGACGGCCAGACTCCTCGAAAAAAAATCCTCCATTCCGCAGGTGGCGGCAAAGCTCCCGCTGCTCCGCCAGATAAGTGACCCGGAGCTCTGGAAGGATATCGACATCTGCAAGCTGGAAAACATTCGGCGGGAACTGCGCGCGCTTATCTGCTTTCTGGATGAAGGCAGTAAAAGAAAGGACATCATCACCATCCTTACCGACCCGATACTGGACTCAACCGCGGGAATCCCTCTGCCTGAGGAAGACCCCTTTGAAAGCTATAAAATGAAAGTCAATTGTTACATTGAGGAACACAAAAACTCCCTGGCCATCTATAACCTGACGCACAATATTTCTCTGACAAGAAAGGACTACGAGGAACTTGAACGAGTCTTTACACAGGAACTCGGCAGCAAAGAAGATTATGTGAAGACGTTTGGCGACACTCCCTTCGGCCTGCTGATACGAAAAATCGCAAAACTGGATCACGAGGCCGTTCTTGCCGCCTTTTCGGAGTTCATCAACGACCAGTCGCTGAACTCCCGACAGATAGCCTTCGTTCAGAAAGTCATCACACACATCGAGCAGAACGGCTATATCGAAGATATTTCCGTATTGACGAAAGCTCCGTTCGACAAACCGGCAAAGCTGCTGGACTTCGACGAAATACGCCAGAGAAAGCTGCTTGCCGTCATCCAGTCGGTACGGGATAATGCGTTGGTGATGTAGGCCACGCGTGCGGGGCAGAACAGACAAGGGATAAGAGAGGTTATATCATGTACCCGTTTACCACGCTTATCAAAGCGGCATTCGAAGCCATCAGGGCCACTTCACCACAGGGAAGCGCCGTCAATCAGCTTGCCTGTGGGATGAAACAGGGCATGACTCTGCTTGATGCCTTCACAGCGGATACTCCTGCCAAGCGAATACAGGTGATAGCCGCCCTCCTATCGGAGTACGCCTATGCCAACTCGGATTCGGAGAAAGAGCGCCTTATGCTGACCCTCGGCAATATCATACTATTGGTCACTGAAAGCGCGCAATATATGCAGAACGCCAACCAGCCAGGGCAAACCTATACGACAGAAATGATTTCTCCTGCCTGGCTCCAGTCCTGCCAACAGCAAAGTATGTACTTGTCCGGCGAACTAAAACGCCTTATGCGGGAAAAACAAGAAACACGGCGCCAGTTTGCAAAAGCATGTCAAAGCCCTAGTCTTCAGAAGCAGCAGCATCGTGAAGAACATGAACGCGACCTTGCCGAGCTTGGACAACGGCTGAACAAACTATAACCGAATCAGAACGTAGTAAAAATAACGTAGAAAGATCTTCTTTTTCTGCCTTATTTTTTTCTGATGGGAATAGTGGTGGGCATGAAAAAAATAAATGAAAAATCCCTTACGGCATTTACCGTAAGGGATTTTTCATTCTGGTCGCGGGGGCGGAATCTGAAGGCATGGCCGCCAAGGTAGCCGCGATCCGCGAACATCTGGAGCGCGTTGGCCCCATCCGTGCCGGCGTGTACCGGATGCTGGCCGTCTCCGGCCCGGATGATGCCGCAGGCGAGCCGTTTTTGCGGGTATCCGGCAGGCACTTCAAAAACGGGCTGGCCGGATGCATGCCGCGCAGCCCACGGATGCCCGTCATTCTTGAGGGGACGCGCATTCCCGGCTATGCTCGGCCAGGCGGGTGGACACAAGCAGGCAGCGGCAGCATGGGCATGGACGAGCGGCCTCGCTATGAGCGTCGCTCTGGCGGGGAATGCGTCCCGGAGGAATGCGATACCTATTTGCCGTGTGCAGAGTCCCTTGCTGCCTGTTTTTCAAGATCGCCGTTTTTCAAAAAGCAATCATGCATCAGGAAGAGAGCCATGCATATCTATTATACGACCAGGGGATTGCACGGCAGGCCCTATCACAGCGACATCATAAATACAGACTTGTTCGCATTTTTTCAGGGAAAAAGATTGCGCATCATCCCTTCCGCAGAAACGTTGCGCGCTGTTAACGCCTTTCCCCAATGCGATATCGATATGGGGGAAGACACGGATTCCGAATATGTGTGCGAGAAAGGGACGTTCTATATCCCAAAAAGCATCTGCATGGGGGAAGTCGTCAACGCCGGCTGGGCCGTCGATTATTACTTCGTGGTGCGTTGCGGCGATGCCGTGGAACTGCGCCATGTGCGCTGGGACTGTCCGTGGTATGAGACGGTGGGACGGGATACCGAAGTCACTGATCCTGCCGTCATAGCCAAAATGGAGCGCACGCTGGCAATGCTCCTGGATGCGAATAAGCCCAGGATACCGAAGCCTGTGCCCATATCGCGCCCGGCCCTGCTCACGTTCCTTACCTTGCTCGGTGTTGCCGATGCCGAAGCGCTGGCGGACAAGATCCACGCCGCCGCCACGACACCGGCACAGTGCGCCGCGCTCTGTGAGGAATTCGGTATGGAAGAAGTCTACACCGGCTGGCATGTTACGTTGATGCGATTGGCCCTGCGGGACCGGAAACGCCTGGACTGGGTGGACTGGAAGGAAGCGCCGGAAGAAGTTTTCGCCTCCCTGTGCTGCCTCTTGCCGCCGGGGGCAAAGGAACACCTGCCCCCCTGCGACGATGAAGACGCGTACCCCGAGGAGGTGCTCCGCGCTTGCAGCCCCGTCTTGCATGACCGCTATGGCCTGACGATCCTGCTGTGGGATACGGGCGGTGATGAATATGTCTTTATGGTCGTACCGAGCGGCAAGGTCGCGGAAGCGTTCGCGGCGGCCTCTGAGCTGGGCATTCCCCTGCAACGTGTCGAGGATCTGTTCAAGCAGGTGTAAGCGGCGGCAAAAGAACAGGAGCGGCACACCATACAGGATGATCATCCGGCTGTCTTTTCTTTTTCGGCAGGGCATTTTCGTCAACGCTGTCTGCGCGGGAGGCCGTCCGGTTGCCCCAGGCCGGCTTCCCATGCCGTAGTGCCGGAGCGCGTCACCGGCAAAAACGGGGGACAGCGGAACAGGACGAGATGCCTTCCGCCGGAGCGTGCCGGTGACATCTGCGCGGCCTGGCAGATGCGCGGAGTCCCGGCGGACAGATGGATATTTGGATAGTGGGGAGAGGGGTGGGAAAAGATCCCGCTTACGAAAAAAGGCTTCCGATGAGAATCGGAAGCCTTTGATCTTTCTGGTTGCGGGGGCAGGATTTGAACCTACGACCTTCGGGTTATGAGCCCGACGAGCTACCGAGCTGCTCCACCCCGCGACGCGGTAGCATTCACACGTCATCCGTGCGAGAAGTCCTTTTTAGCTAAAAGCACCCTGCCTGTCAACAAAAAAATTATTTTTCGGCAATTTTTTTTTGCCGTTCTTCGCCGCTCTGCCTGAAAGACGTCGCATCTTCATGAAATAGCTCATATTTTTTCATGAGTGTGCCCTTGTCACCTCTCTGCGCATCCAGAGCGGCAGCAGGCAGAGCAGCAGGGCCGCTGCCGTAAGGTAGGCCGCATCCATGCCCCAGAGGCCCTGCACGCCATAGGCCAGCACCGGGCCCGCGGCCGCGCCGCAATCCACGATGAAGGCATAGGAGGCCAGCGTGTGCGTGGGATGGCCGTGCTGCTCGGCCGTGTCCGAAGCGGCGGCATCGGAGAGGGTGCCCAGGCCCGTGGCGCAGAGCTGCGAGCA
>ENA-ORUB01003814-ORUB01003814.1-human-gut-metagenome-genome-assembly--contig:-NODE-3814-length-12286-cov-8.208241_pt1 | contig 12286 bp, 8 predicted proteins | sample MGYA00241918_ERZ509200 | MGnify/ENA primary metagenome ERZ509200 (study PRJEB26280, sample SAMEA2338853) | human gut metagenome | biome: human gut; feature: human-associated habitat; material: faeces... | reverse complement strand
TGGGCGCCCGTCTGCTGGCCGCTACCGGTCTGGTGGACTTCACCCAGAAGCAGTCCGCTGCCATCGCCATCATCGGCGGTGCCGACGGCCCGACCGCCATCTTCGTTACCTCCCGTCTGGCTCCTGAGCTGCTGGGCAGTATCGCCGTGGCGGCCTACAGCTACATGGCGCTGGTGCCTGTCATCCAGCCGCCCATCATGAAGGCGCTGACCACCAAGAAAGAGCGCACCGTCGTCATGAAGCAGCTGCGTGCCGTGACCAAGACCGAGAGGATCATCTTCCCCATCATGGTCACCATCATCGTCTCCCTGATCGTCCCGGATGCCGCCGTTCTGGTCGGTATGCTGATGCTGGGCAACCTGATGAAGGAATCCGGTGTTGTGGATCGTATCCAGAAGACCGCTGGCAATGAGCTGATGAACATCATCACCATCTTCCTTGCCCTGTCCGTTGGCTGCACCACTTCTGCCAACACCTTCCTGAACACCCGCACCCTGTTCATCATCGTGCTGGGCCTGATCGCATTCTCCTTCGGCACCGCAGCCGGTGTGCTGTGCGGCAAGGTCATGTATGCCCTGACCGGTGGTCAGGTCAACCCGCTGATCGGTTCCGCCGGTGTTTCCGCCGTTCCTATGGCTGCCCGTGTTTCTCAGAAGGTGGGCCAGAGCGAGAACCCCTCCAACTTCCTGCTGATGCACGCCATGGGCCCCAACGTCGCTGGCGTTATCGGCTCCGCCGTTGCTGCTGGTATCCTGATCAACATCTTCGGCTAAGCGTGATCCTCCAATAAAAAATCTTAAACCGCCTGTCTGCTGGCAACTGCCGCGGACGGGCGGTTTTTTATACTGGAAACCCTGTGCAATGAGCCGCAAATGTGATATACTATACCTTAGTGATTCATGCGAAATTAGCAAAAGAACAGGTGAAACAATGGCAACAGATCTCAAGCAGGAATTTTGTGCCCTGCGCGATACCTACATTGAAAAACAGTTTGGCCGCCTAAACGAGATGCAGCGCAAGGCGGTGTTTACGACCAACGGCCCGCTGCTGATCTTGGCCGGTGCCGGAAGCGGAAAGACCACGGTTCTGGTCAACCGCATCGCGAACCTCATCCGGTTCGGTTCGGCTCACGGCTCGGACTGGACCCCCCGCGAGGTGACCGAAGAGGACGTCAAGGCCCTGCGGATGGCCATCATGACCGGCACCGATGCCCCGGCTTGGCTGGACGGGATGCTCCGCAAGGACGCCGTCCGGAGCTGGAACGTGATGGCCATCACCTTCACAAACAAGGCGGCCGGGGAGCTGAAGGAGCGTCTGCGGAATATGCTGGGCGGCGAAGAAGGGGACGAGGTGTTCGCCTCCACCTTCCACTCGGCGTGTGTGCGTATCCTGCGCCGCTGGGCTGAACAGATCGGCTACCCCCGCAGCTTCACCATCTACGACACCGACGACGCCCAGCGTGTGATGAAAACGGTCTATAAAGAGCTGAATGTAGATGAGAAACTTATTAAAATAAAAAAGACTGCAAATCAAATTGGACGTTGGAAGGATCAACTGATCAGTCCGAGAAAAGCAATCGACTTTTCGCCTGAAAATTTTGAAGAACAAAAGATGGCACAAATATATAATTTGTACCAAAATAAACTTCATGAAGCAGGGGCATTTGATTTTGACGATTTGATCTATTATACAGTTCAATTACTAGCAGAACACCCGGACGTACGGGAATTTTACCAAAATAAATATCGTTATCTGCTGGTAGATGAGTATCAAGATACCAGTATTGCGCAGTTTAGATTGGTGAGCTTACTGACCGGACCGGAACAGAACATTTGTGTTGTTGGTGATGATGACCAGAGTATTTATAGCTTCCGAGGTGCGACAGTTGAGAACATCTTGCAATTTGAGAAAATCTATCCCAAAACGAAAACAATACGTCTTGAGCAAAATTATCGTTCTACATCTAACATCCTAAATGCTGCTAATTGCGTCATTCAGCATAACACCGAGCGCAAAGGAAAGACCCTCTGGACCCAAAATAGCGAGGGTGACAAAGTGCAGGTGTATGTTGCAGAAGATGAACAAGATGAGGCGGCGCATATCGCGGAAATTATTGGTGAGCACCTTAAGCAGGGGGGACATTTAGCAGACCATGCGGTTCTTTATCGTGCAAACGCATCGTCCACGCCAATTCAGATGTATTTTACACGAGCAGGTATCCCGCATAAGATTGTTGGAGGAATGAGATTTAACGATAGAAAAGAGATTAAAGATATTCATTCGTATATGTCTATCGTTGCAAACTCAAGAGATAATGTCCGGTTGCGTCGTATCATCAATGAACCGGCTCGGAAGATTGGCAATACAACTGTTGAAGTTATCGCAGACCTTGCTACTCAACAGGGAATTAGTATGATTGAAGTTATTTCCCGTGCTGATGAGTACGCTAAACTCAGCAGGGCTGTTATGCCTTTGCTGAAATTCTGGCAAATGTACGAGAAATTGCAGGAATCATTAGAGACGAAATCTCTGGAGGAATTTGCAGTAGATGTTATTGAGCTAACTGGATACAAGGCAATGCTGGAAGCAGAGGTTGCCAAAGGCCAAGAAGAAGCGGCGGAGCGGCTGAAAAACTTGGGCCATTTAGTTAATAACGTTAAGGAATATTGCGTGCGACAAGGCGAAGATGCTACATTGCAAGGTTATTTGGAAGACGTTGCGTTGATTAGCGACATTGATAGTTATAATGAAAGTGATGATCAAGTTGTTTTTATGACAGTCCATTCGGCTAAAGGACTGGAGTTTCCGTATGTCTTTTTGATAGGTTTGGAAGAAAGTGTATTTCCATACTTTTTCATGGGAAAAGAATATGAAGCGAATATGGAAGAGGAACGACGGTTGGCGTACGTTGCTATCACGCGAGCAAAAAAAGAGCTTTATATTTCGAGAAGTCAATATAGGCAACTTTGGGGAAGAACAAGCCGCAACGAGCCCAGCCGCTTTCTGCGGGAGATCGAGCCGGAATACATGGAGGAGACCCGCAGCCCCGCCTTGGAGCGCCGCTCTCAGATGGGCGGCTGGGGTTCTTCCTACAGCGACACGGTGCCGGGCGGCGCGTCGGGCTACTCCGGCGCTTCCGGCTGGGGACGCAGCAGGACCGGCGGCTACGGTTCGGGTTACAGCTCCGGCTACCTGAATTCCGAGTACAACGGCGGCAGCCGGGGCTTCGGTTCCGAGTACGCCGGGCGGGGAAGCTCTTCCTCCGGCTTCGGCAGCTCGGCCCCCCGCAGCACCGGCAGCTTCGGCGCTGGATATTCCAGCGCAGGTACGAGCAGAAATTCCGCAAAACCCATCAGCTTTACAGGAGCACCGGCGGCCCAGAAACCCGCTGCCAACACCCCCAAGCACTACGAGCCGGGGGATATCGTGGAGCACAAGGTCTTCGGCCGCGGCAAGGTGCTCAAGGTCAAGCCCGCAGCGGGCGACCAGATCGTAGAGATCAACTTTGAAAAGGTCGGCGTGAAAAAGACCATGGCAAATTTTGCGCCGCTTGTGAAGATCACGGAGGAATGACAGATGATGACGGTACGATTGATCGCACATACCCCGGAACCCGAAAAGGTGGTGGCGGCGGCGGCCAAGCTCTGCTATTCCGATGCCCACATCACCGACCTGCTGGACGGCCTGACCGAGGAGAAGACCGCCAAGTTCCTGACCATGCTCAGCGACCTTGGCCACGCCAGCCCCATCGAGCACGCCAGCTTCACCTTTGGCATCGAGGGCGTCAGCCGCACCTTGCTGGCTCAGATCACCCGCCACCGCATCGCGTCCTTCAGCGTTCAGAGCCAGCGCTATGTCCGCTTGGACGATTTCCGCTACGTCATCCCGCCGGAGATCGAGGCCATCCCCGAAGCGAAGGAGGCCTTCATCGCCAGCATGAACGAGGATGCTAAGCGCTACCTTGACCTTGTGCAGAAGTTGGAGGACGGCCACACCGCCCGCCTGATGGCCGAGGGAATGCCCGAAAAACAGGCCCGCGCCAAAGCTTCCAAACAGGCCAACGAGGACGCCCGCTTCGTGCTGCCCAACGCCTGTGAGACCAAGATGGTCGTGACCATGAACGCCCGCAGCCTGCAGAACTTCTTCCACCTGCGCTGCTGCAACCGCGCCCAGTGGGAGATCCGGGCGTTGGCCGAGGAAATGCTGCGGCTGGTCTATCCGGTAGCACCCCATCTGTTCCGCACGGCGGGGCCCGCTTGCGTGTCCGGCCCCTGCCCGGAGGGCAAGATGTGCTGCGGCAAGACCGCCGAGGTGCGGGATCAATACGCCGCGCTGAAGGGGGAAGCCGTATGAGCCGGGGAAAACTGATCGTGCTGGAAGGGCTGGATGGCAGCGGCAAGGCGACCCAAGCCAAGCGGTTGGCGGCGGCTCTGGCTGCCGAAGGCCGCCCGGTGCGGGAGATCACCTTCCCAAACTACGAGAGCGACTCCAGTGCGCTGGTCCGGATGTATCTGGCCGGGCAGTTCGGCGAAAAACCCGACGATGTGAACGCCTATGCGGCATCCAGCTTTTATGCGGTGGACCGCTATGCGGGCTACAAGGCCGACTGGGGGAAATTCTACGAAGAGGGCGGCATCCTCATTGCAGACCGGTACACCACCTCCAACGCGGTGCACCAGTGCTCCAAGCTGCCGCCGGAGCAGTGGGAGGAGTTCCTCCACTGGCTCTTTGATTACGAGTTCCGGCTGCTGGGTCTGCCCGCGCCGGACCGGGTGATCTACCTCCAAGTGGACCCCGCCGTGAGCCAGAAGCTGATGACCCAGCGCTACCACGGCGATGAGAGCAAGAAGGACGTCCATGAAAAGGACGTTGAGTACCTGAACCGCAGCCGCAAAGCTGCGGAGTTCTGCGCCGCCCATCTCGGCTGGTGCTCCGTCCGCTGCGATGTGGGCGGGCAGATGCGCAGCATCGAGGAAATTGGGGAGGAAGTTCGGCAGATCGCCCTTTCTGCCCTTGAATAACGAATGCGTAAGGAGGAATCCTATTTCATGTACCGTTTGATGCAGCCGTCCGACCGGGCGGAAATTCTGGCGCTGTGGCAGCGCGAGCGGGGCGACGGGGAAACCTTCGTCACCAACGCCATCGAGCGCTTTGCCGGAGTGGAAAATGTCTACGTGGCCGAGGAAAATGACCACATCGAAGCTGTGGCGATGGCTGTGCCGGTCACGCTGCAGGGGCGGCCCGGCTGCTGCCTGTACGGGCTGACCGGGCAGGGGAGCCTGATCTTGGCGGGCCTTGTGGACCACCTGTGCGCGCAGCAGAAGCTGCGGGGCGCCGGCTTCGTGGTCGTGGTGCCCGCCGGGGCCGAACAGGCCGCTCTTTTGCAGGACAAGGGTTTCCAGTGGGCGTTCCCGCTGCGGTGCCTCCCGCGGGAAGTGGAGCGGAACCTGTGGAGCCAAGCGGAGTTCGACTCCGTGACGGCCCGGAAGCTGGGCGAGCTGCGGGCAAGGTTCTGGCCCGATACCGTCCAGCTCCCGCCGGAGCAGATGGCTGTGGTGCTGGGGGATCTGTACTCCCGCGGGGCCACCATCGTTTCCAACAACGACGGCTACGGCATCTATTTCCGGAAAGAGGATACCCTTTATTTTGTGGAGCTGATGGCCGAGAACGACCGCGCTGCCGAAATTTTGATGGAAGCGGCCCGTGAGAAGGAAGTCATCGTGGAAAAGGCCGTCATCACCGTGGGGGCCGCGCAGAACCTCTTCCTCGGCGAGGGCACCCGGCAGGATTACGGCATGATCCGCTTTGAGGGCGAGCCCTTTGACGTGAGCGAGAGCTACATGCGGCTGATGCTGGACTGAAAGGAATGGACGGATGGCGAAAAGCAATCATACGAAGCCCCGCAAAAAGGGCGGTGCGCTGAAGATCCTGCTGGTCATTCTGGTGCTGTTGGTGCTGACAGCCGGTGCGGCAGGCGTGTTTGCGTATAACGAGATCAACGGCAATGGAGGAAAGCCGGGTGCAGAGGTGACCGTCAGCATCCCTCAGGGCAGTGGCGTTGCTGCCATCGCAAAGGAGCTGAAGGAGGCTGGAGTTATCCGTTCGGCCTATCTGTTCCGCTGGTATGTGGGGCACAAGGGTGCCGCCGGAAAACTGCAGTACGGTGATTTTATGCTGCAAACCGGCGGATATTCCTACGATGGCCTGATCACAGAGTTGTCCGCGTATGCCAAGGCGGATTCGGTGCGTCTGACCTTCCCGGAGGGAACCACTGCCATTGCCATTGCCCGGAAAATGGAGGAAGCCGGTCTGTGTACTGCCGAGGAGTTTCTGGAAGAAGCCAATACCGGTGATTTCAGCGCGTACAAATTCTGGCAGTATGTCCCGGACAACAAGGAAGCCCCCGGCCGTTTTATGAAGTGCGAGGGCTATCTCTTCCCGGACACCTACGAATTCTTGACGGAAGATACCGTGCACAACTACGTGGCAACGTTCTATTCTCATTTTGATCGGCAGTTCACCGACGAAATGTACAAAGAACTGGACAAGCAGGATCTGAGCCTTTCGGAGGTCATCACGCTGGCGTCCTTCGTGCAGGAGGAGGCCGGCAACGAGCAGGACTCCAATGTGGCGCAGGTGTTCCGCAACCGGCTGGCGGAGGGCTCGCCCTACCCCAAGCTCCAGAGCAACACTTCGAGCTATGTCCAGAGCGATGAGGACAACAACTACCTGTGGAACTGGGTGGCCCCGTGGTACGGCGGCTGGGACAAGATCCCGGAAAATATTTTGAACGCCTACGACACCTACAGCTGTATCGGGCTGCCCGCCGGGCCTATCTCGAACCCCGGTCTGGCGGCCATCCAAGCCGCGCTGGCCCCCCAGCCCGACGAGGACGTCAAGGGCTGCTATTTCTTCGTGACCGACCTTTCCGGCCATTACTACTACGCCCGCACCTATGCGGAGCACCAAGCCAACTGCGAAAAAGCAGCGCAGGTGAATAAAAATTATAAGTAAGAGGATCATTATGCTACAAATCCCGGAACTTCTTTCCCCGGCGGGCGATCTGGAACGCCTTCGCTACGCCATCAACTACGGCGCGGATGCCGTGTATTGCAGCTTGCCCGAATTCGGGATGCGCTCTGCCCCGGCCAACTTCACGCCGGAGCAGCTCACCGAGGGCGTCATCTATGCCCATGCCCGCGGCCGCAAGGTCTACCTGACCATGAACACCCTGCCCACCAACGAGGAGGCAGACCGTTTGCCGGAGGCCATCAAAAATGCCGCCGCTGCGGGCGTGGATGCCTTCATCGTGGCGGACCTCGGCGTGATGGAAGCGTGCAAGCAGTTCGCCCCGGACATCGAGATCCACATGTCCACCCAGACCGGCATCACCAACTGGGCCGCAGCCCGTGCTGCCTACAACATGGGCGCCAAGCGTGTGGTGCTGGCCCGTGAGCTGACGCTGCAGGATATCGCCACCATCCGCGACAAGACCCCGCCGGAACTGGAGATCGAAGCCTTTGTCCACGGTGCCATGTGCATGAGCGTGTCGGGCCGGTGTCTGCTCTCTAATTACATGACGGGCCGCGACTCCAACCGGGGCCAGTGCGCCCAGCCTTGCCGCTGGAAATACTACCTGAGCGAGGAGACCCGCCCCGGCCAGCTCTATGAGATCGGCGAGAACGAGAACGGCAGCTACATCCTCAACGCAAACGATCTGTGCACCGCGCCCTTCCTCGACCTCATCTGCAAGGCGGGCGTGGACAGCCTGAAGATCGAGGGCCGCGCCAAGACCTTCTACTATGTGGCCAGCGTCACGGCAGCCTACCGCAAGGCGCTGGATCAGTACCTTGCCGACCCCCTCAACGATAACTTCGAGCTGCCGGACGAGGTGCTGGCCGAGCTGACCCGCACCAGCCACCGCCACTATTCGCCGGGCTTCTACTTCGGCCGCGAACAGGCCAGACAGGCCACCGACAGCGCCACCTACATCCGCGAGTGGGAGTTCGTGGGCACCGTGGACGGCTGGGAAAATGGCATTGCCAGCTGCCAGCAGCGGGGCAAGTGGACCCTTGGCGATACCTTGGAGGCTCTCTGCCCGGACGGCCGCAGCATCCCGCTGCACCCGGAGTGGATCAAGAACGAGGCAGGGGAGAGCGTGGACTCCACCCCGCACGCCATGGAAAAATACACCATCCCCACCCCGGAGCTGCCCCCCATGAGCTTGCTGCGGCGCAAGGTCTGAGCAGGGTTTTCAGGATAGGATAAGGAGAGGAACCAGATGAAAAAGCTACTGAACAGTCTTCCGTTCCGGCTGTTGCTGGGCATTGTTGTCGGCGTGCTGCTGGGGCAGGTCTTCCCGCTGGGAGCCATGAAAGTTGTGGTAACGCTGCAATACATCATGGGCCAGCTGATCACGTTCTGTGTGCCGCTGATCGTCATCGGCTTCATCGCGCCGTCCATCACCCGGCTGGGCAAAAATGCCTCCCGGCTGCTGGGCGTTGCCATCGTCATCGCCTACACCTCGTCGGTCTGCGCGGCCTTCATGAGCACCGGCGCGGGCTATGCGCTCATCCCGCATCTGTCCATCGATACCGAGGTGGCCGGTCTGCGTGAGCTGCCGGAGGTGGTGTTTGAGCTGAACATCCCCCAGATCATGAGCGTTATGAGCGCACTGGTTCTCAGCGTCCTCGTGGGTCTGGCAGCAACGTGGACCAACAGCAAGCTGACCTGTGATCTCCTCGGCGAGTTCCAGAACATCGTTCTGTCCGTCGTTAGCAAGATCATCATCCCCATCCTGCCGTTCTACATTGCGGCCACCTTCTGCAACCTGAGCTATGAGGGGATGATCACCCACCAGCTCCCCGCCTTTATTCAGATCATCCTCATCGTCATGGCGGGCCACTATATCTGGCTGGCGGTGCTCTACCTGCTGGCCGGGGCCTACTCCGGCAAGAACCCGTGGGAGGTCCTCCGCCATTACGGCCCGGCCTACCTCACCGCCGTCGGCACCATGTCCAGCGCCGCGACGCTGGCCGTTGCGCTGGACTGCGCCCGCAAGAGCAAGGTGCTGCGCAAGGATATGGTCAGCTTCGGCATCCCGCTGTTCGCAAACATCCACCTCTGCGGCTCGGTGCTGACCGAGGTGTTCTTCTGCATGACCATCTCGAAGATCCTCTATGGTGAGCTGCCCAGTGTCGGCACGATGATCCTGTTCTGCGTGCTGCTGGGCATCTTCGCCATCGGTGCTCCCGGCGTCCCCGGCGGCACGGTCATGGCGTCGCTGGGCCTGATTACCGGCGTGCTGATGTTCGACGATGCGGGCACGGCTCTGATGCTGGCGATCTTTGCATTGCAGGACAGCTTCGGCACCGCCTGCAACATCACCGGCGACGGCGCGCTGACCTTGATGCTGACCGGCTATGTGGAAAAGCACCACATTCAGGAGAACGGCAATCTGGAAAGCCCGATCCTCTAAATCGACGATCTCTACACGACCTGTCCCGCCCAAACGGCGGGACATTTCTCATCTCAGTGGGAGGAATGCGGGATGAAAGGCTATCTTTTGGCGGAGGGAAAACGGCTTGTGCTGGCGGTGCTGGCCTTTCTGGTCGTTTTCGCGGCGGTGCCCGGCCTCCGGCTGGTGCATCTGCTGGGGCTGCTGGCGGCAGGGCTCTGTGCGCTGGGGCTGCTGTACTGGAACGCTTCGTCCCGGTTCTTTGGCCGGGTGATGGCGGGCGGCATCGGCTGCCTTGGCGGCTTTGTGCTGGCGCGGACTATGCTGCAAAATCGGCCGCTGCGGATGGTCTCCGCGTCGGAATACGCTCTGCTCTTTCTGGACTTTTTGCTCTGGGCGGGCTTGCTGCTGTGGAGCTGCCGGGCGGATACGGCCCCGAAACGGGAGAAGCCGCCGCTGTTCAAGGAACAAGTGCCGGATAAAGCGCGGCTCATCCAATACATACAGGATCTGCCGATCGTGGGCATCCACGCAAAATGGGGCAACGGAAAAAGCTTTCTGTGGGAAAATCTCCGGTCCGACCTTCAGGCGCAGTTCGAGATCGTTCAGATCGACCTGCTGGCCTGTGATCTGGACCAGATCGAAGCCTTCCTCATCCGGGAGCTGGAAAAGGTGTTGGAGCGCGGCCAGATCTACCCGGAAAACGCCCACTACCTCAAGGCACAGCTGGGCAAGAACAGCGCGCTGGAAAAGCTGGGGGGCATCGCGGGGGAAAGCGGCTTTTCGGATACCTTCGACTCGCTGCAGCAGGAGCTGGAACGGCTGCCCAAGAAGGTTTTGCTGAACTTTGAGGACATCGACCGCATCCGCAGCGAGGAAGTCATCCGGAAGATCTTTGCCATCTCGGAGAAGCTGGCCTCGGACCGGGTGCATGTGGTCTTCCAGTACAACAAGGAGGCCCTGCCGGGCCGCTTGCAGGACAAGGAGTATCTGGAAAAGTATGTGCCCTTCAATGTGGGCCTGACGCCGATCTCCTTTGCCTCACTGGTGGAGTATTTCTGGGATCGGTTCGAGATGGATAACCTGCCGCTGAAAAAAGACGCGCTGAGCCTCATCGGCGTGACCCGCCCGTCTTACGAAACGCTGAACTCTGCGGTGGGGCTGGATGCGGAGGCATCCTTTGACCTTACGTCCATGGTCTCGATCCGGAAGGTGCAGTTCTATCTGGAAGAGGTCAAGAGTCTGCTGACCTCCAACGAGGAGTTCGCCCGGCAGACAAATGCGGAGACCGTGGCGATGGTGCTGCTGGTCAAGCACTTTTTCTGGAATGAGTACGCGGCCCTGCAAACCAAGACCAGTCCGCTGAAAATATTTCTGTTTAAGACCGAGGAGGGGCCGCTCACCCTTCTGGAACTGGCCGACCGATACCGCAAACCGCAGCGAGAGGAGCCGGAAGCGCGGGAACAGCGCTGCGCGGCGCTGGAAGAAGTGCTGCAGCGGGGCGAAAACTCCGAGCACCTCTGGCTGCTGATGCTTCTGGGGTATCAGATCCCCTTTCAGGGAGGGGATGAAGAGCGGAACCGGAAGCAGAAAGTGCAGACCGAGATGCACAACGCAAAGATCGACCATCTGGTCTGGAACGTGATGGCCAACGGCGTTTCGGAGCTGACCGACGAGGAGAACGAGGTGGAGGAGCTGCTGCACAAGGTCTTCTATGACGCGAAAAAAGAGGAGTGGCTCGCCCGCTGGGAAGCGTATCAACTGGACCGCACCAATGGCCGTTTCCCGAAGGACAACAAGACCGTGATGATGGGGGGAGACAATGCGCTGGCGTGCTCCTTCCGCGCCATGGCCCGTGCAAGGAAATACGCCAAGGTGCAGACGCAGCTGCTGGAACTGCTGATCGAGCTGGATCGGGCAAAGGAGGCCCCGGCGGTGTCGGATGTGCTGCTGGAATGCCTTTCCTACTGCGATTGGTTCAACGGGCAGGACCTGATCTTGATGGCGGACTTCTTCGCCACCCTGAACGGCGGGAAAAACCCGGAACATCTCCCATTTTACCGAACCTTTTTTCAAAACACCATGAATGCGATCGTGCTGAACCGCTATTGCGAACGGATGGGAAGCTTCATGTTCGAGTGGTCGGACAAAGACGGTTTTGCCGAACATGAAATAGAACAGCTTAAATATCTGAAGCAGCAGCTGGAAGAAGAGCGGGCAACGCAGACTGTTCCGTTTTTGCAGGAAGAACTCGACACTCTGATCCGGTTCGTGGAAAAGAACCGGGAACTTCTTTCCAGCCCGATTCCGATGCCTCGGCGGGAGCCGGGCGTCGAATTTGGCGAGTGGCGAAGCGAGTACATCCATCAGACGGAGATCGACCGGCTGAAAGAATACCGGAAGACCCACACCGAAGTGGAATTTGAGCAGGAGCTGCAAAAGAGCCGCGGGGGGCTGTACTACGTCGAGGTCAAGGAAGCTTTAAAACAGGACAAATAAACGAAACGATCCCGCCATGGAATGTGGCGGGATCGTTTCGTTACAGCGTATCCAGAACGGTGCGGGCGTTTCGGATGGTGTCCTCGCTGGTCTGCCAGAGCTCGAACTCCGAGAAACCGGGCAGCCCCATGGGGACGCCCTCCCGGCGGAAGGTCATCCGGCTGTCCAGCACCTGCTTGCCGGAGAGGTGGAAGGCGGAAGCACCCGTCTCCCTTGTGAGGGCGGGGAGGTTGGCCGGGGAGACCCCCGCACCCACCAGAATCTCGATGCGGCCCGCCGCCCGCTCCACGAGCTGCCGGAGCAGGGGAGCGCCCTGCGGGGCACTGGCGG
>ENA-ORUB01003802-ORUB01003802.1-human-gut-metagenome-genome-assembly--contig:-NODE-3802-length-12307-cov-2.945152_pt1 | contig 12307 bp, 10 predicted proteins | sample MGYA00241918_ERZ509200 | MGnify/ENA primary metagenome ERZ509200 (study PRJEB26280, sample SAMEA2338853) | human gut metagenome | biome: human gut; feature: human-associated habitat; material: faeces... | reverse complement strand
GGGATTCGTGAATCACTTTCTTACGCAGTGAAACAGCAAGTGTTTCACTGCTGGGTGAACAGTAACGCGGGATTCTCATCTGCTTTTATCGCTTTTTAGTTTGTTTCCATTCTCGTTGTCGTAAGCTGATCCGGGGATAAATTCAGGATTTCCATAAACTCATCACCTGTGATCGTCTCTTTCTCATACAGATATTTTGCCAGCTCGTGGAGTTTCGGCATGTTATCTTTTAAGAGCTGCTCTGCTTTGTCGTACTGTTTTCTGACTGCTGCAACAACCTTCTCATCAATCTGTGCTGCTGTCGATTCGGAGCATGCCAGGGAAGTGTCGCCGCCGAGGTACTGGTTCGTTACCGTCTCAAATGCAACCATACCAAATTCCTCGTTCATACCGAAGCGGGTGATCATGGCTCTTGCCACCTTCGTTGCCTGCTCGATATCGTTCGAAGCACCTGTCGTGATGGAATGGAACACCAGATCCTCTGCCACACGGCCGCCGGTCAGGGTTGCAATCTTGTTTTCCAGCTCTTTACGGCTCATCAGGTTGTGCTCATCTTCATCCACCTGCATCGTATAGCCGAGGGCGCCGGACGTACGCGGGATAATGGTGATCTTCGTAACTGGAGCGGAATGGCTCTGCAGTGCTGCGACGAGTGCATGGCCGACCTCGTGGTAGGAAACGATCAGTTTCTCTTTGTCGGTCATGATCTTATTCTTCTTCTGGTATCCGGCGATGACAACCTCAACGCTCTCCTCCAGATCCGCCTGGGTGACGAATTTTCTTCCATCACGGACGGCACGGAGTGCTGCCTCGTTGATCATATTGGCAAGTTCTGCACCAGAAGCACCGGATGCCATACGTGCGATCGCATTGTAATCGACATTGTCGCCCACGCGGATGTTTTTCGCATGGACTTTCAGGATTTCCTCACGGCCTTTTAAGTCAGGCAGTTCAACCGGCACACGGCGGTCGAAACGGCCCGGACGAAGAAGTGCCGGGTCCAGGGAATCCGGACGGTTCGTCGCTGCCAGAATGACAACGCCTTTCTTTCCATCGAATCCATCCATCTCGGCAAGCAGCTGGTTCAGGGTCTGCTCACGCTCGTCGTTTCCGGAGAATCCGCCGCCGTCACGTTTTTTGCCGACGGTATCGATCTCATCGATAAAGACGATACACGGTGCTTTCTCATTTGCCTGCTGGAACAGGTCACGCACCTTCGCAGCTCCCATGCCGACGAACATCTCGACAAAGTCAGAACCGGAAATGGAGAAGAACGGAACATTTGCCTCTCCGGCTACTGCCTTTGCAAGCAGCGTTTTACCGGTTCCTGGAGGGCCGACAAGCAGTGCTCCTTTCGGCATTTTTGCACCAATTTCTTCATATTTTTTGGGATTATGCAGGAAGTCAACAATCTCCTGTAAAATTTCTTTTGCCTCATCCTCTCCGGCAACATCTGCAAATTTAATGCCGGTTTCGGACTGTACATAAACCTTGGCGTTGCTCTTTCCAAAGCTCATCGCATTTCCCATGCCGCCCATCATCTTGCTCGTCATGCGTTTCATCAGCCACTGTCCGAGCGCAACCATCACAACGATCGGTATTACCCATGTTAAAAGAAATTCCATGAGTGGCGACATCTGCTCTATGATCGGCGTTCCGAATTCGGTAATACCTGCCTCATATAAACGATCTACCAGCTTGTAATCATTCATCACACCCGTCTTATAATAATTCGCCGGGCTTGATTTGTCGCTGAAAATAATCTCATTTGACTGGATCTGGACTTCGCTGATTTCGTTGTTATCTACCATCTGCAAAAATTTTCCGTAATCAACTTCTGTTACTTTTGGCTCGAGAAGTCTCGGGAAAAGCAGAAGATTTAACAGCAGAATGACGATCAGCGCAATCACATAATAAAAAATTATGGGTTTTTTCGGTTTTTGCACCTGTTTCATCTGTATCCCCTCCTGTTTCTTGATTTTCTTTCTTTTTTAGTAGCATAAACTTTTCTTTCGCTAAAATCAATCAAATTCTGACATTTCATGAAACTTTTATACTTTTTTATATTTTCGCTATAAAAAGGTAAGTTTCTTGCTTTTCCATCTGTTTTCGGCTATACTTGCGAAAGACTGGGAAAGTCTCTTTTTGAAATTTTGCCCCGAAATGACGGGGTTCATTCGATAAAAAAGCTATAGAAACGGAGGTTTTGTGTATGGGACACAGGTTTACATATGTGGTTTCGCCGGAGGAGGAACGGGAAAATCTGACTGTGGAATGGTTTCTCCGCCGGCATGGATATTCGCGCCATATTATTACGGGCTTAAAACGCACAGAGGACGGCATTTTCCGAAACGGCGTCCGCGCCTGGACGAGCCAGGCCGTGCACGCCGGGGATGTGATCGAAACGCACCTTGTCGAAACAGAACCCTCCGACGGAATTCTGCCGCGGCCGGTTCCGTTTTCGGTTGTGTATGAGGATGACGACATCCTCGTTGTGGATAAACCCGCTGATACGCCGATTCATCCGTCGATTGGAAATTATGAAAATACGCTGGCAAACGGCATTGCATGGTATTTTGAACAGAAAGGTGAACCCTTCGTCTACCGCTGCATCAACCGCCTCGACCGCGACACCACCGGCCTTATCGTGCTCGCCAAGCACGCCTTAAGCGCCGCCGTTCTCTCCCAGGCCATGCGCTCCCGCGAAATCCACCGCACGTATCAGGCCTTCGCCCTCGGCGAAACCGCTGCATCCGGCACCATCGACGCACCGATCGCCCGCCTCAACGGCTCCCTCATCCAGCGCACCGTCGACTTTGCCTCCGGCGAGCGCTCCGTAACCCATTACCGCACCCTCGCGCACTGCTCCGTTTTCTCCCATCTCGAACTCAATCTCGAAACCGGCCGCACCCACCAGATCCGCGTCCACATGGCTTACATCGGCCATCCGCTGCTCGGCGATACCCTCTATAACAAAACTCCCGGCACTTTCCCCCGCCAGGCACTTCACTCTGCATCGCTCTCCTTCGTCCATCCGATCACCGGAGAACCCTTAAACTTCCACGCACCACTGCCGGAAGATATGCAAAACCTGCTGACATAAACCACCCCCCGTGAGTTGCCGCTCACGGGGGTTTTGTTGTCCCTGATGAAACTGTCATGTCTTTTTGCCGGTGACATTGTATCATACACAAAATTTAGTTTCAATCATCATTTTCATACAGTTCTGATTCTCGGTACTTCATCGATATGCAAATATTTGCTGATGCATTTCACAATCACATCATGATCCGAAACCTGTCCCATGCCGGACACTGCTACGGTTGCCACAACGCCGACTTCTTCCACGCAGATTGGAAAACCTCCGCCCAGCATTGCGTATTCCTTCGGGTCCAGTACCATCTGTTTTACGCTCTCCGGCGCATTCGTCGCTGCCATGTAGAGCTGCAGCGAACTCCGCTCCGTCAGAAGCACCGAATTGCTCTTCCGTCTCATCAGCTCCACATTGTGCGGTGTAATGCCGTTATCGCAATACTGGAATACAACTTCCCCGTTGCTTCTGCGGATCATGATGCCAACCTGTGCTCCGCGCCGTCTTGCCTCCATCAGGATCATCGTTCCCAGTTCCCATGCGTCTGCATTTGTAAAATGCGTAAACTGCAGAATATCCTCCTGCATATCGAGCACTTTCATCAGTTCATCCATTGTCATTGTCATACTTTTGCCCCGTCCTTTCTGCCATTTTATATTTTTTTAGCTTTTCGCCCCTCATTTTCTGACTTTCAGTTTATCATTTTCCCAAATTCAAGTCAAGCCAGCCACCCCCGGCATTGGCTAACACGATATCACCGAAAAGCAAAAATTCCACGCCGCAGAAGTTCCCTCCCACAGCATGGAATTTCTCATTTTTATTTTTCTACCATAATACACTTCCGCGGGCAGTTCTCCGCGCAGAGGCCGCAGCCTGTACATTTTGCCGGGTCGATCTCCGCGCGCTGGTCCACAACGTGAATTGCATCCGACGGGCAGTTCTTCTCGCACTTCTTACATCCGATACAGCCGATCTCACACGCTGCCATCACCGCCTTGCCCTTCTCGGTTGAGCGGCATTTCACCGTGATCTTCTGCTCATACGGAATCAGGTCGATCAGATTTCTCGGACAGGCCTTCACGCAGGCACCGCATGCCTTGCACGCTTCGCCGTCCACAACGGCAATGCCGTTTTCAATATGGATCGCATCAAACTTACATGCCTTCACGCAGTTTCCAAAACCAAGACATCCGTTTCCGCAGCTCTTCGGACCGCCGCCCGGTACAAAACCGGCGTAGGAGCAGTCCCTTGCACCCGTGTATTCATACTTGTTCTTTGCCACGTCACACGTACCGGCGCACCGTACCACTGCTTTTCTGCGCTCCTGTGCTCCGGCTTCCTGTCCCATAATGGCACCGATCGCTGCCGCAACCGGAGAACCGCCGACCGGACAGACCGAAATCGGGGCTTCACCCTTTACCACTGCAGCCGCCGCTCCGTCACAGCCCGGGTAACCGCAGCCGCCGCAGTTGTTGCCCGGCAGCGCTTCACGGACCTTCGTCTCGCGCTCGTCCACTTCCACATAAAACTTCTTTCCGGCAATTCCAAGGAGAATACCAATCAAAAGGCCGGTTCCACCCACCATCAGGGTGGCTGCTAAAATACCATTCATCTCTTCATCCCTCCTAGATCATTCCGGAAAATCCCATAAATGCCATTGACATCAGCATAGCCGTAAGAAGAACGATCGGCATTCCTTTGAATGACTCCGGGATATCGTTGTACTCCATCTTTTCCCGCAGGCCGGCCATCAGCACCATGGCAATCGTAAAACCGATTGCGGTTGCCAGACCGTAAATCGTACCCTGCAGAATCGTGTAATCCTTCTGTACGTTGATGAGTGCCACACCGAGTACCGCGCAGTTTGTTGTAATCAGCGGAAGGTAAACGCCGAGCGCTCGGTACAGAGACGGAATCGTCTTTTTCAGGAACATCTCAACGAGCTGTACCAGCGCCGCAATGACAAGAATGAAAACGATCGTTTTCAGATAATCAAGTTCTGCCGGTGCCAGGATAAATTTGTAAATCAGACTTGTCACAAATGAAGAAATCGTGAGGACAAAAATAACCGCTCCGCCCATGCCGGCCGCCGTATCCATCTTTTTGGAAACACCGAGGAAAGCACAGATGCCGAGGAACTGGCTTAAGACAACGTTGTTCACCAGCGCCGCACCGATCGCAATTAAAATCAGTTCTTTCATTTCGCTTCCTCCTTTCCTTTCACAGCCTGGCAGTATGCCTTATTGGCGCACGCCATACAGCCGGTCTCTTCTGCCGGGACTGCCGGTTTTCCGGTTTTCTCTGACTTCTGGCGTTTGATGCGGTTCTGCACCGCAACGAGCATTGCCAGCACAAGGAATGCACCCGGCGCCATGATGAAGATGTTGACCGGCTCGTAAGCACTCGGCATTACCTGGATACCGAACAGGGTTCCGGCTCCGATCAGCTCACGGAACATACCGATCAGGGTCAGGCCGACGGTAAATCCAAGGCCCATGCCGATACCATCAAATAAAGACGGGATCGGACCATGTTTTCCAGCATATGCCTCGGCGCGTCCCAGGATGATACAGTTTACAACGATCAGCGGGATGTAGATGCCAAGGGCGGAATAGAGTGCCGGAATAAAACCTTCCATCAAAAATTCCACGATGGTTACAAACGATGCCACAACAACGATGTATGCTGGCATACGCACGCCGTCCGGGATGATTTTCCGAAGCAGGGAAATCATCAGGTTGGAGGCGGTCAGGATAACCATCGTCGCAAGGCCCATGCCGATACCGTTCTTTGCAGAAGTGGTAACCGCAAGCGTCGGACACATACCCAGCATCATGACGAAGGTCGGGTTTTCTTTTATGATACCATTATAAAGCCGTTCCAGCGGCGTATCTTTTCTCATGAGTTCCCTCCCTCTCCGGAAAGCAGACCGGATTCGTTGCAGTAGTTAAAACAGCAGATTCCTGCATTGACACCGTTTGTTACAGCGTTCGTTGTCAGAGTTGCTCCGCTCAGCGCATCGATTTCATCATCCGCGGATGCGCCGGATTTTGTGTAGGAGAATGCTTCTACGTTTTTATCCTTGAACTGATTCTTGAAATCGTCTGTGTCGGCACGCATACCAAGGCCGGCCGTCTCGGAAAGTGACAGGAAAGAGATTCCTTTTGTCGTTCCGTCCGATGCAATTCCCATCGAGAACTGCATGCCGCCGCCATAGCCTTCGGTTGTGGAGATGATCTCAACCAGGCCGATCGTTGCGCCGGATGCGTCTTTTGCAAGCAGCAGTTCGTCAATCGTCTGTGCTTCAAAACCGTGGCCGATCAGTGCTGCCGTAAGCTCTGCCTGTTCTGCATCGCTCATCGTTACTTCTTCAAAGGAAGCTGCCTCAGGGAATACGTTCTGGCAGGATTCCTGTTTTTCTTTTTCCTGCTGTTTCTGGATCGGCTCTAAGGTTACCTGATGTGCCGCCCCGAGAAGCAGTCCGGCAATCAGCGTGATCGCCGCAAGAATCAGTGCGTTTTTTATAATTTTGTTCATGCTTTTTTCTTGCCTCCTCTTCCGAATCCAACCGGCACGGTCACACGCTCAATGAGCGGAACCAGAAGGTTGGTAAAGATGATGGCATAGGAAACGCCCTCTGCCGAATTTCCAAAGATACGGAATACGCCGGTCAGAAGACCTAAAATGACCGCATAGATATACTGTCCCTTCTTTGTGATCGGGCGGGTAACGTAATCGGTTGCCATGAACCATGCGCCGAGCATCAGACCGCCGCCCAAAAGATGCGCGCCAAGGAAGTTGATATCAAAACCGTGGCCGCCGAAAAGCAGGGCGAACAAAAGCTCTGTTCCGATGTAGATGAGCGGAATATTGAGGTCAATCACATGAATGCAGACAAGGAAAATGCCGCCAATCAGAAGGGCCAGTGCGGAAGTCTCACCGATCGTTCCGGCCGTATTTCCAAGGAACATGGACAGCAGATTCACCTGCTCTCCTGCTTTTGCTGCGGCGAGCGGTGTCGCACCGGATACGGTATCCACGAGGTGTGCGGCTGCCGGGGCAGCAAAGTTGGTCATATGACCCGGAAAGGAAATCAAAAGGAAGCATCTTCCTGCAAGCGCCGGGTTCATAATGTTCTGTCCAAGACCGCCGAAAAGCTGTTTTACGACGAGAATTGCAAACACACCGCCGATCACCGGCATCCAAAGAGGCGCCTGCACCGGCATGTTCATGGCCAGCAGAAGGCCGGTTACCAGTGCACTGCCGTCGGCAATCGTCACCGGTTTCTTCATTCCTTTTTCATACAGATATTCCGTCAGGGGACAGACTGCCATCGAAATCGCAATCAAAAGCAGTGCCCGAAGGCCGAAATTCCAGACTCCCACGCAGGCTGCCGGGGCAAGGGCAAGCAGGACGGCAAACATGATTTTGTCTGTCGTCACCTTGGACCGCGCGTGTGGGGAAGATGATACGTGTAATAATCCATTCATATGTAAGATCCCCCTATTTCTTCTTTCTCTTTGCCAGAAGCACTTTACGCATTGAGCTGATTTCCTGCGTCAGCGGACGTCTTGCCGGGCAGATAAAGGAACAACAGCCACATTCACAGCACTCCATTCCGCCGTATTTCAGGAACTTCTCTTCCTCTCCGTGCTCCGCAAAAACGGAAAGGCGGGCCGGAAGAATCTGACCCGGACAGACGGAAACGCAGCGTCCGCAGTTGATGCAGGCAGATGGTGCCAGCGCAGATACTTCATCCTCGGTGAGGCAGGTCAGTGCAGATGTTGTCTTGGTTACAGGAACCTCCATTGTAAACAGGGCTTTTCCCATCATCGGACCGCCGCAGATGATCTTGGATGCCTCGTTTTTCAGACCACCTGCCTGCTCTAAAAGTTCGGATAAGAGCATGCCGACCGGCACTTCAAAGTTGCACGGATTCTGTACGGCATCTCCTGTCACGGTAACGATACGGCTCATCAGCGGTTCGCCGAAGCGGACTGCCTGGTAAATAGCGGTCACGGTATCGATGTTATCCACGATACAGCCCGCGTCCGCCGGCAGCATGGAGGAATTTACCTTTCGCCCCGTTGCTGCATAGATCAGCATACGCTCGGCACCCTGCGGGTATTTCGTTTTAAGTTCCAGAACCTCAATGTTATCCTCCGGAAGCACCAGCTCACGGAACTTCGCGATACAGTCCGGTTTGTTGTCCTCAATGCAGATGATTCCCTTTGCTTTCGGGAACATATGCAGCATGATTTTTAAGCCTCCGATCACCTTTTCCGGATCTTCGAGCATTCTGCGATAGTCGCTCGTCAGATACGGCTCACACTCTGCTCCATTGACGAGAATGTGATCAATCGCTGATGGATCTTTCGGGGATACTTTGACGTGTGTCGGGAAGCCTGCACCTCCCATTCCCACGATTCCGGCCTCTTTGATCTTGTTCCGGATCGTATCTGCGTCGAGTTTTTCCCAGTGCGGGCACTCCTCAAATGTTTCTTTTTCATACAGCCCATCGTTCTCCACAACGATACAGTCTACCGGGGAACCGGCTGCGGAAACTTTTTTCTCAATTCCTTTTACCGTGCCGGAAACCGATGCGTAAACAGGAGCCGAAACAAATCCTCCCGCTTCTGCGATTTTCTGTCCCGCTTTTACATGGTCGCCTTTTTGTACGATCGGCACAGCAGGCGCTCCGATGTGCTGTGACACTGCGTAATACAATAAGTTGCCCGGCTGCGCTTTGACAATCGGTTTGTCCTTGGAGAGCTCTTTTCCCTCGTACGGGTGAACGCCGCCATGAAAAGTATTTCTTTTCTTCTGAAACATGCTTTTCACCTCATCCTTTCTCTTTTCTATGCTGCATTTATCAATTCACAGCCTTTTTTCGGTTTTTTATGCAAAAAGGCTGATGCATTGCCCTGATTATTTCGGTTATTCATATCGGACTTCTTTTAACAGAAGTCCGCATGCCGGTGCAAGAAAACCCGCACTTTCGCGATTTTTTGCTTTGAGAAGCTCCGTCATTGATGCGATATCCCGTTTTCCCATCCCGGCCTCCACAAGTGTTCCGGTCAGGATCCGCACCATGTGGTACAGAAAACCGGTTCCGGTATAGGAAATGATAAGAATCCCGTCTTTCTCGCAGAAATCAATTCCGGTAATCGTCCGTACCGTCGATTTTTTCATACGTTTGTTGGCACAGAAGCTCCTGAAATCATACGTTCCGATAAACGCTTTCGATGCTTCTTTCATTTTTTCCACATCGAGCGGTGCTTCCGGAAAATACACGTATTTCCGCTCGAAAACATGCTTTCTGCCATCGATCACGATACGGTATTCGTATGTTTTTTCCGCCGCATTCAGACGGCTGTGGAAGCGCTCCGGCATCCGCGCGAGGCTGGTAACTTCGATGTCTTCCGGCAGATAATGGTTGATTGTCTGCAGAAGTTCTTCATCGGATAGATCAGTATGGAACTTTGCATTTGCGACCTGTCCTGCCGCATGGACGCCGGCATCGGTTCTGCCCGCGCCGTGGATCTCCACCGGCTCTCCTGCGATCCTGGACAACAGCGTTTCGAGCTTGCCCTGAATCGTGTTGTCCGTATTTCCCTGCTTCTGCCAGCCGTTATAGCGCGTGCCGTCGTACTGCAGGATCATTTTATAATTCATCTTTTTCTCCTTTCCAAAGTGGCCGCTTATCATTCGGCATCCATGCTTTTCTCAATCAAAAAAGCCCGCAGCGCAGGACTTCGCGCCAGATTTGCTTCAAACAGCACCACTTCTGCTCCGCCCGGAAAGCTGTTCTGTAAAAATTCAGCGGCACGGCGGATCTGCAGCTTCACATCTTTTACTTCCTTCTCCGCTTTTTCCTGTTCCAGTTCACATACCGTTTCAAAAAGCTCTTTCATCTGATCCGGATCGTTTTTACGACATTTTTTAGCGGTCTCCTCGAGTTTTTTTAACTTTTTCAAGACCCGCTCATTCGTTTCTTCCTCGTCCCTTTTCAGCAGTCCCTGCATTTTGCACACTGCAAGTCCCTGCTCTTTCTGTTGTAGCCAAGATGCGTATGTCTCATCTTTTTTCTGCCTGCAAAGCCCGGTAAACTGGCGAAAGCACTCGGAGAGCTCCTTTGCCGTGTGTTCCTGCTTCTGGCAGCCGGATGCCTCTTTCTGAAGTGCCGCATGAAACAGAGACAGCAGTACAGATCGCTCTTCTGCGGAACCATTTGCCGCCATCTTCTGTTTTTCTGCCATGATTTTTCCGGAAAATGCACCGGTCAGAATCTCCTCTACACCGTAATCCTGTCCATATTTTTCGTAAATCCTGTAGTACGAGCTGAATTCCTCCGCCGTCTTTTCTTCCTGCAAATATTGTCCAATCAGTGCTTCGTCGACCGGAAAATTCAGGATTTCATAACTTTTCAGCACTGCCGACAAATCCTCCCAGCCGCGTGCCGTTACAAAACGCTTTTCATCCGCTTCCTGCGAAACAGAATAAAAATGGTCACTGTGTGCCATAAGGTACGTTGTCACAACACCGTGGATCTGATTTTTCTCTGCATAGGAGAGCCACACAGAAAGCTCGGGAACCACCTCGATCTTCCGCACACGGTCAAGCGTTGCCACATCAAATTCCCGCACAGATTTATTGTATTCCGGCGGATTTCCGGCGGCCACGATCAGCCAGTCATCCGGGATGTGCTGATTGCCGAATTTTTTGTCCTGCAAAAGCTGCAGCATCACCGGAGCGAGGGTCTCGGAGACGCAGTTAATTTCATCGAGAAAGAGGATACCCCGCTTCTTTCCGGTCTGCTCCATGCAGTCATAGATCGAGGCGATGATCTCGCTCATCGTGTATTCCGTTGTATGTACCGTTTTCCCTTCAATTTCACGTGTGCAGATCTCCGGAAGGCCCATGGCACTCTGACGCGTATGGTGTGTCATCGTGTAGGCAACAAGCCCCACACCGCACTCTTCTGCGATCTGCTCCATAATTGCCGTTTTTCCGATGCCCGGCGGGCCGATCAGGAGAATGGGACGCTGCTGCCGGAGGGGAACCAGCGGAAAACCAATTTCATCTCTTGCAAAGTATGCGCGCAGGGCTTTTTCAATTGTCTCTTTTGCTTCTTGTATATTCATATGTTCTCTCTTATCTTGTGCACTCTTTATGTACTCTCGAAATCTTTCTGTGTTTGATTTTGCGAGATGCTTTTTTGTCAGTTGTGTTCAAAGAGTACATTCTTCTGTCAGCAGTTTTTTTGCCCATTTTGGGACAAGATTCATTTTTTCGGTCTGTCTGACAAAGACGAATGCCGTCTCGTAATCTGGCTTTTGTTCGGGATAAATTCCGTCTCCGTCGGTAAAATAGATCAACGCTTTTAAGTTTCGGAATACGTGCTGTTCCCGCAACTCTTCCACTTTTTGAAAGACAGGACGGAAATCGGTTCCGCCCCGGCCCTTGATGGTAATTGTTTCACGGTAAGCTTCCCATTCTTTCGGAGAATGGATCATCGTGACATCCTGCACGAAGCTGTCGCACTGGATCAGACAGACGTTCCATCGGGAAAAGAAGTTTTCTTTTTCTTCAAGAATGCTGCGCGTCTCACCGAGAAATTTTGCTACGATTTCTTTTTTGCACGAACCGGATGTGTCGATCGCGATAACCAGCTCTTCGACACGGTTTCCTTCCCGCGTCTCCGGCGGCTCGATGAAAGGGAGACTGCCGTAGTGCTCCAGGCCGTAATGGTAGGCGACTGGGTCAAAACTGTCGAGATCCAGTTCCATCTCCTCACGGGTGACGGTGAATTGTTTTAAAAAGCTGCGGTAATTGTACGCTCTTTTTTCGATCTCGGACAGAGTTTCTTTTTTTCCACCGCGGTTCTGGCCTCGCCGCAGGCCGCCGGTGCCGTAGTTTTCCGCCAACTTGCGGGAAGCACGTTTCCAGACTGATTGAAAAGACTCGATAAGTTCCGGCTCTTTTCCCGGCCCCAGCCATGAAACCGGAGACTGTTTTTCTTTTTCCAGCATCAGCCATGAAACCGGGGGCTGTTCTCTTTTTTCCGGCTCCGGTGTTTCTTTCCCAAACCGGCGGATGCATTCCAGCAGCAGGTGCTGATAGCCTTCCTTGAGGAACGATGAATTTTCGGCACACATGCGGAGTACAAAATCGGAGTTAAAATATCTCGTATGCCGTCTTCTGCTTGAAAAAAAA
>ENA-ORUB01003791-ORUB01003791.1-human-gut-metagenome-genome-assembly--contig:-NODE-3791-length-12329-cov-27.828418_pt1 | contig 12329 bp, 7 predicted proteins | sample MGYA00241918_ERZ509200 | MGnify/ENA primary metagenome ERZ509200 (study PRJEB26280, sample SAMEA2338853) | human gut metagenome | biome: human gut; feature: human-associated habitat; material: faeces... | reverse complement strand
TATCTCGCCTTGTTCCTGATTCCTTCGCTGCTGCTGGGATTGGTGTTGCGCAAGCTGGTGATCCGGTTGAACAACTGGGTGAGCCGCAATCTGGAGTCCACCAAGGTGATGTGACGAGGCGGATTTGAACGGGCTGGTTTGAGCCGGTTTAGATTGGTTTCGGCTGGTACACGTGAACGCGCTGCCCGCCATCATCGACGACCTGAAAACCCAAAGCCACGAATTCGTCACCATCGACCAGCCGGCAAAAACCTAAGCTAGCGTGGAGGCGTAGGGCATTGTCCTGCCCAGTCACTTCCCTTACGTACCGCTGCGCCATCCCGGCGCTCCTCTGCGCCGCCACTACCCCACATGTCGCCTCCTCACGCACCAACAAGTGTCCGATTCCCCCGAATCAGCCACCCACGCGTCATCCGGTCACCCCAGGTTGTCCGATTCGGGAGAAACGGACACTCAGGGGCACCGTGCAAACCACACGTTGATCAGAGAACCGGCAACCACCAGCACAACACCGATCCAGAACGGCATGCCCAGCGCCACGCCCAACAGAAGCGTGCTAGAAGCCGTGGAAAACAGCGGAGTCGCGTACGAACCAATCGCAAGCGTTTCCATACTGCCGTGCAACATGCCGTATCCCCAGCACGCGTAGCCGCCCGAAATCGAAGCGGCGCACGCAATCAGCGCAGCATATCCACCGATGCCGGGCGCCGTGTCCGGCAAACCGTCTCCCGAAACGAAATGGATGGTCCACAGTACAACGGCCACACAGCAGAAGAAAATCGTCGTGCCGTCGTAACCGCCGGACAACGACGGCGTAAAAGTCGCATAAATCGCCCAAATAAAGGCGCCAACAAACGCGAGCACATACGGTAGGGGGTTACTGGCGATATTGTGGACCGCTTCCTGCATATCAAGGCTTTCTCCGCCAACCGCCATCGCCACACCGATGGTTGCGATCACCGCGCCAGGAATCGCTTTGGCGACCGCACCACGTTTGTGCGATACCGCTGCGGTCATCAGCACCAGCAGCGTCGGCCACAAGTAGTTGACAAGGCTGACTTCCACGGATTGCGCGTTCGTTGTGGCCAGGCCGATCGACAGCGAGATTGACGCCTCGTATGCGATGAACATGAGTCCGCCTGCGATGAGGTACTTGCGTGGCGCTTCGCGGATTGGTTTCGGACGGCGCACAATGAACAGCATGACACCACCGACGGTGTAGATGAGCGCCGAACCGAGCGTGGCGCCGAACGATTCGGAGACCAGTCGCACGAGGCCGGCCATGAAGCCCCACAGGACGATTGCGAACAGGCCGATGAGTGTCGCCGCGTGTGATGTGGCATGGCCGAGTAGCGGATTGCAGGAGTTGCCGGTGGGGTGGTTTGCGCCGGAATCGGAGGGGGACTTCTGGTTCGTGTTCACGGGCTCCAGCCTACCCATCGCCCTCCACGAGTGTCCGATTCTGCAGAATCGGACACTCCTGCAACCTGCGATGCCGCGAACCCGATTACCCCCGGAACCGCACCAACAGCAGAGTCAACCACCCCATCCGACGCTGCCACACCAGCCGTATCGGCAGCCAAGTCCATGCGTCCCGCATCCACACAGCCCACGCGTCCCGCACCTCCACGGCCCGCCGACGCGCACACGTCGCCCATGACCAAATCATCCAACGTCACACCGAACATGTCGCAAAGCATCAGCAGCTTGTCACAAACGTCGCGTTCCACGCCACCATCTTGCGGTTGCATTGCGATTCGCAACCAAATTTTGCGACGCAACCGACAGTTGCGCGACGCGAAGTTGGCTTCACGGGTCTTTTACGACAATAGAAAAACCCTTGAAATTCCAACGATTCCAAGGGTTTCGAATGGAGCGGATGACGGGAGTCGAACCCGCCTTTAAAGCTTGGGAAGCTTTCGTTCTACCGATGAACTACATCCGCAAAGTTGTGCCTTTTGGGCACGAAACTTCAGTCTAGCACGCAACGGATGCGTATGCGGACACAGACCGACATGCGATACCAATTTTCCGCAATATCACGGAAACTCAACCACGCGGCCGCTGCGAATAGTCGCGAGAATATCTGCCAGCCGAGCCGCCAGAATCATGCGCGGATCCATACTGCGTTCCAAATTGCGGCCCACCGGCACCAGCCATCGCAGAACGTCCGCCTTGCCGAATATCCGCCGCCGCAACGCCGCTCGTGGCATAGCCACCGGCCAAATATCCGGACTGCACGCCCTGCTGACGCATCTCCTGCCCCATCTGCATCAGCCGCGCAATGCGATCCGAGGTCGGCGGGTGCGTAGAAAACAGCTTGGAGAAGCCCTCCGCGGAGAACGGACTGGCGATCATCATCGCAGCCACCGACTGCGTGCCGGCGGTCTTCTCCATCGGCATCGCGGCTGCGCCGCCGGAAATCTTGCTCAACGCGGAAGCGAGCGCTTCCGGATCCTCCGTCAACTTGGAACCGTCTTCGTCGGCGTCGTATTCGCGTGTGCGGGAGATTGCCATCTGTATCAGCGACGCTGCGATCGGCGCCAGAATCGTGCTCAGCAGCACACCCAGCAATCCCAAGCCGCCGGACGCCGAATCGTCGCGGTCGTCACGCGAACGGCCGCCGCCGAAATACATGAGCGAGTAGCCGAGGTACGAGATGACGGTGGCCATGGCGGAGGCGATTGCGGACGTCAGAATGTCGTGGTTGTAGACGTGCATGAGTTCGTGTCCGAACACGCCGCGAATCTCACGTTCGTTAAGCGTCTGTAGGATGCCTTGCGTGCAGCAGACCGCCGCGTGTCGTTCGTTGCGCCCCGTCGCGAACGCGTTGGGGCTCATGGTGGGGGCGATGTAGATGCGCGGCATCGGCTTGCCTGCCTTCGCCGATAGCTCGCGGACGATCTTGTATAGTACAGGGGCTTCCCGCTCGCTCACCTGTCGAGCGTGCATGCTGGCGATCGCCAGTTTGTCGGAAAACCAGTAGGAGACGAACGTGGAGCCCAGGCCGATGAGAATGTAGTAGCCGAGCGTGCTTTGACTGGCGCCGGTCGCCCACCAGATGAGCATGATGACGCCCCACATCAACGCGAACAAAAGCGTTGTTTTCAAGCCATTGCAATGGCCGTGCACCTGCAATTTGCCGTTCATGGCCACCAGCCTAGGAATTCAGGCTGGGATTTTGCTGTATACAAGCTGAAGGGCGGATTTGCAACATCTAGAAACATGCCACGCAACGACGCTACAGCATCGGCCATAGACCTATCTGCGGCACGGCGAGAGTCACCCCAACTTGAAACGTATTACCCCCGCATATCCCCTGAATGCACTGCGTCAAGCGTGCCGATCAGGCTGGTCAGCAAATCGTTGCGGCCGCACGCGTTCGTCAGCACCGCCAGCACGTACGTGCCCGACTGCGACATCACCAGTCCGGCATCGTTCAGCGCGTACAAACCGCCTTCGCCGTTGATCCATCCGGCCTTCGTGTACACGGTGTCCGCATCGCCAAGGGCCGCGTGGATGCAGGAGTTCAGCGAATTCGTCATGTCTCCGGACAGCCATTGCAGCGATTCGGGCGTGATGTTCTGCACCCCCGCCGTTTGCCCGGCGAACAGGAAACCGTATCCGGCGGTCCACAGTTTGGCCATGTCGCGCGCGGAGGTGAACAGGTACCCGCCGCGATCACCCATTCTGGAAGCCGCGCCTGCCTGTTCGGCCCACGTGTTGAAGCAGTCGAGGCCATACGTTTTGTACAGCCAGTCGTAAGACGCGTTGTCGGAATTGCGCAGGACGGCGTCGACCTTCTGGTGGACGGTGGCGGACTGCGCGTCAGCGGATTGGGCCACGCTGTTCAGGTCGACGGTGCCCGTTGAGAACAGCGATATCAGGTATGGCGCCTCCGCCGACGAGGCCGAATAGATCTGTGCATCGGCGTTGTATGCGATCGTGCGGCCGGTCGTGATGTCGGCGAGCACGAATGATGCGGTATATCCGTCGGCTTCGAAAGTGGCGATTTGAGACTGCACGGCGGCCTGCGAATCGGCGCTTAGCGTGAAGCCCTGCGTTGTGATCGTGGCGCTGCCCTCGACTGCGGAAATGCCGTCCAGCGCAACCTGCGTCGGCGACGAGACGGCTTGTGTCTGCGATTGCGGCGCGCTGTTTTGCTTAAGCGCGCCCGACGTGGAGGACGTTTCCGAAGACGTTCCCGAGGACGCCGCTGCGTGGGCTTCCTCTTCGAGATGCACATCGACAAGACCCACGCCCATGGCGAAGCCGATCAGGCAGGCGATCAGCAGGCCCACGACGGACACGGAACAGCAGTACAGTGCCTTGCGCTTGACGTGTTTTCCAAAGTTCATGCCGACTTCACAACCTTAGATTTCAATGCCCGCATCCGTTTACGATGATATTGCGCACCGCGTTTCACTGGGGTCAGCCTAGCGCATGGACCCGAACTTCGGGGGTAATAGGTCAAAACGACCGCGTATGTCCGATTCTGGAGAAACGGGCGGTTGTGCGATCGAAAATGCACGCTACGCGACCAGTCCGCCGAAAATCGACCACTAAAGCGGCAAAAACTAACGCCCTGCACGTCCGATTCAGAGGAATCGGACGTGCAGGGCGTTACTAGATTGCGTTAAAAGGCTTGGAGTTAGGGTGTCAGGAAGTCAGCACTCCCACCCTAATTCCAGTCGGCCCGATTCAGGCATGCGCCAGCGCGCGCATCTGCTCCGGGTCGATGACCTTCTTGTGCTCGCGGCCTTCCTTCGCGCCTTCGGCACGTTCGAACGCATCGACCTTCTTCCAGCCGGCGAAGTCGATCGGCTTGACACCGCGGGAAGCCAGCAGACGGTCGATGGATTCCGGATCGCGGTCAGCGGCCACGCGACCGCCTTCGGCGGCCTTGGACAGGTCCTCCAGCATGTTGGTGACGATGAGCAGCGCGTCGGACTTGGTGGAGCCGATCAGGCCGACCGGACCACGCTTGGCCCAACCGGTGGCGTACAGACGCTCACGCACCTGCGCGCCCTCGCCGGAGGCCTCCGTGGTGATGCGGCCGTCGCCGTTCGCGTTGGCCAGGTGCGCGCGACGCTCGTCGTACGCGATGCCCGGCGCGGTGGCCGGCTTGTAGCCGATTGCGTGATACACGGCCTGCACCGGGTACTCTTCGAATTCGCCGGTGCGAGTCATCTTGCCGTCCGCGGAAGTCGTCGTCTTCTCCACGCGAATCGCCTTGACCTTGCCGTCCTCGCCCAGCACTTCGACCGGAGCGGAATTGAAGTGGATGTAGTACTTGCGATCCGCCGGGTTGCCTTCGAAATCGGTGTCGCCGTCGTCTTCCATGTCCTCGGCCATCTCGCGGATGGTGAACAGCTCCTCGACCATCTGACGGGTCAGCTTGTCCTTGCCGGCCTCCTCGATAGTGTCGTCGTCCAGATCGAAGTCGTCTTCGTTGATGATCAGCTGCACGCCCGGCAGCTTCTCCATTTCGCGCAGCTCCTGCACGGAGAACTTGGCCTGAGCCACACCGCGACGGATGAACAGGTGCAGGGTCTTCGCCTTATTGGACTTGATCCCCTCGTACACGTTGTCCGGAATGTCGGTGCGTTCCTTCAGATCGTCAGCGTTGCGCATCAGCTCGCGCGCCACGTCCATGGCCACGTTGCCGCCGCCGATCACAGCGACTTCCTCGGCATCGAGCGGCCATTCGCGGGCGCCGGTCGGGTAACCGTCGTACCATTCCACGAACTTGGCGGCACCGTACACGCCGTCCAAGTCGGCGCCCGGCAGGCCGAGCGGCTTGTCTTCGACGGCACCAGTGGCGAACAGCACGGCATCGTAACGTTCCAGCAGCTCGTCGAGCGTCACGTCCTTGCCGAATTCCACGTCGCAGTAGAGGTGGATGTCCGGGTTGTCGAGCGTCTTCTCGAGAGCGGATGCGATGAATTTGATGGACGGATGGTCGGGGGCCACGCCGTAGCGCACCAGACCGAACGGCACCGGCAGCTTTTCGAACAGGTCGATGCGGGCCTTGGTGCCCAGTCCCAGTTCCTCGCCGAGCTTGCCCAGCTGGCGCAGGAAAATATCGGAAGAGTAGACGCCTGCGGGGCCGGCGCCGATTACAGCAATACGAAGTTCGTTGGTTTCGCTCATATGTTCCAGCCTAATATATTCCCTGCATTTCCAACAGGGGGCATACGGCACTTTCTTGCGATTCCCTTACTTGCCTCGCAACGCGCAGCCCGGCCCATGTGCCGGCGCAGGAGAACGTACAATCGCAGAAGATCACAATCGGTCCCTCACTAAAGAAGATCCTTATCGTAAGAGGGTGGGCATATGCGCATTCACATCACGTATACCGGCGGCACCATCGGTATGGTCGAGTCACCGAACGGTCTGGTTCCGGGCGCCGATATGCGCGGCTGGCTGCGCCGGCTGATTGAGGACGCGCATCTGGACCCGAGCTTGTTCTCGTTCACCGAGCTGGACCCGCTGATCGATTCGTCGAACGCGACGCCCGACAATTGGCAGACGATGGCGGACGACCTGCGCGCGCACCGCGATGACGCCGACGCGTTCGTGGTGTTGCACGGCACCGATACGATGAGCTATTCGAGCGCCGCGCTGTCTTACGCGCTGACCGGTTTCGGCAAGCCTGTGATTTTCACGGGGTCGCAGCATCCGCTCGGCAAAATCGAATCGGACGCCACCGCGAACGTCACGGGTGCGCTGAACGCCGCGATGAGCGGACGTTTTCATGGCGTCGGCCTGTTCTTCGGCCATCATCTGTTCGCCGGCAACCGTGTGAGCAAATCGTCAAGCTGGGCGTTCGAAGGGTTTTCGGCGCCGTCCACCGGCCCGCTGGCACGTACCGGCACGCCATGGCATTGGTATGCGGGCGATTCGGCCGGCTCCAGTTGCGGTTGGGCGTCACCGCTGCCCTACTCCCGTCACGATGTGGCCGTGATCGACATGGCTCCCGGCATTTCCGCCGCGCGATTGGCCGCGATGCTCGACCCTCGTCCGGAAGCGGTGCTGTTGCGCGCGTACGGCGTTGGCAATGTGCCGAGCGACGAGCCAGGACTGACCGACGTGATCGCCGACGTGCTGCATGACGGCGTGCCTGTCGTCATCGCATCGCAATGCCAGCAGGCGGAAGTGCTGCTCGGCCATTACGAGACGGGCGACGCGATCGCCCGCGCCGGTGCGATCGGATCGGGCGACATGACGCTGGAAGCCGCATACGCGAAGATCATGTTCCTGCTGTCGCAGGGCGTGGACGCGGCCGATTTCGGCACGTGGATGCGCCGGAACATCGCTGGCGAAATCTCGCCCAGCTCGATGTAGCACGGCGCAACGCGGTTCAGCCTCCGCACGGCTCGTCGCCGCAACCGGCGCTACTCGCGGTCGAGCAGGGCGGTGAGCGCCCACAGGATGCTGACCACGTCGATCGCCTCCTGCATGAACGCGCCGACGACCACCGGAATGAGGTTGAACGCGGCCGCGACCATGCCGATAATCGCCAATCCAAGGCCGACCAGCAGCGCCTGCAGCATCACTTTCTTCGTGCGGCGGGCGATGGCGATGGCGCGCGGCACGGAGGCGATGTCGTCGTTCATAATGACCACCTGCGCCGATTCGGACGCGGCGGTGGACGTGCCGTCGGTCATGGCCATACCGATGTCCGCAACCGCCAGTACAGGGGCATCGTTCACGCCGTCGCCGACCATCATCGTCACCTGTCGGGTCATGGATTCGCCGACCACGCGCTGTACGACCTTGTCCCACGCCGGCTGGTTTTGGTGCGCGTCTTCCGTGGCGTTCTTGACGGCCGCGACCTTGCCTTCGGGGAAGAGTTCGGATTGCACGTCGTCGATGCCGACCTCGCCCGCGATGATGCGTGCGGAAGCCTCCTTGTCGCCGGTGAGCATGGACAGTTTCTTCACGCCGAGCCGGTGCAGTTTTTCGAGGGACGCCTTGGCGTTTTCGCGCGGCACGTCACGCAGCACGATGCGCGCGGCGAGCTTGCCGTCGATCGCCACGTATGCGGCCATTTCGTCCGGTTCGAGAGGTGCGAACAGCGAATTCACCTCCGGCTTCTTGGAAGCGCCGGCAGCGGTACCGGTCGCCGAATCGCCAACCGCGCTATCGGCCACAGCACCAGCCGCAGTACCGGCCGCCGCACCTGCGCCCAGCACATGCGTGAAGCCGGCCTCGTCGGCCGTCACGTACGCGAAACGACCCACGCGCACGGCATGCCCGTTCACCTCGCCGGACACACCCTTGCCCGACTGTTCCTCGATGTTCTTCACCACGGGGTAATCGCGTCCATGCCCCGGCAGATCGCGTTCGGCGCACAGCCGCTGCCCGTTCTCATAGCGCGCGTACAGTTCCTGCATGGCCTTCTGCCCGGCCGCCGCGATGCCTTTCGACAGAATGTGTACGGAATAGCCTTCCACCACGCCGGCCATCATCAGAATGTGGCTCTCGTTGTACGGCGAGCTGTTCTCGAACGGCCGCTCAACGCGCACGACCTGCGGCTGCTTGACGGTAAGCGTGCCGGTTTTGTCGAAAAAAATATGCGATACGCGACCCAGGTTTTCCAGCACATCCTGCGCTTTGATAAGAATGCCCGCTTTGGCGAGGCGACCGGTGCCGGCCACATACGCGACGGGAGCGGCGATCAGCAGCGGGCAGGGCGTGGCCAAAACCAGCACCTGCGCGAATCGCAATGGCGTGCCTGCGACGGCCCACGCGATGCCGGCGATCGCCAGCGAAAGAATGGTGAACGGCACCGCCAGCACATCGGCGGTTTTGACGACGGTCGGGCGCGATTCCTGCGCCGACGACACCAGTTCGAGGATCTTCTGATACTGCGAATCCTGCGCCAATTGCGTGGCACGCATCGTCAGCGCGGTCGATCCGTTGACCGCACCCGACAGCACGCGCGCGCCCGCATACACTTCGCGCGGCACCGGCTCGCCGTTGATATTGCTCAGATCCAACGTGGCGACGCCCGACAGCAGTTCGCCGTCGACCGGCACCGTTTCGCCCGGCAGCACGAGGATCACGTCGCCAAGCTTGACCTGGTCGACCGGAACGGTTTCGAAATGCTCGCCGGCCGCGTCGTAAGGCTTGGTTTGGGTGGTGGACTTATTCGTTTCCGCAGCGTTAGGCACATCCACACTGGCGACCTTGCGAAAGCCGTCCGCCGTCATGTCGCCCTCAGCATCACCGGCAGTACCGTCGGCCCCGGCAGCCGCCGCACGTGCACCCACGCCCGGCAACGTCACCACGTGCGCAGTCCGCGGCGCCGCATCAACCAGCGCCGTCAGGTTGCCTTCCGCCTTCGACTGTGCGAATTCCTCAATCGCCTCGCCGGAGGAAATCATCAGCACCACGGCCCACGCAGCCCAGTATTCCTGCACCGCCACCGTCGACGCGATCGCAATAACCGCAAGCAAATCCACACCGACGTGACCGTGCCGCAAATCGTCAATCATGCCGATCACAGTCACCACAATCGTGTACACGACCAGCGCGATCACGATCCACTGCCCGACACCCGGATTGAACGGTCCGAAAGTCAGCGAGACGCCCGCAGCCTCCCACGGACGCCACGAACCCAGCAATGCCAACGGAATCGCGGCAATGATGGCGATCGGCAGCAGCGGAACTTCTTTGCAAATGGAAATGATTCTACGCATGAGAATCTCCTTACGCTCGTATCGGACGCCTTGTTAACCCATCGGCGCCCCGCCTGCGCGGACCCTCGATACACGGCGTAAAAAGATATTTCCAGCATAACAGAGCATTGCGATTGCCGCGGCCGTTTGCGTGTGCTTCCGTTCGTCGCGCGCGTTCCGCGCATACGAAAAGGGCCGTGCGATTGCTCGCACAGCCCTTGTTTTCCGTCGTTTTTCGGCTTGTTCAGCGTTTTCCGCGATTACGCGGATTGCGGTTGCGGCTTCGCCGTCAGCCTATCGGGTGGCAGCCACCCGTATCGCTGTCGGCATGAACGCCGCACACCGTACGTTGCCGTACGATGCCGCGCATCCGGCTTTACCACAGACCGAACGGATCGAACAGGCCACCGCCGTCGCCGTTGTTGCCGTTACCGCCATTCTGGCCGTTCTGGCTGCCGCCATTCTGGCCGTTGCCGTTATCGTCGTTGCCGTTGTTCTGCTGACGCTGTTCCTGCTTGTTGGAGGAGTTCGTCTTGGTCTCTTCCTGGTCGAGCGTCACTTCGAGATCCATGGTGTTGCCGCCGCGCACAACGGTCAGCTTCACCTTGTCTCCCATGGCGGAGGCGCGCACGTAACCGAGCAGCGAGTAGTTGTTGTTCACTGCCTTTCCGTTGAACGCCACGATGGAGTCGCCGGCCTTCACGCCGGCCTTGGACGCCGGGCCACCGTCGGTCACGGCCTGCACCTGGGCGCAGCCGCGGGTCACACCGTCCGCTTCCACCGAGGAGCTCTTGATGGTGATGCCGAGCGCCACATGCTTCACGGAACCATTGTCGATGATCTCGTTGGTCACGCGCTTGACGAGGTTCGACGGGATGGCGAAGCCAATACCAATCGAACCGGCAGTACCGGACGAGCTCGCAGTGGAGGCGATGGACGAGTTGATGCCGATCACCTGGCCGGCCGCATTAAAGGTCGGGCCGCCGGAGTTGCCCGGGTTGATGGCCGCGTCGATCTGCACGGCATTGGTGACGATGGCGTTGTTGTCATCATCGGTCACGGTCACCGGGCGGTTGAGCGCGGACACGATGCCGGTGGTGGCGGTGTCGTCGTAGCCGAGCGGATTGCCGATCGCCATGACGGCCTCGCCGACGGCGAGATTGTCGGAATCGGCGAATTCCGCGACTTTCAGATCGCTCGGCGGATTGTCAAGCTTGATCACGGCCAAATCGGTGGTGGTGTCGGTGCCGACCACCTTCGCGGAATAGACGGCGCCGCTGGCGAGCGTCACCTGAATCTGCTGCGCGCCGGAAATCACGTGGTTATTGGTGGCGATATAGCCCTTGTCGCTGATCACCACGCCGGAGCCCTTGGCTTCGCCGTCGCTGGTCGCCACGTCGATGGCCACCACGGAATCGGACACTTCCTTGGCCACCGCGGTCCAATCGACCGCCGTACCGGACTTCGCCTTGGCGGAACCGGAACCGGACGTGTTGGACTTGACGTCGGACAGCGAGCTGGAGGTCGGCACATGCACCCAACCGTTGGTGATCGCGGTGAAGCCGACGCCGAGGCACAGCGCGCCGGACACCAGTGCGGCCACAACGGCGGTGACCACATGGCTGGTCATGCCGGACTTCTGCTTGGTGACGACCGGCGTCTGGTTCGGCTGGTTCGGGAAGCCCTGCCCCGGAGCGCCGAACGGATTGCGGTTGCCCGGTCCCGCAGGGGGCATGTTCGCGCCGTACTGCGGCTGCTGCTGATTGTTCTGCTGCGCGCCGTTCTGCGCGGACGAGCCGCCAAACGGATTGCCGAACGGATTGCCATTGTTCCGCTGATTGCCGGTCGTATACGGGTTGCCGAAAGCGCCGAAGAACGACGGACGGTTGTCCTGCGGCTGGCCCTGCTGCTGCGCGCCGTACTGCGGTTGCTGGGCGGTCTGGCCGCTGGCATCGCCAGCCGGCGGCGTCGGCACCGGACCGTACGCGCCGTATTCGGGCGCCGGACGGTACTGTTCGGTCGGCGCATCCTGCGTCGCGTTGTTGATCACCGTGCGTTCACCGGCAGCGGAAGCATAATCCGGCGTATCGTCAGCGGTATTGCCTGCCGTGCCATCCGCCGCGTCCACGGTAGGAAGGGCGGTGGTGGGCCGCTCGCCCGCGTTCGGCACTGCAATCGGTTCGGTAACGGAAGTCTGTGCTTCGTCGGCGACGTTCTCGCTCGGCGTCTGCGGCGCGGTCTGCTGCGTGCCATCCTGCGGCTGGGCGATGTTCTGATCGCTATTATCTTCAGCCATTGTTGCTCCTTATTCGTCTCGCGGCATTCAACATGGTCAGCAATCGTGCCGCTCGAACTGCTATTTAAGAGTAAAGATACCTGCTCTGGAAGTTTCCTGAATGTTTGTTGAAAGTAGCAATCGAATCGCTTGGCAGTTTGCTCCATACGATGCCACCGTCGACCGCCGATGGCGCCACCGCGGCAATCGGCGCTATCGCATACAGTTGAGAGCATGACAAGCTTGAACGAACCACAGACCGGCGCGGCGGCGCACGAGACCTCAGCGGCCAACGCGGCAGCCGGCGCAACGCACGACGCAGCAGGCAACACGACCAGCGCGGCATCGACCGAAAACCTTATTGAGCA
>ENA-ORUB01003784-ORUB01003784.1-human-gut-metagenome-genome-assembly--contig:-NODE-3784-length-12344-cov-2.291562_pt1 | contig 12344 bp, 10 predicted proteins | sample MGYA00241918_ERZ509200 | MGnify/ENA primary metagenome ERZ509200 (study PRJEB26280, sample SAMEA2338853) | human gut metagenome | biome: human gut; feature: human-associated habitat; material: faeces... | reverse complement strand
AGGTCAGACAGTCCTCAAAGCGCCCCAACCGTACCGTGTATTTCAATCCCGCACGACGGCACTGCGCCACCGTCAAGGCAAACCATCCCAAGAACAAAAAACGGACAAAAGGAGAAAACGGGAGCGGAAAAACCATCAGGACAAAAGCCAGTTGTGCATGAAGAAGATGCAGCGTCTGCAAAGGGGTGACGCGAGTTTCCAACAAACGGCTGTAGAACGCGGAAAGGGAGTGCACCGCCTTGCTGCGCAAACAATAACCTTTGAGAGCCGCAAATACGGAAGGACGGGAAGCCGCATACTGTCCGGAACGGACGGAAGAAGACGGCAGAATCATTTCTTTCTTCATCATCGTAAAGTTTTAAAGGTTGAACTTCATGACGCAAAGAAACGATGCCGCCGTGTCAATCTACGACACAACACCTACTTTTTTTGTTAAATCTTTGATTTTCTCCTGCAAAAACAGCTTGAATTCGGGCGACTCCAGCACTTCCACATCCTCAAACAGCCCTAACACGAACCGTCCCACGCCCTGAAAACTACACACATCCGTCGACAACAACCAATGATCCGCCCCGTCGGGCTGCAACGAGCGGACGGCCTGCGGGCATTCTTCCTTCAACAGGCTGCACGCCAAACGGCCGAGCCGCAACGCGACCCGGCGGCGTTCCTCGCCGCTGAAACGGAACAGGTCGGTGTACACCCTCGCATGCTGTTCTTCGTGGCTCCACAACAAATCCAAAACTTCCACCCTGCCGATACGGCTCACCTTGAACGTCTTGTTCTCGCCGCTTTGCAGTTCGTAACAGCGAATTCCGTCGTGATGGTCCAGAAACAAATAGGGTTCCACCACACGGTCGCTCGTCCGGTTGCTGTGGGCGGAACTGTAATCGTGCAACACCACCTGACGGTGGAGTTTCACAGCCTCGTACAACTGCTGAAGCTTTTCTGCCTGTCCCGGGTCGGCTTCCACCGCATTCAATATCCCGAAATCATAAATACGCTCCAGTTTATGGCGCAAATGACGCACCTGTACATCCGTGCCGGAGGCCATGTCGAGCACGTGCCGCAACGTGAGCGCCTCGTCTTCGGTGAAATGGACCAACTGGGTGATTTCCTTAAAGAAAGGCGATGACTTGTCGAGACGGTAAACGTTACCCTGCTTGACCACCTCGAAACCGATGTCGCGGAACAGTTCCAGATAACGATACAACGTGCGGCGGCTCATGTCCAACTTGCGGCACAATTCGTCCAGGGAATATTCACGGTTTTGCGTGAGCAGCACCATCAGCCTCAACTGCCGTTCAAAAATACCCAGTTCCATCGGTCATCGCCCTTTCGTCTCGGCGGGAGCAAAGAGTTCCATCTGTCCGTCTCCCAACAGGTTATAACTCATCCGGTGATAGGGCGTCACGCCATGGCGTCGGATGGCTTCACGGTGCGCCTTGGCCGGATAACCTTTGTTGGAATCCCAACGGTACACGGGATATTCCTCATGCAAGCGAAGCATATAATCGTCGCGGTAAGTCTTGGCCAAAATGGAAGCGGCGGCAATGCTCATATATTTCCCGTCGCCTTTCACTACGGTGGTATGCGGCAAGTCCCGGTAAGGCTTGAAGCGGTTTCCGTCCACCAAAAGAGCCTCCGGACGAACGGCCAACTGGTCGAGTGCCCGGTGCATGGCAAGGAACGAAGCGTTGAGGATATTGATTTCGTCGATTTCCTGCGGCGTGACGACACCTACGGCCCATGCCAATGCGTCCCGCTCTATCTGTTCGCGCAACAAATACCGCTTCTTTTCGCTCAACTGTTTGGAGTCGTTGAGCATCTCATTGCGGTAATCTTTCGGCAGGATGACCGCCGCGGCGTACACTGCCCCGGCCAAGCAGCCGCGCCCAGCCTCGTCAAGACCGGCCTCTGTCACATCTGGATTCAAATACGGTAATAACATGGTGGCAAAGATAGTGAAAGGTGAGAGCAGTTGCAAGCCAAAAGCTTGCTTTTGAGCGAAAAACTGCCGAGCCGCCTCCTATCTTCGTATTTATTTTCCTACCCGAAAACAAATTCTTTGCAAAAAGCATCTGACATACAATAAATCTCTGTAATTTTGACCACTAAGAATCATCTTTCGATATCAAATTCACCTGAAACAATAGATTTATATGATTGACTTCGACGAATATATACGCCAAGGCGAACCGCAAAAGCGAGAGAAAAGTTACGCATGGCAAACAGCCATCGGCCTACAAGCTGTAGACGGTCTGAAGCCATCCGATTACCTCATCGAGACAGCACGCAAAGATATTGAAGGCGAAATTACATTTAATGAAGCCAAACAACTGATAAGAAGCTACTACCAATCGAAAGCATCGCGTACCCCCGAAGATTCGGAAACGTACGAAGCCGATACCGCATCGACCCACATCCGCCAACTTCTTACCGAAAAGACTTTCGCCTTTACATTGGTCGGACTGACATCCATTCATCGCCGGATCTTTGAAGGTATATTCAAGTTTGCAGGACAGATACGCGACTACAACATTACTAAAAAGGAATGGGTTCTTCGTGGCGATACGGTACTATATGTTTCCGCCCCCGATATTCGTAAGGCTATCGAGTACGATTTGGAACAAGAACGCCAATTCGATTATTCCAAAGTAGACCCAAACGGACTGGTGAACCATATCTCCCAATTCGTATCGGGTTTATGGCAAATCCATCCATTCGGTGAAGGAAACACCCGAACGACTGCCGTATTTACAATTCTCTATCTCCGTTCCATGGGTCTCAATGTAACGAACGACCTATTCGCCCACCACTCGTGGTATTTCCGTAATGCACTGGTACGAGCCAACTACCAGAATATCCAGAAAGGCATTATGCGTGATTCAGAGTATTTGAAACGCTTTTTCCGCAATTTGCTGCTGGGAGAAAATAATGAATTGCGAAATCGGTATATGATAGTCCATGCACCGGAAGAATGGGTTACGGAACAGACACAACACGAAACCCGAACAAGTACCGAACAACCTACCGTACAAGTAACCGAACAAGTTCGTGCCCTATTGCTCGCCCTGTCTGACGGACAGTTGCCATTAAAAACCTTGATGGAAAAAGTCGGTTTGAAGCACCGTCCGACATTCTTGGGAAATTATATAGCTCCATCTTTGGAAGCCGGTATCCTCAAAGTACTTTACCCCGACAAGCCCAATCATCCAAGACAAAAATACTTGCTCACAGTTAAAGGTCTGGCTTTATATAACGACTTAAAAAAGCTTCCGCAATGAAAAGACATAATCCTATGAAAAAGGCATTTTACTTCTTCGCGGTCTTGCTCCTCCTGTCTTGCCACCACGCGTCCCAAAAAGGACATACGGTTTCCGTCCGCATCGACCCGGACGAAGCAGAAAACTCCATTGCCGCCGACGAGTGGCTGGACACGGCCGGTTGCGCCCTCATCCCCTTGGCCGACACGGAAAAACCGATAACAAACGCCCCCCGGCTCAAGACGCACGGGGGCAAGATATACATTCAGGACGAAGAGACGAATTGCCTGCATGTGTTCCACGCGGACGGGACACTCGACTTCTCCATAGACCGACGCGGAAAGGCGGGCAACGAGTACTTATGGATCTCGGACTTCCATGTCACGGACGAACGCCTTTACCTGTTGGACCATATCGGGCAAAAGATTCTGGAATGTGACACACTGGGGCGGTTCATCCGGAAGAGGGACATAGACGGCTATTATGCCAACGGCATTTTTGCCACGGACGAAGCTTTGTTCCTCGTCAACGAAGGCAGCACGCCCGAAGCCGGGGCTTTCCACGTTTTCCAGTTTGACCGCGAAGGCACATTTAGGAACAAGTTCATCCCCTTCAATCCGGACAGGGGGTTCGGCTCAAGCAAGGAATATGACACGGACGGGCAAGGCGGCCTCCTCTTCTGCCAAGCCCCGGACGACACCGTGTTCCTCGTCACGCCGAAAGGATGCACGCCCCTCGTGCACATCGATTTCGGTCGGCACGCCCTCCCGGAGGAATACCATCACCTAAACCTATTGGAAATCATGCGCAAAGGACTCTACCGGCAATACGTGACGGGCATCAACAGGATTTTCGGGAACGGAAAGCTTGTTTTCCTGCAATACCACTACGGTGACGACTGGAACTGGATAGTCTACGACCGTGAACGGCAGGAAGTGGTGAAGCATGGGCGGACGTTGGATGTCAACCACACGTATCGCATCGAACTGTGTGAGTTTGCCATGGAAGACGGCTACGTATACGAAATCTGCCCGGCTTTCGACTTCCTCATGCACGTGGAGCATTTCATGCCGCGCATATCCCCCGAACCGCGCTACCGAAAAGAACTGAAAGAAACGGCCGCACGGCTGACGGACGTATCCAATCCCGTACTCGTCCGTTATAAATTCAAACACGCGGAATGAAAAGGGATTTTATCGTCTTTTTCACGAGTTTGAAACAATAAACGGTTACCTTTGCCCTGACTAAAAATCATAAAGATTATGGATACACAGATTTCATTCGGCATTGAAGAAACAACTGACGGATTTTTAGCTTATCAACTGCAAAATCCATCTTGTTATGCTTACGGTTCAACCGAAGAAGAAGCTTACGAAGCACTCTACACCCTGACGCACGAAGAAAGGGAAATGTACACGTGGGAGGAGTGGAACTAAAAAGCGTATCAAACCATCCGTGCCCCGAAGACTTGGCATTGCAACCTGTCCTCGGGGCACGGATGTATAACAAAATAGGGAATCTCAGAACATCTTGGCCACCCGCTCTATCCCTTCCACCAGCGCGTCCACCTCGGAACGGGTGTTGTAGAGGGCGAAGGAGGCGCGCACCGTGCCCTCCACGCCCAGGCGGCGCATCAGCGGCTCGGCGCAGTGGTGCCCCGTGCGCACGGCGATGCCCAGGCGGTCGAGCAGCGTGCCCATGTCCAGGTGGTGGATGCCGCCCACCAGGAAGGAGATGACGGCATCCCGCTCCCCGGCTTCGCCCAATATGCGCATGCCGGGAATCCGGCGCATGCGCTCCAGTGCATAACGGGTCAGTTCCTGCTCGTGCGCATGGATGTTGTCCATGCCCAAGGCGGCGACGTAATCGAGGGCGCGCGCCAGCCCCGTGGTGGCCACGTAGTCGGGCGTGCCGGCCTCGAACTTGAACGGCAGTCCGTTAAAGGTGGTATGCTCGAAAGTGACGTGCCGGATCATCTCGCCGCCTCCCATATAAGGCGGCAGCCGGTCGAGCCACGTCTCTTTGCCATAAAGCACGCCCACGCCCGTGGGGCCGTAAATCTTATGTCCGCTGAAGGCAAAGAAATCCGCATCGAGCGACTGCATGTCTACTGCAAAATGCGGAGTGCTCTGCGCACCGTCCACCAATACGGGCACGCTGTAAGAATGAGCTATTTCAATCATCCGGCGCACGGGGTTGACCGTGCCCAGCACGTTGCTCACGTGCGTCACGCTGACGATGCGCGTGCGGTCGTTGAAGAGCCGTTCGTATTCGTCCAGCATCAGTTCGCCACGGTCGTTTATCGGAACTACCCGCAACTTGATGCCCTTGCGCGCCTGTAGGAGTTGCCAGCTCACGATGTTGGAGTGGTGCTCCATCTCGCTGAGGATGACTTCGTCGCCTTCGCGCATGAAGGCCTCGCCGAAGCAGGAAGCCACGAGGTTGATGCTCTCCGTCGTGCCGCGTGTGAACACTATCTCGGCCGGCGAGCGGGCATTCAGGAAGCGGCGCACCGTCTCGCGGGCCGCCTCGTGCAGCTCCGTGGCCTGCTGCGAAAGGAAGTGCACGCCCCGGTGCACGTTGGCGTTCACGTTGTAGTATTCGTCCGTCATGGCTTCCACCACGCAGCGGGGCTTCTGCGTCGTGGCCCCGTTGTCCAGATAGACCAACGGGCGACCGTAGACCTCACGTCCCAGGATGGGGAAGTCTTTCCGTATCTCTTGTATGTCGTACATCTTTCTCTTATTTACATAGTTTGCATCCCGAACAACGACTCAGCTCGCCACGGAAACGCTTCTCCACCAAATGGTGCAGGCGGTCGCGCAAGGCCTCCAAGGAGATGGCGTCGATGACTTCGCCCGCAAAAGCGAACTTGAGCAACATCTGTGCCTCTTCGCGGCTGATGCCGCGCTGCTGCATGTAGAACAGGGCCTGTTCATTAAGCTGTCCCACCGTGGAACCGTGGCTGCACTTCACGTCGTCGGCATAAATCTCCAACATGGGTTGGCTGTACATGCGGGCTTCCTTGGTGGCACAGAGGTTGGCATTGCGTTCGTTCGAAATCGTATGCTGCGCGCCCTGCCGTACCAGAATCCGTCCGGCAAAGGCGCCTACAGAACGTTCGTCCATCACATATTTATACAACTGGTTGCTGACACAATGCTCGGCACGGTGGTCTATCAGGGTGTTGTTGTCCACGCGCTGCTCCTTGTCGGCTATCACGCAACCGTAGAGGTTCGACTCGGCTCCTTCGCCGTCCAACACCAAATCGGTACGATTGCGCGTCTGACCGTTGTGCAAGGTAATGTTGTAGAGGTTCACCACGCTGCCGCGCTGCTGCCGCACATACATGTTGCTGAAACGCCGGTTCTGCACGTGTGTCTCCTCCAATTCATACAACTCCAGACGGGCGTTTTCTGCCGCAAAGACTTCCACCACCTGGGTGGTCAGGAAATTGCGGTCGTCCATCGCATGGTCGCAGAAGAGCAACCGCGCCTGCGCGTTTTCTTCCAATACGACCAATACGCGGCGGTTGGCCATCAGATCCACGTCGGAACGCAGGATGTTCACCACCTGCAACGTACGTTCCACCACCACGCCACGCGGCACGTAAATGAAGAGTCCGTCTTGCGCCAACATCGTGTTCAGCGCATTAATCGCGTCTTTCTCCGTACGGGCCAGTTTGCCGTAGCAGGCCGACACCCGATCGGGATAATCCTCGGCCGCCTGCTTCAGGGAGCATACCACCACGCCTTCGGGCAACGCGGCGGCCGGCAGCGACTTCCGGTAAAAAGCGTCGTTCACCACAAAATAAAGCGAAGTGCTCAGGTTCGGCACGTCGCACCGGAAGGCCTCGTAAGGATTGACGGGAAACTCTACCCGGTTCAGGTTCAGCCCGTAGTCCGGTGCAAAGGCCGCCGGCACGTCCGTATATTTATAGCGTTCCACTTTCTGCGTAGGGAAACCCTGGCGGGTGAAATCCTCAAAAGCCTTGTCGCGCAAGGCGTTCATCGCCCCTGCACTATGGCTGTCGAGCATTTCCCGGCATCCGGTGAAAATATCTATGTATTGTTGTTCGCTATTCATTGCCTCTCATGTTTTTAAACGGCCGAAGTTTCGGCCTTGATCCAATCGAAACCCTTGTTTTCTATCTCCACGGCCAGTTCCGGACCTCCGCTTTTCACGATGCGTCCGCCGAGCAGCACGTGCACCACATCCGGCTTGAGGTAGTCCAACAAACGTTGGTAATGGGTGATGACCAAAGCCGAAGTTTCCGGCGTACGCAATTTGTTGAAACCTTCGGCCACGATACGCAAGGCATCCACATCCAGTCCGGAATCCGTCTCGTCGAGGATGCTCAACTTGGGTTCGAGCATGGCCATCTGGAATATCTCATTACGCTTCTTCTCCCCGCCGCTGAACCCTTCGTTGACGGAACGGTTGGCCAGCTTGCTGTCCAGTTCCACGACCTTTCGCTTCTCGCGCATCATCTTCAGGAAATCTCCCGCGCTCATCGGTTCCATCCCGTGATACTTGCGCTTGGCATTGATGGCCGCACGCATGAAGTTGACCATCGACACGCCGGGAATCTCCACCGGCTGTTGGAAGGACAGGAAGAGTCCCTCGTGCGCCCGTTCTTCCGGTTTCATGGCCAACAAGTCCTTGCCGTTGAACGTCACGCTGCCACTCGTCACCTCGTATGAGGGATTTCCCACCAATACATTGCTCAACGTACTCTTTCCGGCTCCGTTCTGCCCCATCAAGGCATGTATCTCCCCCGGATTTACCGTCAGGTTGATACCCTTCAATATCTCTTTGCCATTAATACTGGCATGCAAATCTTTTATCTCTAACATAATGTCTGTCTTTTAAGTTTGTCTATCCTACCGTGCCTTCCAATGACACATTCAGGAGTTTCTGCGCCTCTACGGCAAACTCCATCGGCAGTTTGTTGATTACATCCTTGGCATAACCGTTCACAATCAGTCCCACGGCCTCCTCGGTGGGGATGCCGCGCTGGTTGCAATAGAACAACTGTTCTTCCGAAATCTTCGACGTGGTGGCTTCATGCTCCAAGATGGACGTCTCGTTACGTACGTCCATATAGGGGAAAGTATGCGCGCCGCACTCGCTGCCTAACAACAGAGAGTCGCACGAGCTGTAATTGCGTGCCCCGTCGGCTTTCGGCGCCACACGCACCAACCCACGATAGGAATTCTGGCTTTTGCCGGCCGATATTCCTTTACTGATAATCGTACTCTTCGTGTCGCGCCCCAAGTGAATCATCTTTGTGCCCGTATCGGCCTGTTGGTAATTGTTGGTCACAGCCACACTGTAGAACTCAGCTTGGGAATGGTCTCCGCTCAAGATGCAACTGGGATATTTCCAGGTAATGGCAGAACCGGTCTCCACCTGCGTCCACGAAAGCTTGCTGTTCGCCCCGCGCAGGTGCCCTCGCTTCGTCACTAAGTTCAGCACGCCGCCGCGCCCTTCGGCATCGCCCGGATACCAGTTTTGTACCGTACTGTACTTCACCTCTGCGTTTTCGTTCACCACGATTTCCACAATGGCTGCATGCAACTGGTTCTCGTCGCGCATCGGTGCCGTACAACCTTCCAGATAGGACACATAGCCCCCGTCGTCGCACACGATGAGCGTACGTTCGAATTGTCCCGTATTCCGCGCGTTGATTCGGAAATAGGTGGAAAGTTCCATCGGGCAACGCACGCCTTTGGGAATATAGACAAAGGAGCCGTCACTAAACACTGCGGAATTCAACGCCGCGAAATAGTTGTCACGATAAGGGACTACCGAACCTAAATATTGCTTTACCAAATCCGGGTACTCATGCACGGCTTCGCTGATGGAACAGAATATGATGCCGCGCTCCGAAAGTTTTTCCTTAAAGGTGGTCTTCACGGACACAGAGTCCATCACGGCATCCACCGCCGTACCGCTCAGTGCCAGACGTTCCTCCAACGGGATTCCGAGTTTATCGAAGGTTTTCATCAACTCGGGGTCTATCTCATCCAAAGATTTCGGCCCGTCCTTCTTCATGCCTTTCGTCGGGTCGGCATAGTAGGAAATGGCCTGGTAATCTATCTCCGGCATCTTCAAGTGCGCCCACGACGGCTGTTTCTGCGTCTGCCAATAACGGAAAGCCTGCAAACGGAACTCAAGCAACCATTCCGGCTCTTCCTTTTTGGACGAAATGAGACGCACCACATCCTCGTTCAGGCCACGCTCTATGATTTCGGTCTGCACGTCGGTACTGAAACCGTACTCATATTTCTTATGCGCCACCTCACGGACAAACTGGTTTTTCCCTTCGTTCGGCCCTTGTCCGTCCTTAGGAACGTCCCCACTTCTCTTATCTTCTTCTTTTTTATACATTTCTTTCATATCTCTCACTTATAGCCAAAGAGAGGAATGCTCCATAAGTACACCTTATGACCGCATTCCTGCCCTTCATCGTATTATGTAATAAGGTAATAGCTACCTTAACTGCTTTTTCGGGTCTTGCCCGCAGGCCGGCGAAGCCGCATCTTCCACAACCCTGACCACATGGGTCTTGCACACTTCGAACAGCTTATCGGACATGGCACGGACCGGATGATACAGACGGGAATGCTCGCCCGTAGAGCCGGAAATCAGATGTATCCTGAACGCGACATTCAACGCACAACTCAGAAACACCATGTATTTCAATCCGCCCAACAAAGCTCCCCCCAAACGGTTCAGTCCTCCTAATTTCACGGTTTCCACGGCTTTTGTCAGCATATACGCCAACAGCGACAGCCCGACCGGAACACCGATCCACAAAAGGATAAATGCCAACGCCCGTCCTACGGATACGTCGCTTCCTATATAGGGAGCTATCCAATCGCCCAACACGGAATAAAGCATGAAGGCCACCCACAGCCCCGCTAAAAACCCCACAATGGAGACGACCTGACGAAAAAAACCGCACATCAGTCCCTTGACAAAGCCCACTAAGACCACGGCCAGAATCAGAATATCCAGCGCATTCATCACCTTTTTACAGCTTGGCCTTAACCTCCACCTCTTGATAGGTTTCAATCATATCGCCTTCGCGCAAATCGTTGTAGTTCACCAGGCTGATACCACACTCGAAGTTCGTACCCACCTCTTTCACATCATCCTTGAAACGTTTCAAGGCATTGATTTGTCCGGTGTGTACCACGATACCGTCGCGAATCACACGAGCCTTGTTGCTACGCTGCACTTTGCCGTCGACCACGTATGCACCGGCTACCGTACCCACCTTGCTGATATGGTAAACCTGACGCACCTCCACCGTAGCCGTCACTTCTTCTTTTACTTCGGGAGCCAACATGCCTTCCATGGCAGACTTCACCTCCTCTATCGCGTCATAAATGATTGAATAAAGGCGAATGTCGACACCTTGCTGTTCGGCCATTTTGCGAGCCGAAGCCGAAGGACGCACCTGGAAACCGATGATAATGGCCTCTGAAGCCGCAGCCAGAGCCACGTCGCTCTCGGAAATCTGTCCCACGCCTTTGTGAATCACATTCACGGCTATCTTTTCCGTAGACAACTTGATCAAAGAATCGCTCAAGGCTTCGATGGAACCGTCCACGTCTCCCTTCACGATGACGTTCAACTCTTGGAAACCACCCAAAGCGATACGGCGGCCCACTTCGTCGAGAGTCAGAATCTTCTGCGTACGCAGACCTTGCTCACGCTGCAACTGCTCGCGCTTGTTCGTGATTTCGCGGGCCTCTTGTTCCGTATCCATCACATGAAACGTATCACCGGCTGTCGGTGCACCGTTCAGACCCAGAATCGTAGCTGCCTGAGCCGGGCCGATTTCTTTCACACGCTGGTTACGCTCATTGAACATGGCCTTCACACGACCGTAGTTCGTACCAGCCAACACGATGTCGCCTACATGCAACGTTCCGTTCGACACCAATACCGTAGCCACGTAACCGCGTCCCTTATCCAAAGAAGACTCGATGATGGAACCGGTTGCCTTACGGTTCGGATTGGCTTTCAAATCGAGCATCTCGGCCTCAAGCAATACCTTCTCCAACAACTCTTCCACACCGATGCCTTTCTTGGCTGATATGTCCTGGCTTTGGTATTTGCCGCCCCAGTCTTCCACCAGGAAGTTCATGGCCGCCAATCCTTCTTTGATCTTATCGGGATTGGCTGCCGGCTTGTCCACCTTGTTGATGGCAAACACGATAGGCACGCCCGCCGCCATGGCATGATTGATAGCCTCCTTCGTCTGCGGCATGATGTCGTCGTCCGCCGCAATAATGATAATGGCAATATCCGTCACTTGTGCGCCACGGGCACGCATGGCCGTAAACGCCTCGTGTCCCGGAGTATCCAAGAAGGTGATATGACGCCCGCTTTCCAGCGTCACGTTATAGGCACCGATATGTTGCGTGATACCTCCGGCTTCTCCGGCAATCACGTTCGTCTTGCGTATATAGTCGAGCAAAGAGGTCTTACCATGGTCGACATGCCCCATGACGGTCACAATCGGCGCGCGCGGTACCAAATCTTCCTCATCGTCTTCTTCCTCATTCACCGCTTCGGAAACTTCCGCACTGACATACTCCGTCTTGAAACCGAACTCTTCGGCCACCAGATTAATGGTCTCGGCATCCAGGCGTTGGTTGATAGAGACCATGATGCCGATACTCATACACGTACTGATAACCTGAGTGACCGGCACATCCATCATCACGGCCAATTCGTTCGCGGTAACGAATTCGGTAAGTTTCAACACCTTGCTTTCTGCTGCCTGTTCTTCGAGCTGCTCTTCCATGGAGGCACGGGCATTCTCCCGTTTTTCCTTACGGTATTTGGCGCCCTTTCCGGCTTTGTTCTTGTTCGTCAGACGAGCCAACGTCTCTTTTACCTGCTTTGCTACGTCCTCGTCAGATACCTCTGCCTTGATGACCGGCTGCTGGCGGTTCTTGTTCTTATTATGTTTACCGCCACCCTGCTGGTTGGCCCCGGGGGCATTATCCCGTTTCTTCCCATTCTGCTGGCCCGCTACGGCATTCACATCCACACGTTCCT
>ENA-ORUB01003782-ORUB01003782.1-human-gut-metagenome-genome-assembly--contig:-NODE-3782-length-12345-cov-2.750041_pt1 | contig 12345 bp, 15 predicted proteins | sample MGYA00241918_ERZ509200 | MGnify/ENA primary metagenome ERZ509200 (study PRJEB26280, sample SAMEA2338853) | human gut metagenome | biome: human gut; feature: human-associated habitat; material: faeces... | reverse complement strand
CCAGCCTGCGGCGGCACCGATTGCGGAGTCTGCGCCTGCGGCAGCAGAAACTCCGGCGGCGCCTGCACCTGCACCAGCCGCGGAAACAGCGCCTGCACAGACCGCGCAGCCTGCTCCGGCACCGGCCGCATCGGTGCAGCCGGAACCGATGCCGCAGCCTGCAGCCACTGCAGCACCGACACCGGCACAGCCTGCACAAGCCGTTCCGGCGCAGCCGATGCAGGCAGACCCTGCGCAGCCTGTGATGCCTGCGATGACAGCAGCACCTGTGCAGCAGACGCAGATGGATCCGGGCGTTGTCAACAATATGATGCAGATGATGGATATGATGCGGCAGTCTATGGATATGCAGCGGCAGATGATGCAGCAGCAGATCGAGCAGAGCCACGCACCGCGCAGGCTCAAGGTGCATGCCGCACCGCAGCCGAACCTCAATGGGCAGGAAGAGATCAATCCGGATGAAAATCTGGATCTGATCATGGATGTGCCGATGGAGGTATCTGTGGAGATCGGCAGAACACAAAAATACGTCAAGGATATTCTGGATCTCAATAAGGGCTCCCTCGTCGTACTCGACAAGCTGGCAGGTGATCAGGTCGATCTCTATGTCAACGGACAGTGCATCGCCAAGGGCGATGTCGTCGTCGTAGACGATAACTTCGGCATCCGCATTACCGAGATCCTGTAGCTGCAGACGTTTGAAAAGGAGATAACACAATGGGGGGATTCGAAAAAGTATTGACGGCTCTGGGCATCCTGCTGGTTCTGATCCTTGTTCTGTACCTTTCGTATATCTGCACCCGCTATGTGGGTAAAAGAGCGCGCGGCGTCGGTTTCGGCGGGAGCGCACAGCACATCAGAGTCCTGGAGCAGAGCAGATGCAGTCAGGACGCGTCAGTCGCGCTGCTGCAGGTGAGCGAACGCCTCTTTTTAGTCGGCGTGACGCCGCAGAACGTTTCGCTTTTGGCGGAGATCGATGACGACTCCTTATTACAGGATCTGTCGCAGCCGGAGGACGACAATCTGATGATGCCTTCGTTTCGGGATATGCTTTTGCGGATGAGAGATAGGAAATAACACATGGAGTTAGGGAATAGTTTAATCAGTATCAACGGAGAGCAAACGCCTACCTTAGAGATCTTGTTCATGCTCACCGTCCTGATGCTGCTGCCGTCCATCGTGGTGATGATGACGTCGTTTCTGCGCATTATCATCATTCTTTCCTTTACGAGGACGGCCATCGGCGTGCAACAGACGCCGCCGAATATTGTGCTTGTGGGCATGGCGATCTTCCTTTCGCTGTTCATCATGAATCCGGTGATCCAGCAGATCGACACCGATGCGTACCAGCCCTATAAGGCAGGGGAGATGACGCAGGAGGAAGCGCTGGACAAGGCCGTAGTGCCGATGAAACAGTTCATGCTCAAGCAGACGGAGGTCAGTGCGCTGAACCTCTTTACAGACGCGGCTGACAGCGAACAGGTGGACAATCCGGAGGAGCTGTCCCTCGTCGTCATCGTACCGGCGTTTGTGACCAGTGAACTCAAGCGAGCCTTTACGGCGGGACTTTTACTTTATATTCCGTTCCTGTTGATCGACATCATCGTGTCGAGTACACTGATGTCGATGGGTATGATTATGCTGCCGCCCGCGACGATCGCGCTGCCGTTCAAACTGCTGCTGTTTGTCACAGTGAACGGCTGGGAGCTTTTGTTCGCATCAATTATCAATGGATTTTGACGGGGGTGAGTAAGACATGCTGACGACAGGACAAATCAGTGATATCATGTATCAGTTGTTTGTGTATTCTGTGCAGCTGGGCGGGCCGATTCTGATCATCAGTATGGTCGTAGGCATCATCATTTCCATTCTGCAGGCAGCGACACAGATCCATGAGCAGACGCTCACATTCGTGCCGAAGCTGATCGTGATCGGCATCATCCTGCTCTTGACGGGCAGTACGATGTTAAAAACACTGCAGAACTTTACCGAAGAGATCTTCGCTCTGATCGCGGGTTAGGGGACGGAACATGCTGTTTTTCTTAATTGCGATGCGCATGTTCGGGTTTATCTTTCTCAATCCGATCTTAGGCAGGAGAAACATTCCTGCCATAGCCAAGACCGGGCTGGCGCTGGTGCTTGCGGTGTTGATTTATACCACGCAGAGCGCAGCCATACAGGACTTTTCGGTTGATTCCTCACTGGAATTCGCAGTCCTTTTGCTCAAGGAGTTTGCAGTCGGCTACCTTTTGGGTTTCCTGCTGGAGCTTTTGGATATGGTATTTACGTTTGCGGGCACGCTCATCGACTTCCAGATGGGTATTTCGATGGCGCAGGTCTATGACCCGCAGAACGGCGCGCAGATCGCGCTGTCCGGTAAGATTTTGCAGATCTACTACACGCTGATCTTTTTTGCGGTAGACGGGCATCTGGCGCTGATGAAGATCCTGCTCGATGCAGGGCAGCTGCTGCCTTACGGCGAGGTCGCGATCTCGACGCATGCCGCGCAACTGGCAATCGATATTTTTTATGATTGTGTCGTTTTGGCAGTCAAAATATCGTTTCCTATGATTGCCTTTGAATTTATTCTGGAAATCGTCGTTGGGGTATTGATGAAAGTCAATCCACAAGTCAATATATTTATCCTCAGCATACAGCTGAGGCTGCTGTGCGGGTTTATCCTGATGATCATTCTGATCGACCCGCTGAACAGCGTGATCGGAGATGTGATCTCGGACATGATGCGAGCCATGTCTCAGATGCTGAAGGTCGCAGGGGGATAGAGATGTGAGGTGAGATAGATGGCAGATTCCGGTTCCAAAACCGAGAAAGCCACGCCCAAAAAGCGAAGGGACCAACGAAAAGAAGGTAATGTGCTGCAAAGTAAGGACGTTGCGAGTCTGGTCACCTTTGCGGGTTCTTTCTTCGCACTGAGCATTTTCCTGGAGGGCATGATCGTATCGATCGCGCAGTTTATGATCCGTTTCCTCGGCATCGCCGGAACGATGACGGACACGAGTAACGGCAATGTGGTCACACTGAGCAGCCTGTTTGCGGTCACGCTTGCCAAGTCGCTGCTGCCGTTCCTGCTGGTCTGTGTACTTCTGGGTATTCTCGGCAGCGGCATGCAGACACGCTTCCTGTTTGCGACCAAAAATCTCAAGCCGAAGTTTAGTCGGCTCAACCCGCTGGAGGGCTTCAAGAAGCTGTTTTCCATGCAGAACATCGTAGAGCTGGTCAAGAGCATCTTGAAGCTGATTGTGCTGATCGTGCTGACCTACAGCATGCTCAAGGCCGATATGGCGAGCACGGTCAAGACGATGCAGCTGGATATTGCCAAATCGGTTGCGTTTACCTTTTCGATGCTCAAGACGCTAATCATCCGCATCGTTATCGCGTTTGTGGCGATCGCCGCGCTGGACTATCTGTACCAGTGGTGGAGCTTTGAACGCAAGCTGCGCATGAGTAAGCAGGAGGTCAAGGAGGAATATAAACAGACGGAGGGAAATCCGGAGATCAAGGGCAGAATCAAAAATCTGCAGCAGCAGAGAGCGCGCATGCGTATGATGCAGGCAGTTCCCGATGCAGATGTGATCATCCGAAACCCGACGCATTTTGCGGTCGCGCTCAAATATGACATCGATCAGAACAGCGCACCGATCGTGCTTGCCAAGGGGCAGGACGAACTGGCACTGCGTATCATCGCAGTCGGAGAAGAGAGCAAGGTACCGGTCATCGAGAACAGACCGCTGGCGCGTGCCTTGTATGCAGAAACTGAAATCAACGGAGAAATTCCGCCCGCACACTATGGTGCTGTCGCGGAAATTCTGGTTTACATATACAAGCTGAACCAAAAAATGGAGTAAACATGAGGAATCTACTGACCAATAATGCAGTGACGCTCTTTGTCGTTGTCATTGTTTTGCTTTTGATCATACCGATGAGTCCGTTTATGCTGGACGTCATGATCATCATAAATATTGCAGTATCTTTAATGATCCTGATCATCAGCATGAATATCAAGGGAGCGCTGGAGTTTTCCATCTTCCCGTCCCTGCTTCTGATTACGACCCTGTTTCGTCTGGGCATCAACGTGTCCTCGACGCGAAACATTCTGTCGCGCGGCGGGGAAGCCGGACAGGTCATCAAGTCCTTCGGCAGCTTCGTACTGCAGGGCAATGTCGTAGTCGGTTTTGTTATTTTCTTCATTATCGTACTGGTGCAGTTCCTCGTCATCACCAAGGGCGCGGAGCGTGTTGCAGAGGTTGCAGCCAGATTTACGCTGGACGCGATGCCCGGTAAACAGATGGCAATCGACGCTGACCTGAGCTCGGGTCTCATCAATGAGGCGCAGGCAAGACAGCGTCGCGAAAAGATTCAGAGAGAAGCAGATTTTTACGGCGCAATGGATGGTGCGACCAAGATTGTCAAGGGCGATGCCGTCATGTCCATCATCATCACGCTCATCAACCTCATCGGCGGCAGCGTCATCGGTATACTGCAGGGCGGCATGGATTTCAGCACAGTGCTGTCGGTCTATTCGATCGCGACTGTCGGTGATGGGCTGGTTTCGCAGATTCCGGCGCTGCTGATTTCAACGGCGACCGGCATGATCGTTACCCGCGCGGTATCACAGGGCAGTCTCAACGACGATGTATCGGGGCAATTCCTTGCACAGCCGCGTGCGATCATCTTCGCGGGCGTGGTGCTTGCCGTACTGATTCTGATACCGGGTATGCCGAAGTTCCAGCTTGCTGTTCTGGCGATCGCCTTGATTCTGGTCGGTCTCAGACTGCAGAAAAAAATCGGCGAGGCAGCCGAAAAAGCGCGTCTTGCAGAGCTATCGGCAGCGCCGGAGGCAGCCAAGCCGGAGGCACAGTCCGAGGAGGACTACTATCGCGATATCAACAATGTGTACTCCATCATCGGTGTCGAGCCGATCGAGATGGAATTTGGATACAGCCTCATCCCGCTGGTCGATGAAAGCAGCGGCGGCAAGATGATCAACCGTATCGTGATTTTCCGGCGTCAGTATGCGCAGGAAATGGGCTTCGTCATTCCGTCGGTGCGTCTGCGCGACAGCTCCGGGCTGAACACCAACCAATATATCATCAAGGTCAAGGGCGAAGAAGTGGCAAGAGGCGAGATTCTCGTCGATCACTATCTGGCGCTGGAGCCTGAGGATGTGGCAGGCGAGATCGAGGGAATTGAAACCATCGAGCCTGCGTATGGGATTCCGAGTAAATGGATTTTGCCGGAAAACAAGGAAATGGCAGAAATTTATGGCTATACCGTCATCGACCCGCTTTCGGTCATGGTCACGCACTTATCCGAGACTGTGCGCCGCCACGCTTACGAGCTGCTCAATCGTGAGGAGGTCGTCAAGCTGGTTGAGAATGTCAAGCAGCATTCCGGCAAGCTGGTCGAGGAAGTGGTGCCGGGCATGGTTTCCTACGGCATGCTGCAGAAGATTCTGGTCAGTCTGCTGCAGGAGGGCATTCCGATCAAGGATATGGAAACGATTTTGGAGAGCATCTCCGATTCCGTCGCAAGCGGCGCCGATATAACCAATATCGTAGAGAATATCCGTATGACGCTGAAGCGGACCATCACCAGCAAATTCTGCCGCGGCGGACAGATGCGTGTTCTGACGCTGGATGCGGAGCTCGAAAAGATGATGGTGTCCAGTCTGACCAAGGGAGAGCAGGGCTATTATATGGCGCTTTCTCCGGAGCTCATGCAGAGCGTCCTGACACAGATCGGTGCAGCGGTCAAGAAGTTTGCGGATCTGGATCAGGAGCCGATCATTCTGACCAGCCAGGTCATTCGTGTGTATGTATATCGGCTGCTTGAACAGTTCTATCCGTCGCTGTATGTGCTTTCCTTCCAGGAGATCGCGAATAACATACAGATTCAGGCAATCGGTAATATTACAGCAAAATAACGGAAAGGAGTGGATGTATGGATCTGAATACCAAGACAAATGAAGAGCTTTTGGCATTATACCGCGAGAGCGGAGATCTGGACATCAAGCAAGAGCTGACACTCCGTTATTTGTATATCGTCAAGGCGATCGCCGTACAGATGCGGGATGTGTATGTGGGCTTCACACAGATCGACGACATCATCAATGAGGGCGTGATCGTGCTGATGAAAGCGCTAGATAAATACGATTTTTCAAAAAATGCGAAATTTGAGACCTATGTTTCCTGGCGAATTCGTGGTATGATTATAGATATCGCGAGGAAACAGGACTGGGTCCCGCGCAATATCCGCAAGAACTGCAAGGACATCCGCGAAAAGACGATGGAGATCTACACGCGGACCGGAGCGTTACCCGCGCCGGAGGAAGTGGCTGTGACACTGGGTATGGATCAGAAGCAGTACAATGAGGCTGTCGAAAAGATGGGGTTGTTTTCGGTGCTTTCTCTGGACATGGTGCTGGAGGAGTCGCAGGAAAAGCAGCGCGTTTCCGGTATTCAGTCCACCGATGTGGAGAACCAGCCGGAGGAGCAGTATCTGGAGAACGAGCTGAAGGAAACGCTCAAGGAGGGCATCCGCAGCCTGAAGGAAAAGGAACAAATGGTGCTGTCGCTCTACTACAGCGACGAGCTGACGATGAAGGAGATCGCCTCGGTGCTGGAAATCAGTGAGCCGCGCGTTTCACAGATCCACGCAAGTGCCATTCATAAATTGGAACAATATCTGCGCAAGCAGATGGCATAAATGGAATAAAAGGAAGGGATGAAACGATGTTTCAGGGATTTTACAATTTGACCTCCGGGATGCTGACGCAGACCAGAAAATTAAATGTCATCAGTAATAACATGGCGAATGTGACCACGCCGGGCTTCAAGAGCGACACGTTCACGCAGAGGAGCTTTCAAGACGAACTGATGTATCGTACCGGCAATCTGCACAAGAACGATCCGCAGCCGATCGGCACGATGAACTGGAAGGTCGTCGCGGACGGCAATGTAACAAATTACAGCGGGGGCGGGTTCTCAACGACGGTAAGCCCGCTGGATACTTGCATCATCGGTGATGGCTTCTTTCAGGTGAAAACGGCAGACGGCATGGTTTACACGCGTGACGGTTCGTTCTCTCTGGACGATGAGGGGTATTTGTATCTGCCAAGTCTTGGGCGTGTGCAGGGAGAAAGCGGGGATATCAAGCTTTCGAGTGACCAGATCACCATCGATGCGGATGGCTCCATCGTGGATTCCGATCAGGGAACGATCGTAGGCAAGCTGAAGCTGGTGGATTTTGCGGATTATGCGGCACAATTGACCAAAGCGCCGGGCAATGCGTTTACGGCAACGGGACAGACCCGGCAGGCGCAGGCATCGGTACGGCAGAACGCGCTGGAGGATTCCAATGTGGACGCAATCTCCGAGATGACGGATATGATGACCTCGCAGAGAGCGCTCCAGAGCGCGGCGCAGGTGCTGTCCATGTATGACAAACTGGCCGCAAAGATCGTTGAGATCGGACCGGCTTAAACATAATCGCTTTTTTGGAAAGCTTTGAGAAAGAGAGGAAGGAGTGTAAAGCAGTATGAATGCTTCTTTTTATACAGCAGCCAGAGGCGCGATGACGCAGCAGGACAGAATGAATGTCATTTCCAACAATCTGGCCAACGTGAACACCATCGGTTTTAAGGCAAAAAATGCGGTCTTCTCAGATCTGATGCACTGTGTGATGCATGGACAGGAGAATGTGACACACGGTACCGGCGTCAAGCTGGACCGCACGACGACGGACTTTACGTCCGGCGGTATGACGGCGGCAGCCGAGGGCGGATACAATTACTACATTGACGGTGACGGATTTTTCATGCTGAAGGATCAGATCACCGGAGAGATCAGCTATACCCGCGCGGGAAACTTTTCCTTGTCGGTCAAGGGCGATGAGATCAATCTCATCAACGACAACCGCAAACAGGTGCTGGACGAAAACAAAAATCCGATTCAGCTCAAGGACGGCAAGCTGTCAGCGAAGCCGGGAATTTTCAGTTTCCAAAACACCGAGGATATGCAGGCGGCAGGTTTTAGCGAATATACGCCGATTGCCAAAAATGGACAGCCGCAGCTCGCAGAGGGCGTCAGACTGGTCGAAAACTATCTGGAGCTTTCCAATGTAGATCTGGCACAGGAAATGTCGAATATGATCATCACCTCCAGAGCGTATTCTTACGCGCTCAAGATGGTGCAGACTTCGGATGAGGTGCAGCAGACGATTAATGGCCTGCGTTAAGCACAGGATCGTGTTAACGGACAGAACAGGTAAGTAGCAGGATGGAGGTAGAGGGATGAAAATCACACGCTACGAGGATATGGACAATTTATGTAAGGATATGATGAAGGAGATCGGCAGTATCGGAACCGGAAATGCTGCTACAGCGCTTTCCTCCATGCTGCAGACGGAAGTCCGCATGGAAGTACCGCGGGTCGAGCTGCTCGGGTTCACCGAGGCTGTGGACCACGTCGGCGATCCGGAGGATATGGTCTGCTGCGTGCTGGTCGAGATGCAGCAGGGGATCAACGGCATGATGCTTTTCCTGCTCAAACTGGATTTCATCAATGAGATTCTGAAACGGACGCTCGGCAAAGAGGTACAGGATTACGGCGAGCTGGGAGAGCTGGAGCTTTCGGCGGTGACAGAGGTTGGCAATATCATTATTTCCAACTATGTGCTGTCAATGTCGAGTCTGGTCGGCGTGCAAATAGACCTTTCGGTGCCGGCGGTAGCCATCAACATGCTGGGCGGTATCCTTTCGGTACCGATGGCGCAGATCGGGCATGTTTCGGACAAAATTTTTATGATCATGGGTAAGTGCAGCATTGGTGGACAACATATGGAGAGCAACGTTCTGCTGCTTCCGGATATTGAGTCACTCAACTTCCTCATGGATAGGCTGGTGCAGCCGTATGAATAGAGATATCAAAGTAGGAATCGGCGATATGAAGATCGCTAGACGAGAAGGTACGCTCATTACCTACGCGCTTGGTTCCTGTGTCGGTATTACCTTTTACGATCCGATGATCAAGCTGGGGGCGCTGGTGCATGTGCTGCTGCCGGACTCCGGCGGCAACGCGGCAGGTAATATCTTCAAGTTTGCCGATACCGGTATTCGCGAAACGCTGCGCAAGATGGAAGTGTTCGGCGGTGTGAGAAGCAGATACCAGTGCACGATCGCCGGCGGCGCCAAGATGTTCGAAATGAGCGCAGGCATCGGCAATATCGGTGAACGCAACGTCCAGATGGTATTGAAAGTGCTGGCGGAAGAGCAGATCCGGGTCAAGGCAAAGGATGTCGGAGCCAACTACGCGAGGACGATGCTATTGGACGTGGAGACGGGGGGCGTCAAGGTTCGTACCTCCAATCGCCAGGAGATCATTTTGCTGCGATAGCCGGGAGAAATGGTAAAGATCGCAGAGGATAGATACAGAAACGCACGAACATCACGAACACGAATAGAAATGATAGAAAAAGGAGAAAACTGCCATGGCAAAAACAGAGATACTTTTGGAATCCGGAACCAATGAAATTGAGATTATGGTGTTTACCATCTACGGTGAGCTGTATGGGATCAACGTCGCAAAAGTGAAGGAAGTGATGAAGGCGGATACGGTCAAGCCGATGCCGCATGCACACCCTGCGGTCGAAGGTATCTTCAAACCGCGTGACATTGTCATTACCGTGGTGGATTTGCCGTTCTATCTGACAGGCAGGACGACCGAGATCGGCGAGCGGGATATTTTCATCATTACCGGCTTCAATAAGATGAACATCGCCTTCCACGTGGAATCCGTAGTCGGCATTCAGAGAATTTCATGGAAAGACATCCAGAAGCCGGACAAAACGCTCAACAACGGTGAAGACGGCGTAGTAACCGGAATCGCGCAGTGCGCGAGCGGTATGGTGACGATTCTTGACTTTGAGGCAATCGTTGCGGAGATCGCGCCGGAGACCAGCATCAATTTAGACGAGATCAAAGCGCTCGGTCACAGAGACCGCAGAGACAGCAATATCGTGCTGGCAGAGGACTCCATCCTGTTGGCGAAGATGATCGAACAGGCACTCACCAGCGCCGGCTATGTCAACCTGAAGCAGTTCAACAACGGGCAGGAGGCATGGAACTACCTCAAGAGCATCAAGGACGAGCCGAATGTTTATGAGAAAGTCTCTTTGATCGTCACCGATATCGAAATGCCGGAGATGGACGGACACAGACTGACCAAGCTGGTTAAGACCGATCCGGTTTTGAAAGAAATTCCTTTGATCATTTTCTCCTCGCTGATCAGCCCGGAGATGGAAGAGAAGGGAAGACAACTCGGGGCGGACGAACAGTTATCCAAGCCGGAGATCGGACATCTGGTGCATGTCATGGACGAGCTGCTCAATCGCGCGAAGAAATAAGGAGGACGCTGTGGCACAGACCATTGTATTGACAAATCAAAAAGGCGGAGTCGGCAAAACCACTACCTCCGCGGCGTTGGCTGCAGGCCTTGCCAAAAAAGAAAAAAGGGTGCTTGCCATCGACTTGGACCCGCAGGGCAATCTGGGATTCAGCTTCGGTCTGGATATAGAAAACGGCAACACGCTGTTTGAGGCACTCAAGGGTGATGTGCCGATTTATGATGCGATCCAGCGCAAGAGCGGGATCGACTTTATCCGCTCCAACATCCTGCTCAGCGGGGTCGCGGAGGTCGTCAAAAGCGAAAAGCGGGAGCTGCTGCTCAAGAATCTGCTGGCGCCGGTAGAGCGTTTCTACGACTATATCATCATTGACACCCCGCCGGCATTCAACGTGCTGACCTTAAACGGCTACAGCGCGGCGGACTATCTGATTATCCCGATGTCCGCGGAGATCCTGAGTCTGGTCGGCTTAACACAGCTCAGAGAGACCTATGAAACGATTCGCAAGACGGTTAACCCGGATCTCAAGGTCATGGGTATCCTGATGACGAGCTTCGACGGTCGCAGAGGGCTTTCGTGGGAGGTCAAGGAAATGGCTGACGGCGTAGCCGCACAGCTGGGGACCAAAGTGTTTGATACCGTCATCCGCAGCAGTGTTGCGGTTGCCGAAGCGCCGGCCCATGGCGAAAACATCATCGAATATGCGCCGCGCTCTAACGCAGCAAGGGATTACAAAGCCTTTGTCGAAGAGGTGCTGCGCATGACCGAAGGAGACAGACGGAATGGCTAAAAAGACAAATAAGACCAATCACGTGCTGAACCTGCTCTCCGGGGCAGACGAGCAGGACGCAGAGGTTCAAAAAGCGGCAGAGGAGACCGAGCCGAAGATACAGATTGTCAATCAGAACCAGGAAGATTCCATCGCTGCAGATGTGCAGCAGATGTTAGAAGAGGAACTCCTGCAGGAGGAACAGGCCCTGCAGGCGCAGAGAGAAAAAGAAACAGAATGGCAGACAGAAGCAGCGGCAGCAGATGCCGCTGCCTCTGTCCCTGCCGCAGAGCCGACATCCGCGTCTGTTTCCGATGCGGAGCCCACCACTGTGCCTGCTGCGTCAGCCGCCGACCATGCGGAAACCGCCGACCCGGCTGATACGTCGGCGGCGGAGACAGAGCCGGACAGTGCCGAGACCACCGCGCAGACTGCGGAACCGGAGAGCGCCGCGGGTGAAGCGGGCGTCTCTGCGGAGGCTGCTGCCGCGGAAACGGCAGCAGCAGAAACGGATATGAACACAGAGGAAGCTGCTGCATCGGAAACGGATACGAACACCGCGGAGGCGGCTGCATCGGAAACGGATACGACCACCGCGGAGGTTGCGGCATCGGGAACAGATGCGAACACCGCGGCAGCTGCTGCATCAGAAGTGGATAGGAATACCGCGGAGGCTGCCACTGCGTCTGCCGCGTCAGCCGCAGAGACAGCCAACGAAACACCGGTCTCTGACGCGGGGCAGCCGCAGGCTGCGCCTGCCGCTACCCCGCCGGAATCCGCTGCCGCAGCGGAGCCGGAAGAGCCGCCTTATGTGCTGGTCAACGTCATGGAACGGCTCGTGGACGACAAGCTGGACGATTATATCAAAAAGGTTGATGTCTGCACCTGTCCGCGCTGCCGCGTCGATGTCAAGGCGCTGACGCTGTCGCATATGGAAGCGAAATATGTTGTTCTGGACAAGAGCGGTGTATCGGCATTTTTGAGTTTATACACCAACAAGTTTGCGAGCGAAGTGATGTTCCACCTCGGTAAGGCCTGCATGCAGGTACTCACATCACCGAGACATTAGGTACATCGTGTAGCACCTAGGATCGCGCGCATGGAATAGAGAAAGAGGACAAAAGTGCGCATAACGAAATCAGAGATTTCTATGC
>ENA-ORUB01003775-ORUB01003775.1-human-gut-metagenome-genome-assembly--contig:-NODE-3775-length-12357-cov-3.168184_pt1 | contig 12357 bp, 7 predicted proteins | sample MGYA00241918_ERZ509200 | MGnify/ENA primary metagenome ERZ509200 (study PRJEB26280, sample SAMEA2338853) | human gut metagenome | biome: human gut; feature: human-associated habitat; material: faeces... | reverse complement strand
TTCGCGCAACGGCCAGCAGAGCAGGCGCTTGAACCACGCGTACACGTCGCCGAAGGCCGACATGCCCGCTTCGAATCCGACCATGCCGGGAAGTATCGAGCCGTCCACCTGACCGAAAATGCCTTCGACCATCCGGTCGCCCATCTTTTCGGGCGGCATGACGGCCATGTAGCAGGCCGACGTGCCCAGATTCAGCACCACGGTCCCGTGACAGATGCCCGCGCCGACGGCGCCCGAATGGCAATCGACATTCCCCACTCCGATGACCACCTGCTCCGACAGCCCCAGTTTCGCCGCCCATTCGGGGCTGAGCGTACCTGCAGGAGTGTCACAGCCGTACGTCCTGACGGGCAGACGCCGCAGGATGGGCAGCAGGACGGGGTCGAGTCCGGCGAAGAACTCTTCGGGCGGATAGCCGCCCCACTCTTCGGCCCACATCACCTTCGACCCGGCGACGCAAAGCCCCGACCGCAAATCCTCCATAGCGCGGCAGCCGGTCAGCACGGCCGGAATCCAGTCGCACAGCTCGACGACGGCCCACGCATCGCGGCGCAGCCGTTCGGAACCCCGCAGCAGGTGCAGGACCTTCGACCAGAAACACTCCGACGAATAGTGGTTGCCCGAACGGCGGGCGTAATTGATTTCACCGCGGGCGCAGAGGGCGGTGATCTCCTCCGACTCCCGCTGCGCCGTGTGGTCCTTCCACAAAACGAACATCGCATCGGGATTCTCCTCATAACCCACCGTCAGCGATAGCGGCGTGCAGGTGCGATCGACCAGACACGGCGTGCTGGCGGTCGTATCCACGGCGATGGCGCGTATCGCCTCCGGCGCAGGACACTGCGCAATGACCTGCCGCAGCACCTGCTCCAGCCCCTCCAGATAATCCAGCGGGTGCTGGCGGAACTGCGACTTCGCAGTATCGCAGTACAATCCCCGGCCCCAGCGGGAGTAATTACAAACGGCGACGGCGATCTCTTCGCCGGACTCTGCATCGGCCAGCAGCGCCCGCACCGAGTCGGTGCCGTAGTCTATTCCAATAACGTACAGGTGTTCCATTATAGCTTATTTTCAGTGCAAATCGTCCGGTAAACGAAAGGTAAAAGAGAGCAAAACCCTTTATTTGACTTTGCGAATATATTAAAATATTGCTACAAAAAGAAAATTTTCAGCAATAAATTTTGCAAATACAAAAAATAAATATAAATTCACCCCTGAAAAAGATAAGAAAAACAAATAAAAGCAAATAATGACTAACTTTACAGCGACGACCACATCCTCTGCCTGCCGGGCAAACGGACGTTCCGTTTTCCGGACGGCATATCCGGCGGACCGGCCATTTCGCTGTAATCCGGGCGGTTTCTCCGAAGCTCATGCGGCAAAAACCTCCGACAACCCTTTTCCAATGCGCCGGCCTTATACCTATATTCTATACAACAAACGGAAATCGGTCCGAATAAGTATCGGCCCCGGAATTTCCGCATGATCCGGCGCCGGATTTTCTTTCGGCCTTTTCTTTTTTCGAAAGAGCATCTTACAACAACGAAAAGAAACTTCATCCACAATTCAGACAACAAAGAGAAAACACCCGCATACACAACCAAGACAAACGACCTCACATTATGAAACCTGAATTTCCGGCCTTTTCGGGCCAATAAACCCGGATTCCTTCCGACGGACAGGCGCACCGACCCGCGTCTGCCCGCGGTGTTTTATCCCAAGACCAAAGACCTTAAAATTTTACTAATTTTACCAACTATGAAAAAACAGCTACGCACCTTAACAAAACTGTTGGCAGCGGTCATCGCATGCTGCCTGAGTGTGGCCGTGCACGCCCAGACGACAGTCCGCGGAACAGTCACCGACGCGGACGGCATGCCTCTCGTAGGAGCTACCGTGATCGTCATTACAGGCACTCAGCCGGGGGGGGGTACCACGACCGACGCAAACGGCAAGTTCGCCATTGCGGCGGCTCCCGGCCAGCGGCTCTCCGTTTCCTACATCGGCTACAAGGAGACTTCGGTCGAAGTAACCACCAAGACCGATTACGACATCCGGCTCGAAAGCGACAATGCGCAGATCGACGAAGTCATCGTCGTGGGCTACGGCACCCAGAAAAAGGTGAACGTGACGGGTTCGGTGGCCACCATCGACTCGTTTCGGCCGGCCGATCGTCTCGACCTCGGCCGCCCTGCAGGGCATGGCTCCGGGCGTCACCGTCACCACGCAGTCGGGCGCACCGGGCGATGACGGCGGCGCGATCCGCATCCGCGGCATCAACTCCTTCGGCGGCAGCTCGACCTCGCCGCTGGTGCTCATCGACGGCATCGAAGGCAGTCTGGACAGCGTCGATCCCAACCTGATCGAATCCATCTCCATCCTCAAGGACGCCGCGTCCTCCTCCATCTACGGTTCGCGCGCCGCCAACGGCGTGATCCTCGTAACCACCAAGCGCGGTTCGAAGGAGCGGTTCTCCATCACCTACAAGGGCTATGTGGGCTGGCAGTCGCCGACCGACCTGCCCGACATGGTCAATGCGCTCGAATTCCGCGAGCTGACACGCGCCATGTACCTCAACGACGGCGTGGACCTCAACGGCGAAAAGCCGGGCAGCACCCCCATTCCCGATTACAACGACGAGGATATGGCGCTATACCGCAAAAACTGGGGCAAGGACCCGGATCTTTATCCCAATACGGACTGGCAGGACGCCGTGCTGACCGGTTCGGGCTTCACCCACAGCCACAATGTTTCGCTCAGCGTGGGCAGCGAGCGCGTACGCATGCTCACCACGCTGGGATACGTGGATCAGGAAGGCATCATCAAAAATGCGGACTTCCAGCGTTACACGTTCCGCAACAACGCCGACGTCAAGTTCAACGACAAACTGTCGATGAAACTCGACCTTTCGTTCTCGAACGACGACCGCAAGGCCTCGCCCTATCAGAGCACGATCTTCAACTACATGAACACCCGTCCGGCCGACATTCCCAACCAATTTTCGACCGGTCTTTACAACGGTCTGGGAATGCAGGGCATGAACCCCGTAGCCCTGATGCTTTACGGCGGCAGCAACAACACCAACACCATACGGCTTTCGGGAGCCATCACGCTGACCTACGAGCCTGCAAAATGGCTCTCCCTGCAGGGCATGCTGGCGCCGCGCTACACGACCACCAACCGCCACAACTGGAAGAAGCCCGTTACGACCTATCAGGACTACAAAGGCACCTCCACGCTGACCTCCGCGTCCTATGCCACCCTCACCGAATCGGGTTCGCGCGCTTTCTACGGCAACTACAACTTTCTGGCAACGCTCAAGCACAACTTCAGCGGCCACGACCTGAAACTGATTCTCGGCGCCGAGCGCAACACGTACGACTATAAATACCTGATGGCCTACCGTCAAGTCTTCAATTACAACTACGACCAGATCGACGTAGGCGAAATCGACAACATGGACAACTCCGGCCGCCGTTACGAGTGGGCCATACAGTCCTACTTCGGCCGTCTGAACTACAACTACAAGGAGCGCTACCTGCTGGAGGCCAACCTGCGTATCGACGGATCGTCGCGCTTCAACAAATCGAACCGCTGGGGTTACTTCCCCTCGGTATCGGGTGCATGGCGTATCTCCGAGGAGCCGTTCATGCAGGATGTCAAACACATAATCGACGGATTGAAACTCCGCGCATCGTACGGTACGCTCGGCAACCAGAACCTTGCCGGCGGCGACGCAGCCAGCTACTATCCCACCACGCAGAACCTCGCGATGGGACAAATCTCGATGAACGACAATATCTACTCGCTCGTCACCCTCAACACGCTGGCCAACCCCGACATTAAATGGGAAACCACCACGATGCTCGACGTCGGCGTGGATTTCTCGCTTTTCAACAAGCTCAACATCACGGCCGACTGGTACCGCAAGGAGACCAAGGACATTCTGATGAAACTCGACATGCCCCTCGGCATCGGTCTCAACGCTCCCTACCAGAATGCGGGTAAGGTCCGCAACACAGGCTGGGAGGTAAGCGTAGGTTACAACAACCAGTGGCGCGACTTCTCGTTCGGCGTGCAGGCCAACCTGTCCGACGTCAAGAACGAAATCCTCGACATGCGCGGCAAGACCTCGACCAGCGGCGTGCTGCGCAATCAGGAGGGTTATTCCATCGGCAGCATCTATGCGCTGAAAAGCCTCGGCATCATCCGCACGCAGGAGGAGGCCGACTGGGTCAACGCCAACTGTCCGCAGTTCAAGGAAACCGTCCAGATCGGCGACATCCGCTATGCCGACATCGACGGCAACAACTCGATCGACGAGAACGACAAAGACATCGTCGGCAGCACGATCCCCCGCTACACCTACAGCCTGAACCTGAACTTCGGCTGGAAAGGGCTGCGTCTGGGTCTGCTGTTCCAAGGCGTCGGCAAAACGGACGGTTATCTGAACACCTATTATGTAATGCCCAGCAACCAAGGCGGTACGTTCCGCAAGGAGCACCTCGACTGGGCGAGCGCAGAGAATCCCAACGGCAAGACTCCGCGTCTGACGAGTGCGAACAAAAACAACTGGTACGACTCGTCGTTCTGGATGAAAAGCGCCGCTTACCTCCGCCTGAAGAACATCCAGCTGGGCTACGAACTGCCCAAGTCGTGGATGCACAGGATCGGTCTCAATTCGGCCTATCTTTACGTCAATGCACAGAACCTCTTCACGGTCACCAACTTCTGGGACGGCTACGACCCTGAGGTGGGTTACGGAGGCGATTCGAGCGGCGACTTCGACGTCGTGAAACTCGGCTCGGCGAACAACTATCCGCAGGTAAAGATCGTTACGGTCGGACTCGAACTCAAATTTTAACGCATTACAACCATGAAAAACAAAATAATCACCGGCATAGCGCTCTGCAGTCTCTTCATCACGGGCTGCTCGCTCGACAAAGCATATCTCAACGGTCCGAATGCGTCCACGTTCCCGGCTACGAAATCGGAGGTGGAAGCGGGCGTCTTCGCGACCTACAAGGGCCTTACCCTGATCGACGCATCCTCGACGCCGTTCCCCGGCATTCAGGACAATGCTTCCGACATCGGCGCATCGCGTATCAACGCCGCCAACTACAACTACCAGCAGCAGTCGAAACTCCCGCCTTCGAACGCATGGGTGACTAAGGTCTACACCCAAATCTACAAAACCGCAGCCCGCGCCAATCTCGTACTGGACGGCATCGACAACGTCCGCGAGCTGATGAGCGAGCAGGAGTACAATATGTATAAAGCCGAGCTGCTGCTCGTCCGCTCCTTCCTCTACGACTGGGGCTGCCAGCTTTACGGCGACATCCCCTACATCGACCACACCCTGAAATTGGGCGACACCTACACGCGCACGCCGAAAGAAGAGGTGATTTCACGGATTCTCAACGAAGATCTTGCGGACGAAATGCTCGACTTTCTGCCGATCCGCCACAACAAGAACAGCTACGGATCGGCACGTCTGGGACGCGCAGGCGCCTATGGACTCAAAGCCCGCATCTGTCTGAACTGGAAATATTACGAAGAGGCGGCCTATTATGCCGACAAAGCGCTGAAACTGGCCGAAGAGGGCGGATATTCCCTTCAGGCATACGACATCCGCTACTGCGGCGAAGACCACACGAAGGGCGAACCCACTCCTTCCAATCTGTTCGGCATCAACGGTCACAAGAACAGCGACGAATGGATTTGGGCCTTGCAGTACAATACGGCGATCTCCAGCAACCAGCACAATGCCGGCTATTATGCGGCGCCGCGTATCGCAGGCGGCTGCTCCTACTTCAGCCCGACGCAGGCTTTCCTCGACGCCATCCAGTGCACGGACGGCAAGTCGATCGTGGAATCGCCCCTGTTCGATTACCAGAATCCGTGGAAGAACCGCGACCCGCGTCTCGATCTCTTCTGCGTACGTCCGGGTTCCCGCGTACTGGGCATGCAGTTCGAGACCAATCCTTCCGCCCAGACCATCAAGAACTACAATGACAAAGAAGAAGGCGTAGACGTCGCAAACTCGGAAGCCTACGGCAGCAAATCGGAATACGGCGCCAACGGTTCGAAAGGCCCGTGCGGTTACTTGTGGCGCAAATACCTCGACATTCAGGAGTACAAATACAACAATGCATTCGGCACCAGCTCGGTATGCGTGCTGAGCTATCCGCTGATGCGTCTGGCCGAGCTCTATCTGATCCGCGCCGAAGCCAACATCGAGTGGAACGGCGGCGACCTCAGCGTCGCCAAAGCCGACATCGAAACGATCCGCAGCCGCGCACACATGCCCGGTCTCAGTGAAAACCTCAGCCGCGACGGCCTGCGTTCGGCACTGCGCTACGAGCGTATGGTCGAACTCTGCAATGAGGGTTTCCGCTGGTTCGACATCCGCCGCTGGGATATGGCCGAATCGGTCATCTCCGGAACGCTCTACGCACCGGCTCTCGACGGTTCGGTATCGAACGCCGTACCGACGATCGACTCCGACTGGCACGTAACTTACAATGGCCAGACGTTCGACGGCAAGGATATGAACCTGCGCAGATTCATCACGATGTCCTACGACCCGATGAAAGACGCCCTGTGGCCCATTCCGGAGGACGAGCGCATCGCCAATCCGCTGATAACCCAGAACCCCGGTTATGCCGGCCATTCAATCGAGGAATAACAATAAAAACAAACACACTATGATACAACGGCTATACAGACTGCTGCTTCTCTTCTGCTCGATCGCGGTTTTCGCGGCCTGCTCGGACAGCGACGGCAATGACAATAACGGCGGAAACGGCGGAGAGATCGTTCCCGACGGCGGCGACACCTACGGATATGTCACGGGCGCAAACGGCAACCCCGTTCCGGGGGTTGTCGTCAGCGACGGCTTCACCTGCACGCAGACCGACGCCGAGGGCCAGTATGTGCTGACCCGCAACGCGGAATCGGGCTTCGTCTTCTACTCCCTGCCTTCGGGCTACAAGGTCAACATGCACAAGACCTACAAACTGCCCAAGTTCTTCACCAAACTCAAACCGGAAACCGCCCGCTACGACTTCACGCTGACGGCGCTGGACGCTCCCGAAACCCGGTTCGATCTGATCTGCATCGGCGACCCCCAGATCAACGAGGCGGCGCACGCCGTCCGGTTCAAGCGCGAAGCGGCCAAGGACATCCGGGAGTATTCCTCCTCGGCCGACATCCCGTGCTACGCCATCCACCTCGGCGACTTGGTGAACAACAAATGGGCGCTCTACAGCAACATGGTGGTGGCCCTGCAGCCCGAACAGACGGGAATCCCCGTATTCTCGACCATCGGCAACCACGACCACGAATTCCCGACGGCCAACGAGAAGGAGGCCCGCGCGAAATACGAAAGCTTCTTCGGTCCGGTGGACTATTCGTTCAACCGCGGCGACGTGCATATCGTATCGATGGACAACATCATCCACGAATGTCAGGAGAGCGCGGGTTACACCGGCGGTTTCAGCGCCGAGCAATACGAATGGCTGAAGCAGGACCTGAGCTATGTTCCGAAGGATAAAATGGTGATCCTGTGCGTTCACATTCCCTTCCGCAACAGCAATTACGCCTACTACGACGAAGTGCTGGAGCTGCTCTCGCAGTACAAATACGCAACGATCATGTCGGCCCACACCCACTCGAACATCAACCACATCCACACCAAGAACGGCAAGGAGATCTTCGAGCACATCACGGGCACCTCCTGCGGCGCATGGTGGCGCTCGACCGTCTGCACCGAAGGCACGCCCATCGGCTTCGGCATCTACCGCATCGACGGGGCCGCGATGAAGGAGTGGACCTACAAATCGGTGCAGCACGACGAAGAGTTCCAGATCCGGCTCTACCGCGGTTCCGACAAATTCACCGGCGGCGGCGACGCTTCGTACTACTTCTCGAAGAAAAACGCCGGCCAGATCGTCGCGAACATCTGGAACTGGGACCCCGCTTGGACCGTCAATGTCTATGAAAACGGCGCGAAAACCGGCACCATGACCCAATATTCGGACAAGGACGCATGGACGGTGGCCTATCACATCGGCATCCTGAACAACAGCAGCAGCTACAACAAGTCCACGGATCACATGTTCTATTACACGCTGACGAATCCCGCTGCGGACGTAAAGGTCGAGGCGATCGACCGCTTCGGCAACAAATACGAACAGACGGTCTTCACCGACCCCGATTCGCATCCCGGCATATATCATCTGGATTATTAAAAACAGACTAAGAACCGAACCTATATGAAAAAGTTATTATTATTCCCCTGCCTGCTTCTGGCGCTCGGCCTGAGTTCGTGCGAATCGTCGGACGACGAAATCATGAGCATCGAACTGGTCAGCCCCAAAAAACTTGCGGTTACGACCGAGTTGGCGACAGCCTCTTTCAAATGGGATGCCGTCGCAAAAGCGGAAGGCTATGCCTATGCTTTGGACAACTCCACCGAATACACGACCATCGACGCAGCGACCACAACCCTGAAGCTGACCCGACTCTCGCGCGGTTCGCATACGTTCCGCATCTATGCCGTCGGCAATCAGGAACACACGACCGACTCGGCCGAACGCACCGTCGATTTCGACATCGACCCGACGCTTCCGACCCCGGCCCCGTCATGCACCAGAGGCGAATCCGCAGACGAGGTCGTCGTCACATGGCAAGCCGTCAAAGGCGCCATCGGCTATGCCTACAAATTCAACGACGAGACGCAATGGACCGAAGTCGGAGCCGACGTATTGAAAATCACCAAGAGCGGATTCGATCCGGAAGCGAAAAACACCTTTACCATATACGCCAAGGGCCAACTGCCCGATTCGGAGGATTCGGAGGAGCTTACGCTTCCGTTCCAGCTGATCGACACTTCGGAGGGCGTATGGGCAAGGACTTCCGACGGAAGCCTGTACGAACTCAAAGAGTCGGAATCCGGCATCTATACCGCTGCGATCACCTGCAAGGCCTCGGACGACATCACCATCCTGATTGAGAACACGCCTTACGGGTTCACCGCTTACAGCGGCAACGGCGGCATCGGAACCGTAAACAGCGTTTATGCGACCGTCCCGTTCTACACCTACCCGGCGGCCGTATACTACGTGCGGGAAAGTCTCGGACAAATGACGGCCAAGACCGAAGATGCTGATATAAATAAATTCTGGGTCAATGTTTCGGGATCGACCTGCAAAATAGACGTCGAGATCGACTGCACCAACGCCGACAAGACTCCGCGCTATCGCCTGAAACTCGTCGAGAACGAAGATCCGTCGATCATTCTGGAACAGTATTTCGATCTGATGGTATACGGAGGCGACTGGATCCAGACGGGGAAAGTGGCAAGCAGCGGCAGAAAACTGGCATCCACGAGTCCTGCGGCCATCGACGGCACCGAACCTGCCACGGCTACTGCAAGTTACACGACGTTCGGCATAAACATCAGTTCCGACAAGGATGCGGCACCGGCCTATCTCGCAAACCGGGGACTAACGGATTGGGGCATCAAATACTGTTATGAGTTTCCGGGATATGTCCGTCTCTCCAATTCGGCTTCGGGTTCGAATATGTATTACGGAGTGCTGACCACGCCCAAACTGTCAAAACTGACCGCGGCATCGATCGTCACCGTCACATTCGACGCCGTCCGGTTTGCATCGGAACACGACATTCCCGTCAAAGTACTGAATGCCGGAACAATCGCTTCGGCGCAAGTGGTCGTCGAAGGCAGCGGTTCGGCCGCATCGATCGCTCCGGAAAGCGGCGGCAAGTCGATCAATATCACATCGGCGCACTGCCCCAAACACGGAAACGAGGCCTTGAAGAAATGGTCCAATTTCTCGATAACCATCGAAGGCGCGACGGCGGAAACCCAGATATGCTGGGATACGACAGGTGCAGGATCTACCAGCGCCAACGGCCGTATCTGTCTGGACAACATCGTTGTCAGGAAAAACTAAACGAACACTTTCACACGATCCGGCGGGCGGAGGGACAATCCCCCGCCCGCCGATCGTTTACAATCAACCTCCTGCAAAATGAAAAAAACGCGGATACTTCCGCTGCTGGCCGTCGCGCTCCTCTGCAACTGCGGAGGCTCCGACGACAAGGAGCCGGGAGCGGGCGAGGGCAACGGCAGCATCACGGTCGTCGAACCGACGACGGCGTTGGGCGCCCCGAACGACGACATCTTCCGGCTGCAGCTCAAACCGGGCAAACTGATTACGCTCAAACAGGTCAACACGACCAACTGCAAACGCGCCGCGGCGACCGGCATGTGCATCGACATCATGGCGCAGGACGCCACCATCTTCGCCGAAGGAATGACCGACGCGAAACTCGACGCACTGTTTTCCGAGGCGGGAGCGGCAATCGGCTCCGCCGCAGCAAGCCTTTGGGGCATCCATCTGCCCTACCGGACATACGACATTTCGGCGACCGACGAAGCGGCCCGCACGACGGCCGTAGCAAAACTCAGAACCGTGATAAACAGCGCCATGAAACACATGTCGCCCAAGCATTTCGTAATTCACCCCTCCACCGGCACGATACTCACCACCGGAAGCGACTTCGCGGCACGCAAGGCCCAGAGCCGGAAATCGCTCCGGGAATTGCAGACCCACATCGCGTCCTGCAATTCGACGTACGGCCTGCACACGATTCTCTGCGTGGAAAACTGTCCCCGAAGCGTCGCCTACGATGCCGAAACGATGCTCGCCCTGCTCAGCGGCGAGGAGCTGGAGCAGGTGCGCGTCTGCCTCGATACGGGCCACGCCCTGATTCCGCTGAACGGGTCGTATATCAATCCGACCAGAAACGGCGACGCCGTCGCCATACTCCGAAAGCTCGGCACACGCCTCGGCACGCTGCACATCCAGCAGAATCGCGGCGCCGAAGGGCAATCCGGCACGCTGGACAAGCACCTGCAGCCTTACGACGGAGGACTGATCGACTGGGGAGAGTTCTATTACGAACTGCTGAAAAACAACCGTTACCGCGGCTGTTTCCTCTACGAAGTCTCCTTCACGGACACCTACGACGGTACGACGGCCACGATCGAATCCGCCAAAGCGAATTACACGGGCCTCGTCTATCCGGCCTTCACCCATAGGCTGAACCGCCAATAGGTCCCCGGCAGCCGGACGACGGACGACGGACGGACAAGGGACAAGGGAATGTCTCCGAACCGGCAAAGTTTCCGCCCGCCGGCAGGAGTAACGGACAAACCATCCGCCGCACTCCTCCCGCACGACAACGAATCTTTCCGCCGAACGACAAATCCTTTCACACAAACGACAAATCCTTCGCATAAACGACAGATTCACCCGCACAAACGACAAAAATCCGGACACCCATCGGGGTATCCGGATTTTCCGATCGTTTTCCGATTAAACGGAAAACTACATTTTCTTGCCCACGTTGGTCTTCTTGGCAACCTTCGGAGCGGCAACCTTGGCCGCTTTGGGAGCGGCCGGTTTCGCAGCCTTCGGAGCAGCGGCCTTCTTGGGTGCGGCTTTCTTGGCTTCGCCCTCGACAACGGTAGCCTCCTCGACAGCGTCGGTCTTCTTCGCTGCGGGTTTGCGCGAACGGCGCGTCTTGGGTTTAGCCTCGGCAGCGGCTGCGGGAGCGATGCCCAGCGTGTAAGCGTCGTTGAAATCGACGAACTCGATGATGCACATGTCGGCAGCGTCGCCCAGACGGAAACCGGTCTTCAGGATGCGGGTGTAACCGCCCGGACGATCGGCGATCTTCGGCGCGATGGTGCGGAACAACTCGGTTACGGCCTCTTTCTGCTTGAGGTACGAGAAAACGATACGGCGCGAGTGCGTCGTGTCGTCCTTCGACTTGGTCACCAGCGGTTCGATGAACTGGCGAACGGCCTTGGCTTTGGCAACGGTGGTCTCGATACGCTTGTGCAGGATGAGCGACGAAGCCATATTCGACATCAACGCTTTACGGTGTCCCGCCTGACGGCCAAGGTGGTTAAAATTCTTATTGTGTCTCATAATTAATCTTTGTCAAGTTTGTAGATTGATACGTCCATACCGAACTTAAGGTTGAGCGAGGTCAGCAGCTCGTCAAGCTCCGTCAAAGACTTCTTGCCGAAGTTGCGGAACTTCAGCAGGTCGTTGCGGTTGAGCTTCACGAGGTCCCCCACGGTGTCCACGTCGGCGGCTTTCAGACAGTTCAGGGCGCGGACGCTCAGGTCCTGATCCGAGAGCTTGGTCTTCAGCAGCTGGCGCATGTGGAGTACGTCCTCATCGAACTCTTCGGCGCCGTTGGTGTCTTCCATGTTGACGGTGATCTTCTCGTCGGAGAAGAGCATGAAGTGCTGGA
>ENA-ORUB01003774-ORUB01003774.1-human-gut-metagenome-genome-assembly--contig:-NODE-3774-length-12365-cov-2.326726_pt1 | contig 12365 bp, 8 predicted proteins | sample MGYA00241918_ERZ509200 | MGnify/ENA primary metagenome ERZ509200 (study PRJEB26280, sample SAMEA2338853) | human gut metagenome | biome: human gut; feature: human-associated habitat; material: faeces... | reverse complement strand
TACCCGGTCGCAGACGCAGGATGATTTTATCATGGAGCGCATTGATGTCATTGTAGCTACCATCGCTTTTGGCATGGGGATAGACAAGCCGGATGTACGCTTTGTGATTCATTATGATATACCCAAGAGCCTTGAGGGGTATTATCAGGAGACCGGTAGGGCCGGACGCGACGGAGGAGAAGGTTTGTGCATAACTTATTATACCTACAAGGACCTTCAGAAGTTGGAGAAGTTCATGGAGGGTAAGCCTGTGGCCGAACAGGATATCGGGCGCCAGCTCCTTTCGGAGACGGCCGCTTATGCGGAATCTTCCGTGTGTCGTCGTAAGTTCTTGTTGCATTACTTCGGTGAGGAATATCATGAGGAGAATTGTGGTAATTGTGATAACTGTTTACACCCGAAAAAGAAAGTGGAAGCAAAGAATCAATTAAAGGAACTGCTTGAGGTTGTACAAGCAGTGAAAGAGAATTTTAAGGCAGATTATATTATAGATGTATTAGTTGGTAAGGAGACAGACGAGGTTATCGCTCATAAGCATGCTGATCTGGATTGTTTCGGATGCGGTGACGAACATGAGGAAAAGTTTTGGAATGCTGTCATCCGGCAGGCATTGATAGCCGGTTATCTGGAGAAAGAGATTGAGAATTACGGCATCCTGAAGTTGACGGCAAAGGGGCGTAAGTTCATGAAGAAGCCGGAATCTTTCATGGTTTCGGAAGACAATGAGTTTGAAGATGACGATGAAGAGGTGGTAAGCCGTTCCGGAGGAGGTACAGGCGTGACGGATCCGGCGTTGTTCAATGCATTGTTGGACTTGCGTAAAAAGATGTCCAAGAACTTGAATGTACCGCCCTATGTCATTTTCCAGGATCCTTCGTTGGAGGCGATGGCGACGATGTATCCGGTCAGCATAGAGGAACTGCAGAACATACCGGGAGTCGGTGCCGGGAAGGCAAAACGTTACGGAAAGGAGTTTTGCGATTTGATACGCCAGCATTGCGAAGAGTATGAGATTGAGCGTCCGGAAGACTTGAGGGTACGTACGGTGGCCAATAAGTCGAAGTTGAAAGTGAGTATCATTCAGAGTATCGATCGCAAAGTGGCGTTGGATGATATCGCGTCGGCTAAGGGTATTGATTTCAACGAGTTGTTGGATGAGATAGAGGCGATTGTTTATTCCGGAACGAAACTGAATATCGACTATTTTCTGGATGAGGCAATGGATGAAGACCATTTGCTGGATATTTATGATTACTTCAAAGAGTCGGAGACAGACAGCTTAGCTGTTGCCATGGACGAGTTGGGGGACGATTATACAGAGGAAGAAGTCCGTTTGGTGCGAATCAAATTTATTTCCGAAATGGCAAATTGATAACAGACGAAACGATTTTTGAAAAAGATAAAGCTGTAAGGGTGTAGACAAATGCTGTTTACACCCTTTTTTGTGGCATATTGTTTCGCAGAATAATTTGGTAGTTCGGCAGAAGTTGCGTATCTTTGTCGTGCAGTATTATAATAAATAGATTCATGAACCAGCAAACCCTAATATATCACATGTTGCGAGACGTAAAAAGGATTTCTCCTTTTTGCGAGCGTTTCCTCGTGCATGTGCACTGGTTCAGTGGCTTTATTTGAAAAGGGTAAGTTCGGAATAATTTTCTAATGCGGTGCTGTTCGTATGAAGGGCACGTAGGATGCTATTCTTTTTCCGAACATTTTCATCGTGAGATTTTTAGAGAGTACGGCAGGTTCTTTGCGAGAAGGGCGGGCTGGAATGTTTTACCCTTTTAATGTGTTTCGTGTATGTTTAAGATTATATCTATTATGTTCGTCGGATTGGGAGCCGGTTATTTGTTGCGTGACTTGAAACTCATGCGAAAAACGGAGAAGACCATTCCGTTGACTGTTTTTGCTATGCTTTTTATCTTGGGGATATCGGTCGGGTCGAACAATTTAATCGTCAGTAATTTGGGAAGATTTAGCGGACAGGCGGCTTTGCTGGCTTGTTTCAGTGTGTTGGGCAGTATCATAGCAGCTTGGTTGGTATATTATCTTTTTTTTAGGAAGGGAGGAGAATGATGAAAGGAAGTATGATTGTTTGTTTGTTCTTTTTGTTAGGTTGTCTGATAGGTTTTGGTGTCCACATACAACTCGATACGCACAATCTTTCGATGTATATATTATATGTATTGATGTTTCAGGTGGGTATCAATATAGGTAGCAATGAGAACTTGAAGGGGATGCTGGCTCATTTTACTCCGAAAATGTTGATCATTCCTTTGGGGACGATTGTCGGAACATTGCTTTTTTCGGCGTTAGCCAGTTTGTTGTTAAGCCAATGGAGTGTGTTTGACTGTATGGCGGTGGGGAGTGGTTTTGCTTACTATTCTTTGTCTTCCATTTTGATTACCCAGTTTAAGGAACCGTCGTTAGGGCTTCAGTTGGCAACGGAATTGGGAACAATCGCACTATTGACCAATATATTTCGTGAAATGATGGCCTTGTTGGGAACTCCTCTTATCCGTAAATGTTTCGGGAGGTTTGCTCCGATTTCGGCAGCAGGAGTCAATTCGATGGATGTGCTGTTGCCTTCTATCCTGCGTTATTCCGGTAAGGATATGATGCCGATCGCGATTCTACATGGCGTTTTGATAGATTTGAGTGTTCCCGTATTCGTTTCCTTCTTTTGTAGCCTGTGAGATGTGAAGGGAAAAAGGTAAGGCGGCCATATCATTTTTGAGGCGATGAGGCCGCCTTTTATCACAAAAAAAACAAAAAAAGGTCGCTGTTTCATATAAAATGCGTATATTTGCATGCAATAAATTTAAAGCCTATGTCATCATTTATTGCAGATAAAATTGTAATGGATGGATTAACTTACGATGATGTATTGTTAATTCCTGCTTATTCAGAAGTTTTACCACGTACGGTGGAGTTGACCACAAAGTTTTCTCGTCACATTGAATTGAAAGTGCCTTTCGTCACGGCTGCAATGGATACTGTAACCGAGGCTCCAATGGCTATTGCCATTGCACGAGAAGGAGGTATCGGTGTGATTCACAAGAATATGTCCATAGAGGAACAGGCTCGTCAGGTGGCTATCGTGAAACGTGCTGAAAACGGTATGATTTATGATCCGGTGACGATTAAACGCGGACGTACGGTGGGAGATGCGCTGAATATGATGAGCGAGTATCATATCGGAGGTATTCCCGTTGTAGACGATGAAAACAAATTGGTGGGTATCGTTACGAACCGTGATTTGCGTTTTGAACAGAATCCCGACCGTAAGATAGATGAAGTGATGACTTCAGAGAATCTGGTCACGACACATCAGCAGACAGACCTTTCGGCTGCGGCTAAAATCTTGCAGGAAAATAAAATTGAGAAATTGCCTGTGGTGGATAAGGATGGCCGGTTGGTTGGTTTGATTACTTATAAGGATATTACAAAAGCAAAAGACAAACCGATGGCTTGCAAGGATGAGAAGGGGCGTTTGCGTGTGGCAGCAGGAGTCGGAGTAACTGCCGATACGTTGGACCGTATGCGTGCCTTGGTAGAAGCCGGAGCTGATGCTATTGTGATTGATACGGCACACGGTCATTCCAAATATGTGGTTGAGAAATTGAAAGCCGCTAAGGCTGAATTTCCGAATGTGGATATCGTAGTGGGTAATGTGGCCACGGGGGAAGCTGCTAAGATGTTGGTGGAAGCAGGTGCCGACGGCGTGAAAGTCGGAATCGGCCCCGGTTCTATTTGTACGACTCGTGTGGTTGCCGGTGTCGGAGTGCCGCAGTTGTCAGCTATTTATGATGTAGCCAGTGCGTTGGAGGGTACGGGAGTTCCTTTGATTGCGGATGGCGGCTTGCGTTATTCGGGTGATGTGGTCAAGGCATTGGCAGCCGGAGGATATTGTGTGATGATCGGTTCGTTGGTGGCTGGGACGGAAGAATCTCCGGGCGACACTATTATATTTAATGGTCGTAAGTTCAAATCTTATCGAGGCATGGGTTCTCTTGAAGCCATGGAATGCGGTTCAAAAGACCGTTATTTTCAGGCGGCAGTGAAAGACGTGAAGAAATTGGTTCCGGAAGGAATTGCCGGTCGTGTGCCCTATAAGGGGACGGTTCAGGAGGTTATCTTCCAACTGATAGGAGGTTTGCGTTCCGGAATGGGATATTGCGGCGCCAACACGATAGGGGATTTGCATCAGGCCAAGTTTGTGAGAATTACGAATGCCGGTGTGCTTGAAAGCCATCCGCACGATGTGACCATTACGAGCGAGGCACCGAATTATAGTCGTCCGGAATGATGGAAACGATGAGAAAGTTTGCACTTTGGTGTTGCTCGTTGTGTCTAACGGGTGTCTTGTATGCACAGGGAAATGACCCTGTTGTCATGAAAATCAACGGGAAGGATGTTCCTCGTTCGGAATTCGAGTATAATTTTAACAAGAATAATGGCGAGAATGTTGTAGATAAGAAGACCGTTGACGAATATGTGGACTTGTTTGTGAACTATAAGTTGAAAGTGGAAGCTGCATTGGATGCCCGTTATGATACGCTTTCTTCTTTCAAGAAAGAGTTCCGGACTTATCGTGACCAACAGATACGTCCTTACTTCGTGTCGGTGTCGGCAGAAGAAAAAGAGTTGAAGCGTTATTATGACGGAATGAAAGCTTCCATCGGTCCGGACGGGCTGATTCATCCTGCCCATATCATGATATTGGTGGCACAGAAAGCGACACCTGAGGAACAGGCGAAAGCAAAAGAACGCATAGATTCTATTTATACCGCTTTGCAGCAGGGGGCTGATTTCGCTACTTTGGCCAAGCAATGCTCTGCCGACAAAGGTTCTGCGGCACGAGGAGGCGACTTAGGCGGATGGTTTGCCAAAGGGCAGACTATGAAAGAGTTTGAGGATGTTGCTTTTTCTTTGAATAAGGGAGAAATGTCGAAACCTTTTCAGTCACCGATGGGATATCATATCGTGCTGATGAAAGACCGGAAGCAACTCGAGTCATACGAAGAGTTGAAACCTCAATTACAGCGTTTTTTGGAAAGCCGGGGCCTGAAAGAGCGTGTGGCTTCGATGGCCATAGACTCTTTAGTAAAAGGTTCGGCCGGAAAATTGACGGAAGAAGATGTGATAGAGCAGAAAGTACGGGAACTTTGTGCCAAAGACGAGAGCCTGAAGTATCTGATTCAAGAGTATCACGACGGACTTTTGTTATATGAAATAAGTACGCGCGAGGTTTGGGACAAGGCTGCCAAAGATACGGTCGGACTGGAAGCTTATTTCAAGGCCCATAAGTCAAAGTATAAATGGGATGAGCCGCGCTATAGAGGCGTGGTGTACCATTGCAAAGACAAAGGGTTGGTGAAAGACGTACGAAAATTGCTGAAATCGGTGGATGAGGCTCAATGGATAGATACCTTGCGTGCATCTTTCAATCAGGATTCCGTAAAGCAAATCAGAGTTGAAAAGAATTTGTTTAAGAAAGGAGATAATGCTTTTGTAGACCATCTGGTTTTTAAGGAAAAGAAAGAACCTAAGCCGTCAGAGTATTATCCGTATACGGCTGTGTACGGCAAGAAGTTGAGAAAGCCAAAAGACTGGACAGACGTGCGTGGAGAGGTCGTATCGGATTATCAGGCAGCTTGCGAAGCGGAGTTCGTGCGCAGATTGCGGGAGACCTATAAGGTTGAAATATACAAAGAGGTTTTAAATACGGTTAACAAGCATTGAAGCAGCCTTGAATAACACTATCTTCGTAGGCAGTTTAGAACAAGTAGTATATGAATCTTTTTAAGAAGTTATTATATGCATTTGTATTCCTTTTCGGAGGGATACAAATGCATTTGTTTGCACAAAGCCCGAATAACGTGGTGGATGAAGTGATTTGGGTGGTGGGCGATGAAGCAATTTTGCGTTCCGATGTGGAGGCAGCCCGTATGGATTTCGGAGCGAACATTTCCGGTAATCCTTATTGTGTCATTCCCGAACAGTTGGCTATACAGAAATTATTTTTGCATCAGGCACAGTTGGACAGTGTGGAAGTCGAGAACTCCCAGATTTCCGCCAACATGGAGGCACGTTTGAATGAATTGATCATGCGTGCCGGTTCGAAAGAGAAGTTGGAAGAATATTATCATAAGACGATGACGCAGATTCGTGAGATGATGTTCGAATCTCTTAAAGAACAATACACAGTACAAAGAGTACGGGAGAACTTGACTTCGGATATCAAGGTGACACCAGCCGAGGTGCGGCGTTATTTTAAAGATATGCCGGAAGATAGTTTGCCGTGGATTTCCGATCAGGTGGAAGTGCAGATTATAACCCAGCAACCTCGTATCCCACAGGAAGAAATAGAGAGGGTAAAGGCAGAGTTGCATGATTATACCGACCGTGTCAATAATGGAGAGTCCTCATTTTCCACTTTAGCCATCCTTTATTCGGAGGATCCGGGTTCGGCTCGTTATGGAGGAGAAATGGATTACGTGGGGCGTGGAGAGTTGGATCCGGCTTTTGCCAACGTAGCTTTCAGTTTGACCGACCCTAAGAAAATATCGAAAGTAGTGGAGTCAGAGTATGGTTTTCATATCATTCAGTTGGTGGACAAGCGTGGAGATAAGGTAAAGGTACGTCATATATTGCGTAAGCCTAAGTTAGCTCAAGCTGATATTGATACGACGATGGTGCGTATGGATTCCATAGCCGAGGATATCCGTAAGGAGAAATATTCCTTTGAGGAGGCCGCTACTTTCTTGTCCGATGATAAGGACAGCCGTAACAACCGGGGGCTGATGACGAATGTGAAGTTCGACCAATCGGTGGGCGACCAAATCCGTACGTCTCGTTTCCAATTACAGGAATTGCCGGCCGAAGTGGCTAAAGTGGTTTCCACGATGAAGACCGGAGAGATTTCCAATCCTTTCTTGATGGTTAACTCTAAAGGTAAGGAAGTGTGTGCCGTGGTAAAATTGAAAACGCATATTAAAGCACACCGGGCTTCGATGTCGGAGGATTTTCAAGTGCTGAAGGACGTAGTCATGGCCAAGTTGCAGGAACAGAAAATCAATCAATGGATAAAAGATAAGCAGAAATCTACTTACATACGTATTAACGAAGGTTGGGGGGATTGTGATTTTGAATATCCCGGATGGATAAAATGAAGGATAAAAAACAGAATAAAAGAATAAACGGCGGGCATAGATTACTTTTCTTTTGTATTCTATGCCTGTTTGGGCTTTATGTTGCGGTGTCTTATGCTGAAGAGCAGCCGCAGCGGGAGCAGTCGAAGACAAAGGTTATTTTGTTGCATACGGATAACCTTACGTACGACCAGTACCGGCATCCCGGTGCACAAATATTGACTGGAAATGTACAGTTCCAACATGATGGGGTGCTGATGTATTGCGACAGTGCTTGTTTTTATGAGGCCACGAATTCATTCGATGCTTTCGGGCATGTGAAGATGGTACAGGGGGATACGTTGGATTTGGTTGGCGACATGTTGCTGTATAACGGTTTGGACCAGTTGGCCCGTGTCCGCCACAATGTGGTACTGACACATCGTGAATCCAAACTCTATACGGACAGTCTCGATTACGACCGTCTGTATGAATTGGGATATTTTTTCGAAGGGGGAAAGTTGGTAGACAAAGACAATGTGTTGACTTCCGATTGGGGGCAATATAGTCCGCCTACGCGTCAGGCCGTGTTTAATTATAATGTGAAGTTGGAGAACCCGAAGTTTACGTTGATTTCCGATACGTTGAACTATAATACCCTGACGAGTATGGCAGAGATTGTCGGTCCTTCCAATATCGACAGCGGCGACAATCATATTTATTCCGAGTCGGGCTTTTACAATACCCAGACAGAGGAAGCCATCTTGCTCGACCGTTCCATTGTGACCAACAAGGGGCGTAAGATGGTGGGCGACAGTTTGTATTATGACAGCAAGTCCGGTGTGGGAGAAGGTTTTCGTAATGTGGTCTACACCGACGAGGTGAATAAAAACATGCTGACGGGAAACTATTGTTACTATAATGACAGTACCGGTTATTCCATGGCGACGGACAGTGCGGTAGCTATAGATTATTCGCAACGTGACACGATGTACATGCATGCCGACACGTTCAAAGTGTACACTTTCTATATGGATACCGATAGCATGTACCGCGAAGTCCGGGGCTATCACAAGGTGCGTTCCTACCGTATGGATGTCCAATCGGTTTGCGACTCTTTGGTGTTCGATTCGCGTGATACTTGCATCACGATGTACCGTGACCCTATCGTATGGAACGGCGGGCAGCAAGTATTGGGAGAGGTGATTAAAGTTTATTTGAACGATTCTACCATAGACCGGATTCATGTCATAGACCAAACGCTTTCCGTGGAGCGGATCGACTCGGTGCATTATAATCAAGTGGCCGGAAAAGAGATGACTTCCTACTTTCGTGACGGGGAGATGTATGAGACGTGGGTGAACGGCAACGTTTATGTGGACTATTATATGTTTGATGATGACAGTTTGATGATAGGGTTGAACTATACGGAAACCACTGAACTTAAATTGTTTATGAAGGAACGGAAAATGGAGAAGATATGGATGCCGGCCTCTACGGGGGTAATCTATCCGATAGTCATGATACCGCCTAATCGGCTTTATCTGTCCAATTTTGCCTGGTTCGACTATATCCGTCCGTTGAACAAAGACGATATATTCGTATGGCGCCCCAAGAAGTCCGGAACGGAGCTTAAGACGTCTTACAAGCACAAGGCACCTTTACAATCTTTGGATCAAATTAAAAAGAAATAGTTTATGGCACTCTTTAAGACACGAGAACCTCGAAAGTTCCATCATCCTTATATATATAAATGAACGAAAAGAAAAACTGAAGGCCATAGAAGAGCGTGCCAAACGAGAGTTGGGCATGCTGCCGCCGAAGGAGTTTAATCCGGAAGATATCCGCGGAACTTTCGTGAAAGGGACAAAGCATTTGCGGCGCAGGAAAGAAAGCGGGCGTAAGCCTATGAAATGGGGAGTAGCATTGATTATTATCGGTGCGTTGCTTTTCATTTGGCATTATTTATTGACTGGAAGTTTTCGGTTTTAAGCATATCCTGAAAGATGAGTGATATTATACATTTGCTGCCGGACTCGGTAGCAAACCAGATTGCTGCCGGTGAAGTGATACAACGACCGGCCTCTGTGATAAAAGAATTGGTTGAAAATGCCGTGGACGCCTCGGCCACACGGATTGACGTAGTGGTGGAAGATGCGGGCAAGACTTCTATTCAAGTAGTGGATGACGGGAAGGGGATGTCAGAGACCGATGCGCGTCTTTCGTTCGAACGTCACGCTACGTCCAAGATACGTGAAGCCGGTGATTTGTTCGCTTTGCGTACGATGGGCTTCCGGGGAGAGGCATTGGCTTCTATTGCGGCTGTGGCCCAAGTAGAATTGAGAACCCGTCAAGCCGGGAGCGAATTGGGGACGTGTGTGAATATCGAAGGTTCCCAACTGGTAGGACAGGAGCCGGTTTCCTGTGCGCCGGGAAGTAATTTCCTGATACGGAATCTTTTCTTTAACGTGCCTGCACGTCGCAAGTTCTTGAAATCCAATCAGACCGAGCTGAGTAATATATTGCAAGAGTTTGAGCGCGTGGCTTTAGTGCATGAAGACATAGCTTTCTCTTTGACACAAAACGGCAGTGTGGTGCTCAGTTTGCCAAAATCCACATTGCGCCAACGTATCATCAATATTTTCGGTAAGAAACTCAACGAGCAACTTTTGGCTGTCGATGTAGAGACTTCTTTGGTCCGTTTGTCCGGTTTCGTGGGTAAACCGGATTCTGCCCGTAAGAAAGGAGCCCATCAATACTTCTTCGTGAACGGACGTTATATGCGTCATCCTTATTTCCACAAAGCAGTGATGGAGGCTTTCGAACAGTTGATACCCATAGGTGAGCAGGTGTCCTATTTCCTCTATTTCGAAGTAGACCCGGCCAATATCGACGTGAATATCCATCCTACGAAGACGGAAATCAAGTTTGAAAACGAACTGGCCATTTGGCAGATTATAGTGGCAGCGGTGAAAGAGTCGTTAGGGCGCTTCAATGCCGTGCCTACGATTGATTTCGACACGGAAGGTGCTCCGGACATTCCTGTATTTGGCAATGCTTTTTCTCCGGCAACCGTTGAAGCTCCGGTATTGGAAGTGAATCCCGATTTCAATCCTTTTAAGTCCGGCTCTTCTTCCGGTTATAAATCGCAGCGGATGGATTGGGAACCTTTGTATGACGGAATGGGGAAAAGCGCGTCTTCCGCGGTGACGAACGATTTCGGGGGAGGAGATTTTTCATCCTCCGTCCCCGACGATCTGACTTTGTATGCGGATACAAAGGATACCTTTGAAAAATCGACCCAGCATTATCAGTATAAAGGCAAATATATCATGACGGCGGTGAAGTCCGGACTGATGATTATCGACCAGCATCGTGCACATATCCGTGTGCTTTACGACCGTTATCGTAAACAAATGGAGGGAAGCAACGGACAGTCTCAAGGGCTGCTTTTTCCCGAAATGCTACAGTTGCCACCGTCAGAAGGCATTGTGTTGGAGCATCTGACAGACGACTTGCATGCCTTGGGCTTCGATTTGTCCGTGTTGGGGGGCGGAAGTTTCTCCATTAACGCCGTCCCTTCCGGAACAGAAGGATTGAATCCTGTGGAAATGGTGCGCGGCATTGTGCATTCTTCCATAGAAAAGGGATGTAATGTAGAGGAAGATGTACGCCATTATATCGCTTTGTCGCTGGCTCGAAGCGCCGCCATTGTGCAGGGGCAGGTGTTGTCCAATGAAGAGATGGAGGCTTTGGTAGACGACTTGTTCGTCTGCCGTAATCCCAATCAGACCCCTGACGGCAAGGTCGTTGTGGCCATATTGGAGCAGGATGATTTAGACCAGCTTTTTGGATGAACCTCATTGTTTCTTCAGGGCATTCTCTGTGTCTTTTCATAAAATAGGCGGCATCTCGGCAAATATTCCAAGCGAGCTTGATATTTTGCTCTCGATTTGCACTATCTTTGCAGAACTAATTATACAGACAGAAAATGAAGCAGGAAAAAATTGTATTGACGGGAGACCGTCCTACGGGAAAATTGCATATCGGCCATTATGTAGGCTCTTTACGAAGAAGAGTGGAGTTGCAAAACTCCGGTCAGTTCGATAAAATATTCATCTTTGAAGCAGATGCCCAGGCCTTGACGGACAATATAGACAATCCGGAAAAGGTACGGCAGAACGTGATAGAAGTGGCACTCGATTATTTGGCCTGCGGCATCGATCCGGCCAAGTCCACCATCTTCATCCAGTCGCAGATACCGGAGTTGTGCGAGCTGTCTTTCTATTTCATGGATTTGGTGTCCGTTTCGCGCCTGCAACGTAATCCTACGGTGAAGACAGAAATACAAATGCGTAACTTCGAGGCGAGCATTCCCGTGGGATTCTTCACTTATCCTATCAGTCAGGCTGCCGACATTACGGCTTTCAAAGCGACGACCGTGCCGGTGGGAGAGGACCAGGAGCCGATGTTGGAACAGGCGCGTGAGATTGTCCGTCGTTTCAACTATATCTACGGGGATACGCTTGTGGAGCCCAATATCCTGTTGCCGGAAAATGCCGCTTGCTTGCGCTTGCCAGGTACCGACGGCAAGGCTAAAATGAGCAAGTCTCTCGGTAACTGTATTTATTTGTCAGACTCGGCGGACGAGGTGGAGAAGAAGATACGCACCATGTACACTGACCCCAACCACCTGAAGGTGTCCGATCCCGGACAAGTGGAGGGCAATACGGTGTTTACTTATCTGGATGCTTTTTCCAGTCCGGAGCATTTCGGCCGTTATTTGCCAGATTATGCCGATTTGGAGGAGCTGAAAGCCCATTACCGCCGTGGAGGTTTGGGTGACGTGAAAGTGAAAAAGTTCCTTGCAGCCGTGATGCAGGAAGAACTGGAACCTATCCGTCAGCGTCGTAAGGAGTTCGAACAAGATATTCCGGCGGTATATGAGATGTTGAAGAAAGGATGTGAGGCGGCTCGCGCCGTAGCGGCCGACACCTTGTCGGAGGTGCGTAAGGCCATGAAGATAAATTATTTCGACGATGAGGCCTTGATTGCCGAGCAGGCTGCCCGTTTTAGTGGAAAATGATATAGTCCGGAAAGAAATGAATACCGTCCGTCGTGGGATTTTGCTCCTACGACGGATTTTTTTATGAACAATCCACACTCCAAAATGCAGGAATGAGCGATGCCGAGGCGTAAATAACGTGAGTTCGAAATAAAATTAGAAAA
>ENA-ORUB01003773-ORUB01003773.1-human-gut-metagenome-genome-assembly--contig:-NODE-3773-length-12365-cov-2.484078_pt1 | contig 12365 bp, 14 predicted proteins | sample MGYA00241918_ERZ509200 | MGnify/ENA primary metagenome ERZ509200 (study PRJEB26280, sample SAMEA2338853) | human gut metagenome | biome: human gut; feature: human-associated habitat; material: faeces... | reverse complement strand
AGGTGTGGCTTGCCCCGAGGTCATCAACTGGCAGGAGGAACAGGAGGGTGCATGCTTGGTGATAACGGCAATTCCGGGAGTACCGGCGGCTGATCTGTCTGGAGCGGATTTGCTCAAAGCGTGGCCGTCAATGGGGCAGCAACTTGGCGCTGTTCACAGCCTATCGGTTGATCAATGTCCGTTTGAGCGCAGGCTGTCGCGAATGTTCGGACGCGCCGTTGATGTGGTGTCCCGCAATGCCGTCAATCCCGACTTCTTACCGGACGAGGACAAGAGTACGCCGCAGCTCGATCTTTTGGCTCGTGTCGAACGAGAGCTACCGGTGCGGCTCGACCAAGAGCGCACCGATATGGTTGTTTGCCATGGTGATCCCTGCATGCCGAACTTCATGGTGGACCCTAAAACTCTTCAATGCACGGGTCTGATCGACCTTGGGCGGCTCGGAACAGCAGATCGCTATGCCGATTTGGCACTCATGATTGCTAACGCCGAAGAGAACTGGGCAGCGCCAGATGAAGCAGAGCGCGCCTTCGCTGTCCTATTCAATGTATTGGGGATCGAAGCCCCCGACCGCGAACGCCTTGCCTTCTATCTGCGATTGGACCCTCTGACTTGGGGTTGATGTTCATGCCGCCTGTTTTTCCTGCTCATTGGCACGTTTCGCAACCTGTTCTCATTGCGGACACCTTTTCCAGCCTCGTTTGGAAAGTTTCATTGCCAGACGGGACTCCTGCAATCGTCAAGGGATTGAAACCTATAGAAGACATTGCTGATGAACTGCGCGGGGCCGACTATCTGGTATGGCGCAATGGGAGGGGAGCAGTCCGGTTGCTCGGTCGTGAGAACAATCTGATGTTGCTCGAATATGCCGGGGAGCGAATGCTCTCTCACATCGTTGCCGAGCACGGCGACTACCAGGCGACCGAAATTGCAGCGGAACTAATGGCGAAGCTGTATGCCGCATCTGAGGAACCCCTGCCTTCTGCCCTTCTCCCGATCCGGGATCGCTTTGCAGCTTTGTTTCAGCGGGCGCGCGATGATCAAAACGCAGGTTGTCAAACTGACTACGTCCACGCGGCGATTATAGCCGATCAAATGATGAGCAATGCCTCGGAACTGCGTGGGCTACATGGCGATCTGCATCATGAAAACATCATGTTCTCCAGTCGCGGCTGGCTGGTGATAGATCCCGTCGGTCTGGTCGGTGAAGTGGGCTTTGGCGCCGCCAATATGTTCTACGATCCGGCTGACAGAGACGACCTTTGTCTCGATCCTAGACGCATTGCACAGATGGCGGACGCATTCTCTCGTGCGCTGGACGTCGATCCGCGTCGCCTGCTCGACCAGGCGTACGCTTATGGGTGCCTTTCCGCAGCTTGGAACGCGGATGGAGAAGAGGAGCAACGCGATCTAGCTATCGCGGCCGCGATCAAGCAGGTGCGACAGACGTCATACTAGATATCAAGCGACTTCTCCTATCCCCTGGGAACACATCAATCTTACCGGAGAATATCGTTGGCCAAAGCCTTAGCGTAGGATTTCGCCCTCTCCCGCAAACGACCCCATCAAGCGGTGAGCGCACTCCGGCACCGCCAACTTTCAGCACATGCGTGTAAATCATCGTCGTAGAGACGTCGGAATGGCCGAGCAGATCCTGCACGGTTCGAATGTCGTAACCGCTGCGGAGCAAGGCCGTCGCGAACGAGTGGCGGAGGGTGTGCGGTGTGGCGGGCTTCGTGATGCCTGCTTGTTCTACGGCACGTTTGAAGGCGCGCTGAAAGGTCTGGTCATACATGTGATGGCGACGCACGACACCGCTCCGTGGATCGGTCGAATGCGTGTGCTGCGCAAAAACCCAGAACCACGGCCAGGAATGCCCGGCGCGCGGATACTTCCGCTCAAGGGCGTCGGGAAGCGCAACGCCGCTGCGGCCCTCGGCCTGGTCCTTCAGCCACCATGCCCGTGCACGCGACAGCTGCTCGCGCAGGCTGGGTGCCAAGCTCTCGGGTAACATCAAGGCCCGATCCTTGGAGCCCTTGCCCTCCCGCACGATGATCGTGCCGTGATCGAAATCCAGATCCTTGACCCGCAGTTGCAAACCCTCACTGATCCGCATGCCCGTTCCATACAGAAGCTGGGCGAACAAACGATGCTCGCCTTCCAGAAAACCGAGGATGCGAACCACTTCATCCGGGGTCAGCACCACCGGCAAGCGCCGCGACGGCCGAGGTCTTCCGATCTCCTGAAGCCAGGGCAGATCCGTGCACAGCACCTTGCCGTAGAAGAACAGCAAGGCCGCCAATGCCTGACGATGCGTGGAGACCGAAACCTTGCGCTCGTTCGCCAGCCAGGACAGAAATGCCTCGACTTCGCTGCTGCCCAAGGTTGCCGGGTGACGCACACCGTGGAAACGGATGAAGGCACGAACCCAGTGGACATAAGCCTGTTCGGTTCGTAAGCTGTAATGCAAGTAGCGTATGCGCTCACGCAACTGGTCCAGAACCTTGACCGAACGCAGCGGTGGTAACGGCGCAGTGGCGGTTTTCATGGCTTGTTATGACTGTTTTTTTGTACAGTCTATGCCTCGGGCATCCAAGCAGCAAGCGCGTTACGCCGTGGGTCGATGTTTGATGTTATGGAGCAGCAACGATGTTACGCAGCAGGGCAGTCGCCCTAAAACAAAGTTAACCTCTGAGGAAGAATTGTGAAACTATCACTAATGGTAGCTATATCGAAGAATGGAGTTATCGGGAATGGCCCTGATATTCCATGGAGTGCCAAAGGTGAACAGCTCCTGTTTAAAGCTATTACCTATAACCAATGGCTGTTGGTTGGACGCAAGACTTTTGAATCAATGGGAGCATTACCCAACCGAAAGTATGCGGTCGTAACACGTTCAAGTTTTACATCTGACAATGAGAACGTAGTGATCTTTCCATCAATTAAAGATGCTTTAACCAACCTAAAGAAAATAACGGATCATGTCATTGTTTCAGGTGGTGGGGAGATATACAAAAGCCTGATCGATCAAGTAGATACACTACATATATCTACAATAGACATCGAGCCGGAAGGTGATGTTTACTTTCCTGAAATCCCCAGCAATTTTAGGCCAGTTTTTACCCAAGACTTCGCCTCTAACATAAATTATAGTTACCAAATCTGGCAAAAGGGTTAACAAGTGGCAGCAACGGATTCGCAAACCTGTCACGCCTTTTGTACCAAAAGCCGCGCCAGGTTTGCGATCCGCTGTGCCAGGCGTTAAACATCATGAGGGAAGCGGTGATCGCCGAAGTATCGACTCAACTATCAGAGGTAGTTGGCGTCATCGAGCGCCATCTCGAACCGACGTTGCTGGCCGTACATTTGTACGGCTCCGCAGTGGATGGCGGCCTGAAGCCACACAGTGATATTGATTTGCTGGTTACGGTGACCGTAAGGCTTGATGAAACAACGCGGCGAGCTTTGATCAACGACCTTTTGGAAACTTCGGCTTCCCCTGGAGAGAGCGAGATTCTCCGCGCTGTAGAAGTCACCATTGTTGTGCACGACGACATCATTCCGTGGCGTTATCCAGCTAAGCGCGAACTGCAATTTGGAGAATGGCAGCGCAATGACATTCTTGCAGGTATCTTCGAGCCAGCCACGATCGACATTGATCTGGCTATCTTGCTGACAAAAGCAAGAGAACATAGCGTTGCCTTGGTAGGTCCAGCGGCGGAGGAACTCTTTGATCCGGTTCCTGAACAGGATCTATTTGAGGCGCTAAATGAAACCTTAACGCTATGGAACTCGCCGCCCGACTGGGCTGGCGATGAGCGAAATGTAGTGCTTACGTTGTCCCGCATTTGGTACAGCGCAGTAACCGGCAGAATCGCGCCGAAGGATGTCGCTGCCGACTGGGCAATGGAGCGCCTGCCGGCCCAGTATCAGCCCGTCATACTTGAAGCTAGACAGGCTTATCTTGGACAAGAAGAAGATCGCTTGGCCTCGCGCGCAGATCAGTTGGAAGAATTTGTTCACTACGTGAAAGGCGAGATCACCAAGGTAGTCGGCAAATAATGTCTAACAATTCGTTCAAGCCGACGCCGCTTCGCGGCGCGGCTTAACTCAAGCGTTAGATGCACTAAGCACATAATTGCTCACAGCCAAACTATCAGGTCAAGTCTGCTTTTATTATTTTTAAGCGTGCATAATAAGCCCTACACAAATTGGGAGATATATCATGAAAGGCTGGCTTTTTCTTGTTATCGCAATAGTTGGCGAAGTAATCGCAACATCCGCATTAAAATCTAGCGAGGGCTTTACTAAGCTTGCCCCTTCCGCCGTTGTCATAATCGGTTATGGCATCGCATTTTATTTTCTTTCTCTGGTTCTGAAATCCATCCCTGTCGGTGTTGCTTATGCAGTCTGGTCGGGACTCGGCGTCGTCATAATTACAGCCATTGCCTGGTTGCTTCATGGGCAAAAGCTTGATGCGTGGGGCTTTGTAGGTATGGGGCTCATAATTGCTGCCTTTTTGCTCGCCCGATCCCCATCGTGGAAGTCGCTGCGGAGGCCGACGCCATGGTGACGGTGTTCGGCATTCTGAATCTCACCGAGGACTCCTTCTTCGATGAGAGCCGGCGGCTAGACCCCGCCGGCGCTGTCACCGCGGCGATCGAAATGCTGCGAGTCGGATCAGACGTCGTGGATGTCGGACCGGCCGCCAGCCATCCGGACGCGAGGCCTGTATCGCCGGCCGATGAGATCAGACGTATTGCGCCGCTCTTAGACGCCCTGTCCGATCAGATGCACCGTGTTTCAATCGACAGCTTCCAACCGGAAACCCAGCGCTATGCGCTCAAGCGCGGCGTGGGCTACCTGAACGATATCCAAGGATTTCCTGACCCTGCGCTCTATCCCGATATTGCTGAGGCGGACTGCAGGCTGGTGGTTATGCACTCAGCGCAGCGGGATGGCATCGCCACCCGCACCGGTCACCTTCGACCCGAAGACGCGCTCGACGAGATTGTGCGGTTCTTCGAGGCGCGGGTTTCCGCCTTGCGACGGAGCGGGGTCGCTGCCGACCGGCTCATCCTCGATCCGGGGATGGGATTTTTCTTGAGCCCCGCACCGGAAACATCGCTGCACGTGCTGTCGAACCTTCAAAAGCTGAAGTCGGCGTTGGGGCTTCCGCTATTGGTCTCGGTGTCGCGGAAATCCTTCTTGGGCGCCACCGTTGGCCTTCCTGTAAAGGATCTGGGTCCAGCGAGCCTTGCGGCGGAACTTCACGCGATCGGCAATGGCGCTGACTACGTCCGCACCCACGCGCCTGGAGATCTGCGAAGCGCAATCACCTTCTCGGAAACCCTCGCGAAATTTCGCAGTCGCGACGCCAGAGACCGAGGGTTAGATCATGCCTAGCATTCACCTTCCGGCCGCCCGCTAGCGGACCCTGGTCAGGTTCCGCGAAGGTGGGCGCAGACATGCTGGGCTCGTCAGGATCAAACTGCACTATGAGGCGGCGGTTCATACCGCGCCAGGGGAGCGAATGGACAGCGAGGAGCCTCCGAACGTTCGGGTCGCCTGCTCGGGTGATATCGACGAGGTTGTGCGGCTGATGCACGACGCTGCGGCGTGGATGTCCGCCAAGGGAACGCCCGCCTGGGACGTCGCGCGGATCGACCGGACATTCGCGGAGACCTTCGTCCTGAGATCCGAGCTCCTAGTCGCGAGTTGCAGCGACGGCATCGTCGGCTGTTGCACCTTGTCGGCCGAGGATCCCGAGTTCTGGCCCGACGCCCTCAAGGGGGAGGCCGCATATCTGCACAAGCTCGCGGTGCGACGGACACATGCGGGCCGGGGTGTCAGCTCCGCGCTGATCGAGGCTTGCCGCCATGCCGCGCGAACGCAGGGGTGCGCCAAGCTGCGGCTCGACTGCCACCCGAACCTGCGTGGCCTATACGAGCGGCTCGGATTCACCCACGTCGACACTTTCAATCCCGGCTGGGATCCAACCTTCATCGCAGAACGCCTAGAACTCGAAATCTAACGTCCGTTCGGGCATCGAGGTCCATGTCGGGGTGGGACGGGCCCGTGGCTTCAAGATCACTTGCAGTCCGACCGCGATGTCTTGGTTGCGCGAGAGGTTGTCGATATCTGTTGATTTGCACCCAAATTTGACCCGGGATTTGCATTGAATTTTGACCCACCCCTTGTTGTCAGAATTATGTCTCGATTTTCAGTTTGCGGGTCTGTTTTTCCTCCTGCTTATTCTGAGTTGAACTGTGTTTGAAGCGGTAACTTTCATTGCCGGTTTCCAGGATGTGGCAGTGGTGGGTTAGTCGGTCCAACAACGCTGTTGTCATCTTTTCATCGCCAAACACTCGGCTCCATTCCGAGAAGCTCAAGTTGGTGGTCAGTATCACGCTGGTTTTTTCGTACAGCTTTGAGAGCAGGTGAAACAGCAGTGCCCCACCGGTTTGGCTAAAAGGCAAATATCCCAGCTCATCCAGAATCACCAAATCGGCATACAACAGACGGTTTGCGATTTGTCCCTGACGCCCAGATGATTTCTCTTGCTCCAGTGCATTGACCAAATCCACGGTGGAGAAGAAACGCACCCGTCGGTTCAAGTGCATCACTGCTTGTGTACCAATGGCTGTGGCCAGGTGAGTCTTGCCTGTGCCTGGCCCACCAATCAGCACCACGTTCTGGGCTTGTTCCATGAAGTCGCACCGGTGCAATTGTTTGACCGTGGCCTCATTAACCAGGCTTTGACTGAAGTCAAAGCCCACCAAGTCCCGATACACGGGGAACTTGGCCACCCGCAATTGATAGTTCACCGAACGTACTTCACGCTCTGCCACTTCAGCTTTAATCAAGCTGTCCAGCATGGGCAAGGCTTGATTAAATGCTGGTGAATTCTGATTGCCCAACTCCTCAATGGCGTGTGCCATGCCAAAGAGTTTCAAGGATTTGAGGATTCTCACATGGCCTTCATGCTGCATCATGGGCTCTCCTTAAACTGTCATAGCGGTTCACGTTGGCCTGTGGTTCCAATGTCAGCCTTAACCCCTTGGGAATTGGAATCGGTTTGGGTGGAGGTTCTTCGGTCAAACGTCCCAACAGATTAAGCACATGCTCCTTCGATGGCTTGCCACACTCCAATGCCAATTCCACAGCACTGAGTACCGCACCTTCATCGTGGTGCAATACAAGGGCCAGAATTTCCACCATGTCACGGTCACCGCCGGGGCGTTGCAGCAAGATGGATTGAAGCTTCTTGAACGCGGGTGGCAATTCAGCAAATGGCGCACCATTGCGCAACGCCCCAGGTTTCTTCTGAAGCACAGACAAGTAATGGTGCCAGTCGTATTGTGTGTGGCCACGCCGAGCGTGGCCACTGCCAAACAATCTTGGATGCTCGGCAATGTGTTGGCCTTCGGCAGCCATCACCAGCTTGTCTGCATAAATCCGAAGGCTGATGGCCCTGTTGGCGTAACTGGCAGGAACGCTGTAGCGATTGCCCTCGTGGTGAACAAGGCAGGTTGAAGTGACTCGCTTGGTTTGCTCCACGAATGCATCAAAGGCATTGGGTAGCGCCATCAACTCGCCTTGTTCATCGGCAAAGGCCTCTTGCACGGTTTGGTCCAATTCGGGGTGGCGCAGCTCAGACCACAGCGCTTTGCAGCGATGCTCAAGCCACACATTCAAATCAGCAAGGCTTTGAAAGTCTGGTGCCCCTTGCCACAGGCGTTGGCGGGAATCCTGCACGTTCTTCTCAATCTGGCCTTTCTCCCAACCCGATGCTGGATTACAGAACTGCGCATCAAACAGGTAGTGGCTGACCATGGCAGTGAACCGCTGATTGACCCTGCGCTCTTTGCCACGCCCCACCGAATCCACAGCGGTCTTCATGTTGTCGTAGATGCCGCGCTTGGGAATGCCACCGAAGATTTGAAAGGCATGCCAGTGGGCATCAAACAGCATTTCATGTTTTTGCTGGTAGTAAGCCCGAAGCACAAAGGCCCGGCTGTGGGCCAACTTAAACTGGGCAATCTGAAGTTTGACCTGTTTGCCCGCTATGCGGGCAAAGTCCTCACTCCAATCGAATTGGAAGGCTTCGCCACAAGCAAAGCGCAAGGGGATGAAACAACCCTTGCCCGAGGTTTGCGCCTTGAACTGTTCGGAATCTTTCCACTGTCGGGCAAAGGCACACACTCGGTCATAAGACCCGGTAAAGCCCAAAGCGACCAAATCCCGGTACATGCTGCGCAGGTTTCTGCGCAGCTTCTTTGTCTTTTTGTGCTCGGTGGAGAGCCACTGCCTTAACTTGGGCTCAAAAGGACTTAACTTGCCAACGCTGTCTCGCGCTGGGTACTGCGGTTCAACCACCTTGCTTTGCAAATACTTGCGAACGGTGTTCCTGGACAGGCCGCTTCGTCGGGCTATTTCCCGAATCGACGCACCATCGCGAAAATGCCAGCGTCGAATTGCGCTCAATATCGCCACGTTTATCACTCCTTGATTTCTCCCGCCATATCCAGACGGGAAACAGTGTCATACGTGGGTCAAATTTCGACGCAAATCTTTACCCTAAGTGGGTCAATTTTAGATGCAACTCAACAGGCCATGCTGAGTGTGCGATGGTTGATCGCTTCCTCGCCGCTCTCCACGGCGACGATGGCCGCCGCCATCAGCAAGTGCGCCAGTTCCCCTATGGTGCCCTCGCTGCGTGTGAGCAGGTAGCGAGCCATGTCCAGCGTGGCAATTGGGGAAGGCCGGCGCAGCGGGAGCGAAGCGGCGAAGCTGGCCAGCAGTGAGCAGCAATCGTCGTTGGCCTCCCATACCGGCAGCATCATCGGCTCGAAGCGATTTTCCAACTGGTCATCGGAGCGGATGGCTAGGTAGGCGTCGCGCGTGCCTACCCCAACCAACGGGATGCGCAGTTCGTTGCCGAGGAAGCGCAGCAGGTTGAGGAATTCCCGGCGGTTGACGCTGTTGCCGGCCAGCACGTTGTGCAGCTCGTCGATCACCAGCAGCGCGGCGCTGTCGACCATGCGCCGGACGCCACAGCTGGGACAGAACCCTCGGCGTTTACAGGAGAAGGCCACCAGCTTCTCGTGGTGGCAGGATTGGCAGCGTACGCGCAGAAAGCCGTGTTCCAGGCGGCCGCACTTGAGGTAGTCCTCGAACTCGCGGGCGACATAGCCTGGCAGGGGTGAGCCTTGGGCGGCCATGAGCCGGGCAAACTCGGGGTAATGACGCTCAACCAGTTGGTACAGCAGGGTCTGCTCGGGCCGGTGGCGGACATGGGTGGCCGGCCGAGGCGCTTGGGCGGTAAGAGACATGACGGCATCCGTTCCATCGGTACTGGTGTGTGGATGCCTTCAGGGTAGTGCAGCTTGGGGAAATGTGCGGAGATTGATGCTGTGGGTGACAGCAAAAAGGCACTGGCAGAGCTGGAACAGAAGGAGTTTCCCCAGGTGGGTCAGGTCACCTGTAGTATCGGTTTTGCGGCTGTGGACCCTGCCCAGCCACCGGCCAATATCCTCGACAACGCCGACCAGGCCCTGTATTACGCCAAGGGCAATGGTCGCAACCGGACCTGCCACTACGAAAGTCTGGTGGAAACCGGGCAGATAGCTAGGCGAGACAATATGGAAGGCAACGCCAGCGTCGATTTTGATATTGATGCACTGTTTGGGTAATGCCGTTTTATTGCGAGCGCAAAGTGTCCAGCAGCTCCCTGTTCATCAATATCCATATGCCGGCAGCGGCAATAAACGGCAACATCAGATACCCGAACTGATAGCCCAGGGCAATGGCATTCATTTGCCAGGGGGCAAAATCGAGCTGAGTGGTGACATCGCTGCCGGTTTCAAAGGCCAGGGTTTTGACTGTGTCGAGCGCAATACCAAACGCCTGAAAAGGCAGCAGCAAGGTTATCTCAAGGATATATAACAGCATACGGTAGTGCACTTCCTTGGTCAAATCTTGAACAAATGTTTGCTGGTGCTGGAGGAGTAATTTCAACAGCCGCGGATATGGGAAAATGGCTTTCTATGCACACTAACGAGGGCAAAAATATAAATGGAGAAAGATTACTATCAAAATCATTGCTAGAAGAATCCTATTCACCTCTACCTGGAAGTCCTAAATATGGTCTTGGATGGTCTTTAAGTTCTGCAAATGTTAAACCAGCACGTATTTCTCATAGTGGGGCGTTATCTACAATTCAAGCGCAACAAGATATTGTACCTTCAAGTGGATATGCTGTAGCCGTAATGCTTAATAGCTTTACGACAACTTTTGAACATGCTTATGAGATAAGTTCGGGTATTATAAAATTGACCGAAGGACAAAAACCTAATATTAAAGTTCCTATGCCTAAAATAATTGATTTATTTCTTGGTCTAATGACATTAATATACTTATTCTTAGGTATAAAAGGTATTTTGCGAAGTAAGGAGTGGTCGAATAGAAGAAAACTTCATCCTACTTTGAGATATTATCTTCGTCTAATGCCTCAAATAATTCCAGTTTTGTTTATAGGGTGGTTGTTTTTTATTGTTCCAAACCTACAAAATAATAGTTCTACAATTAAGGATGCTATTGGTATTTGGCCAGCTGCAATGTTATTTTTGGCAGTAGTTTTCTTAATTGGAACTATAGTTACGGTTAGGAGAGTATATTATAGAGTAAGATTAAATAGAAATTGATAGATTTAGATATTACCTACTTGTGCTAAACACTTTGTTTATATTCCGCCGTCATGCAGCATAGTTTACGGAACGTGGGCTGATAATTTGAAACAATGGGAGTATACTAATTACGAGGGTGTAGGGAGTCGTTATGGGTTACGTTGCAGAGGAATCAAAGCCGGTGACAATGTACGTAATCTCTTGAATTTTCAGTTTAATATTTCATGACAACTTTTTGGGTACAATATCAATGGAATTGATAATGACGAGTACCTGTGGAAACCCTGAGAAAAAGGATTGCATATCCATAACGAAGATGGCACATGGCACGCCGACTGGCCAGATTCAGAATCATACGATATTGGTCCAGCTAGTATTGCCTGGCTGACATGGCATATCATATTTTGGAGGTCAATGGTATTCGATTACTTTTTTGGAAATGGTACGCTGACTCACGAAGAGGCTCAATGGCCCGGAAATATAACAGCTGTAAGAGAAATGAACAATTGAACAATAATCTTCGAGACAAATGGAGAACCTTACTGGTACGGCATATTTTTTATCTCCTCAAGGCACGTTGAGAGTATTGTGTTGATAACAAGAAACTGAAGTCTGGGAAAGCCTTGAAAATACTAAGCTTAATAAAATGAAAGTAAGTCTGTCCACTCGACCTAAACCCTTGATGTGTGTTTTAGAGAACATGTCGAGGGTGTTTTTTTTGACAAGAATGGGGTCAGGTTGAGGAGATAAATTGGATATCCACAACGGTTTTTTTGATAAACTAACGTTGAATTAAATTCAGGCCTTCAAATAGACATAAAATATAACTTTTGTATCAATCAAAATTTAATTTTCTTGATTTTTACATATATTCATGTTAGAATGAAAACAAATAAACAATTTGTTTTTAAGTTCTCGTATGGAGGTGTTTTATGTTGTGGCTAAATTTACAGAGTTAGAAAAAGAAAAAATTCGTGAAGAATTGCTTAAAGTTGCATATCGATTTTTTGTAGATAAAGGCTTTAAGAATACTTCTCTCGAGGATATTACTTCATCAGTTGGCATTGCAAAGAGTTCTTTTTATATATTTTTTGAATCAAAAGAAATACTATATATGGAATTGTTAGCACATGAGGGAGAGCAAATTGAAAAGCAGGTTTGGCCAAAGGTTATAGCTGCAAAGGATATACGTTCAGCTATAAAGATATACTTAAATGAGATGGCTTTGGAACTAGAGGATAAGATTTTAACACAAAGGCTGGTTTACGACCTTGAGGAATACAAGATTGTATCTAGAAAGCTAAATCCAGATTATGTTGGCTCAGAGCATCTAAGAAGCATCGTTCCTCTTGTGGAGTTTATAAAGTTACGTCAAGACTCTAATGAAATTATCGATGAAGAGCCAGGCATTATAGCTGGAGTTTTAAGAGCAGCTTGGTTAATAGGTTCTCAAAAGGGAGATTTGCAGCAATACAATTATGAAAGAATTAAAGAGTTATTATTCGAAGCTGTTGCTGATCGAGTCACTCGATTTTAATTTAGACTAGATAAAGATATATGAAGGTGGTTATCTATGACAGAAAGAATAATTCGTTTTAATGATGTTTATATTTGCACTGAGAGTTTTGGAGATACTAATGATCCAACTATCTTATTAATAATGGGAGCTACTTCATC
>ENA-ORUB01003772-ORUB01003772.1-human-gut-metagenome-genome-assembly--contig:-NODE-3772-length-12366-cov-3.215904_pt1 | contig 12366 bp, 12 predicted proteins | sample MGYA00241918_ERZ509200 | MGnify/ENA primary metagenome ERZ509200 (study PRJEB26280, sample SAMEA2338853) | human gut metagenome | biome: human gut; feature: human-associated habitat; material: faeces... | reverse complement strand
ATGCTGACGGAGCCGGGGTGATTCCTTGGCCCGGTCTAATAAGGAGTTGATGAATTCGTTGTTGATGAGCATGATTTTTTATATTTAGATTTATCGATTCGCCTGCTGAATGACCTCCTTGATATGATTTTCATCATCCAGCGGACAGATCATGAGCACGTCTTCGGTATCTGCAATCATATATCCAGACAAGCCATCCACAATAACTTTTTTATCGGGATTGGTTTCCTTGATCAGATTGTGACCGGAACGGAACAAATTGGATGTCGCTCCGGATATGGCATTTTCATCCTCATCTTTTTCCAACAAGGTATATAACGCCCCCCATGAACCCACATCACTCCAACCTAAATCAGCGGCACAATGAACAAATACCCGAGTGGATTTTTCCATCACACCATAATCGATGGAGATTGCAGGAGATAAAGCAAACGCCCGATTGACAGCGTCCTGTTCTCCGGCAGTCCCATAAGCAGAACCGATCGCGTCAAAAAGAGAAGCTATCTCCGGCAAATATACCTCAAAATCCTGCAGAATGGTTTGAACCGACCAGACAAACATACCCGAATTCCAAAAATAATCACCTTCTGCCAGGTAACGGGAAGCCGTAACCAGATCCGGCTTCTCCTTAAAACGGATAACCGGAGTAATGGCTGTTCCTGCCTGCTGTCGGGTTTGGATATAGCCATAACCAGTCGCCGGATAGGTCGGCGTAATTCCTACCGTCAGTAAAGCTGGATGAAGCGTTACATACTCCAGACACGATTTCATCACCTCAGCAAAACGAGATGTATTAGATATATAATGATCCGAAGGTGTCACGATAGCCACCGCCCCCGGATTGATCTGCCGCAACTTGTACATGGCATAAGCGATACAAGGAGCAGTATTTCGCCGGCAAGGTTCTGTCAACACCTGATCCGGTTTTAACTGCGGCAACTGTTCCAGCACCAACTCCTTATACACTTCACCCGTCAGTACCAGAAAATTCTCGGCCGGGATAAAATCAGCAAATCGGTCATACGTCAACTGAATGAACGTACGACCGATTCCTAAAGCATCCACAAATTGTTTGGGCTTTTCTTCACGACTTAACGGCCAGAAGCGGGAACCAATCCCGCCGGCCATTATGATGCAATACGCATCCTGTATTTTCATCTCTTTTTCAGTTATGTTTATACCAGTCGTACATACGGCCAACACCTTCTTCGATTTCAATCTGATGATGCCATCCCAACTGATGCAGCTTCGTTACATCCGTCAGCTTCCGCATGGTTCCATCCGGTTTGGATGCGTCAAACAAGATCTTACCTTTGAAACCTACCGTCTGACGTATCAATTCAGCTAACTGGGCAATTGTGATTTCCTTTCCCGTACCAATATTAATATGGCAGTTACGAATATCTTTTTCTCCGGGCTGGTATGTATCCTTAAAGTCGACATGTTCCATTACAAAAACCGTTGCATCCGCCATTTCCTCGCTCCATAAAAATTCGCGCAATGGCTTTCCGGTTCCCCATAATTCTACCCGGTCTGAAAAGATACCGTACTTATTCAGAACCTTCAAAATCAGATCTTCAGAAGCCGTACCATCTACCTTTTCCACCGGACGTTTGTTCAAATCCGAACGGACTGCCTCCCAGTTTCCTTCATTCAGGCATTTTGCCAAATGAATCTTACGCACCATGGCCGGTAAGACATGGCTATTCTCCAAATGAAAATTATCATTCGGGCCGTATAAATTAGTCGGCATCACTGCAATATAGTTGGTACCATATTGCAAGTTAAAACTTTCGCACATCTTTAATCCGGCAATCTTGGCAATGGCATACGGTTCGTTCGTATATTCCAGCGGAGAAGTCAGCAATACATCCTCCTTCATCGGCTGTTGGGCATCTCTCGGATAAATACAGGTACTGCCTAAAAAGACCAGTTTCTTTACCTGATGCCGGAAACTTTCACCAATCACGTTTTGCTGGATCTGCAGATTCTGGTAGATAAAATCAGCCCGATACAGACTGTTTGCCATAATACCGCCTACATGAGCAGCCGCCAATATAACATAATCCGGTTGTTCTTCATCGAAGAAACGTTTTACAGCAACACCATCCAACAGATCAAGTTCCTGATGGGTACGACCAATCAGGTGGGTATACCCTTTTTGCTGCAAATTCTTCCAGATAGCCGAGCCCACCAGTCCCCGATGACCAGCCACATAGATTTTGGCCTGTTTGTCCATATTTAATCCTCCTTATCTTCTTTTGCCAATTGTTCCTTCAGATACAGTTTCCGAACGAACTTCATATCATGTTTCACCATGATCTTTACCAGATCTTCAAATGAAGTCTTACGTGGGTTCCATCCCAGTAAAGTCTTCGCTTTAGTCGGATCACCCAGCAACTGTTCAACCTCAGCCGGACGGAAATATTTCGGATCGACTTCCACCAGCACTTTGCCCGTAGCCTGGTCAATACCTTTTTCATCCACACCTTCGCCTTCCCAGCGCAGTTCAATACCTACTTCATGGAAAGCCAGCGTGCAGAATTCACGTACCGTATGATATTCGCCCGTAGCGATCACAAAATCTTCCGGAGTCTCATGCTGCAGGATTAACCACATACATTCTACATAATCTTTCGCATATCCCCAGTCGCGTAACGCATTCAGATTACCCAAGTACAACTTGTCTTGAAAACCTTGAGCAATGCGGGCTGCAGCCAAAGTAATTTTACGGGTGACAAAAGTTTCTCCACGTCGTTCTGACTCATGGTTAAACAGAATTCCATTTACAGCAAACATGCCATAACTTTCCCGGTAATTCTTCGTAATCCAGAAACCATATTGTTTGGCAACTCCATACGGAGAACGAGGATAGAAAGGCGTTGTTTCCTTTTGAGGTACTTCCTGTACCAATCCAAACAACTCAGAGGTGGAAGCCTGGTAGATTTTTGTCCGGTCTTCATATCCTAACAGACGGACCGCTTCCAATAAGCGCAATGTTCCAACAGCATCCGCCTCTGCCGTATATTCCGGCACATCGAAAGAAACCTTCACATGGCTTTGTGCGGCCAGGTTATAAATCTCATCCGGTTTCACCTCGCGGATAATCCGGACCAATGAACTGGAATCCGTCATATCCCCCCAATGCAAATTCACCAGACGTTTATTCTTCATATCCCGTACCCATTCATCCAAATACAGGTGTTCGATACGTCCTGTATTAAAAGAAGAAGAACGACGCATAATACCATGAACTTCATATCCTTTTTCAATAAGAAACTCGGCAAGGAATGAACCGTCTTGTCCGGTAATACCGGTAATAAGAGCTACTTTTGGCATAATACAGTTAATAATTTAATATCATATTATAAATACTTCCTATTTCTTCAAACGCATCAGGTACTCAGCATGCAAATGATAATATTTCCGCATGAACAGTACATAGGCAATGGCCAATACCACGACTACCGCCACCAGATATATCCAGTGTGCCACCACGGTATCAGGAACGCCATAAATGAAGAGCAGTGAAAGCACCAACTGCAAAATCATATAGAATGAAGACACCTTCACATGGCCGATCTTCAGCTCGTTGGCCATCAACTGATAAGCATGCTTCCGATGGGCTTCTCCCAAATTCTCATGAAGCATGATCCGGTGGACAATCGTCAGACACGCATCAATCCCATAGACTACCAGCAAAACCAGATACGTGATATCCTTGGTTTGAAGAATCTCTTTTCCTAAGATAAACAACAGAATAAAGGCGATTCCGATGGAACCAACATCCCCGGCAAAACACTTGGCTTTTCCTTTCGGACGGAAATTAAAGAGGCAGAATACCAGAACACTCAAAATAGAAACTTCTATCAACGATGATTCCACAAAACCATCTCTCCTATTCAACAGCATCAGCGGAATTAATACCGCCAATGAATAACAGGCTGTAATCCCATTAATACCATCCATGAAATTGATCACATTCGTGATACCCACATAGACGATCAACGCCAGAAGCACCACCCACCAAAGTTCGATATGTAAAATATCCAGCTGGTAGAAAGCCATCGCCGCAGCTACAAACTGAACCACCAGACGCAAAGAATCCGGTAAACTCCGAATATCATCTATAAAACTGATACCCGCTACCAAGGTCAATCCTGCTAAAAACCACGGATAATGAAAACCATAGAACAGACTCCACACCCAGGCTCCTATCAAGAAGATAATTCCTCCCCCACGAAGAACCACACTCGTATGGCTACTCCGCTCGTTTGGCTTATCAATGATATTGAACTTGTCGGCAATACGGAAGTAGAGGAGTTCAATGACTAAAAGCAATACAAAAATCAAGGGATAAATCAAATAACTATTCATACGTATCCTATCTCTTATTGATGAGATTTAAAACTTTTAATCGTATAGGTCAATCCTTCTTTAGCAGAAATCGGAAATTTTTGCACCCCCAATGCTTTCTTTATTTTTACATTACTTACCACATAGTTCTCGGTTAATTTCTGCATCCGCATAGGATTTAATGGCAAATGAAGCCAACCTCCCAACCTGGCAATTCCATTCATCAGTCCTTTGGGAATATACCAGATGTGGGCTTTCTTTCCCAATGCGGCACAGATAATTTCAATCAACTCATTTGTCGATAAAGCTTCGTCATCGGCCATGTGATAAATTCCACTCGCTACCGGTTTCGTCAATAACCCTTCAATAACGACACACAAATTACCTATGCTCGTAAACGTCCTTCGATTTTCAAAAGCACCTAACGGCCAGGGAATACCTTTACTGACTACCTGATACAATAAATTCAGATTTCCTTTATTCCCCGGTCCATGAATCATACACGGACGAAGAATGTATACCGATTTATCAACAGGCCATTTACTCTGGATATATTCTTCTGCCTTGATTTTACTTTCACCATAAGGACCTTTGGGAGAAGGAATAATATCTTCTGTCAAGACATCACCTACCACCTGATCGGCAGCTGCTTTGACAGAACTGAAGAATATGAATTTCTTGGCCGTAGACTTCAGAAAATAATCATATATCTTTTGTGTCAGTCCTGTATTGATATCAAAATAAACCTGTGCTTTCGACTGGTTCTTGGTATCATGGGCTTTCCCTGCTAGATGAATGATCGCATCTACTTCGGGAATATTCCCTTGTTCCAAATCATTCCAACTATATGTTTTAACAACGCCTTCTTTCCGTGGGGCTACAATATCCAAACCGAATATTGTATTCTCAGAGCTAAGCGCCTTTACTAAGTTAGAGCCCACAAATCCATGGACTCCGGTAATTAAAACATTCATTTATTTTTAGTCATTATAAGTTCAAATATCTTGACAAAATATTTAAGAAATAATAGCGGCATACAAGTCCAAATACCATTTTCTTTACAGGCTCGTACAATCTCTTTATTCAAAATAAAATTACTTTTCCAGCTGGCTGTACTACGCCCTCCTGTCCTCATCTTCATAAAATCGAGAGGTATATATTTTGCTTTCAAGTGGTATTTGTAAAGAAAACGAACTAATAACTCATAATCTGCAGCAATATGATAATCGTACTGATAATATCCATACTTTTCGAAATTATGCTTATAAGTATAAAACGAAGGATGTGCAGGCATAAACCCAAATCGGAAACGCCATGGTTTAAAATTTTTTGAAGAATAATAACGCACCGTCTTTTCTAAATTATTCTCATTCACGAAACGTACATCTCCATACACAGCCTCAATATTCCTGTCTAAATTAAAAGCCTCAGCTACTTTTGATATCACATCTGAACGATGGAAGAAATCATCAGAATTAATGATGCCCACTATATCTCCAGAAGCCATTTTGATTCCTTTATTCATAGCATCATACATTCCTTTATCTTTCTCACTGAACCATTTTAAACGACCATTAAACTTAGGCTCATATTCCTTAATAATACTTACTGTTTCATCTTTTGAAAGACCGTCAGCAATAATATATTCTAAATCGGTATAATCCTGTTTCAATACACTCTCTATCGTGTCTCTCAGAGTTTTAGCAGAATTATAAGTAACTGTTATTATCGATATTATCATGATTTTAGTTGTATTCCAAATTTCTCTTTTATATATGTTATCATAAGTTGTTTATCATTACCACAAACTTTTTTAGCCTCATAAATTTTTGCATCAACCAACATTCTATACCATAGTCCTTGGAAGAAATCCCAACAAAAACCTTCTTTTCCATCAAGAAATCCCATTTTCACAATATAACGATACACGAAGTAAGCAAATGCACGCCAAAATAATGGCATTCTTGAATATTTTGCTTTCTGAACACGCTTCTTTACAACTTCTTTTGCGTACTCATAATTAACATTATTTTCACCATTTGCAGTTAAATTAAACTCAGCATCAAGTAACAACACAGCTTCACGACTCGAGTAATTATTATGCTTATCTATAAAAGCTTTAAGCCCTATAAGACTAGCATCCACAATTGCATGTTCGAAGCTTATCGTTTCACCACTATGAATATTCATATATTCATCCATTAAACGTAATTCATAATGAACTTTTCCAGTACGAAATAGACGAGTCAATGCTACCCCATTCACAATCCCATGATGCAAACGACGCCCCATAAATTCACGTCCAATAGGAATCACAACAGCACTCACCTCAGACCGCATAGTTGGTAATTTAATATAAAGCTCTTCTATAAGTTCAGGTTCAAGATACTCATCAGCATCCACACGCAATACCCATCCAGTTTTAATATCTATATTTTCAAGAGCCCAATTAAATTGTTCTGCCTGATTTCCCGGCCATATATGATGAACAACAGTTGCACCCAGCGATTCTGCTATTTCTACGGTCCGATCGGTCGAGAAGCAATCCACGACAAAGACCTTTGAAGCGAATAGATTAACACTTTCCAAACAACGCTGAATATGGATCTCCTCATTATAAGTTAAGATAATAACCGAAATATCCAACATGATTTACTCTTTTATGATACGTTTTTTAATAAATTTTGCAGGGTTCCCCCCCACAATAGTCCACGGTTCCACATTTTTAAATACAGCCGCACGAGCACCCACAACTGCTCCTTGACCAATTGTAACGCCCATACTAACAAAAGCATCAGCCGCAACCCATGCCTGGTCTTCAATTATTATAGGAGCAGTTATTAAGGGATTCAATGGATTACTAATATCATGACTGGCTGTACAAAGAAAAGCGCCTTGCGATATAGTCGTATTTGCCCCAATATGAATAATATCCACATTATAGCAATCTACTTCCGATGCTAAACAAGAATAAGCATCCATTATTAAATTCTTAGGAAAATATATTTTAGCCGATGAATAAACAACGGCTGTCGGATGAATCTTTGCACCAAACATCCGAAGTAAAACTCGTTTCCAACCTAATCCTAAACTACGAGGTAAAGGACGAGCAAATAATCCCCAGACAATCCCCCATAACAATCGAATAATCTGATGCTTCCGACTTAAAACATTGTGGTATTGTGACAAATCAATCATTTTATATCAAAAAATATGATTTATAAAATTCAAAAAATATATAAACTCAGAAAAAATTATCAACATCTTCGATACCTCTAGAAAGAAGTCTCGAAGATGTTGATTGTCCGTTTCTCACAAGCTTCTTCTGCCATATTAAAATACAGAATGCTCAAAAATTCTGTAGCCACGGTTCAGTTCGTGAGAGGCAAGAGTTATTTTGACAATTTGACCTAAGATGATATTGCTTAGCCCTATGCACTCCTAAAAGTAACAATCAAATCACGCAAGTTCTCACACTTACTCAATTATCCGAACATCATTTCTAACATTTAGTACAACAGTTAAAATGCTCCATATTGCGATTACCTCCATATTTACAAATATAGTGGTTGAATTGAGTTTTATTCAGAGATACATATTCTTTTATTACATTAAATATACGAAATTAGGTTTTTCTCCTCCATTTATCAACCAGTGATAAAGCTTTATAGTTTGTTTAGCTATATGATCCCATCTAAATTTCTTATTAACCAAATTATAACCATTATCACCCAGAACTTCTAAATCAGGCTCATTCATTTTTGCTAACCTTTCCAAACCTTCCGCAATACTCTGTGGAATAGGTTTTATAAATATAGCTGCATTACTAGAAAAGCCTTCAGGTATATTACAGAACTCTGTCATAATAACTGGTAATTTATAGGCCCAAGCTTCCAACACAGTCATTGGTAATCCTTCACTGAAGGAAGGAAGAATAAAAGCATTCGCTCTACAATACTCTTTTACTTTGTTTTCTCCATAAATTGGACCTATAAATTCGATGCAATCTTCAAGTTTATTATCAAAAACAAATCTTTTAAGTTCATCTATATGGCCATTTTGACTCCAACCAGCTACTCGAATTTTCCAAGTTTGAAAAAATGTAGAATTATTTTCTTTCAATATTTTCAATGCAAACAATAATTCTTTCAATCCTTTTTTAGGATGAATACGCCCAATAAATAGGAGAACTTTTTTTTTACTATTACGAAGATAGATAGGATTTTCAGGAATATCTATACCATTAGGAATGATTGCTACTGGATTTTTCAATCCAAAATTCCGAATGCTTTCATATTCTGATTGACATAATGCATGAATACAATCAGCAGATCTAAGATTCTCATATTCATATAAATACCCAACAATTTTTTTCTGCCATGCCGAATTAAGAATAGCCCACGGATCAAGCATTCCATGTGGCTCTATTATTTTTACAACAGAAGGATTATTTTTTTTATATAATAATGACGCATATGAATGATACATCCAAATACCTTGTTGATGAATGATTTGAGGTCTCTCTTTTATTAGTATGCTACCTAAGTCTTTAGAATAGCCTAATGTTTTTAAAAAGAAGAAATTACTTCTATGGTATGATAATAGTGGAACATTTCCATAACATAGTTTGTCTATAGGAGAATATTGATCATCGTATGACAATAGAGACACATCAATAGAATATTTTAATAGTTGTTGTGTTAAAGATTGAATTGTATAAAATAATCCACCAGATAATCTAGAATTTGAAGATGTTAAAAAAAATACTTTCATTTTGAATATAATAGATTTAAAAGATTGTTTTTAAATGAATCTTTGTTATATTTTTGAGAGTATTCAAATAATTGTTTAGATATATTGAACCGTTTTTCTCTATCTTCCAACAATAATGATATTGAATTGACAATATCATCAACGCTTTTTTCTTTTATAAATAATCCAGGAAAATCATCACCAAATCCTGAAGCATGAGTAGTTATTATAGGTACACCAAAACTGGCTGCCTCTAGTAAAGAACCAGCAAAACCTTCTGCCAAGGTTGGGAATATATACATATCAGCTTTTATAAATTCATCTTTTAATTGTTCCTTGTTTAAATACCCTCTAAAATTGCAATTTTTAAAATAACCTGAATGAAGAATTTCTTTAGGCATAGGACCAATAATTCTAAAATCTAAATAAGGATATTTTTCTTTTAATATATTTATTGCTCGCAAAGAATAAACTAACCCTTTGCGTACCAAATCATTTCCAATCCAAATAATCCTACCCTTAATTGGCTTATTATTATAAATTGAATTTGCTACAGAAGAAACATAGGGTATTATATTAACTTTCGTGGCATCAAAAAAAGAAGAATTCTTTTGTAACACATTTTTCACATACTCAGAAGGTATTAAATATTGATCGGCTATATCAAGCAGTCTATCTATATATTTTAAACGCAGATTGTATTGACTCAAGTAATCATTTTTTAAATATGTGATACATTTTAACTCAGGAAGCGATTCAATTTCTTCTGCTAAGTCCTTAAATATATAAGGATTTTCATATATATCCACTAATATTTTAACTCCTTGTTTTTTTGCATATTCTGTAAAATCATATGTTTCCAAGTACATTGCATACAGCCAATCTGTATTTTCACATCCCCATCTTATAAAAGCCCTGCTATTTCCTTCAAAAATACAATCTATAATTTTATCGTGAGAAGATTTTATTAATTTCAAGAAGAGTAATTTCAGTTGCAGAAAATCATTTGCTTTAATTTTATCTCTCGGTATATTAGGATTTCTTTTTAACAATCTGAATAATGCCGTATTTTGAAACTTAAATTTTGATAACAACAAAGCTATTTTACCTAAGAGACTATCTTTATACGAATCAGTATATAAGTAGGATAATATACCTTCTGATAGTAATATCTGAGGTATTAGATATCGCCTTCTAGCTCCATATTGAGATACAATTACTTTCATATCATGAATACTTTAATTTACCGAACCATTTGTACGATAAAAGAATTTATAATTATCTAATGTTTTTATGAACTTACAAGGTACACCACCATATAAGGAATTCTCATCTTGATACTGTTTATTTACAAGTGAGCAAGCACTTACAACGCTTCGCGAAGGGATTTTTGATCTCTTAAGAAAAGTACATCGTGCCCCTATAAACGAATAATCTTCTATTATGATAGAATCTGCATCTTGTCTATTATTTTTTAAATCAATACTGTGAGTCAGAAATGCACTCTCAAATCCTGCTATTTGACAAAAATTACCAATGAATATTCCACCATTACAGTCAAAATAATGTCTACTAGTAATACCTGTATGATTACCAACTTTCAAAACACATTGTCTGTTTTTTACGTGTGAAAAATGATTATTCCTTAACGCTGCCTTGTTATATATAGAAAAACCTGTGATATAATTTTTTGTTCCTATATTGGAATATTCACCTAATTCTAATAAATCAATAGATTTACAAAAATTCAAATGCCCTATAGAAGAATATTTCCTCAATATCACATGGTGTGCAAGCAATATAGAAAAGCCTATATGAGCTCCTTCTGCTATTTCAAATTTTAATATCTTTACCAGAAAAAAGCATCGTATCTTCCAAGGAAAAATAAACAAAAATAATTGAATAAAAAATTTAAACATACTCCTCTACAATTTATTATATTTTATACTACAATATTTAAGAAACGGAGAAATAAATAATACAAAAAATACTATAGCCGAAAAGAAATTATTAGAAGAATGTGTAATAGAATGCAATGAAGGCGACATTAATGCTACGTATAAAACTAAAGCATTTACTGATCTATTTGATTCTTTCCATAATCGCCCCAAAATAAGACCTATTATCAAAAATTTGATCCACGCAAAAATACCAAAAGAAGTAAAAGCGTCATAATATCCGGTCATAGTACTACCAGATTTACATAAAAACTCTACCATACTTTCATTTTCATTATCAAACATCAGAGACTCCTTAAACTTAGCCCCACCTAAGGATTTCGGTATAAAATTTTTGATTATCCCATTCCAATTAAATGTACCATAATCATATCCGCCAGTATTGTAACAAGAGTTTATTCCCAATATAGCATTATTTACCTCTAAGTTTTCAAGAGTTGTTATCTCTTTAGTGAAAGAAAAAGATAATTGTTCCACATTTTCAGCAACTGACATTTCTCCAGAATAGGCATTAAGACGATACTGGCCTATCTGTGAATTAAAGAATAATCCCAAGACAAAGAATAGAGGTATTATCCATTTTAAGTGCTGATATTTATATTGTCCATGTATATAAAAATAGAAAAAAGAAATCGTTAATACAAATTGAATTGCCTCTCCCCTTCTTGCCGATATTAAAAATTTATCAACTTGAATTATAAATACTAACGCTAGAATCGCCCAGAACAGTTTTGGAATAGATCCCTTTCTATACAATACTGTTAAAATAATTATCAGCAAATAATCCAAATATGATGAGAAAAAATTAATAACCACAAATGTTCCACTGACAAATCCTCCCTTGTACGCTCCCCTATTCATAAAAGTTGCAACTCCTCCTACTACGGCAAAAATAATCAACACATGTATTACTCTTCTTCTATTAAAAGTTATGTTTGCACTATTAAAAATAGAGTATTTGTTCCCTAGTTTAAACCCATAAAATATTGCAATATTACATGAAATCATTACTAACAGAGACAATGTCATGTAAGAATCTGGATCTTGGACAAATTCTATTATTTGGAATAGTTGCGGTACAACAAATATTAAAGAAACTAATGAAAACAAACATGGAGTTTGAAATATACCGTAATCTTTACGGTAATATAAACCAAATATTAAAGTATTGATTAGAATATATAGAACTAATAATATGAAACTCATAATTCTTTTAACTGTATAGCTAATTATTCATTGTAATCTATTTAAGTACATGACAAAAATTTAAAAACATCGAATTTTGGGATGTAGAGCGGGC
>ENA-ORUB01003755-ORUB01003755.1-human-gut-metagenome-genome-assembly--contig:-NODE-3755-length-12401-cov-27.366353_pt1 | contig 12401 bp, 10 predicted proteins | sample MGYA00241918_ERZ509200 | MGnify/ENA primary metagenome ERZ509200 (study PRJEB26280, sample SAMEA2338853) | human gut metagenome | biome: human gut; feature: human-associated habitat; material: faeces... | reverse complement strand
GTCGTGGATACCGCGGCGAGGACTGGCGAGGTCAGCCGAGCAGCACCGCGATGATCGCGATGAAAATCGGCGACGACAACGTCGAGAACAGAATGCCGTCGCGTGCGAACGACAGACCCACGTTGTACCGCGCCGCGTAATTGTAGACGTTCTGGCCAGTCGGCAGAGCGGCGAGCACCACGCACGCGTACAGCGTGGCGCCACGGAAGCCCATCACGAAATACGACAGCAGGAACGCGATGATCGGCATCACGATGTTCTTCAGCACGGCCACCGTGAACACCGCCGGAATATTCGACTTGTCCTGCAGCGGCTTCGTGCCGTGCAAGGACATGCCGAACGCCATCAGGATCATCGGCACCGCGGAATTGCCGATCATGTTGATCGGGTCGTAAATGCAGCTCGGAATCACGAAAAAGCCGACTTCCGCGGAAATCGCGGACACGGCGATGCCCAGCAGCGAGCCGATGAGCAGCGGCTGGTGCAACGGCTGTTTCAGGATCTCCTTCGCGGAGACCTTGCCTTTGGTGGTCACGTCGAGCACGGTCAGGCCGATCGGCGTGAACACCGCCTGCTGCATGACCAGAATCGGTGCGACAAGCGCCGGATTGCCCAGAATGTACGTGGCGATCGGCAGACCGATGTTGTTGGAATTGAGATACAGCGAATTCAGCGCGCCGATGGTGGCGTCCGCGGCCTTCATATGGAAGAACAGCCGATTGAGAATCAGAAAGACCACACCCACCAGCACGGCCGAGAAGAACGCTACGACGATGGAGGAGTGGAAGATCTCGAAGATCTTCTCCTTGGACAGGATGGCGAACATCAGGCACGGGCTCGACACGAAGAAGCTGAACCTGTTGAGCACCATCTGCGCGGTCGGCCCGCCGATGCGCATGCGCGCGGCCACATAGCCGGTGGCGATGACGATGCCGATGACGCAGAAACCTTCCATCGCGCTCAATAGACCCGGCATTGCACTCTCCTTTTCGCTGCGGCCGTTGCCTCGGACCGCTACCTAGTGTGTCACCAAGCGCACGACAGCATGGCCGACCGTCTCAAAAGCACGCCCGAAATGCGATTGTCACCGGCTTTTGCCGGATAATGGACGGCATGAACGAACTTACGATTGGATTTTCCGCTTCCGCCACCAAGCAGGAACAGCTCAACGAGCTGATGGAACAGATCATGGGCGCCTACTCCGTCAGCGATGACGAAGGCCCGTTGACGGACGCCGTCGAGGTGTTCCTGAAAAAACAGCCGCATCTGACAGTGCGCAGGCACGGCGATACTCTGGTCGCGTCCACCGATTTCGGCCGCGAGCGCCGCGTGATTCTTGCCGGCCATCTCGACACGGTGCCGGTGATCGACAATTTCCCGCCGAAATGGCTTCAGCCGGGCGATCCGCTGATTCGCGAGGACGTGGCGGCCGGTCATGAGCATGAGCGTGTGATCTGGGGTCGTGGCGCCACCGATATGAAGGGTTCCGACGCGGTCATGCTGTATCTGGCGGCCACGCTGACGGATGCGAAATACGATTTGACGTACGTGTTTTACGACCATGAGGAAGTCGCGGCCGAGAAGAACGGCCTGCGCAAGGTGGTCGAGTCGCATCCGGATTGGATTACCGGCGATTTCGCGATCATCGGCGAGCCGACCGATTGCGGCATCGAGGGCGGCTGCAACGGCACGATGCGATTCGACGTGATCACGCACGGCGTTGCCGCGCATTCGGCCCGCGCCTGGATGGGCAAGAACGCGATCCACGCGGCGGCCGAGATTCTGAACCGTTTGAACGCACATGAGAACCGCGCCATCGAAGTGGATGGCCTGACCTATCAGGAGGGCCTGAACGCCACGCTGATTTCCGGCGGCAAGGGTACCAATGTGATTCCCGACGAGTGCCGTGTGCACGTCAACTACCGGTTCGCGCCGGACAAGTCGCTCGCCGAGGCGAAGGCGCTGATGATCGGCGCGGATGCGGGCGCGAAACTTGGCAACGGCGAGCATCAGGCCACTGGTGGCGTGTTCGAAGGCTTCGGCATCGAGATGAAGGACGAATCGCCGAGCGCACGTCCGGGCCTCAATTCGCCACTTGCCCAATCGCTGGTATCGCTTGTCAAGGAACGTACCGGTCGTGACCCGCTTGCCAAGCTGGGTTGGACGGATGTGGCGCGTTTTGCGATTCTGGGCATTCCGGCCGTGAATCTCGGCGCGGGAAGCCCGCTGCTGGCTCACAAGCAGGACGAGCAGTTGCCGGAGACCGATCTGCTGCTCATGGCCGACCTGCTGGAGGACTGGCTGCGTTGAATCGCCGTTAATTCGCTGCCGCGGGCTTGCCGCAGAACCACTATTGGTCCACCGTTGAACCGCTGCTGAACCACTATGCCGGCGCACGTTCATTCACGGCGTGTCAACGCGAATCATTGGAAAACGGAGCGTGCAGGGGGAATAAATTCCCCGTCCTGTCACGCTCCGTTGTTTTTTGTGTCATACTTATAGACGGTGGTTCTGCAAAACCGCCGACGCATCCGATGGCGTTGATCCCCTCGCGTGAATGTTCTGTGAGTCGCGAGCGCAGGTGTCCGCCGTCGCATGATGAAGACTTTTGACGGAAGTTGCTTCCTACGGGCGCCATGACGCGCGGCCACGGTGAGAGCGTGGTGTGAGAACCGTTGGGGCTTGAGTGAAGGCGATGCGATTGCAGCGCGTTGCCGAGGAGCGTTGTGCCTACTACCAATGAGGGCCTCGATCAGGTCGAGGCTGTTGTGTCATCCGATAATTCAACCAATAATGCGGCAAGCAGTGCGGGTTCTGTGTCTGCCGATCCGGCTCCGCGTCGTCGTCGTGGGGGTCGCCGCGTGGTGCGTGGCGTAGGTGCCGCGGGCGCGTCTTTGGAGCTGAAGGTCGAGGAGCATGCCAAAGCCCCCTTGTTTGAGGAGCCGAAGCTTGAGCATGCCCAGCCTGCGCGTGATTCCGCTGATTTCAATGATGCCGATGACGCCGAGCCGTCGCGTCCGCGTCGTCGTCGCGTGACCCGTTACGATGACGACGATGAGATGCGTGACGAGCGTCCGCGCCGTCGCCGTCGTTCCTCCGTGGACGTGCAGGACGAGGACGATCGCCCGTCGCGTCGCCGTCGCCGTATCAGCGACGAGCCGCGTGATGACCGTGACGGTCGTGACGATTACGGCAATCGCGGCAATCGTGACGAATCATCCGAAGACCGTGCGCTCGACGCCGTCAGCGCGCTGCCGGAAGGCCATGAGACGCGTCACAACCCGCGTCCGATGACGTCGCTGCTGTTCCAGGAGCCGATTCTGCCGGCCGCCCCCGCGGGCCGTGGATCGTCCGACGATGACGATGCCGACGATACGGGCCGCAGAGGTTCGGACGATGCCCGTGACAGCCGTGATGACCGCGACGATGACCGTCCGACCCGCCGCCGTCGCAGCCACGACACGGCCGATGCGGACCGCACGGACGTTTCGAATGACGGTCGCGGCCGTGATGACGGCAATGACCGCAACAACGACGCCGAAGACGATGAGCATGGCGATTCCCGCCGCTCCCGTCGTTCCCGTCGTCTGAACGCGCAGGAACGTCGCGCCGCTGCCGAAGTGGAGCAGATCGAGGAGGACCTGGTCCTCGATGGCATCACGTATGCGCCGATCGATGACGAGTCCCGCAATGGAAACGATGATGACGACGAGCAGCCGACGCGCACCCGTCGCCGCCGTCGCGGACGCGGCAACCATGAGGAAGCCGACGAGCAGCAGACCTCCGAACGCGAATCCCGTCGCCGTCATGAGGATGACGATGAGGAAGAGGGCACGGTGACCCGTCGCCGTCGCCGCCGCCGTGGAGGGTCGAAGGCCGAGGAATCGGACGAGACGATGTCCCGTCGCTCCCGCAAGCAGCAGTACATCGACGAAATCACCGACGTCGAAGGATCCACCCGTCTGGAAGCCAAGAAGCAGCGCCGCCGCGACAACCGTCGTGAACGCAGCCGTCAGAACCAGCTCATGGAGCAGGACTTCCTGGCCCGTCGCGAACACGTCGAGCGTCTGATGGTGGTGCGCGAACGTGAGCGCCACACCCAGATCTCCGTGATCGAAGACAATGTGCTCGTCGAGCATTACGTGTCCGACATCCAGGAAGTGGCCACCGTCGGCAACATCTATCTTGGCCGCGTGCAGAACGTGCTGCCGAGCATGGAGGCCGCGTTCGTGGACATCGGACAGGCCCGCAACGGCGTGCTGTACGCCGGCGAGGTGAACTGGGATTCCGCACGTCTGGAAGGCCAGCCGCGTCGTATCGAACTGGCGTTCAAGTCGGGCGATCCGGTGCTGGTGCAGGTAACCAAGGATCCGATCGGCCACAAGGGCGCAAGGCTTACCTCGCAGGTCACCTTGGCCGGCCGTTTCCTCGTGCTGGTGCCGTCCGGCGGCATGACCGGCGTGAGCCGCAAGCTGAGCGAGCGTGAGCGCGCCCGCCTGAAGAACATCGTGTCGAAGATCGCGCCGAAGGATATGGGCGTGATCATCCGAACCGCGGCCGAAGGCGCTTCCGAAGAGGCCATCACCAAGGATCTCGAGAACCTGGTGCGCCAGTGGGAACGCATCACCGCTAAGCGCGACGAGTTCCTGCACGGCAAGCGTCCGAAGCTGTTGCAAGGCGAGCCGGACGTGGCCATCCGCGTGGTGCGCGACATCTTCAACGACGACTTCTCCAAGATGATCGTGGAAGGCGACCGCGTGTACGAGCGTATCGAGGAATACCTCGACACGATGGCCCCCGACCTGAAAGACAAGCTCGAGAAGTGGGATCCGGCCGAACATGACGGCAAGGACGTGTTCGACAAGTGGCAGATCGACTCCCAGTTGCGTAAGGGCATGGAACGTCAGGTCTACCTGCCGTCCGGCGGTTCGATCGTCATCGACCGCACCGAGGCCATGACCACCATCGACGTGAACACGGGCCGTTTCATCGGCCGCGGCAAGAGCCTCGAGGAAACGGTGACCCGTTGCAACCTCGAAGCGGCCGAAGAGATCGCGCGACAGCTTCGTCTGCGCGACATCGGCGGCATGGTGATGATCGACTTCGTCGACATGGTCATGCCGGCCAACAGGGATTTGGTGCTCCGCCGACTGGTGGAGTGCCTGGCGCGCGACCGCACCAAGCATCAGGTGGCCGAAGTCACCTCGCTGGGACTGGTGCAGATGACGCGCAAGCGCATCGGCCAGGGTCTGGTGGAGGCGTTCTCCGAGGAATGCCCGACCTGCAAGGGCCGCGGCTTCATCCTCCATGACGAACCGACCGTTTCGGCGGATTACGACGATCCGTACGCCTTGAAGGGCGGCGATCCGTTCGTCAAGACCAACAAGCATGGCCATGGCACGGACGTGCAGGTGCCGAAGGGCTCCTCGCCGGACGTGAAGGCCAAACTCGCGCAGATCGCGGCGGCAGCCGTGGCCGCCAACAATGCGGACCTGGGCGAGGAAGAACAAGAAGAATAAAGGAAAATCCCGGTATGTCAACTTGACACGCCGGGAGCAGACTTGCGGTTGTACGCGGGTATGTGTAGATTAGATTGCTGGTGTCTGGCCGCGAGGCTCGAACGTGCCGGGCAGTAAGCTTTCCAAGTTAATAAAGGAACGGATATGTACGCTATTGTGAAGGCCGGCGGCCATCAGGAAAAGGTCGAGGTCGGTGACGTCATCCTCGTCAACCGTCTCGACGCCAAGAAGGGCGACACCGTGGAATTCCCGGTCGCTCTCGTTGTGGATGGTGACAAGGTCACCGTCAACGCCAAGGATCTCGCCAACATCAGTGTCAAGGCTGAGGTTGTCAACGATGAGGCCAAGGGCCCGAAGATCAGCATCATGAAGTACAAGAACAAGACCGGCGTTGCTCGTCGCAAGGGCCATCGCCAGCAGCTGACTCTCGTCAAGATCACGGCTATCGCCTGATTCGCGTAGGGTTAGAGTCAAGGACCGAAAGGAACAGACATGGCACATAAGAAGGGCGCGTCCAGCTCGCGCAACGGTCGCGATTCAAACGCGCAATACCTCGGTGTGAAGAAGTTCGGCGGCGAAGCCGTCGTGGCCGGCAACATCATCGTTCGTCAGCGTGGCACCAAGTTCCACCCGGGCGAGAACGTCGGCATGGGCAAGGACCACACCCTGTTCGCCCTCAAGGACGGCAGTGTGAAGTTCGGCGTGCGTCGTGACCGCAAGGTCGTCGACGTGATTGCCGCCTGAGACACGCGCAAATAACGCTTTTTGATGAAAGACCGCGCCCGTTATGGACGCGGTCTTTCTGCTATGTAAGGTAGATACATGAGTGATTTTGTGGATCGAGTGACCGTCCATGTCAAGGGCGGCGACGGCGGCAATGGTTCCGCCGGCATCCGTAGGGAGAAATACAAGCCGTTGGCCGGTCCGAACGGCGGCAATGGCGGCGACGGCGGTTCCGTGATCTTCATGGCCGATTCGAACGCCAACAGTCTGCTCGACTACCGTTTCATGCCCCATCGCGAGGCGGAAAGCGGCACCATGGGCCTGGGCGACACGAAGGACGGTTCGAAGGGCGCCGACCTGATCCTGCCCGTCCCGGTGGGCACGGTCGTGTTCGAAGCCAAGGGACCGCAGGGCAAGCCGAAGCATCCGGGCGAGCAGCTTGCCGACCTGCGTCACGCGGGAGACAAGTTCGTCGTGGCCGCGGGCGGCAACGGTGGTCTCGGCAATGCGGCGCTGGCCAATCGCACCCGTCGTGCGCCGGGCTTCGCACTGCTGGGCGAGCCGGGCGAGGAACGCGACGTCATCCTCGAACTCAAGTCCATCGCCGACGTGGCGCTGGTGGGCTTTCCGTCCGCAGGCAAGTCGAGCCTGATCGCGGCGATGAGCTCCGCCAAACCGAAGATCGCCGATTATCCGTTCACCACGCTCGTGCCGAACCTCGGCGTAGTGGTGGCCGGCGACATGCGCTACACCATCGCCGACGTGCCGGGCCTGATTCCGGGCGCATCCCAGGGCAAGGGCCTCGGCCTCGAATTCCTGCGCCACATCGAACGCACCGAAATCATCGCCCACGTCATCGATTGCGCCACCCTCGAACCCGGCCGCGACCCGATGAGCGACTACCAGGCGCTCGAACACGAGCTCGCCGAATACGCCGGCAAGCTCGAACTGCCGCTCGGCGCGATTCCGATCCCCGAACGTCCGCGCATCATCATCCTCAACAAGGTGGATGTGCCGGAAGCCAAGGAACTCGCCGAATTCGTCAAGCCCGAATTCGAAAAGCTCGGCCTCAAGGTCTACATCATCTCCACCGCCTCCCACGAGGGCCTGAAGGAACTCAACTGGGCGCTGGCCGACCTCGTGACCAACATGCGCGCGGAAGTCGCCAAACGCGAGCAGGCCGAGGAAGAGGCCCGCGTGGTCATCAAGCCGCTCGAGGAGCCGCGCAACCGCCGTCGCCGTAACGACGAAGGCGGCAACGCGCTCGACTTCACCGTGGAACGCAAGGAGAACGGCAACGGCGAAGTCTGGTACGAGGTGCTCGGCACCAAGCCGGAACGTTGGGTCATGCAGACCAACTTCGATAATGACGAGGCCGTCGGCTACCTTGCCGACCGCCTGGCCAAGCTGGGCGTCGAAGACGAGCTGCGGCACAAGGGCGCCAAGCCGGGCGACGAAGTGCGCATCGGCCGTGGCGACCGTGCCGTGGAATTCGATTGGGATCCGACCATCGCGGCCGGCGCGGAAATGCTCGACGGCACCCAGTTGGGCGCACGCGGCGTCGACCTGCGACTGCAGGAATCGGATGGTCGTGCGCAGCGTCGTTCCAACACGGAACGCCGTCGCCAGTACCACGAGATGATGGACGCCCGTCAGGCCGTGCGCGAAGCCATGATGGCCGAACGCAAGGCAGGACACTGGGCCGATCCTTCCGTGGACGACGACCGTCACGACGAAACCAGTCTTTTTGGACGTGGCGAGACCGCCGACGACGAGGATGTGGAACAATAGAACCATCCAACGAAGCCCGCTGATGTGCCGATGGCATGTCGGCGGGCTTTTTCAATAGCCGGTAACGGTACCGGGAGGAACTATGAACACGCCATCGCAAGCGCAAGTGCGCAGGGCCATCGCCGAAGCGCAGACCATCGTGGTGAAGGTGGGCTCCAGCTCGCTGACCGAGCCGAGCGGCCACTTGGATCCGCAACGGTTGAACGCGCTTGTGGCGGCCATCGCCCGCGTGCGATTGATGGGCGGCCGCGTGGTGCTGGTCTCCTCCGGCGCGATCGCGGCCGGTTTCGGCACGCTCGGTTTCGACAAGCGTCCGACCGACGTGGCCGACCAGCAGGCGTGCGCCGCCGTCGGCCAAGGCCTGCTGATGGCCCAGTACGAGGCCGCTTTCGCACGGTACGGGCTGCGTGTCGGACAGATCCTCATCACCGTTTCCGACACGATCGCCCCACAGCAGTACCGCAACGTGCGCCGTACGCTCGACCGCCTGCTCGACTTGGGCGCGGTGCCGATCATCAACGAAAACGATTCCCTCGCGTCCAACGAGATCCGGTTCGGCGACAACGACCGTCTGTCCGCGCTGATCGCCAACATCGTCGTCGCCGACGCGCTCGTCCTGCTCACCGACGTGGACGCGCTGTACACCGCGCCGCCAAGCGAGCCCGGCTCGAAGCGCATCTCCTATGTGCCGAACGTCGAGGATGCGCTGGCGAAGGTTCAGGTCGGCGGAACCGGCTCGAACGTCGGCACCGGCGGCATGGTCACCAAAATGGAGGCCGCGCGCGTCGCCGCGGTGTCCGGCATTCCCGCGGTGTTGACATGCGCGTCGAACGCAGGTCCCGCGATGATGGGCGATCCGGTCGGCACCGCGTTCGCGCCGATCAACGACCGCGGTTCGTCACGTAGGCTGTGGATCGGCTTCGCCTCCCACCCGCAGGGCACGCTGGTGGCCGATTCCGGCGCGGCCAAGGCGGTGCGCGGGGGAGCGGCCAGCCTGCTTGCGGCCGGCGTGGTGGAAGTGAAGGGCGATTTCGCCGCCGGCGACGCCGTCTGGGTTGACGACGAGCAGGGCAACCATTTGGCCAAGGGCCTGGTCGGCTTCGACTCCGAGGAGATCCCGCAGATGCTAGGACGCAATACGGCCCAGCTCAAGCGTTTCCTTGGCGAGGAATACGCGCATCCGCTGGTGCACCGCGACAATCTCGTACTGGTCTGAGCCAGTGCAAAAGGTGTGGTTAGGCCATCGATTTCGCTTCAAGCGAAGCGTTCGCGGCGAAATAGACGTGTGTCGTGGGGCTGTCGTTTTTCGCGTGGCAGGTCTAGCATTACAGGCATGACTATGGCTGACTGGCAGACTCTATCCGACCGTATCAATCACGTGACTCCGAGCGCTACTCTGGCCGTCGATTCCAAGGCGAAGGCAATGAAGGCCGCCGGAATCGACGTCATCGGGTTCGGCGCGGGAGAACCGAATTTCCCAACTCCCGCACCGATCGTCGCGGCCGCGGCCGCGGCCGTGCAGGACCCGAAAAACTACCGTTACACGCCGACCGCCGGCCTACCGGAACTGCGCCAGGCCATCGCGGACAAGACGTTGCGCGACTCCGGCTACGAAGTCGATCCAAGCCAGGTCATCGTGACCAACGGCGGCAAGCAGGCCGTCTACGAATCGTTCCAGATTCTGCTCAACGAGGGCGACGAGGTCATCATCCCCACCCCGTACTGGACCAGCTATCCGGAAGCCGTGAAGCTCGCCGGCGGCGTGCCCGTGACCGTGTTCGCCGGCGCCGACCGCAACTTCGAGCCGAGCATCGAGGACATCGAGGCCGCGCGCACCGAACACACGAAGGCCATCATCGTGAACACGCCGAACAACCCGACGGGCGCGGTGTGGAAGCCGGAAACCGTCAAGGCCATCGCGCAGTGGGCCATCGAACACCACGTGTGGGTCATTTCCGACGAAATCTACGAACACTTGAACTATGACGGCGCCAAAACCACGTACATCGGCGCCGCGGTGCCCGAAGTGCGCTCCCAGCTGCTCGTGCTCAACGGCGTGGCCAAGACCTACGCCATGCCGGGCTGGCGCGTCGGCTGGATGATCGCCCCCGTGGACGTGGCCAAGGCCGCATCCAAACTGCAGGGTCACATGACCTCCAACGTGAACAACATCTCCCAGCGTGCCGCCATCGAAGCCGTCTCCGGCTCCCTGGACGCCGTCTACGAGATGCGCGCCGCATTCGACAAGCGCCGCCAGACCATCGTCGCCGCGTTGAACGACATCGAAGGCGTGAACTGCCCGACCCCGACCGGCGCGTTCTACGCGTTCGCCGACGTGACCGCGCTGCTGAACAAACCGATCGGCACCAACAAGACCACGTTCGCCAACACTTCCGAACTGGCCGCCGCGTTGCTTGACGAAGGCCATGTCGCCGCTGTCCCGGGCGAGGCGTTCGGCGCTCCCGGCTATCTGCGCTTCTCCTACGCGCTTGCCGACGACGATCTGGTCGAAGGCATGCGTCGCATGAAGCGTTGGGTCGAGGACTGAGCCGACCGGCCCCGCGCTCAACTGACGGAAAGTTCAGTTGATAGACGATATTTTTAGCGATTCGCGCTTCGGTGACATGCCGGGCGCGAATCTTTTTTTCGTTGGAAAATAGCGGTTTCTTGCGATTCGTCGTGAATCGGGTTGGACGAAGTCGCGAAAACCCGCTATTATTTCGACTTGGCGGTTTTGCCGTCTGCTTCTTGCGTGGTTTTGCATAGAATCCTCGCCGGCAAGTGGAGACGGCAGAGTTCACCTAGGGAAGTGGCGCAATTGGTAGCGCAACGGTCTCCAAAACCGTAGGTTGTGGGTTCGAGTCCCGCCTTCCCTGCCAAGCTTCTTACAACAAGCCCAGCGGAGGATTATTATGGCGAAGGCGAAGAACAGCGAGAAGGCCATTAAGCCGAACATCTTCATGCGCATTGGCTTGTTCATCAAACAGATTATCGACGAACTCCGCAAGGTCGTCACTCCGACCAGCAAGGAACTGTTCTTCTGGTCCCTCGCCGTGTTTATCTTCGTGCTGCTGCTGATGGCACTGGTCACCGGCATGGACTACGGTCTGGGCAAGCTGACCCTGTGGATATTCGGCTGATAAACAACTTGAAGGTGAAAGTGCATGACTGACGAAGTGTTTTCCGACAACCTCGACGAGGCTTCCAAGGCTGATACCGAGGCTGCTGCCGCTGTTGAGGCGCTGCCGGCCGAAGGCGAGGCCGTCCAGGCCGTCGCCGCCGATCAGGCGACCGATGAGCAGGCCCAGTCCGAGCAGGACGCTCCGGAAGAGCAGACCGCGGAAACCACTGAGGATGAAGACACTGAGCAGGATGCCGGTGCCAAGGCCGTCGAGGAATTCTCCAAGAGCCTGCGCACGCTTGAAGGCAAGTGGTATGTGCTGCACACCTATTCCGGCTATGAGAAGCGCGTGAAGACCAACGTCGAATCCCGCGTGGCCAGCTTCGGTATGGAAGACAAGATCTTCCAGGTCGAAGTGCCGATGGAGGAAGTCGAAAAGCACACCGAAAAGGGCAAGAAGGTCATCACCCGCGTGCGTGTCCCCGGCTATGTGCTGATCCGCATGCTGCCGGATGAGAACGCCCGTCGTATCGTCCGCGAGACCGAAGGCGTCACCGGCTTTGTCGGCCCGACCAAGGATCCGGCACCGCTGACCCGCAAGGAAGTCGTCTCCATGATGGCTCCGATGATCGCTTCCGAAGCTCTCAAGGCCGCCGGAGACAAGCCGGCCGCAGCCAAGAAGCGCAAGCTTGAGGTCTCCTACGCTCCTGGCGATCAGGTCACCGTCACCGATGGACCGTTCACCACCATGGCCGCGGTTGTCTCCGAAGTGGATCCGTCCACGCAGAAGCTCACCGTGCTCGTGTCCATCTTCGGCCGTGACACGCCGGTGGAGCTAGGTTTCAACCAGGTTGAAAAATTAGCCTGAACGTGCATGACGGAGCGTTAGCTGCGTTGCTCCAAGCTTGACGCACCTTGGTACGCCTGCGCTTGGGCGCCTTGCTACCGCACGCGTCACACCCATTCAGGAACCTGAAATCGTGATTCTTTTGAACCCCGCTTCGGCGGGGTTTCTTTGTATGCATTGCCATACGCGCAATGTCGTGGCGGAATCGCATAATAGAAAAGTTGTGTCTGGAGGGTCTCGTGTGCCTGAACAAGGCGGCGGCACCTGCTAGCACAGCACAGCAATATACGTTGCGGAAGGAACCGGACGCGGGAGACCTACTCCGGTGCCGTTAACCACCGCTTCACAGAAAGAAGAACCATACAATGGCTCCTAAGAAGAAAGTCTCGGCGCTTCTCAA
>ENA-ORUB01003752-ORUB01003752.1-human-gut-metagenome-genome-assembly--contig:-NODE-3752-length-12413-cov-5.682797_pt1 | contig 12413 bp, 6 predicted proteins | sample MGYA00241918_ERZ509200 | MGnify/ENA primary metagenome ERZ509200 (study PRJEB26280, sample SAMEA2338853) | human gut metagenome | biome: human gut; feature: human-associated habitat; material: faeces... | reverse complement strand
GCATTCGGCGGCCATCTGATGGCTACCATCATCTGCCCCCGCTTCCGTCCGCAGATGTCCACCGTGCGTCCCGGCGTTATGAAGAAGGCTCCCTTCGATCAGGCCAAGGCTGATGCCTGCCAGATCGTGAAGCCCGCATTCGCTCTGGCTGCTGAGGACATCAAGACCGAGGTCCTGAGCGTTGAGAAGGCCGCTGAGAAGCTGGTCGATCTGATCGGCGCAGACGTGATCGTCTCTGTCGGCCGCGGCATCAGCAAGGATGTCCAGAAGGGCATTGAGCTGGCTGAGCAGCTGGCAGCTGCTCTGGGCGGCGGCGTTGTGGGTGCTTCCCGTGCCGTCACCGATGCAGGCTGGATGACCGCTGACCATCAGGTTGGTCAGACCGGCAAGACCGTGCACCCCAAGATCTATGTTGCTCTGGGCATCTCCGGCGCTATCCAGCACACCGCTGGTATGCAGGACTCCGAGTGCATCATCGCTGTCAACAAGAATGAGGGCGCACCCATCTTCGGTGTTGCCGACTACGGCATCGTGGGCGACCTGTTCAAGGTCGTGCCCGAACTGATCAAGCAGATCGAGGCAGCAAAGGCTGCTCAGTGATCGACTGACGCGAGATCTTTTTATAGCATAGCCTGAATTGTGGGAGGGCGGCTCTTCGGAGCCGCTCTTCTTTTTATGTAAGGAATACGGCACAGCACAGATGGCCCTGAAAAGGCTGCCTGTGCTGTTTTTTGTTGCAGAAAGTACAGCCAAAGGCCGGCTGCAGCCCAGAAAAGGGCTGCGGGAGGGGAGTGGAACGGAAAAGCGCACACAAAAGTCTGTTACACTTTGAAATATGCATATAAATAAATAAACATACAGAAAAATGCATGAAAAACATTGCAGAAAAGGTGTAGAAAAATAAAATGCAACACGTCAAGTGTGACGAAACAATCCTGAAAACGGTGAAGTGCAACACAGACGTAACAAATTTACGATATCTTGGATGAACCTGTTGCGCTTGTGAAACGTTTTCGGAACGGGAAATTTTGATTTTTTTGCATTTTCTCTCAAAAAATCGACAGAAACCCCTTGACGATGAGATGCTATTGTGATACTTTTGTTGCACAAAAGCAACACATTTGAAACGGAAGAGTTGCAAATGTGTTGCAGTACGCATTCACATGAATGCAAAAAAGCTTTTATATACAAAAGCTTACGGAGGATGTCTTATGAAACTCGAGATGCGCACCCTGAAAAATATCGCAGCAGCAGCTATGACTCTGGCTGTGGTTTTTGGTGCTGCATCTCTCAAACCCGTTACTGCAAACGCAGCTGAGGCTTCGGGTTCTGCCTCCATCGAAGAAGAAAATTCCTACATCAGCTTTCAGGACGAAGCTTATCAGAACGAGTTCCTGCGCCGCGTAAACAACGAGCGCGTAAAGGCTGGCCTGAAGCCCGTTCAGCTGGGCGACAGCAACCACAATAGTGCCGCTCAGGAGCGCGCTAAGGAACTGGCCTCTTCTTATTCCTACGTTCGTCCCAATGGCCAGCGCGATTTTACCATCTTCGCCGAGAATGGTATCAACGATGCGTCCGTTGGCGAAAACTACATAGCTGGCGTTTCTACCCCCGATGCAGCGGTGGATCAGTGGATGAACATTGATTTCGCACGTGAGCGCATGCTGAATGCGGATGTGACCACCATGAGCGTGGGCCACTACGAAGGCGGCGTTTACAACAACTACTGGGTGCTGATCTTCTCTTGCCCCGAAAACTCTTACACCAGCAACTACCGTCAGGAAGTTCTGAATCTGGTCAATGCCGAGCGTGCAAAGTACGGCCTGCAGCCCCTGGTCATGGGCGATGCAAAGCTCACCGCAGCTGCTCAGCAGCGCGCCGAAGAGATCGCAACCGTCAATTCTCACGTTCGTCCCAATGGTACCAAGTGGTACACTGTTCTCAGCGAGTACGGCGTGACGGATGCCGCTGCTGGCGAGAATGCCGCATGGGGCAGCGTTTCTCCTGAAGAAGTCGTGAATGCCTGGATGAACTCCGAAGGCCATCGCGCAAACATTCTGGATCCCGAAGCTCGTGCAATGGGTGTTGGCTACTACTACAACAGCTCCAGCACTTGGGGCCATCAGTGGATCCAGCTCTTTACAAAGTGATCATCTGCTTTCTTCTAACAAAAGATCGGCTGAGCTGCAAGGCTTGGCCGATTTTTTTTGCGCTTTTTTCTGGCAGAGGACATGCGGGCAGCGGTACCGGGAGCTGGCCTTGACACAAAAACGTATGCGGCAGTGGTTGCACAACGGACGATTTATGTTATACTTGTTTTGAATAACATGCAGGAGGAACCACAGTGGAGGATTACCGCACCATCCATGGCACGGCCACAGGAGAATACGAAGAAAAGAAGAGCCGCTTCATTGCGGCGCTGTCATTTGCGGACAGCGAGGAAGCTGCCGTTGCATTTCTGGAACAGGTGCGTGCGGCCAACCGCACCGCCCGCCACAATGTGTATGCCTACCGCCTGCGGGAAGGCAACCGGGAACGCTATTCAGATGATGGTGAACCGGCCAAGACGGCGGGCACACCAGCGCTGGAGGTGCTGCAGCACAGCGGCCTGACGGATCTGATCGTGGTGGTGACCCGTTACTTTGGCGGCGTGCTGCTGGGCACCGGCGGCTTGGTGCGTGCATACACCACGGCTACGGCCCGTGCACTGGAAAATGCCGAGGTGGTCACGGTGCGCAGCGTGGTGGAGCTGAGCGTGACGGTGGATTACTCCCTTTATGAGCGTGCATCGCTGCTGATCGATGCGGCGGGAGCAAAACAGGCCGCGCCGCAGTTCACGGATCGCGTGACCCTGTGCTGGCAGATGCCGGAACACACCGAAGGCCCGCTGCTGGAACAGCTGCGGGAGCTGACGCGCGGCAGCGCGCAGGTGACGGTATCCGACCCGTTCTACGCACCGTTCTGAACCCGGCAGCAGCAAAAATAAAAAAGCAAGCATTATTTTGCGAACCGACAGGCTTTTTCCCCCTTCGACAAAGCGGGTGTGCTACAATTGCCGCAGACGCAGCAATTGGGATCGGCTGTGCCGAAACAGAGAGGGGGAATGGCGACAAAAAGGGAGGGCGACTTTGTATGGATGTACGTCAGCGCACAGAAGAGATCGAACATATGACCTTCGCGCCGTGGGCTACCTTCAGCGACCAGAGCCGCGGCCGCATGCTGCCGGAAGAGCAGGACCTGATCCGGCCGGTGTTCCAGCGTGACCGTGACCGGGTGCTGCACTGCAAGGCGTTCCGACGGCTCAAACAAAAGACGCAGGTGTTCCTCTCGCCGGAGGGAGACCTGTACCGCACCCGACTGACCCATACGCTGGAGGTCTCGCAGATCGCGCGGACCATTGCCCGCGCCCTGCGGCTGAACGAAGATCTGACCGAAGCGATCAGCCTTGCCCATGATCTGGGCCACACGCCGTTTGGCCATGCCGGGGAGCGCGCGCTGAATGAGCTGTGCCCGGACGGCTTCAAGCACTATATGCAGAGCCTGCGTGTGGTGGACAAGCTGGAAAAGGACGGCCGGGGCCTGAACCTGACGTGGGAGGTGCGCAACGGCATCGTGACCCACACAAAGGGCACCTGGGCGGCAACGCCGGAAGGGCGCATCGTGCGCATGGCGGATCAGATCGCCTATGTGAACCACGACATTGAGGACGCGGTGCGCGCCGGTGTGCTGGACCCAGCCACCCTGCCGAAAGAATGCACCGCCGTGCTGGGCCAGACAAAATCTGCCCGCATCACCACCATGATCAACAGTATCCTTGCCAACAGCGATGGGGATGTGAAGGTGGGCGCAGAGGAAAACGAAGCCTTCCTTGCGCTGCGGGATTTCATGTACGCCACCGTGTATGTGGACAAGACCGCCAAGCGGGAAGAGCAGAAGGTGGACAAGGTGATCGGGGAACTGTACGATTACTACCTGAACCATGTGGACCGGATGTCCAACTTCTACATCCAGCTGGCTTATCAGGAGGGCGGAGAACGCGCAGTGACCGATTACATCAGTGGCATGAGCGATGAATTTGCCATCCGCACTTTTGAGGAATTGTTTGTGCCCCGGAAGTGGCATGTCCTATAAATCCGAAAGGTCGTTTGAAAGATCCATGATCCCACACGAATACATTGAAGAACTGACCCGCCGCACCGACATTGTGGAGCTGGTGGGCAGCTATGTGCAGCTCAAGCGCAAGGGACGTTTGTATGGCGGCCTGTGCCCCTTCCACAGCGAAAAAACGCCCTCATTCTACGTCTACCCGGACACCCAGAGCTTTTACTGCTTTGGCTGCGGCGCAGGCGGCGATGCCATTACCTTTACGAAAAAGATCAACAGCATCGATTACCCGGAGGCCGTTAAGCTGCTGGCAGCGCGGGCCGGTATGCCGGAGCCGCAGGAGGACGACAAAACAGGCCGGATGCGCAGCCGCATCCTCTCCATGAACAAGGAGGCGGCACGGTTTTTCCACGCCTGCCTGAACTCCACCGTGGAGGAAGCCCGGCAGGCCCGTGCCTACTGGCGGCGGCGCGGTCTGGACGACAAGACTATCGTCCGGTTCGGGCTGGGCTATGCGCCCAACGACGGACAGGCGCTGTATCAGTTCCTGCGCGATAAGGGCTACAATCAGCAGGAGCTGGATGCCAGCGGCCTGTTCAAGCGCAGTGCGTCCGGCCGCATCTACTGCCTGTTCTGGAAGCGGGTGATGACCCCCATCTTTGACCTGCGTGGCAACATCATTGCGTTTGGTGGGCGCGTGCTGGACGATTCCAAACCGAAATATGTCAACAGCCCGGAAACGCTGGTGTACCACAAATCAGAGACGGTGTTTGCGCTGCAGATCGCAAAGCGCAGCGCGGTGCGCCGGTTCGTGCTGTGCGAGGGCTACATGGACGTGATCAGTATGCATCAGGCAGGCATCGACACAGCAGTGTGCGCCTGCGGCACGGCCCTGACCCCGGAGCAGGTGCGGCTCATCAGCGAGTATGCTGACGAGGTGATCCTGAGCTACGATTCGGACGAAGCAGGCCAGAAGGCCACGCTGCGCTCGCTGGAACTGTTCCGCAACAGCCCGGTAAAGGTGGGTGTGCTGCAGATCCCCGGTGCAAAGGACCCGGACGAGTACATCAAAAAGTATGGCGCAGAGCGGTTCAAGGCTCTGCTGGACGGTGTGGGCAATGCACTGGACTTCCGGCTGGGCCGTCTGCGCAGCCAGTACGATCTGGCACAGGATGCCCAGCGGCTGGAATACGTGAAGGAAGCTGTGAATATGCTGGCAGAGCGCTCCAACCCTACCGAGCAGGAAGTGTATGCGGGGCGTCTGGCTGAGGAGACCAACATCTCCAAAACAGCTATCATGACCCAGCTGGAGACTGCAGTGAAGAGGGCGGGCAGCAAGCACCGCTGGGAGAAAAAGCAGCAGGCGCTCAAGTCCGGTGAGATGAATCAGATCAACGTGCCGTACAGTGCGGGCGGCAGTCAGGCGTTGGGCATTGCCAGCGCACAGCAGCGGCTGTTGGCGGCCATGCTGCGGGAGCCGCACTATATCGATCTGGTGCAGGGGCAGCTGACCGCAGAACAGTTCGTGCTGCCGCAGCAGAAGGAGCTGTTTGAAGCCATGCTGCGCTGCCGACAGGAGGGCATTGAGATCAGCCTGACCACGCTGCGCGCTTTTGTAAGCGAAGAAGCGCTGAATGAACTGAGCCATCTTGCGGCACAATACAGCGATGTGAATTGTACGCCGGATGATATCCGGCTGTATCTGGACCGCATTGCCCGGGGGATGCCCATGGCAGGCAAGGCGGCGCATATGTCCAATGAGGAACTGAGTGATTACCTCCAGTCGATGCGCGAAAAGAAGCAGGGAAATGTGCCTGTAGAAGAATGATCCCCCGCTTTCCCCTCCGGCTGGAGCAGGAGAGGAAAGGAGCAGGAACCATGCAGAAATTGTCGCAAACGGAGGAATTGGCCAGAACATTGGCCGCGCGGGCACGCCACCATGCCCTGACACCGGAGCAGATCAGCCGTGCCATGGACGAACAGGATTACGATGTGGCGCAGCTGGACGAGCTGTATACGGCACTGGAGGACCGCGGCGTGCACCTGACCGAAGAGGAAGCGGACCTGCCTGCGTTGGATGAAACGCAGATCGGCAGGCTGGAACATGAGCTTTCGGCAGAGGGGGTGGCGCTGGACGACCCGGTAAAGGCCTATTTGAAGGAGATCGGCCGGGTGCCGCTGCTGACGGCAGAACAGGAAACGGAGCTTGCCCGTGCCGCGCAGGCCGGGGACGAGGATGCCCGGCGGAAGCTCAGCGAAGCGAACCTGCGGCTGGTGGTGTCGGTGGCAAAGCGCTATGCAGGGCGGGGCCTGCCGTTTCTGGATCTCATTCAGGAAGGCAATCTCGGTCTGATGAAGGCGGCGGAAAAGTTTGAGCCGGAGCGCGGCTTCAAATTTTCCACCTATGCCACGTGGTGGATCCGTCAGTCCATCACCCGCGCCATTGCGGATCAGGGAAGGACCATCCGCATCCCGGTGCACCTTGTGGAGAGCATCAACCGGGTCAAAAAGACGACGGGCGACCTGCTGCGGAAAAATGGCCGGGAGCCTACCGCGGAAGAGATCGCTGTTCAGCTGGACATGGAGCCGGACCGTGTGCGGGAATTGCTGCAGCTGGCGCAGGACCCCATCAGCCTGGAAACGCCGGTGGGCGAGGAAGAGGATGCCCACCTTGAAGATTTTATTCAGGACGAGGATGCAGGCGTCCCGGTGGATGAAGCCGGGCGGCAGCTGCTGCGGCGGGAACTGTTCAGCGTGCTCAAAAGCCTGACACCGAGGGAAGAACGGGTGATCGCACTGCGCTTCGGGCTGGAGGATGGCCGGGCGCATACGCTGGAAGAGCTGGGGAAGGAGTTCAATGTGACCCGGGAGCGGGTGCGGCAGATCGAAGCCAAGGCCCTGCGCAAGCTGCGGCATCCCAGCCGTGCAAAACGCCTGCGGGATTATCTGGATGAGTGAACGATTATAATTGCCGCCGCTTGCGCTCTGGCAATATTAGAGGAAACATTATTTTTATATTTGCAGCTCAGAAAAGCCTGCGAGCTTTTCTGAGCTGCTTTTTCACAAAAAAAGGCCGCAAGGGAAAACGGGCATATCCGACTGTAAAAGTAATACGCCAAAACACAAGGGCAAAGATAGACAAATTGCACAAGGAGATTATGAACAGGAACGTGCAAAATAAAAAAATCAAGCCCTAAAACAGCAAAACACAACACGCTGCCGGGCGTGCGAAAATGAAAGAAAAAATAAATTTGTTTTGGCAAAAATCTGAAAAATGGCTTGACAGCAAGGCTTTTAGGGTGTATACTGCATTAGTATCACATAATGGACTAGTGCGCCAAAAAGAGGAATACGCAGGCGGTGACTGGACGGGTCAAACCGAAAAGTTTGTGAAAAACGCCGAAAGGTTCCCTTCGACGCGGGTCGAATTATGTGTGTCTGCTCAAATTTGACCCGTGTATACGACATCCCGTAGAGTATAAAAGTAAGGAGTGGTTGATTTTATGATGAAAGTCAAGCCCGTAAAGCTCGGCAAAACCGAGCGCATGAGCTTCTCCCACATCGACGAAGTCATCAGTATGCCGAACCTGATCGAGGTCCAGAAGAACTCTTATCAGTGGTTCCTGGACGAGGGCCTGAAAGAGGTCTTCCACGATATCGGCACCATTGAGGACTACACCGGCAATCTGGCACTGAGCTTTGTGGACTTCCGCCTGGATAAGGAGCCGAAGTACAGCATCAAGGAGTGCAAGGAGCGCGACGTGACCTATGCAGCACCCCTGCGCGTCACCGCCCGTCTGCTGAACAAGGAGACAGGCGAAGTGAAGGATCAGGAGATCTTCATGGGCGATTTCCCGCTGATGACCGATGCCGGCACCTTTGTGATCAACGGTGCAGAGCGTGCGATCGTCAGCCAGCTGGTGCGTTCTCCCGGCGTGTTCTACGGCGATGCCAAGGATAAGGTGGGCAACGACCTGTACAGCGCCACCATGAACCCCAACCGCGGTGCATGGCTGGAGTACGAGACCGATGCTTCCGATGTGTTCTATGTCCGTATCGATAAGAACCGCAAGCTGCCTGTCACCGTGCTGTGCCGTGCACTGGGCCTGTCCACCAACGAGGACATCCTGAACTTCTTTGGCGACGATGAGCGCATCCTCGCTACTCTGGAAAAGGATACCACCAAGAATCAGGAAGAGGGCCTGCTGGAAGTCTACCGCAAGCTGCGCCCCGGCGAGCCTCCCACGGTGGAGTCTGCTACCAGCCAGATCAACATGCTGTTCTTCGACCCGCGCCGTTATGACCTGTCTCGTTTCGGCCGTTATAAGATGAACAAGAAGCTGTCTCTGGCACGCCGCATCACCGGTCAGGTGGCTGCTGAGAATGTGGTCGCTCCGCTGACCGGCGAGATTCTGATCGAGGCTGGTGCCAAGATCACCCGCGAGCTGGCTGAGAAGGCTGACAATGCCGGTGTGAATCTGGTCGTGCTGAAGCTCGACGATCCCATGAAGGAAGAGAGCCGGAAGGTCAAGGTCATCACCAACGGCTGTGTGGATGCACAGGGCTTCTTCTCCTTCGACGTGAAGGAGTGCGGCATCAACGAGCGCTGCTCCTTCGATGAGATCAAGAAGATCCTCGACACCACCTCTGATGTGGAAGAGCAGAAGGAGATGCTGCGCCGCAACCACGACCAGCTGATCGGCCGCACCGTTACGGTCGCCGATATTCTGGCTTCCATCAACTACCTGAACGGTCTGGGCCACAATATTGGCACCACCGATGATATCGACCATCTGGGCAACCGCCGCATCCGCAGCGTGGGCGAGCTGCTGCAGAACCAGTTCCGCATCGGCTTCTCCCGCATGGAGCGCGTCATCCGTGAGCGCATGACCCTGCAGAGCCAGGATCAGAGCGTCATCACCCCGCAGGCCCTCATCAACATCCGTCCGGTGGTGGCAGCCATCAAGGAGTTCTTCGGTTCTTCTCCGCTGTCCCAGTTCATGGACCAGAACAACCCGCTGGCTGAGCTGACCCACAAGCGCCGCCTGTCTGCTCTGGGCCCCGGCGGTCTGAGCCGTGACCGCGCAGGTTTCGAGGTCCGCGACGTTCACTACAGCCACTACGGCCGTATGTGCCCCATCGAGACTCCTGAAGGCCCCAACATCGGTCTGATCTCCTATCTGGCATCTTACGCCAAGATCAACGAGTATGGCTTCGTGGAAGCTCCGTACCGCAAGGTCAAGAAGATCTATGACGAGAATGGCAACCTGAAGGAACAGGTCGTCACCGACGAGGTCGAGTATATGACCGCTGATGTCGAGGACGAGTACGTTGTGGCACAGGCCAACGAGCCGCTGGATGAGGGCAAGCACTTCATCCGTCCCCGCGTTTCTGCCCGCCGCCGCGACGAGATCCTTGAAATTGATGCAGAGAAAGTCGATTACATGGACGTTTCTCCGCGAATGATGGTCTCTGTTGCTACCGCCTGCATCCCCTTCCTGGAGAACGATGACTGTAACCGTGCTCTGATGGGTTCCAACATGCAGCGTCAGGCCGTGCCTCTGATGGTCACCCAGCAGCCCATCGTTGCTACCGGTATGGAGTACAAGGCTGCTACCGACTCCGGCACCGCTGTTCTGGCAAAGAATGACGGTATCGTTGAGAAGATGGATGCCGACCATGTTGTTGTGCGCAACAACAAGGGCGAGCTGGAGGATTATCCTCTGGTCAAGTTCGCACGCTCCAACGCAGGCACCTGCATCAACCAGCGTCCCATCGTGGAGGTCGGCGAGAGCGTCAAGGCCGGTCAGGTGCTGGCCGACGGCCCTGCAATGCGCAACGGCGAAATTTCTCTGGGTAAGAACGCTCTGATCGGCTTCATGACCTGGGAAGGCTACAACTACGAGGATGCCGTTCTGCTGAACGAGAAGATCGTGCGCGAGGACGTGTACACCTCCATTCATATTGAAGAGTACGAGACCGAGAGCCGCGACACCAAGCTGGGACCCGAAGAGATCACCCGTGATATCCCCAACGTTTCTGAGGATGCACTGAAGGATCTGGACGAGCGCGGCATCATCCGCATCGGTGCCGAGGTCAAGAGCGGCGACATTCTGGTCGGTAAGGTCACCCCGAAGGGCGAGACCGAGCTGACCGCTGAAGAGCGCCTGCTGCGCGCCATCTTCGGCGAGAAGGCACGCGAAGTGCGTGATACTTCTCTGCGCGTGCCCCATGGTGCATACGGCATCATCGTGGATGTCAAGGTGTTCACCCCGGAGAACAGCGACGAACTGCAGCCCGGCGTGCGCGAGGTCGTCCGCTGCTATATTGCCCAGAAGCGCAAGATCAGCGTTGGCGATAAGATGGCAGGCCGTCACGGCAATAAGGGTGTCGTTTCCCGCATCCTGCCGCAGGAGGACATGCCCTACCTGCCCGACGGCACCCCGCTGGACATCGTGCTGAACCCTCTGGGCGTGCCTTCCCGTATGAACATCGGTCAGGTGCTGGAAGTCAACCTGGGCTACGCTGCCAAGGCATGCGGCATCAAGGTCATGACTCCCGTCTTCGACTCTGCTCGTGAGAACGACATCGGCGATACCTTTGATACCGCCCGCGAGATGTGGCATGGTGAGAATGCTCCTGCATATCCCACGAAGCTCCCCAAGATCATGGGCGAGAAGGGACACATCATCGACTTCTCCAAGATCGAGCTGGACCGCGATGGCAAGACCACCGTTTACGATGGCCGCACCGGCGAAAAGTTCGATAACCGCGTTACCGTCGGTTATATGTACTACCTGAAGCTGCATCACCTGGTCGATGATAAGATCCATGCACGTTCTACCGGCCCCTACTCTCTGGTCACTCAGCAGCCTCTGGGCGGCAAGGCCCAGTTCGGTGGCCAGCGCTTTGGCGAAATGGAAGTCTGGGCACTGGAAGCTTACGGCGCTGCTTACACTCTGCAGGAGATCCTGACCGTCAAGTCCGACGACGTGGAGGGCCGTGTGAAGACCTACGAGGCCATCGTTAAGGGTGAGCCGATCCCGCAGCCCGGCATTCCCGAGTCCTTCCGTGTTATGCTGAAGGAACTGCAGTCTCTGGGGCTGGACGTTGTTGTTCAGGACAAGGACGGCAACGAGATCGACATGCGTCAGAACTTCGACGACGAAGAGACCGGCTTTGATATGCGCGATGTTGCCGGCACTGAGAACGTCGTGCAGGAGAGCGAACTGCTCAACGATTATAATATTAAGGATGCCGATGCCGGTTTCGATGATCCTTCTGTGCTGGAGGACAATAACTCCGGTGCCGAAGCTCCCGCTTCTTCTGACGAAGTAGATTTCTGATCAGACAAAGAACACAAGCCTCAAGCCCCCTGTTCCGCGTGCTGCGGCAGGGGAGAGGGGCCTGTGGCCTGAACAAGAAAGCCGCCTGTATCATCGAGACAACTAGAGATTAAGAAAGGGTTCGTTTCATGGAAAACAACGTTTTCGATTCCATCAAGATCGGCCTTGCCTCCCCGGAGCAGATCCGCAACTGGAGCTACGGCGAGGTCAAAAAGCCTGAGACCATCAACTACCGTACCCTGAAGCCGGAGCGCGACGGCTTGTACTGTGAGCGCATTTTTGGACCTACCAAGGACTGGGAGTGCCACTGCGGTAAGTATAAGCGCATCCGCTACAAGGGCAAGATCTGCGACCGCTGCGGCGTTGAAGTGACCAAGGCTAAGGTCCGCCGTGAGCGCATGGGCCACATTGAGCTGGCCGCTCCCGTCAGCCACATCTGGTACTTCAAGGGCATCCCCAGCCGCATCGGCCTGATGCTGGACATCAGCCCCCGCCTGCTGGAGAAGGTGCTGTACTTTGCAAGCTATATCGTCACTGATCCGGGCGCTACCCGTCTGGAAAAGAAGCAGCTGCTCACCGAGAGCGAGTATCGTGAGATGCGCGACCACTACGGTGATGAGTTCGAGGCTGCTATGGGCGCTGAGGCCATTCAGGATCTGCTGAAGGAGATCGATCTGGATCAGCTGAGTGAAGAACTGACTGCCGAGGTGGAAAAGTCCTCCGGCCAGAAGCGCGTGCGCATCCTCAAGCGTCTGGAAGTAGTTGAGGCATTCCGCATTTCCGGCAACCGTCCTGAATGGATGGTCATGGATGTGCTGCCTGTTCTGCCGCCTGACCTGCGCCCCATGGTCCAGCTGGACGGCGGCCGTTTTGCCACCTCCGACCTGAACGACCTGTACCGCCGCGTGATCAACCGCAACAACCGTCTGCGCCGTCTGCTGGAGCTGGGCGCTCCCGACATCA
>ENA-ORUB01003745-ORUB01003745.1-human-gut-metagenome-genome-assembly--contig:-NODE-3745-length-12421-cov-3.360343_pt1 | contig 12421 bp, 12 predicted proteins | sample MGYA00241918_ERZ509200 | MGnify/ENA primary metagenome ERZ509200 (study PRJEB26280, sample SAMEA2338853) | human gut metagenome | biome: human gut; feature: human-associated habitat; material: faeces... | reverse complement strand
GCAAAATTACAGCACAACTATAACCTTTTAAATATGTACTTCTGTTAATGCTTACCTACCTAGATAACGCACAAGTTGCACAGAAGCCAATCGCCGCCTTGCATCGGGGCTTGAAGACACAAAAGGAGCGTAAAGGGAGGGAAATTGTACCTCCCACCCTTTACGCTCTATAATTCACTTAAAAGATTCATTATACCGGTGAATCGACTTGCCCCATAAACAGGACGGTCCCGGTAGCTGGTTCTAGGATTTGGAACAAGAACGGACGATCTAAGAAGAAATCCACCTTTTCTTCGGGTAAGGGACTCATTAAATCGCCTTCTATCACGGTTACTGCGGCACCTTCCGAGCCTTCCTCATCCACTTTCAGGCGGGTAGCCTGCTGCACCAGAGAGATATAAGTGGCAACATCAGACATAGACGAGAAATCGGCTCCGCCTGAAAACGCCTTTTTCATGCCTAAGGCTTGCAAAGTAGGTGTTAAATCCATTTTGTTTTCGAGGGTGAAGCGAGGCATTTTCAAGTTAATATCTGCCAAGATTGTATTTTTCCACAGATTCTCGTCCGATTCAGATAAGGCTTGCAAGACTTGATCTATACTGATTTCCGGTTGGGGCAAAATCAATCGCATGACATACGAACCATTTTGATAAGAAAGACTCGTGCTTGTGAACCATTCGTTCTTCACATAAGCCGCCATTCGTTGGGTCTGCATAAAATCTGCTTTTACCATTTTACCGGAAGATGTGTTAAAGTAGCTTTCCTGTGTTTTTTCCGGGGCAAACTCGGATTCCCAGCGAGCTTTGAAGTACAAGGAATTTAACAGATATACCGTAGCGGCCGGATTTACCTCATCCAAGATGGACGGGATCAAGCCTTCTGTGGTTTGGTTGCACCAAGCATTGATTTGATCAACAGCTGAAGGGTCAGAGAAGTCGAGTTGCGAAACCATTGCGGAATAGTTCTCTATATTCATCTTTTGGAAATCCTCTTTGAGGGGAACTCCGGCATTGCCCCAAACCGAATTGGCCGTCTTGACCGTGATAGCCGAGTTTACAGTATGCAATCCTTCAATCAATTTCTTGAAATATGCATTTACTTCTTCTTGAGAATATTGGGACAAACCCAAGGCGTACAAGATCTCCTCGCGTGTCTCCCCATTCGCACCATTCGATAACATACCTAACGCACATTGCAAGCTAAAAGGAGAAACCAGCCAGTTGTCCGTTCTCTCACCCAATTGCCGATACAACTCAAGAGAGAGTGTTGAGGCAAAATCGCCTTGTTGGGCTGCCATTTCTTTTTCAGTCGCGTTCAATTCGATGGGTTGCATAGTAGGTAAAATGGATTGTTCTTCCACATCGTCGTTACATGCAGTAAAAGGCAAGCATAATAGCATTCCGAATAAAACCTGTTTCATAAGACCTATTATTTAAATCAGTTTTATTACTTAAATCAACAACCATACAAAATACTGCATGGATTCAGATTAAATATTACTGACTTTCCGGCAAACCACCAACACTTTCCCTCCATCCGACAAGGTGGTAGCAAAGAGATAAACGTCACCGCCTTCCTGAATCTTGGTCTTCTTGCGGAGATCATCAACCGACATAGGGAAATTACGGACGGTGATATTGGCTTGTGGTATTTCCGGAGTAATCGATTTACAGACTTTGTTGGAGAAAGGAAGAACATTTTCCACCCGAAACGTACGGCCGGGAAAACCGGCAACGAGAGTATCGGAAGTATAAAGGTGGCTGCTGACGTGTAGTTTCTCCAAACCATACTGCTGGGCAACTGATTTAAAAGCACCGGCTTTTAAGACAGAGGCATTCGGCTCATAGAGGTAAGTGCCTACCTGAACCGCCAATGTCAACGGAACATTCCGTTCTTCTTCAACCGTAAAAGTAAAAGAGTGTTCTGTTCCCGTAGTTGTAAAATCCACACAATAAACCGGAGGTGTAGAAATAGCCGCTTCCCGACGGATATCAAAAAGCAATTCCTTGCATTCATTCCTAACAGACAACACATGGATAGCTACCGTTCCCGGCAATAAAGATTCAGTCTGTTGCAGGTCTGCCATCGGTGACAATTTGGCTATGACGCGCGGAGCTTTCTGCAACAATAAGGGAAGCAAACGAGGCAAATCCGGTTCGCAATCCGACAAGGCAAAGACGCGTTTGTTGCCTTCACCTCGCCGCGCCGGATCTAAATAAAACACATCTACTTCAGGCAGATCGGAAATAATATCAACCGAATATTCATTCCGCACCGTGATATTATCCGCTCCTAATACCTGAAAATTATGACGGGCAGCCTCACAATAAACCGGAAAACGCTCGATATAAGTCAACTGACTAACCTTTCGGGAGAAAAAATAACTATCAATTCCCAAACCGCCCGTCAAATCACAAAGCGTATCCGAAGAAGACACCAAACGCTGTTTATACAAGGCAGTCCGTTCTGATGAACATTGTTCAGCGGCAATCTTGGCGGGAAAAACCAAGTCTTCGTTGGCACACCACGAAGGCAATTTCTCCCGAATCTGCCGCCGGGAAAGAATCTGATCTACCAGAAAAGGGACATCCAGCTGTGGATATTTCTTCGCTCCCAACAATAACCGGTTCGCATCATCGGAAGCATGATCGCGGATAAACTGCTTTTCTTCAGCGGTCAGATTCATAACAGACTATTGAAAGAAGTATCGGATAATATCGTTTCCGTTCGCATAGAGCAACAGAGCGAACAAGAGGAACATACCGGTCATCTGTGCATATTCCAAGAACTTATCGCTCGGTTTCCGACGGGTAATCACTTCATAAAGCAAGAACAGCACATGACCACCGTCCAACGCTGGGATCGGCAAAATATTCATGAAAGCCAAGATGACAGACAACCAGGCAGTACGCTCCCAGAACAATTCCCAATCCCAAGTAGAAGGGAACAATCCACCAATCGATCCAAAACCACCGATGCTGGAAGCACCCTCTTTGGTAAAGACATATTTCATGTCATTGGTATAACCTTTCAGGGTTCGAATCCCTTTTGCAATTCCTGCCGGAAACGATTCGAAGAAGCCATATTTAACCGTTACCAGGCCAAACAATTCAGCCGGAGCTTTCACGGCTACCCCTATTTTTCCCAACGAATCGACTTGCATTGTCAACGTATCCAATTTACCATTCCGATAAAAGCCAACGGCAATCTCCTGATTCTTATTATCTGCCAAACAAGTCGCCACCTCCGAGAACGTCGGAGTAGCCTGTCCATTAACCGAAACGATACTATCTCCAGCTTGCATACCAGCAAGAGCTGCCGGCGCATTGGGCTCGGGTACTTCTTTTATCACCATTGGGAAACGAAGAGCAGCAAAACCTTTCTTATCACGCAACAGTCGTTGCATCATATCGTCCGGAATCGGAATGACAGTCTCCACACCATTACGCAAAACCGCCACGTTCTGAGCTTCCACAACACTACGCAAGCAATCTTCACCAAAACGGTCCAAGGTCAATGTATCTGCTTTTAAGAGAATATCACCATCCTTAAATCCCACATTCTTGAAAGTTTCACTATAATCCATACCCATTTTCATGTTCTTGAGCGGCATATACGTATCGCCCCACGTAAACAAGATCATGGAATAAATGAAAAGAGCCAGCAGGAAGTTAAACAACACACCGCCCACCATAATCAACAGACGTTGTCCTGCCGGTTTGGAACGGAACTCATACGGTTTCGGTGGCTGAGCCATGGCTTCTTTATCCATACTCTCATCTATCATACCGGAGATCTTACAATAGCCGCCCAAAGGCAACCACCCTACTCCATATTCCGTTTCACTGTTTTTCGGTTTGAATTTGAACAAAGAAAACCACGGGTCAAAGAAAAGGTAAAATTTCTCTACTCGCACTTTGAAGATACGAGCAAAAATAAAGTGTCCGAATTCATGTATCAAAACCAACAAAGAAAGGCTTAACATGAACTGGAAGGCTTTAATCAAAAATGTTTCCATTGAAATTAAGTTCTATTCTATATTTAATTGTTTCAAAATAACTGAGCGGCGATCCGGCGTGCTTCTTCGTCCGTATGTACATAATCTTCATAAGTCGGACGCTGGATAAACGTTGCTTTTGCCATCGTCTGCTCAATGACATCACTCATTTGTAAGAAACCGATCCGGTCTTGCAAGAAGGCAGCAACAACCACTTCGTTGGCTGCATTCAGAATACAAGGCATATTACCTCCTTGCTTGACAGCCTCAAAAGCATAAGCCAGATTACGGAACCGCTTCATATCCGGTTCTTCAAACGTGAGAGATGCATACTGGAAGAAATCCAATCTCGGTTCATGGCTCTTCATCCGCTCCGGATAAGAGAATGCATACGCAATCGGGAGTTTCATATCCGGAATACCCAACTGAGCTATCACGGCACCATCTTCAAACTGTACCATCGAATGAATCACGGATTGCGGATGAACAACTATCTCGATCTGTTCGGGAGCAACTCCAAACAGCCATTTCGCTTCGATCATCTCAAAGCCTTTGTTCATCATCGAAGCCGAATCTATGGTAATCTTGGCTCCCATGTGCCAGTTCGGATGTTTTAATGCCTGCTCTTTCTTCACCAAAGCCAACTCTTCCATCGTCTTCTGACGGAATGGTCCACCCGAAGCGGTCAATAATAGTTTTTCCACCGGATTATCATACGCACCATTCAAACACTGAAAGATAGCGGAATGTTCCGAATCAACCGGCAAAATAGGTACCTTATATTCGGCTGCCAAAGCTGTAATCAACTCACCGGCAACTACCAATGTTTCCTTATTGGCCAAAGCAATGGCTTTTCCAGCCTTGATCGCAGCAATAGTCGGTTTTAACCCGGCATATCCCACCATGGCCGTCAATACCATATCAATTGGTTTTGCCTGGACAACCTGTGCAATCGCATCCGAGCCTGCCCATACTTTAATAGGCAGATCTTCCAAAGCTTCTTTCAGTTCGGGATACTTCTGTTCATTGGCGATCACCACCACTTCCGGCATGAACTTACGTGCCTGATTGATCAAAAGGTCCACCTGGTTATTGGCAGTCAAAGCATAGACTTCGAAACGGTCCGGATGTTCACTAACTACCTCAAGCGCCTGTGTCCCGATCGAACCTGTTGAACCTAATATAGCTAATTGTCGTTTCATGAAACTTACTTACTAAAAAACAATGAAATCTTCCGGATTAACCGGCTTTCCATTATACCATAACTCAAAATGCAAATGAGGACCTGTTGATAATTTCCCTGTATTTCCCACCAAGGCAATGGCTTCGCCTGCCACCACTTGTTCTCCGGGTTCTTTCAACAGCAATTCATTATGCTTATATACTGAAACAAATCCATTTTTATGTTGTAACTGGATCACATTTCCCTGATTCGGATCATAACCGGCATACATCACCGTTCCATCCAGCGTTGCCAATACACTTTCCTTGGATGCGGCTGCTATATCCACACCAAAGTGATGGATGTCTGCCTGATAATGGGATGATATAACACCATTTACTGGTTTATAAAAGAACAGGCCATCCATCGGCAACGGATTTGTATTCAGAACAGTTAGATTATATTTTTCTTCCTGCTCAAAGTTCTTTACATACTCTTCTTCCTCCGGACTACGAGGAATCTCGAAGTCGGCATCAACCCGTGCCAATGAATCTATTTCCCGAATAGAATCCAGTTCGATTGTTCCACTGATAATGCCTGTCACATTCTTCAGATATAGATTCTGTATCTCGATCATCCGCTCCAAGGAGTCCGCACGCAAAGCATTTTGTACGATTTCCTTGCGGACTTCAACATCCAGATAACCGGGCAGATAATTACGGATAGGCGTCATAATGATAATAAAGGCAGTAAAGGCCACCAGCGAAAAGGCAAACACGCCTAACGATATAAATACCGACAACTGAGATAACCGGAACGACCAGACTTCCTCCAAAGTATTCTCATTGATAAACGAAAGCTTATACTTAAAGCGAATCCGTTTCCAAAAGGATAATTTATTCGTATTGCTTTTGCTTCTTTTCCACTTCATAGCCTGTACCTTCTTACAAATCCAGCAAGCCTTCCGGCAATGCCATCAATAATTCCCGCTTGTCAAAATCAACATGTTTTACCAAATCCTCGGCTGCAGGCAACAGCAGGTCTTTTCCCTGATACTCTATTTGCAACAAGACATTGACCGTCGTTTCATCCACATCTACAATCTTACCTAATTCTCCGGCTTTCTCATCGATCACCGTAAAACCGATAAAATTATCCCATGTCACATCACCGAGCAACTCATCTTCGTCCATCAGCTCCAACGGATAAAAGACATCCCGATTGGTAAACTCCCGGGCTGCTTCTTCCGTATCTACGCCTTCCAGCTTCAATAACATGGAAGACTGTGTTTTATAACGATAATCCTCCAAAAAGAATGGAACCAGAATCCCGTCCATATCACATATAATATAAGGATCGTCGGTATCATCAAACACATCACAATCGGTCATCAAAGTAATTTCACCTTTGATTCCATGCGGTTTGGCAAACTGCCCTATCTTAAAAACTTCATCCGACTTAATCATACTTCTTTTTCATTACAATCGGGTAATCCGTGCCCCGATCTGATTCAACCGCTTGTCTATATCCTGATAACCCCGGTCTATCTGATCAATATTATGAATCGTACTGGTTCCTTCCGCACTCATGGCTGCGATCAATAAGGCAATACCGGCACGAATATCCGGCGATACCAACGTAGATGCCCGCAACTTGAACCGATTTCCCAAACCAATGACTGTAGCCCGATGCGGATCACACAAAATAATCTGTGCTCCCATGTCAATCAGCTTATCGACAAAGAACAATCGGCTCTCGAACATTTTCTGATGAATCAATACACTGCCGACCGCCTGAGTGGCAACCACCAGAAAGACACTTAGCAAATCAGGTGTCAGGCCTGGCCAAGGAGCATCCGCGATGGTCATAATCGAACCATCTATAAACGTATCAATCTCATACGAATCATGCGTAGGTATATGAATATCGTCTCCTTGCTGTTCAACGGTAATACCCAAACGACGGAAAGAATCTGGTATAATACCTAATTTATCATATCCCGTATTCTTGATCAGAATATCTGAGCCTGTCATGGCCGCCATTCCGATAAAACTACCGACCTCAATCATGTCTGGCAAGATCGTATGTTCGGTTCCATGTAATTCGCTGACGCCTTCAATCGTCAACAGGTTCGAGCCAACGCCCGAGATCCGTGCTCCCATCCGGTTCAGCATAGCCGACAATTGCTGCAAATACGGTTCGCAAGCGGCATTATAAATGGTCGTCTTTCCTTCAGCCAATACGGCTGCCATCAAAATATTGGCAGTACCTGTTACCGAGGCTTCATCCAGCAACATATAAGTACCTCTCAAATGTTCGGCCACTACTTCATATACCCGCCGGTCCGGATCGTAGGTAAATGTTGCGCCTAACTTCTGAATACCGACAAAATGCGTATCCAGGCGCCGGCGCCCAATCTTATCTCCTCCGGGTTTCGGAATCATAGCCTTGCCGAAACGGGCAACCAATGGTCCTACAACCATGACCGATCCACGCAATGAAGCACTCTTCCGCAAAAACTCCTCGGTCTGCAAATATTCCAAATCAATGTCATCTGCCTGAAAAGTATAGGTTCCAACAGCCGGGCGTTCCACCTTTACACGCATATCACGCAAAAGCTGGATCAGATTATTCACATCCAGTATATCCGGAACATTGTGTATCGTAACCTTTTCAGGGGTAAGCAATACGGCACAAATCACTTCCAGCGCTTCATTCTTGGCGCCTTGCGGAGTGATTTCACCCGACAATTTATGTCCTCCTTCTATGACAAACGAACTCATCTGTTTTTCCTTGAGAAATTATTCTTCTTATTATTCCGTGCCAAAATTTCACGGCTTTCAGCCAATTTGTGAACTTCTTCGTCCAACACGATATTTCCTCCCGAAAGCTCATCCAAGTCTTTGAAGATCTTCCGGTCGTCTACACTTTCCTTGTTCCAGGTCAGGAATGACTTCTTCATCTGGGTAGCCAGTAGTCTTACCAACTGGTCTTTTTCCGGACCTTCTGGATATTCAGTCGCTTTCCGGATCATCAGTTCCAGCGTCTTACCATAATGCCGGTAACGAATCCGGGAGTTATTATATGGAATCCGGGCCGGACGGGTATAAAGTTCTTCCTTCTTGACGATCTCATACGGATAATCGATGTCTAACTTAAAGTCGGACATGATAGCCAAATGATCCCATAAGATATGCTTGAAATCGTTCACATCCCGTAAATGAGGGAACATATTACCCATCACATTAATAATGGAATTCGCACATCGTTTTCTTTCTTCCCGGTCTTCTATCGTTACGCAATAATCCACCATATTCTGGATATTACGACCATATTCAGGTAAAGCTAACCGCTTTTCTTGTGTATTGTATTTCATTCGTATTTATTGTTTGCGTGCAAATATACTCAATTCATCTTTGATAATAATCGATTCACCTTGAAAACAATTCGTTCGGAGAATTCGTTTTGACATTAATTAGAAAAATACGCCCGACGGACTCCGGTCTGTCAACGGAAAATAAACGGTAACCGTCTGTCCATAAAACGAGATATTTCCCCAAAAAGTTCATGTACTTCCTTGCGGAAAGAGACAGTCTCTGGCGTAAATACCTTTAACGAATGCGGTATCATGGATATATCAATCCGGCTATCGGCCATGATCGGTTCTCCGTCCAGATGCATGACACCCGGATGATTCCGGATGATCGACAACGAATGTGCCTTCATCGTCTTGATTTTACTGTTCTTATCAATCTGCTTGGTAAATAACTGGATAGCCAAAGCTGGTATGTCAATCGGCGTGAACGGCGAAAGAATCGTCACATCCATTTGCCCGTCCTGTATATTGGCATGCGGAGCAATATAGGCATTATTCCCATATTGCGAAGCATTCCCACAAGCTACCAGAAAAGCCTTTTCCTTTACCTGGCAATTGTCGATCAGCAAATCGTACACTTCCGGCTTATAACTCAAATATTCTTCAATTGTATTCTTCATATAAGTGAGGGAGCCACGCCGTTTCTCTCCGGCAAACTTCTGACTGACGGCTGCATCAAAGCCCACACCACATGTACAGAAGAATGCACGATCGTTGGCCCGGCAACAGTCTATCACTGTTTCCTTCCCCCGGCTAATTACTTCCAACGCCTTCTTCGGATCCATCGGAATATGCAATTCACGCGCCAGACCATTCCCTGATCCCATAGGAATAATCCCCAACGTTGCATTCGTATGAATCATCGAACGGGCTATTTCATTGACAGTACCATCTCCACCTACAGCAATTATACAATCAGCTCCCCTCTCTATTTCCCGACGAGTGATATAACTCGCATGTCCGGCATACTCTGTAAACGCAAGCGACAAATCATAGCCGGCATTCGCACACATCATTTCTATCATCTTCGGGATCTTTCGTTTTGATCCAACCCCAGATATAGGGTTAATTATTGCTTGCACCCTCATTTAATCTGCTTTTTCGAGATTTCACTATATTTCAACAGCAAAAATAATGCTTTTGGTAAAACTTTTAAGTTATTTAGATTGAAGAAGTAAAAAAATTACTACTTTTGCGGCTGATAAAAAGGTGAAACAAAGAGCGAATTTAATCAAAGAGTTCTTTTAAAGAAACATTTTGAGAAGATAAAAACAAAAATTCTCTTCATTAAATATGAAACTATTACAAGAGAAACTAGCTAAGTATGATGCACCGCAGCGCGCTATGGCTGCCGGTATCTATCCGTATTTCAGAATGATTGAAAGTGATCAGGATACCGAAGTTACTATCAGTGGCAAGAAAGTATTGATGTTTGGCTCTAATGCTTATTTGGGATTAACCAACCATCCGAAAGTAAAAGAAGCTGCGATTGAAGCCATAAAGAAATATGGTACAGGTTGTGCAGGTTCACGTTTCTTAAATGGAACATTAGACTTACATGTTCAATTGGAAAAACGTTTGGCCGATTTCGTCGGAAAAGAAGATGCGATCGTGTATTCAACCGGTTTTCAGGTTAATTTAGGAGTGGTTTCTTGTCTGACAGGTCGTGAAGACTATATCTTATGGGATGAACTGGACCACGCTTCTATCATCGAAGGCCATCGGTTGTCCTTCTCTACCAAGTTGAAATATAAGCACAACGATATGGAGTCGTTGGAAAAACAACTTCAGAAGTGCGAACCCGACAAGGTTAAACTGATCGTGATGGACGGCGTTTTCAGTATGGAAGGTGATATTGCCAAATTACCTGAAATTGTAGCGCTGGCTAAAAAGTATAATGCCAGCATCATGGTAGACGAAGCTCACGGTTTGGGTGTATTAGGTGACCACGGACGCGGTACTTGTAATCATTTCGGTGTCACAGACGATGTGGATCTGATCATGGGTACTTTCAGTAAGTCGTTGGCTTCTATCGGTGGATTCATCGCTTCTGACAAAGATACAATTAATTACCTGCGTCATAATTCACGTTCTTATATCTTCAGTGCCAGCAATACGCCGGCTGCTACGGCTGCCGCCAATGCAGCTCTTGATATCATGTTGAACGAACCTGAACGTATCGAACATCTGTGGAAACTGACTCATTATGCATTGGATGGTTTCCGTAACATGGGATGCGAAATCGGTCATACTGAAACTCCGATTATCCCGTTGTTCATCCGCAACAACGACTTGACATTCTTAATTGTCAAAGAATTGTTTGAAGCAGGTATTTTTGTCAATCCGGTTGTTTCTCCGGCAGTTGCTCCCGAAGATACATTGATCCGTTTCTCATTGATGGCTACTCATACGCAAGAGCAGTTGGATCGTGCCTTGGAAGCTATTCACGATGTATTCAAGAAACATAATCTGATCCCATAAATTGAGGATTAATCATTCTTATAAAAAAGCCACTTCCTGACTTGTTGGGAAGTGGCTTTTTAATATTATACGAGTTAAATACGGAATAACAGTCATATTTCCAATTTTCCTGAAATCATTTATCACATTTTCCCCTATTATTTACGGGGTATTTTTCACATTTTCCCCATTTTTAAGTCCCTTCATTTCTTGACTTTCACAATCATAATAACCGGATTGTCATCTTCTGTAAGATTATCAATTATTTTCAGATAAACATTATATCTAGAATCGGAGATAGAATGTTTGCTTTTTCTTCCTTCAAGAAATTTATGGGCATGTATAGCCTGATAAATTTCATTTTTGTTAGATATTGACGGATAATATATTAATCCTGGACTTCCATATAAATCATCCATAAATGGTATATCATAATCTAAAGCTACAGTTTTGTTTAATTGTTTATCATAGATAACTTTTCCTTGGTTTGACCCTATAAAAAAGAAACGATCCGTTTCTACAATTGTATGAACTGCAAGAGTGATTTGTTCTTCTGAATCCTTTTTTCCCGTAATTAACGATTTGTCATCTTGAGTTCGGTATCCCAAATGACCTCTATTGATAATAGCATGTGATACCAATTTATATGGATTAGTTAATTGATAGATGGTATCACACCAAAAGTCTTTTATGAAAGTATTACCTCGATAATTATAAACAGTTGGATCACATATCATTAATTTAGGAATATCTTTTTCGTATTCACATTTCATCTTTGATAACAGTTTTTTTCCCTTAAGGGAATAAAAGAAAATGCTAAATCGTTCTTTTTTTTCAGCATATTGATAAAAACTATCTCCGAACAAAAATTCCATAGGATTATACAACCAAGTAAGGCTACTAAGACCTTTGGGATGTGATTCTTCTAAAAAATTACCTGAATAATCATATTTAAGTAATCTGCCCGTCCAATGATCAGGAAAATAAACCCATTGATTTAATGTATCTACAATACATTTCATCGGTTTCGTATATTCACCAGGTCCATTTCCTTTAGCACCTATTGTATTTAAGAATTTACCATCCCTATCAAAATGGTAACACCTTTCATAATCAAATATAAAAATATCTTTTTGTGTTATTGATGAAACAATACAAGCGTCTCCGATTAAACAGTCATCGGTTGTTTCCAAAGGAATAAATTCCACATCTTCCGCAAATTGACTTATTGGAATCTCAGACAATTTGTTCTTACAGGCTTCATATAAGTCAATTTTATACTCTTTTCCCGATGCAAACTTTTTCATTACCGGTACTTTTTGGCCATACATGAAAACCGACATTAACAAAAACAAAATAGATAATAGATTCTTCATAATCTGATATTTTTATTTGATTAAACTTCCTTTTTATGGGTTACTCCTTA
>ENA-ORUB01003744-ORUB01003744.1-human-gut-metagenome-genome-assembly--contig:-NODE-3744-length-12424-cov-11.435443_pt1 | contig 12424 bp, 10 predicted proteins | sample MGYA00241918_ERZ509200 | MGnify/ENA primary metagenome ERZ509200 (study PRJEB26280, sample SAMEA2338853) | human gut metagenome | biome: human gut; feature: human-associated habitat; material: faeces... | reverse complement strand
GGCGCTGGCCGAGCGCGGCATCGTGAACGGCCAGGTGGTGGACCCGGAAAAGCTGAGCCGTGATCCATTCATCCAGCAGGTCATGCGGGATGTGGAGGCCGTCGCGGCCGAGGAACAGGCCGAGGCAGCGGCAAAACCGCCTTTGCCGGACTTATCCGGCCAGCCCATCACCCGCGAGGGCGACACCCTCACCATCGGCAGCGGCGAACCCACCCATGAGATCGACATCACGGTGTCGGACGAGGAATATGCCGCCATCCGGGGCGCCATCCCGGAGCGCACCGCTTACGACCCGTCCGCCCCGGTTTACAATGTGGGCGATACCGTCTACCTGGATGACCGCGCTCACCAGATCACCGAGCTGCGGGAGGATATGGTGCAGCTGCTGCCCACCGGCATGAGCTATCCCATCTACCGGGCCGAGAGCAGGGAGCGGTTCGAGCAGCTTCTGCGGGCAGACAATCGCAACGACTTCTACACCGAGTTCCTGCCCGTCAACCCCGACACGGCGGACCAGGACCTGCGGGACGTACTGGTCCACGGCCTCATCGGCGCGCCGGACAAGGCGGAGCTTTCCGAACTGCTGCGCACCGGCAAGAGCAACCGGGAGGTCGCCCTGTGGCTGAGCCGGGCCTATCCTGACATCATCGAGACGATGGAGCTGGAGACCGGCGACACCGCCGACTACCGCACCATACCCGAAGGCATCGAGCTGGAAGTGCTGGACGCGGACGAAAAACGACTGGCCATGTTGTTCTTCCGCTGGGATGAGGTCGCGCCGCTGCTGCGCGGGCTATATGCCCGCCAGCTGGACGGCTTTGTGCAGGAGCAGGAAGCCCCTGCCGACGTGGAAGAACCTGCCGAAACCGCCAAGCCCATTGAAGAAGCCGCCGAAGCACCGGCGTTCCACTCCGAGACGGTGGCCGTCTACCCCGGCGACAAAAACGGACTTCCCTATGATGTGGTGGTGGAACGGCTACACATAGACGAGCCGGAACACACACCGCCTGAACCGACGCCGGATGCGGAGCCGGAGGAAAAGCCGGACCACCCGGTTGCCATCCCGGTGAACGGCGAGTGGCAGACCTTCCCCAACCAGAGGGCAGCCGAGCAGGCGGCATATCAGGAGTACCGGGACAACCTGCGCCGCAACGCCGAAAACTTCCGCATCACCGACGACCATCTGGGCGAGGGCGGTCCCAAGGCCAAGTACCAGGCCAATGTAGCGGCGATCAAGCTGCTGAAATACCTGGAGGAAACCACCGGGCAGGCCACGCCGGCACAGCAGGAAGTGCTGTCCCGCTATGTGGGCTGGGGCGGCGTGCCGGAGGCTTTCGACCCATCCAAAACTGCCTGGGCCAAGGAGTATGCCGAGCTGAAGGAACTGCTGACCCCGGAGGAATACGCCGCTGCCAGGACCTCTACTCTCAACGCCCACTACACCAGCCCTATGGTGATCCGCGCTATCTATGAAGCCGTGGAACGGTTGGGTTTTCGCAACGGCAATATTCTGGAGCCGTCCTGCGGCGTGGGCAACTTCTTCGGGATGCTGCCGGAGAGTATGGCCGGGAGCCGTCTGTACGGCGTGGAGCTGGACAGCATTTCCGGGCGCATCGCCAGGCAGCTTTACCCCAAAGCCGACATCACCGTGGCGGGCTTCGAGACCACCGACCGGCGGGACTTCTATGACCTTGCCATCGGTAACGTCCCTTTCGGCCAGTATCAGGTGAACGACAAAGCCTACAACAAGCTGGGCTTCAACATCCACAACTACTTCTTTGCCAAGGCGCTGGACCAGGTGCGGCCGGGCGGCGTGGTGGCTTTTGTCACCAGCCGCTACACAATGGACGCAAAGGATTCCACCGTACGCCGGTATCTGGCCCAGCGGGCCGAGCTGCTGGGGGCGATCCGTCTGCCCAACAACGCTTTCCGCGCCAACGCCGGGACCGATGTGGTATCCGACATCCTGTTTCTGCAAAAGCGGGACCGTCCGCTGGACATCGCCCCGGACTGGACCCAAACCGGCCGGACCGAGGAAGGCTTCACGGTCAACCAATATTTTCTGGATCACCCGGAGATGGTGCTGGGCCGCCCTACCGCCGAAAGCACCCAATACGGCAAACAGGACTACACCGTGGTTCCCATCGAGGGGCTGGACCTGGCCGACCAGCTGCACGATGCCGTGAAGTATATTCGCGGCACCTATCAGGAGGCCGCGCTGCCGGAGCTGGGCGAGGGCGAGGACATCGACGAATCCCTCCCGGCTGACCCCAACGTAAAGAACTACTCCTATACGGTGGTGGACGGGGCGGTGTACTTTCGGGAAAACAGCCGCATGGTGCGCCCTGACCTGAACGCCACCGCCGAAGCCCGTGTCAAAGGGCTGGTGGGGCTGCGGGACTGTGTGCAGCAACTCATCGACCTGGAGATGGACGCCGCCGCGCCGGATGCCGACATCCGGGCGCAGATGGCCGAACTGAACCGCCGCTATGACGATTTTTCTGCCAAGTACGGACTTATCAATGACCGGGCGAACCGGCTGGCCTTTGCCGATGATTCCAGCTACTATCTGCTCTGTGCCCTGGAGGTGCTGGACGAGGACGGCCAACTGAAGCACAAAGCAGATATGTTCACCAAGCGCACGATCAAGCCCCATGAGGCCGTCACCGCCGTAGACACCGCCTCCGAGGCCCTGGCGGTCTCCATTTCGGAGAAAGCCTGCGTGGACATGGCCTATATGGAACAGCTCACCGGCAAAACCGGCGAGGAACTGGCTGACGAGCTGCGGGGTGTCATCTTCCGTGTGCCGGGCCAGACCGAACCGGACGGGACGCCCCATTATGTGACCGCCGATGAATACCTCTCCGGCAACGTGCGCCGGAAGCTGCGCCAGGCCCAGCGGGCGGCGGAACAGGACCCGGCCTTTGCGGTCAACGTGGAGGCTCTGACCGCCGCCCAGCCCAAAGATCTGGACGCTTCCGAGATCGAGGTGCGGCTGGGGGCAACGTGGATCGACAAGGAGTACATCCAGCAATTCATGTACGAAACCTTTGACACGCCCTTTTACCTTCAGCGCAGCATTGAAGTCCACTACTCTGCATTTACCGCCGAGTGGCAGATCTCCGGCAAAAACGCTGTGGGACAGAGAGATGTGGCGGCCTATACTACCTACGGGACCGGCCGCGCCAACGCCTATAAAATCCTCGAAGATTCCCTCAACCTGCGGGATGTGCGTATCTACGATACTGTTGAAGATGCGGACGGCAAGGAGCGCCGGGTGCTGAACGCCAAGGAGACCACCCTGGCCGCCCAGAAGCAGCAGGCCATCCGGGAGGCGTTCAAGGACTGGATTTGGCGGGACCCGGAGCGGCGGCAGGCGCTGGTGCGCCAGTACAACGAGGAAATGAACGCCACCCGCCCCCGCGAGTATGACGGCAGCCACATTGTTTTCGGCGGCATGAACCCGTCCATCACCCTGCGGGAGCATCAGAAAAATGCCATCGCCCATGTGCTGTACGGCGGAAACACGCTGCTGGCCCACGAGGTGGGCGCGGGCAAGACCTTTGAAATGGTGGGGGCCGCAATGGAGGCCAAGCGCCTGGGGCTGTGCCAGAAATCCCTCTTTGTGGTGCCAAACCACCTGACCGAACAGTGGGCTTCGGAGTTCCTGCGTCTGTACCCGTCCGCCAATATCCTGGTGACAACCAAAAAGGACTTTGAGAAACACAACCGCAAGAAGTTTTGTGCCCGCATCGCCACCGGCGACTATGATGCCATCATCATGGGCCACTCCCAGTTCGAGAAAATCCCCATCAGCAAGGAACGCCAGGAGCGGCTGCTGCATGAGCAGATTTGGGAAATCACCGAGGGCATCTCCGAGGTGGAGTCCAGCGGCGGGGAACGCTTCACAGTCAAGCAGTTGGAGCGCACGAAAAAGTCTCTGGAGGCCCGGCTGGAAAAGCTGCAAGCGGAAGGCCGCAAGGACGATGTGGTGACGTTTGAACAGCTGGGCGTGGATCGGCTGTTTGTGGACGAGGCCCACAACTACAAGAACCTCTTTCTCTACACAAAAATGCGCAATGTGGCTGGCCTCTCCACGACGGACGCACAGAAATCTTCGGATATGTTCGCCAAGTGCCGCTACATGGACGAGATCACCGGCAGCCGGGGCGTTATTTTTGCCACCGGCACGCCTGTCAGCAACTCCATGACGGAGCTTTACACCATGCAGCGGTATCTCCAATATGACCGGCTGCAAGAGCTGGGCATGGCCCATTTTGACTGCTGGGCGTCCCGATTTGGCGAGACCGTGACGGCGCTGGAGCTGGCCCCGGAGGGCACCGGCTACCGGGCACGGACCCGCTTCTCCAAGTTTTTCAACCTGCCGGAGCTGATGAACCTCTTTAAGGAGGTCGCGGACATCAAAACCGCCGACCAGCTGCACCTGCCCACGCCCCAGGTGGAGTACCACAACGTCGTGGCCCAGCCCACCGAACAGCAGCAGGAAATGGTGAAGGCGCTCTCGGAGCGCGCTTCCCTGGTACACAGCGGCACGGTGGACCCGTCCCAGGACAATATGCTCAAGATCACCAGCGACGGGCGCAAGCTGGGGCTGGACCAGCGGATCATCAACCAGCTGCTGCCGGATGAGCCGGGCACCAAGGTCAACCAGTGCGTAGACAATATCATGCAGATTTGGCGGGACGGCGAGGCTGACAAGCTGACCCAGCTGGTGTTCTGCGACATTTCCACGCCCCAGGCCCGGCCCACCAAAAAGGTGGCGAAGGCGCTGGACAACCCGACCCTCCACGCTTTGGAGGACGCGGTGCCGCTGGACGAGCCGGAACCGGCCTTTACGGTCTATGAGGACATCCGGCAAAAACTCATCGCCCAGGGCGTGCCCGCCGAGCAGATTGCCTTTATCCATGAGGCCAACACCGAAGTGCGCAAAAAGGAGCTGTTCTCCAAGGTCCGCACCGGCCAGGTGCGCGTCCTGCTGGGCAGCACGGCCAAAATGGGCGCGGGCACCAACGTCCAGGACCGCCTGGTGGCACTGCATGACCTGGACTGCCCGTGGCGGCCCGGCGACCTGGCCCAGCGAAAGGGCCGCATTGAGCGCCAGGGCAACCAGAACGAGACTGTCCATGTGTACCGCTACGTCACCGAGGGCACTTTCGACGCCTACCTCTGGCAGACGGTGGAGAACAAGCAGAAATTCATCAGCCAGATTATGACCTCCAAATCGCCGGTGCGCTCCTGCGATGACGTGGACGAAACGGCGCTTTCCTTTGCCGAGATCAAGGCGCTGTGCGCCGGGGACCCGCGCATCAAGGAACGTATGGACCTGGATGTGGACGTGGCGCGGTTAAAGCTGATGAAGGCCGACCACCAGAGCAAGCAGTACCGCCTGGAGGACCAACTGCTCAAAACCTTCCCGGAGGAGATCGAGAAAAACAAGGACTTTATCGCCGGGCTGGAAGCGGATATGAAAACGCTGGCGGAACACCCGCACCCGGAGGACGGCTTTGCCGGGATGGAAGTCCGTGGCGACACCCTCACCGACAAGGAGAACGCCGGTGCGGCGCTGCTGGACGCCTGCAAGGAGGTCAAAGGGACCGACCCGGTGCCGGTGGGCAGTTACCGGGGCTTTGCCATGTCGGTGTCGTTTGACGCTTTCCGGCAGGAGTATATGCTCTTGCTGAAAGGCCAGATGACCCACCGGGCGATGCTGGGCACAGACCCCCGTGGAAACCTCACCCGTATCGACAATGCGCTCAGTCAGATGCCCCAGCGGCTGGAGGCGGTGAAGAACCAGCTGGACAATCTCTACCAGCAGCAGGCCGCCGCCAAGGCGGAGGTGGGCAAGCCCTTCCCCCAGGAGCAGGAACTGCGGGACAAATCCGCCCGGCTGGCCGAACTGGACGTACTGCTGAACATGGACGGCCGGGGCCGCCCTGCGCCGGAGGCGGTGCTTGCCAAGAGCAGCCGCCCCTCGGTGCTGGAGGGGCTGAAACGCCCGGTACCGCGCAATCCCGAAAAGAAACCCAAACACCACGAACAGGAGGTGCGATAACATGAATACAGACAAAAACACGGCCCTCTATGAGAAGATGGCCGCCGAACAGGACAAGTTCCGGGACTGGCTGAAAAGCCAGCCCCCGGAAGAAATCCTAAAGCATACCTATGAGTACACGGTCCGGGAGGACATCCTGATGGCGATGGAGGAGCTGGACCTGCCCCAAAGCCGGGCCGCCGCGCTGCTGGCGTCGCCGTCTCCGCTGGCGGATGTCTACAAGGAGTTTGCCGACCGGGAAACTTCCTACATGGATGTGGTGCGGAACGGCATCGAACAGCGGGCCGAGGCGGCGCTGGACGCCCAGCGGGAACTGCCGCTCTACCGGCACGACGCCGCCTATGCCCGCGAACAGGGCGACCTGGATTTGTACCGGGCATCCCGCCGCGCCAACATCGCCTGCAAGGAGGCCATTGAGGCGTCCATTTCGGAACATTACCGGGACAACCGGCTGGACAAGGACGCGGTGCCCCAGGTGATCGAGCGGTTCGGCTACACCCGCACCCTCTATGTGCTGGCGAACACCGTGCAGCAGAAGGAATGGGATGGACGGTTCAGCCCGGCCAACAGGGCGTGGGCCAAAACGGTGGACATCCCGCCCAACCCGGACGGCTTTGGCGGCGAACGCAACCTGGACTTTGTGGTGGACAGCCACCCCGGCCTGGTCGATCTGTTTCTGACCCAGGTGCGGCAGGACTATCTGCGGCTCCAGCCGCTGACGCCGGAGGAGATTCACGCCGAGGCCGCCCGGCTCTTGCAGGAGCTGCGTGCCCCGGATGCCCCCAACAGCCCCCACGGCACCCACTACATGGCCCGCGTTTCGCCGGATTTCTTAGCCCGCGCAGGCACCCAGGCCCACGACCAGCTGATGGCGCTGCTGCCGTTCCGCAGCCTGGCAATCACCGGGCTGGTGGACCGCCCCGGCACCTATGTCACCATCCTGGCCAGCGAGGACCGTTCCAAAGGGCTGCGCCAGCGCCGCCCTTCGGTCCGCCGCCAGCTGAAACTGGAGCCGCGTTCCGCTGAAAAGGTCGAAAAGAAACCGTCTGCCCGCAAGAAGAAGGAGCCGGAGCGATGACTGCCCCCAAGCGCAAACGGGAGGTGCAGCTGAACTTCCGGGTCTCGCCGGAGGAACTGGCACTGATCGAGCAGAAGATGGCGCAGATGGGGACAAAGAACCGGGAGGCATACCTGCGCAAGATGGCCCTGGACGGCTATGTGGTGCGGCTGGAACTGCCGGAGCTGAAAGATCTGGTCTCCCTGATGCGCTACTCCAGCAACAATCTGAACCAGCTGACCCGCCGCGTGCATGAAACCGGGCGCATTTACGACGCCGACCTGGAGGATATATCCCGGCGGCAGGAGGCTTTATGGGATGGGGTGCATCAGGTATTGACCCAGTTGGCAAAGCTGTCGTGATAGGGGCATACGCCCCGGCTGTGAGGGAGGCCCGGCGTGTGCGTGCAGCTGCGCCGGGCCTCCCTCTTTTTTCTTTGCCCGTATCGTTGCACTTTTGCGGGCCGCAGGCGATAATATCATCAGAAACGGAGGTGAAGGCTGATGTTGACATTTGAAAATATCTTGGAGTTGTTTCAAGAGTATCTGCTGCGCGACCCGGAGGAAGAAGTCCTCCCCTGCAAGCGCGGCTATGTCCGATTGACCTGGAACAAGGATTCCCGCTACTGCGTGGACGGCATCCTCTGCCGGACCCCGGAGGAACTGTTTGACCTGCTGCTCACGGATTACCAGGACTTTGAATTGCTCCGCCGGACGAAAGGCCGCCGGGAGGTTACAGAGGCTGACGAAAAGGCAGTGGAGGAATTGTGCCAGCCCTACCTGGACTGGCAGGGGGCGCTGAAATGAGAGCTGTGCTGTTTGTTTTGAAATTGGGGCTAAAAATCCTTGCCGCTCCGTTGGTGCTGGCGCTGATGCTGTTCACCTGGCTGTGCTTCGGGCTGCTGTATGTGTCCAGCTTCATCTTCGGCCTGGCCTCCACGGTGGTGGCGCTGCTGGGGATCGCGGTGCTTGTGACCTACTCGCCGCAAAACGGCCTGATCCTGCTGGTGATTGCCTTCCTGGTCAGCCCGCTGGGCCTGCCGATGGCCGCTGCCTGGCTGGTGGGTAAGGTGCAGGACCTGCGGTATGCGATCCAGGACGCGGTGTACGGCTGAATAGGAAGCGAAGAATTGCCGGGAGTGATTGCCCGGCAATTTTTTGACTTTACTTTCATGCTAATTTCGCGTATAATATTAGCATGAAAGGAAGGTGAAGAACGTGAGCCAATTTCAACAGCTGGACCAGCTGATGGAACGTCAGGACGGGATGCTGCGCACCGGGCAGGCCCTCGCGGCCGGGATCTCAAAACCTGTTTTTTATCAATTCGTGCAGTCTCGTGGGCTGGAACAGGCGGCGCATGGGATTTATCTTTCCAAAGATGCCTGGGTGGACGCCATGTATCTGCTGCATCTTCGCTGTCCGCAGGCAGTTTTTTCCCATGAAACGGCGCTGTTTTTCCACGACCTGACTGACCGGGAGCCGCTGGCCTATTCTGTCACGGTCAAGACAGGGTACAACCCCACCCGGCTCAAGGATGAGGGCGTTCAGGTCTTTACCATCAAGGCGGAGCTGCATGAGGTCGGCCTGACAACTGCGCAAACCCCCTTCGGCCACGATGTGCCGGTCTATGATATGGAACGGACGATCTGCGATGTGCTGCGCAGCCGGAGCCACATCGAGATGCAGACATTCCAGGACGCTTTGAAAGCGTATGCCCGCCGGAAAGACAAGGACCTGCGGACGCTGGTGCGCTATGCCAAACTGTTCCGGGTCGAGAAGATTTTACGCCAGTATTTGGAGGTACTGTTATGATAAAGACAGCCAGACAGCTGAAAGATTTGATCCGCAACCTGTCAAAGAAAAATGCTGCGGATGCGCAGATTTTGATGCGCAACTATATGATGGAGCGTTTTCTGGAACGCATTTCTCTCTCGTCCTACCGGGACAAATTCATCCTCAAGGGCGGGATGCTGGTGGCCGCGATGGTCGGTCTGGACGCCCGCTCCACGATGGACCTGGACGCAACGGTCAAGGGGGCCAACGTCAGTGTCGAGGATGTGGAGAACATGATGGCCGAGATCATCGCCGTTCCCATTGATGACGGCGTTACCTTCCAGGTGAAAAACATTTCAGAAATCATGGATGAAGCGGAATATCCCGGTATCCGGGTCACGATGACAACGCTCTTTGACGGGGTGCGCACCCCGCTGAAAATCGACATTTCCACCGGCGACGCCATCACCCCTAAAGAGGTGCGGTACAGCTTCAAGCTCATGCTGGAGGACCGCTCCATTGATGTTTGGGCCTATAACCTGGAGACCGTGCTGGCTGAAAAGCTGGAAACCATCATCACCCGGACCACGACCAACACCCGCATGAGAGATTTTTACGACATCGCCATCCTGCAACAACTCTATGGCAGCACTCTGGACCCGCACATTCTCCATGACGCGCTGCTGGCGACAGCCCACAAGCGCGGCACCGAGCGCCATCTGGCCGAGGCCGCCGAAGTCTTTGATGAAGTGGAGAACAGCCCGGTCATGCAGGACCTGTGGGCGGCCTATCAGAAAAAGTTCTCCTATGCGTCCGACCTTGGCTGGGATACGGTCATGGCTGCGGTCCGTCAGCTGTTCGCTCGTTGCGAGGGCACGGTATGAAAAAGCGTGGACACTACTGCAAGGTCTGTGGCGAGTATAAGGCAAACGAAAAGTTTTCTGGCAAGGGACACGCCGCGCACATTTGTAAAACCTGCGCCGCTCTCCCGCCAGAAAAGCAGGCAGAAGAAATGACGCTTACCCGGCTTGTCAACCTTCCCTGGCGATTATCCAAAGAACAACTTTCGTGGCTGAAGAAACGGATGAAGGACAAGCGGGATGCCGTGCGAACCCTGGCGACGGAACAATATGAAATTCGGTTCCCGCCCAGGATAGAACTGGATGAATTGGAAGATGACTTTGAAGAAGATTTCGATTTTTATATGGACGAGGAAACTGATATAGAGTAAACCGATGCGGTCTGTGATGAGCAGGCCGCTTATTTTTTGGAAAGGAGGCGGACCCCACATGGCCACCACCCGCATTATACCGCTGCACGCCGGCAAGGGCCGCACGGTCGGCAAGGCGATCAGCGACATCATCGACTATGTAAAAAATCCCGAAAAGACCGACCACAGCAGGCTCATCACCAGCTACCAGTGTGACAGCCGCGTGGCCGACGCGCAGTTCCTGCTGGATAAGCAGACCTATGCCGCCCGCACCGGCCGGGTGCGCGGTGCAGACGATGTGATTGCCTACCACCTGCGGCAGTCCTTTGTGCCGGGCGAGATCACGCCGGAGGAAGCCAACCGGCTGGGCGTAGAGCTGGCCCGGCGCTTCACCAAGGGCAAACACGCTTTCGTCGTCTGTACCCACATCGACAAATCTCACACCCACAACCACATTATATGGAACTCCACCACGCTGGAGTGTGACCGCAAGTTCCGCAACTTTTGGGGCAGCACCCGTGCTGTCCACCGCCTGAGCGATACCATCTGCATCGAAAACGGCTACTCCATTGTGGAGGCTCCCAAGCGGCGCGGCCAGAGCTACAACAAGTGGCTGGGTGATGCGGCGAAGCCCTCCCACAAGGAGCTGCTGCGCCAGGCCATTGACCGGGCGCTGGCACAGAAACCGACCAGCCTGGAGGAGTTGCTGCGCCTGTTGGAGCAGGACGGCTTTACCGTTCACCGGCGTGGAAAAACCATCTCCATCAGCGCGGAGGGCTGGGGCAACAACGTCCGCTTTGACCGGCTGGGGGACGGCTACACGCTGGACGATCTGCTGGCGGTCCTCTCCGGCCAGAAAGAACATACGACCCGCAAGCAAGCCGTCCCGCAGGCCGCCCCGCCCAGGGTCAATCTGCTGGTGGACATCCAGGCAAAATTGCAGGCCGGGAAAGGTGCCGGGTATGCCCGCTGGGCCAAGGTGTTCAACCTCAAACAGATGGCGCAGACCCTCAACTACCTGTCCGAACACGAGCTGCTGGATTATGCTGATCTGGAAGCAAAAACGGCAGAGGCGACGGCCCGTTACCATGCGTTGTCCGACCAGATCAAGGCCGCCGAGAAGCGCATGGCCGAGATCGCCGTGCTGCGCACCCACATCGTCAACTATGCCAAGACCCGCGACACCTATGTGGCCTACCGCAAGGCCGGGTATTCAAGAAAATTCCGGCAGGAGCATGAGGAAGAAATCTTGCTGCACCAGGCCGCCAAGGAGGCGTTCAAAGAGCTGAACGTGAAAAAGCTGCCCACCGTCAAGGAGCTTCAGACCGAGTACGCCAAGCTGCTGGCAGACAAGAAAGAGGCTTACGCCGAGTACCGGCAGGCCCGCGCCGCCATGCGGGAGCTGCTGACGGTCAAGAACAATGTGGATCGGGTCCTGGGCTTTGAGGATGGAAAACAGATTGAGAAAGAACGTGATCAGAAGCAGAACCGTTAATAACCTTGGTAAAGCGAAAAGCCGGGCGCGGGGGCTGTATGGCCTCTGCGTCCGGCGCTGTTTTTTTGCCTTTATGCCTGCTCCATCGGGAAATTCGGCAGGGCTTCCAACAGCTTCATAATCAAGTGCTGTTTCATATCCTCGTCCACGGCCAGCTCGTCGATCATGGGGGCATAGTGTTCAATCACCTTTTCCGTAGCCCACTTCTCGCCTGCGACGGCTGCCTTGATCGTGGCGCTGTCCAGCAACATTTCCTGTTCGGCCATCCCTTAAACACTCCTGTCATAGTTTTTATTCAGCATACCACAGAAGCGCCGGGAATACCACCATCAGAAGAATTTTCCTACGCATTTAGAAGCCCTCTCTGGCGGGGATTAGATAATCTGTCCCGCCTACCATGCCGGAAAAGCCTTAAAAGTTCCTCTGAAATCCATTTTCAAGTAGCTTTAATGGTGAAAGCCTTTATTTTTCAAGCAGTTGCGTTATTGTTAATCTACGTTGCTTGCCGTACGATGGCTAATGTGTTACTTTAGATTTATCAAAGCAAAGGAGTGTAACGAACAATGTTTGGAGAAAACTTAAAAACTCTCAGAAAGCAGAAAGGTTTTTCGCAGGAAGAATTGGCAACAAGGCTCCATGTAGTCCGACAGACCATTTCTAAGTGGGAGAAAAATTTATCTGTTCCTGACGCTGATACTCTTATTCGGTTGGCTGAAATATTGGAAGTGTCTGTCAGCGAATTGCTGGGGGCAAAAATTGAAAATTCCGTGTCCAAAATCCTTCCGGGTTCCCAAGTTCTCGGTCACTGAGATAAACT
>ENA-ORUB01003743-ORUB01003743.1-human-gut-metagenome-genome-assembly--contig:-NODE-3743-length-12428-cov-2.033137_pt1 | contig 12428 bp, 9 predicted proteins | sample MGYA00241918_ERZ509200 | MGnify/ENA primary metagenome ERZ509200 (study PRJEB26280, sample SAMEA2338853) | human gut metagenome | biome: human gut; feature: human-associated habitat; material: faeces... | reverse complement strand
AAGGAGATACGGGATGACGGGATTGAGCAGCAGAGAAGTAGAAGACCGAATACAGCGGGGACTCGACAATGTTCAGGTCAATTCTTCTACCAGAACTGTCAAAGAAATAGTCAAAGAAAATGTTTTTACATACTTCAACTTAATATTTACGGTACTGGGCATTTTACTGGTGATAGTAGGATCCTTTAAAGACCTGTCCTTTATGCTGATAGTCCTTGCAAATACGGTAATAGGAATTGCCCAGGAAATCAGATCCAAGCAGACTTTGGACAAACTTAAGCTGCTTAAAATGCCTAAGAGTCATGTAGTCAGGGATGGGCGTGAGAAGGAAGTAGCTGTCGAGAAACTGGTACTGGACGATATAATAATTCTGAGGGCCGGAAGCCAGATACCGGCCGACGCACAGGTAGTCGAAGGAAGCGTACAGGTAAACGAAGCTCTCATAACGGGAGAATCGGATGAGATAACAAAGCCGGCGGGAGCAGGGCTTCTGTCTGGAAGCTTTGTGGTTTCGGGAGAGTGTCTGGCAAGGCTCACAGCTGTAGGCAGAGATTCTTATATATCGAAACTTACTTTAGAGGCCACCAAAGATAAGAAGACCGAAGAGTCAGAGATGATAAAATCTCTCGATAAGATGGTCAGAGTCATAGGCATAATCATAATTCCCGTAGGGGCAGTACTCCTGGTACAGGAATGGTTCGTCCTGGAGGGAGGATTCAGAGACAGCGTCATATCCATGGTAGCCGCCGTTCTCGGAATGATACCCGAGGGCCTCTACATGACCGCCAGCATAGCCATGGTGATAAGCGCCATGAGACTTGCCCGCCGCGACGTGCTTGTGCAGAACATGAAATGTATAGAAACTCTTGCGCGTGTAGACGTTCTCTGCGTGGACAAGACCGGCACCATAACGGAGAACGAAATGAAAGTGGACGGTTTTCAGATCATGGATGAAAGCGGCGATGAGGACAGGATTGTCAGGATGATAGGGGATCTTGTCGGGCAGCAGAATAAGGATAATATAACCATGGCCGCCATGCAGAATTTCTTCACGGAGAAGTCAGGGAGAATGGCCGAAATGATCTGTCCTTTTTCTTCTAAATATAAATACTGCGGAGTGAGCTACGGCCAGAATAATTTTGTTCTTGGGGCGCCTGAATTCGTATTGAGAGAAAGCTTCGACCGATATGGAGATTACGTCAATCAGATGAGCGAGCAGGGGTACAGAGTCTTGGCTTTCGCTCAAGTGGGGGAGGCGCCTAAGGGACAGCCTCTGTCTACCAGAGCGCATTTGCTTGCTCTCATTTTCCTGACGAACCCAATAAGAAAAGCCGCCAAAGAAACCTTTGGATTTTTTGCCGACAACGGCGTAGATATAAAGGTGATATCCGGAGATAATCCTGTTACTGTCTCCAATGTAGCGCTGGAAGCCGGTATTCTGGGAGCAGAGAATTATATCGACGCCAGACAGCTGGTAAACGAGAGAGCCATATATGAAGCCGTAGACAGGTATACCGTCTTTGGCAGAGTCACTCCGGAGCAGAAGAGGATGTTCGTGAAAGCTCTCAAAAGAAGGGGAAAGACGGTAGGAATGACCGGAGACGGCGTAAATGATATATTGGCCTTAAGAGACGCGGACTGCTCTGTGGCCATGGCCTCCGGAAGCGAGGCGGCCTCCAATGCGGCTCAGCTGGTCCTGATGGACTCTGACTTTGCCAAGATGCCTTCGGTAGTGGCCGAGGGCCGCAGGGTAGTAAATAATATACAGAAGGCGGCCACCCTTTACCTCACCAAGAATATATTTTCGCTGTTTCTGGCGTTGTTTTCGGTCATAAACGTACTTTCATATCCGCTGACTCCGTCGCAGATAACACTGATAAGCATGTTTACCATAGGCATACCTTCCTTTGTAGTATCCCTGGAGCCTAACAAGAGCCTGATAAAAGGGAAATTCCTCACCAATGTATTTAAAACTGCAGCTCCCGCCGGAATCACCACGTTTATAAGCGTCAGTTCCCTGGTGATATTCGGCGAAGTCTTTGAAATAAATAAGGAGTGTATCTCTACATCCAGCACTATGCTTGTAGCGTTGGTGGGGTTCATGATACTGGCGAAGGTTCTTTCGCCTGCGAGTAAGCTTCATGTGGCATTGATCGCTGCGATGGTAATAGGAATGGGTTACTGTGTGCTTTTCATGCCGGAGATGTTCGGCATAAGCAGTATTTCAATGCAGGCGGCCATGCTGCTTGTGGTCTTCCTGATAGCTACAGAGGCCGTGTTCAGATATATCTATAAGTTTGTGGGTCTGTTTGCAAATATAGGCAGCAAGAAGAGACGGCGCAGAAAGCATTGATAAAAACTGCGCAGGGAGAGAAAGGCCAAGGCGGATGCAGACCAAAAGAATACAAAAAAGACATATTTATTGATACAACATAAGTATTAGACATAATTAAAATGCAGATATAAAATATAGGCGGCTTTAAAAGAGCCGCCTGTTTTTTTTGCGAAGCAGCAAAAATAGAGAAGAACCTCGGCGTATAACTGGGACAGGACTTCAGCAGGCCTTAAAAGTCAGCACAGAAGAAAGGAAAGTACGTTTGTTTACTGATAAAGAATTGAAAGATCTGATTTTGCCGCTTTTTGTGGAACAATTTCTCATCATGCTCGTAGGTATAGCCGATATTTTTACAGTCAGTTTTGTCAGTGAAGAGGCTGTTTCGGGAGTTTCACTGGTGAATTCTTTCAATACAGTTTTTATAAATCTTTTTTCGGCTCTTTCGGCGGGAGGAGTCGTTATCATAAGTCAGTATATGGGAAGAGGAGATGTTAAAGAGGCGGGACGCTCGTCAAGTCAGCTTCTCACTTCTTCTGCCATATTTTCTATTGTGTCAGCTTTAATAGTGCTGATAAGCGGCGAGAGGCTGATGAAATTGATGTTTGACAGGGTGGAAGATGAGGTGATGAAAGCGTGTGTGACATATCTTGGCATATCTGCCTGCTCTTACCCGGCTCTTGCCGTCTATAATGCGGGAGCGGCTCTGTACAGGAGTATGGGAAAAACCGACGCTACTATGTATATATCTGCCGTTTCTAATTTGATAAACGTGGCGGGAAACTGCGTCGGCGTATTTGTATTTCACGCCGGAGTGGCCGGAGTTGCATGGCCATCTCTGATTTCGAGAACATTTTCCGCAATACTGATTACGTCTTTGTGCTTTTCAGAGAGAAATGATGTGAGATATACCATAGATCAGATCTTCAGAATAGATAAATCTCTTCAGAAAAAGATTCTATGCATAGCTGTCTCTAACGGTATAGAAAGCGGGATTTTTCAGCTTGTGAAGGTTGCCCTCAGCAGCGTGGCTGCGCTTGTCTGCGTAGCCATTGGGCCGGCGTTCATAACGGTGATAGGCCGCTGTATGGGCGCGGGAGACCTTGGGGCTGCGGAATTTTATTTTAAAAAGTTGATCAGGATCACTGTAACATTCTCTGCAATATGGAACGCATTGATCTTCGCAGCAACTCCCGTAATTATGCACTTTTATTCTCTGAATGTTGAAACTAAGGAGCTCATAGTTTCTCTGGTGCTCATCCATAATATCTTCAGCTCATCAGCTTTCCCCTTCGCAGATCCCGTCGGAAAAGGACTCAGAGCCGCGGGAGATGTAAAGTTTACGACGATGGTGTCTCCCTTTACTACCATCGGTATCAGACTTGTTTTTTCGATGATCTTTGGCATAAAGCTTGGTCTTGGCGTTATGGGGATAGCATATGCGATGTGTCTCGACTGGATAATCAGAGGAATCATTTTTGGCGCAAGGGTGAAAGGGGGCAGATGGAAGGAGTTTAAAGTTATCTGAGGATAGATAAAGATTTCGCTCAAAAGATGAGAACTCTATCGTTTGGCTGATTTACGCCTAAAGGAGATGTAAGGTGGCGGCGAGTGCTCTATTTACACTTTTATATTTGAATCGATATAGGAAAATTCTTGCAAATTCAGGTATATCAAAGAGAAAAGACGGGAAAAATAGGCAAAGATCAGGGCGGCGGAATAAAAACAGATAGTCGGCATATGATTGCCTCAGGAGAAACTGCCGGCGAAGGAAGCCGGCAAGAAAGCAATAAGTCATTGTAATTATGTATGAATTGATGTAAAATACATATGTATGACTCTAATTTAAGGAGGAAAGAGAGTGCGAAAGTTTAACTTCTTTTGTTCACTTATACTTGTTCTGTCGACAACTATAATGATCGTCACACTGGGACAGAACCTCGTCCTGAGAACGACGGCAGGATATACATTCTATTTTAATGACACGAGAGTCGTAAGCAAGATCTCCGGAAATTATACCAATTCGGAGATGTCCCAGGAGATAGTCTCATTTATGAACTCCTGGAGGCCTGATGAGTTTCAGGTCTATGAGGATACGGGATATGATCTCGAGGGAATATTCGATGATAAGGACAGTGACAACATGCTGGCGGTGAAAAAAACTGCGGATATAAGTTTCGTATTGTTTTTAGTCAGCGCTGTGATCACTGTGGCGATATATGTATATTTTTTGAAGAATGATTTTAAGTTGGTGCTGAGAAAGCGGCTGATTTTTACCAGCATTTTTACTGCGCTGTTGTTTGCGGCAGAGATCATAATGCTTAAGACTAAGGCCGGCCTCTCTTTTTTGATGAGCTTTGCAGGGCTTTCCTCCCTCGCCTCTGATTCCGCCCTTAAAACTATACTGGGCGGAGGCTTTATGGATACAGCGGGGAATTTCCTGCTTATATATACTGCGGTCGCATATGTGGCAGTGCTCTATGCGACGCTGGCGCTGACTAAACCGCCGAGAATATTTTACTAGAAGGAAGAAGACATGATACTCATACATTTAGCCAGAGGATTTGAAGAGACAGAAGCGATAACGGTAATCGACGTGCTGAGAAGAGCGGATTTGGACGCCCACTTTGTGTCGCTGGGTGTGTTCAGACAAGTGATAGGCGCTCACGGGATAATGATAGAAGCAGATTACAGATATGAGGAAGTAGATTACGGCTGCTGCGATATGATCGTGCTGCCGGGAGGACTGGAGGGGGCTAAGGCTCTCAGCGTCCATAAGGGAGTGAGAAAACAACTGCTGACTTTTGCCAGAGAGGGCAAGGGATTAGCAGCTATCTGTGCGGCGCCCATGATTCTGGGAGAACTGGGTATACTGGAAGGCAAAAGAGCTACCATATATCCAGGTATGGAAGAACATCTCATAGGAGCCGTACATATAGAAGAAGATGTTGTAAGAGATATAAATATAATCACATCGCAGGGACCGGCGACAGCTATGGAGTTCGCCCTGTCCATAGTAGAGTTTTTTAAGGGAAAGGAAGCGGCAGAAGAGATCGCAGAGGATCTTCTGATGAGAAGATGAGTTATAAGACTGATTTACATATACATTCATGGTATTCGGACGGGACGATGAGTCCTCTGGACATAGTGGAAAGATATTCACAGGAAAAGTATGATCTGATATCCATAACCGACCATGAAGTCACGGATGGCATAGCAGAGGCCATAGAAGCGGGAAAAGACAAGAACCTCAGGGTTATACCGGGGATAGAGATAGCTACAGTCTGCAGAGGTATAGAACTGCACATATTGGGATATTACTTTGACGCAGATGATCAGAAGCTGAAAGACCAGCTCAGATTACTGGCTCGGCAACGCAGCCGGAGAAACAAAAGGCTTTTGGCTGTCCTGCAGGATATGGGAATAGATATAGACGAGGCGGATCTGATAAAGGGAGACGGCCGGCAATATATCGGTAAGCCCGATTTTGCCAGAGTTCTGGTCAAAAAAGGATATATAAAAAATATTTCTCAAGCCTTTGAACCGGGAAAATATCTGCAGTCCGATGAGGCTGTCAGGGCCGACAGGGATAAACCCGGTACGCAAGATATGATAGAACTGATAACTTCGGCCAAGGGAATGGCTGTCCTGGCTCATCCATGCAAGATAAAAGGACTGGGAGTGCGGGGCAGCAGCGAATTTAAGTCTTCTTTCGACGGCTTGCTCAGGGAGCTTAAGGCCATGGGACTTAAGGGATTAGAATGTATCTATCCTGAACACACCGATGAAGAGAAATTCTTTTTTATAGATGAAGCGGCAAAATATCATCTTCACATAACAGAAGGATCTGACTTCCACGGGGACAGATAAAGGCGGCCTTTTGGGGCCTATCGATAGATAAACAGGTGAATAACACGAGGCAGAGGAGATTGAGACGCGTTGAAAACAGAGGGATGCCCCTTGTTTTTAGCGTGTTTTTGTCTGCGCTTATTTAAGGAGGACATATATGTATAAGACAGCAATCATCGGGGCGGGAGTAGTCGGAGCTATGACGGCGAGAAGACTCTCATCTTATGATATGGATCTGGTGATCTTAGAAAAAGAAGAGGATGTGGCCATGGGACAGTCTAAAGCCAACAGCGGAATAGTCCACGCGGGATTCGACCCGCTTCCCGGCAGCCTCAAAGCGAAGATGAACGTGCAGGGCAACGCCATGATGGAGAAGACAGCAGAAGAACTGGGAGTGAGTTTCAGAAGAAACGGCTCGCTTATCTTAGCTTTTACCGACAAAGACTGCAAGGCTCTCAGAAAGCTATACGAAAGAGGTCTTGCCAATGGTGTTCCGAAGCTGAAGCTGGTTGACGGAGAGGAAGCGCGGCGGATAGAGAAGAACTTGCCGGAAACTGTGAAAATGGCCTTGTACGCCGGTACTGGGGGAGTGATATGCCCCTATGAGCTTACCATAGAAGCGGTAGGAAACGCCATGGATAACGGGGCCTGGCTGATCAGAAATTTTGAAGTGGTATCTATCTCAAGAGACGGCGGAGCCTTTATCATAGAAGACAGAAGAGGACGTAAGATAGAAGCCGAGTATGTCATAAACTGCGCAGGACTTTATTCAGATGAAATAGCCGCTATGATAGGAGACGACTCTTTTAAGATAACGCCTCGGGCCGGGGAATATATGCTCCTGGACAAAGAAGCCGGCTGGCTGACGGACGCTACTATATTTAAAGTGCCTGACCATATGGGAAAGGGAGTGCTGGCTACCAGGACTGTAGACGGAAACATACTTTTAGGGCCTACTTCCGTGGACAGGGATGATAAGAAGGATGACAAGGTGACTGTATCTGGCCTTGAGACTGTAAAAGAAAAGGAAAAGCTTTTTTTCGGCGACATTCCTTATGACAAGGTGATAACTCAGTTTGCAGGACTAAGGGCTCATGGAGATAAGGGCGATTTCATAATAAACAGTCCGACCCACGGATTTATAAATGCCGCAGGAATAGAATCACCGGGATTGACCAGCGCCCCGGCCATAGCTCTCGAGATAGAGAGGCTCCTTATAGAGTCGGGATTTGAAGCTCCAAAGAAAAAGAATTATGAACCAAGACGCTCAAAAGAACCGGTTTTCAGAGAGGCAAGCCCGGAAGAAAAGGATCGCCTGATAAAGAAAGACCCCGATTACGGACACGTGGTGTGCAGATGTGAAGAAGTTACAAAAGCAGAGATCATACGAGCCATAAGGCGTAATCCTAAGGCGACAGATGTGGACGGCATAAAGAGACGGACCAGAAGCGGTATGGGAAGATGCCAGGGTGGATTCTGCATGCCGCAGGTACTTGAGATCATAGCTCAGGAGACAGGTAAAGATCCTCGTGATATAACTAAGAAAGGCGGAAGCTCCCGCATATTGTATGATAGAGTAAAGGGAGGGCAAGAGAGATGATTTATGCCGACGTAGCGGTGATAGGAGGAGGACCGGCCGGAATGAGCGCCGCCATATCTGCAAAAAAGGCAGGTGCCCAAAAGGTGGTTCTCATAGAGAGAGATGAGAGAGCGGGAGGTATTTTGCAGCAGTGCATCCATAACGGATTCGGGCTGCATAAGTTTAAAGAAGAACTTACAGGCCCGGAATACGGCGAGAGATACGAACAGATGACTTTTGAAGAAGGGGTGCAGCTGTTTACCGATACTACGGTCACAGATTTGTCGAGAGACAGGATTGTGACATGTATAAATGAGACCGGATGTTTTAAAATAAAAGCTGAGGCAGTAGTACTGGCTATGGGATGCAGAGAGAGACCAAGAGGCGCTCTCAACCTGGCGGGGGACAGGCCGTCCGGAGTGATGACTGCCGGTACAGCACAGAAATTCGTGAACATAAAGGGATATATGCCCGGGAGAAAGATAGTCATCTTAGGATCAGGAGATATAGGTCTGATCATGGCAAGGAGAATGACATTGGAGGGAGCAGAGGTAAAGGCTGTCTGTGAGATCATGGAAGACTCAGGAGGACTGACACGCAATATAGTCCAGTGCCTCAGAGATTTCGATATTCCGCTGAGACTCAGGCACACCGTGACCAAGGTCCACGGAAGAGAAAGAGTCGAGGGAGTGACCATAGCCCTGGTAGATGAGATGCTAAGACCTGTAGAAGGGACAGAAGAATATATAGAGTGCGATACTCTGATGCTTTCCGTAGGTCTTATACCGGAGAATGAGCTGAGCAAAAAGGCGGGGGTAGAGATAGATCCTAAAACTAAAGGTCCTGTGGTAGATGAGAACAGGCAGACTACATGCGAAGGTATCTTTGCGTGCGGAAATGTGGTCAAAGTACACGAACTGGTGGACTTTGTATCTGAAGAAGGAGAAACAGCCGGATATGCTGCAGCCTGCTATGCCGCAGGACGCCCTTTGGAGACGACACATCATTCTGAAAAAAGGATTTCAGAAAAGAAAGGTGTAAAGAACCTGGCAGATGAGGCTGATCCTGCAGTGATATGCACCGTGTGTCCTATAGGATGCAGAATAAAGGTGGAACGGGTACAGGACGGATACATGACAGAGGGAAACAACTGCAAGAGAGGAGAGGCTTATGCTATAAAGGAAGTGACTTCCCCGGAAAGGACTCTGACTACTATCATGGCCTCAGACTGTAAAAAGATGATTCCAGTCAAAACTGACAGACCTGTGCCAAAGGAAAAAATAGAAGAGCTGATGAAAATAATCAATGAGAAAACCTTGCTGTTGCCAATCTCTCTCGGAGATATTATAATAGAAAATATAGGGGGAACAGGAGCTAACGTAGTTTGCACCAGATCCTTCAATATATGATAGACAGGAGATGAAGGAGAGATGTCTGTATTCAGCAGCAGAAAAGTTGCGGCGGCAGTTAGAACAAGAGAGGATTTTGAAATCGCTTTAAAATCCAGAGTGGATGTTATCTTTCTGCTGTATTCCAGCATAATGAACATTAAAGGTTATATAGACAAATGTCATAAGGCGGGAAAAAAAATATTTATTCATATGGATTTTGTCGAAGGTATAGGCAAGGATAGAGCTGGTCTCGAGTTCCTGAAATATCAGGGGGTGGACGGTATACTTACCACGAAAACCAATATGATACGTCCTGCAAAAGATTTGGGTCTTGTTACAGTACAGCGGTTTTTTATAGTCGATTCACACTCGGTGGATACCGCTGTGGAGTCCATAAGGATAGCCAAGCCTGATGTGGTGGAGATCATGCCCGGAGTGGTAAGCAAGAAAATAAGAGAATTTTCTGAGAAGGTTTCCAACGACATACTGGCCGGAGGTCTGGTAGAGTTTAAAGAAGACGTGGACGAGGCTATAGCCGCAGGAGCTACGGCAGTATCGACTGCGGACAGAGAATTATGGAACTATAGATAAGATATAAAGGCAGGTAGAAATATGAAGATCAAATTTTGTGGAGCATCCACGGGCGTCACGGGATCGTGCCATATGATAACTACAGATAAGCACAAGATTCTGCTTGACTGCGGACAGTTTCAGGGCGGAAAAGCGATGGAGGTCATGAACAGAGAGCCTTTTCCCTTCGAGCCTTCGGAGATAGAATGTGTGGTGCTCAGCCATGCCCATATCGACCACTGCGGACGACTTCCTCTTCTCGTAAAGAGAGGGTTTAGAGGAAACATATATTGTACCGACGCTACAGCGGATCTTCTTGCGGTGATGTTAAAGGACAGCGCATATATTCACGAAAAGGACGCAGAATGGCAGAGCAAGAGGAACGCCAGAAGCGGCAGGGGACCCGTTGAGCCTCTCTACACTATAGATGATGCAGAAGACGCTCTTAAACTCGTCAAGCCCGTACTTTACGATCAGCTGATAGAGCTGAACCCGGAGATAAATATAGTTTTCAACGATGCCGGACACATATTAGGGTCAGCTATAACAGAGCTGTGGATAACTGAAGGCGAGAATACTTCAAAGATAGTATTTTCAGGTGACCTGGGAGTTACTGACAGACCTATACTCAGAGATCCGGTAAAGATAAAAAAAGCCGATTACGTCATAATGGAGACTACTTACGGAAACAGGCTCCATCCGGCCAATGCCACCAGCATAGACGAGCTGATAGAAATAACGCTGGCTACTATAAAGAGAGGCGGCAGTGTCATAATTCCGTCTTTTGCCGTAGGAAGAACACAAGAACTAATATATCAGTTCAATATGTTCTATGAACAGCACCCGGAATATCAGAAACAGCTGGAGAATGTAAATGTGTATATCGACAGTCCCATGGCGACTACAGCAACCGAAGTGTTTAAGAGAAATGCCCAGGTATTCGACGAGGAGACTAAGCAGTATATACTCAGCGGAGATAATCCGCTGGATTTCAAGAATCTGAAATTTACCAGGAATACTCAGGATTCGCAGATGCTCAATTCGGACAGATCACCTAAGATAATCATATCCGCCAGCGGAATGTGCGAAGCAGGCAGGATTCGTCACCATCTGAAACACAATCTCTGGGACAGCCGCAACAGCATAGTCTTTGTCGGATATCAGGCTGAAGGTACTTTGGGAAGGCTGCTGGTGGAAGGCGCCAAAGAAGTGAGACTCTTCGGCGAGACTATAGTAGTCGGAGCACAGATCCACAATCTGGAGGGATTTTCCGGTCACGCCGATCAAAACGGACTTTTAGATTGGTTGGGCGGATTTAAGATCAAGCCTAAACAGATCTTTTTGGTACACGGAGAACTTGAATCCAAGATGGATTTTGCCAAGATTATCGGAGAAAAATTCGGATACCATCCTGTGGTTATAACCGAAAACTCGGAGTTTGAGCTGGAGACGGGACAGCTTTTGAGCAAAGAAGAGGTCATCCTCGACGCCATGGATGAAGAAGGCGTAGAAGAGCTCAAAGACAAGATCGCAGATATAAAATCAGAACTTGACAGCGTGCTGTCCAGTACCCAGGGAGTCATAGAAAACAGAATCTCTGCCGAAAAACTGCAGCAGATAAACAATATCGTGCTGGAACTGGAGAAAGCGTCCGCCAACTTGGGTTCGTCCATTACGGCGGAAGACAGAGACAGCGCTCCCCTGAGCGGCCAAAAGTAGAAGGAGCAAGAAAGTATGGACAAGGTAATCGTAATAGGTATAGCAGGCGGAACCGGCTCAGGAAAAAGCACTATGATCAGAAAGATCAAGGAAGAGTTCAGCGACGAGATAACTATACTCAGTCATGATTTTTATTACAAGGAACACAGCGACATACCTTTTGAGGAGAGAAAAAAACTCAATTACGATCATCCCAACGCCTTTGATACTGATCTGATGATAAAGCACATCAAAGAACTGACCAGGTGGAGACCGGTAGAAAGGCCGGTATATGATTTCACTATTCATAACAGAGTGGATGAAACTATGACGGTAAGTCCGGCTAAAGTCATAATAGTAGAAGGAATACTGATATTTGAGAATAAAGAACTTCTTGACTTGTTCGATATCAAAGTATTTATAGATACCGACGCAGATGTGAGGATAATAAGAAGAATTCTCAGAGATGTAAGAGAGAGGGGACGTACTCTGGATTCGGTAGTGAACCAATATCTCACAACAGTTAAACTGATGCACGAGCAGTTCGTGGAACCCAGCAAGAAGAACGCCGATATAATAATTCCCGAAGGCGGCTATAATGTGGTGGCTCTGGAAATGCTCAACGAGAGGATACATTCGCTTTTGAAGACGCAAAAACGCCGATAGGAGTAAATAAGAGATGTAAAGATCGGGAGACTCGTCTCAAGCTGCACTTAAAGTTTGAATTTCTTTGAGATCAAATTCTTTTACTATCAGGAAGTGTCCTATATTTAAAATTATATTGGGAGTTGCTTTCCTTTTCGCTGACTACTGACGATTATATTCGTCGTTAGAGGTGTCGATGAAAATAATTAAAAATGACTAAAACAACGCTATTCCCGTAAAGGAGCCTATTTCGCTTCTTTACGGGAATTTTTTCTTTGCAAGTCTCGGTTACCTTAAATTATAGAGCGTTTGCGGGAATTTTTGAACATCTTATAGCGGCGAAGTGGCTGCCTGGAGAGCCTTA
>ENA-ORUB01003740-ORUB01003740.1-human-gut-metagenome-genome-assembly--contig:-NODE-3740-length-12446-cov-2.654911_pt1 | contig 12446 bp, 9 predicted proteins | sample MGYA00241918_ERZ509200 | MGnify/ENA primary metagenome ERZ509200 (study PRJEB26280, sample SAMEA2338853) | human gut metagenome | biome: human gut; feature: human-associated habitat; material: faeces... | reverse complement strand
CGATAATATCCTGCAGTTCTTTATATTTCTGAAGAATCGCGATCACTTTGTTCGCCACTTCGTAATGCTCTTCCCCAACGATCTCCGCTTCCAAAATACGGGAACTTGACTCCAGAGGATCAACTGCCGGATAGATACCTTGCTCTACCACTTTTCTCGAGAGAACCGTCGTCGCATCCAAATGAGCAAACGTCGTTGCCGGAGCCGGGTCTGTCAAGTCGTCGGCAGGTACATAGACTGCTTGTACGGATGTAATAGAACCTTTCTTGGTAGAAGTGATTCGTTCCTGCATAGCACCCATTTCGGTTGCCAGTGTCGGTTGATAACCTACTGCCGAAGGCATTCGTCCTAACAAGGCTGAAACTTCAGAACCCGCCTGCGTGAATCGGAAGATATTATCAATGAAGAACAGAATATCTTTAGCTTCTCCTTCTTTTGATAAATCACGGAATGATTCGGCAATGGTCAGTCCTGACAAAGCAACGGAAGAACGTGCTCCAGGAGGTTCATTCATCTGTCCGAACACAAGTGTCGCCTGGGATTTGGCTAATTCGTTATGATCGATTTTGGATAGATCCCAATTTCCGGCTTCCATGCTTTTCTTGAACTCTTCTCCGTAACGGATAACTCCTGATTGGATCATCTCACGCAGTAAGTCATTTCCTTCACGTGTTCGTTCTCCAACACCGGCGAAAACAGAGAAACCGTTATTCTTCTTGGCGATGTTGTTGATCAGCTCCATGATCAATACTGTTTTTCCAACACCAGCACCACCAAACAAACCGATTTTTCCACCCTTTAAATAAGGTTCCAACAAGTCAATAACTTTGATTCCTGTGTAAAGAACTTCTTTACTTGTCGTTAATTCTTCAAATTTAGGTGGCTCCCGATGGATGGGAAATGCTCCTTTGTGATCAAGTTCTTCCATTCCATCGATTGCATTTCCTGTGACATTAAGCAGACGTCCTTTTACTTGATCGCCTACTGGCATTGTGATAGGTGAACCTAATGCAATGACTTCCATCCCTCTTTTTAAACCATCTGTTGAATCCATGGCTACTGTACGAACGGTATTTTCACCTATGTGTTGTTGCACTTCAACAATAAGCTTTTTCCCGTTGGGGCGAGTTATTTCCATGGCGTCGTGGATATGAGGGAGTACGATGGGTGTATCCGACGTTTTGTCGAAATGAACGTCCACGACTGGACCGATAACCTGTAAAATAAAACCTTTTATTTCTCCCATTAGAATTTTGCCTTTAAATTACGGTTGCAATATTACAAAAGATCTAGTTTTGTTTTTCGTTTGAGCTATTTTTTTTGTCTTTTTGTAATATGTTAAACATTCTACATGACGTATTTGAAGAAAAATAGACTAATTCTTTTTGAAAATAAACCAATTTGTGTGTTTTTGCTATTAATGAGTAAGTGTCGGAATTATAAGCTATCATCCAGTTTTTAGCTCGTTTTGGGTGGAAAAATGAGGGAAATGTTTTGGTTTGTTAAATGAATAGAAACGAATTTGCCTTTGTTTGATTGATTTTTCAGAAAAGACTTTTTGTTGTTACTATGGACTTGTGATTTGCAAGTTATAAATAAAGAATGTACTTTTGGCGATAATAAATAGCTATGTATTAAGATGAGTGTCGTTATTGGAATTGACGTCGGAGGAAGTACAACGAAAGTTGTAGGTATAAGGAACAAGCAGATTTGTAATCCTCTGTTTGTTCGTGCAACAGATCCGGTTGCCTCTTTGTTTGGAGCATTGGGTAAATATTTGTATGATAATAATATTCCTTTAAGTAAGGTCGAGAAAATTATATTGACGGGTGTTGGAAGTGCTTATATTTCTCAACCGTTGTATGGCTTGCCAACTGCGCGGGTAGATGAGTTTCTGGCCAATGGTTTGGGCGCACAATATATGACAAACTTGGATAAGCTGATTGTTGTCAGTATGGGAACAGGTACTTCTTTTGTCAAGGTTGACGGCAATGATGTGCAACATATCGGAGGTATAGGTATTGGTGGCGGAACCATTTTAGGTTTGTCCCGCTTGTTATTGAAGACACAAGATTTCAAGCAGATCATAGATTTGGCTCAACAAGGTTCTGTTTCGTCTATTGATTTGCAGATTCAAGATATTTGTAATCGTCCGTTACCTGGTTTGCCTTTAGATGCAACGGCCTCCATTTTTGGGAAGGCTGCTGCCAATGCTTCTCTGGAAGATATAGCCGCCGGAATTGTACACATGGTTTTGCAAAGCATAGGACAAGCAGCTATTTTATCTTCTTTAAATTCGGATATTAATGATTTTGTATTAATCGGGAATCTGACACGTATGCCTCAATGTGCCGAGACATTTCCTAATCTGGAAAAGATGTTTGGGAAACGATTCCTTATTCCTAAATATGCCGAATACAGAACGGCTATCGGAGCTGCTTTGTCTTATATCAGAAATCATGCTTGTGATGATATCTAAATAATAAACTCGCTTATGGATTGATGACTATCAACATAAGCGAGTTTATTATTAATGATTAAATGTTCTGTTTATTAATCGAGTGTACGAATATCCATATTCCGGAACCAGATTAAAGCATCTCCATGTTTACCTTGTAATCCGATATATCCTTTCGTTGGAAGTTCGGCAAATGGTTTCGGAAGCCAGCTTGGGATTTTACTACCATCCGGATTGACAGTTCCTGATGTCCATTTACTCATATCCATTTCTGTAACCAATTCTCCATTGAGTTCTACAGTAATGTGCTGACCTTCGCATTTGATACGCATGCGGTTCCATTCACCAGGACGTTTTACAACCCGGTCTCTTTTAGCCGGTAGATGTCCATAAATAGCTGCTGAACGGGCATAAGGTTGATCATTGGCCCATTTTTCACAATAATCATCTGCAATCTGAATTTCTACAGAGTTTGGAATCCAGTCATTGATGTCGGTACAATACACTACGACGCCGCTGTTTGTTCCTTCGTCTGTCTTAAATTCCAGATCCAATTCGAAGTTTTCGTATTGGGTCTTTGTCCAAATGGATTCATCCTTGGTAGCCGACAAGACTCCGTCTTTCATGCTCCATACTTCAGGATTGTAGGTCGCGTCTTCCAGGTTGTTACCAAACAAAGGTTTCCATTTACCTTGTGTTTCTGCATTGGACGGCAGAAATGAGATACAGCATAAGCATGCTGCCATTAAAAACTTTTTCATAATGCTTAAATTGAAATTAGATTATATAAGTTGTTTCTACAGACCAAATGTAAGGAATAAAATGTGAATACTGATAAAGTGGCATGTATTTTAAACGAAAATTAAACATCTAAGGTCAAAAACAGCCGCAACCGGCTCTTATATACTTGAGTTTCCCGATTGCGGCTGGATAATTAATGGATGGGATTTTTATTCAGGAATGATAGTAAATCCCCATTGATAATCTTTGTTTGCAGGCAATGTATATTGTGGTTCCGGACGTGCGCCCCAGCTGTCATAACCACCTACACCTTGCTGTTTTAAATCAATGCAAACTTCAACATAATTACGTGGTGTAACATCGTTGATGTGATGTTGACGGCGTAGAACGTTTTTAGCTGCTTCTTCATCATGGTTGGCAATCTGTTCAGGAGTGAAATTACTCCACTGACGAGGTAGATTGGTCTGTTCTTCATCATCAAAATCTTCGATAGAATTACGTAACGCATTGAATTCGATCAGCTCGTCTGCTACAATCTTTAGTCCTTTTCCTTTGTTTGAGCTAACAGAAACCCAACGGGTATCTGTGTGATGGCCGTTTTCTTGCGGACGAACATAAGGGAAATACAAATCTTCAGCTGTAGATTTGTAAAGACCTACCAATGTACCGGCTTTACGATCCCAGTAGTTTTCTTCAGGTCCGCGACCGAAATATTCTACTTGGTTCATTGCGGCCGGCATACGGAAACGAACACCTATTCTCGGAACAGTCAGTTTTGATGCTTCCTTACGAGCTGCATCTCGTCCCGGAGTAAATGTAGCTGTGCGGGTTGCTTCAGATACTTCTGTTTCTGCTTCGTTCATTTCAGTAGAAGTGAAATGTGCTGCAACATGAACGGCTCCACTTGGATAGATTGTATAATCAACAATGTACAGGTTACCTGCCGGTAACAGATAGTTGATAGTCATAATAGCATTTTTTCCATCCATCTTGACTGTTGCATCCGATACATTGAAGTTTTTGCTACTCTGTTTCCATATTTGTTCGCGTTTGGGTTGGCCATTTCCGTAATCATTGTCGGTAGGACCACGCCAGAAGTTCGGTTGTAAACCAAAGCCTTCGCTGAAGTATTCGGTAGAACCGACTTTATAAGATGAAACCAGACCAGTCTTCTTGTTGAATACAAAGTTTACTTTCGAAGAAGAAGCAACGAGTTCATCTCCGTTTTCACTGACTGATAATGCCGGACCTGATGTCTTGAGATCAGATTTTATAGGTTCTATCGGTAAACGGAATTGTTCGCTGGCGATTTCATGCCCTTCTTGTATCAATCCTTCAGGCTGAACGGTTACAACACTGAAGTTAACGAAATACTCAGTATCCTTTTGAGGCTTCAAGCCGGCCATGTTTACTTGCAACTCTTTCGATGTTTGCGGAGCAATGTCCAAAGATACTTTTCCGTGTCTGACAGCTTTACCATTGGCCATAATGGTATAAGTAATCATATAGTCTTTCAGGTTTTTGAAGTAGTATCGGTTGAATACTTCAAAGGTACCGTTGGCCAAGTCTTTGGCCGTGATGGCAACGTCCTGATAAACATATTTTACTTCTGCCATTGCCGGATGAGGCGTTCTGTCTGGACCGACAATACCATTACATAAGAAGTTTCCGTCGCTAGGAGCATTTATACCGTAATCTCCTCCGTAGGCATAATAAGGACGACCGTTTGCATCTTTCTCCAGGAATCCCTGATCAACCCAGTCCCAGATATAACCACCTTGCAGGTTCGGATATTTATAGATTGCATTCCACTGGTCCAGCAAGCTTCCGGTTGAATTACCCATGGCATGTGCATATTCAGAAGGAACAACCGGACGGTCACTTCCTTTTTGTCCGATTTCTTCAAACCAGCTGGCTCCTGGGTATTGTGGTACATACATATCTGTATTCCATTCCCACAAAGCCCGTTCGTAATTGACCGGACGATTCATTCCGTCTTTTTCCTTATTCTTGATGTAGAGATAAGTCTGATAGAAGTTATATCCGTTACCGGCTTCGTTACCTAATGACCAGAAGGTTACACTCGGATAGTTCTTATTCCGCTCATACATGTTGATTGTTCTGTCCATGTGCGGTTTGAGCCATTCCGGGTTATTACCTAAGGTTCCGCCTTTGCTCAAACTATAATACATACCGTGTGATTCGATGTTGGCTTCATCATATACATACAGTCCGTATTCATCACACAATTCATAGAATTTCCGGTCTTGCGGGTAATGACACAAACGGACAGAATTGATGTTATGCTTTTTCATCAACTCAAAGTCTTTGCGCATCAACTCGACAGGTACATAGTGCCCGGTTTTCGGATTATGCTCGTGAATGTTAACCCCTTTGAATTTAACCGGCTGTCCGTTAACCAGGAACACAGTATAAGGCTTTCCGTTTCCGGCTAATTCTTTCGTCTGTTTCATTTCGAAGCGGCGGAAACCCACATGATAAGGAACAACTTCCACTGTTTTGTCTCCGTCTTTAATGGTCATCACCATTTTATAAAGATTCGGAATTTCTGCAGTCCAGGTTACAACATCCGGAATAGATGTTTCAAAAGATGCCGTAGAATTTACAGCCGGACTGACCCAAAGGTTTTTGCTTTCTGTGGCAATGGCTTTGCCGCTTTTATCAAGCAACTCATAAGAAATAGTTAGATTCTTCGCTTTTTCTTCATGATTCTTCAGGTCGATAGCCAATTTGAAGATACCTGTTTTGTATGTATCGTCGAGCGTTGAGATAACCCGGAAGTCTTGAATGGCAGTTTTAGGCTGTGACCATAAATAAACATCGCGCTCAATACCGCTCACACGCCAAAAGTCCTGGCATTCCAGATAGGAGCCCGTACTCCAACGGAATATTTTTAAGGTAAGAACATTCTTTCCAGGTTTCAGGTATTTGTTGATCAGAAATTCTGCCGGATTCTTGGAATCTTCGCTATAACCAACTTCCTGTCCGTTTACATAGACATACGTTCCTGATTTGGCTCCTGCGATATGTAAGTAAATATCTCGTCCGTCCCAATCTGCCGGAATTTCGATATCCCGCCGATAGACTCCAACCGGATTTTCTTCTGGCAATAACGGTGGTTGCGGATTACGTGCCTTGAATTCGTATCCATGATTGGTATAAATGGCAACGCCGAAACCCTGTCGTTCCCAGTTCCCCGGAACTTGAATGTCATTCCAGTTGTCTGTACTGGTAGAAGGATCGGTGATGTTGTCTGGAAGATCTTTGTACGAGTTGACAAAGTAGAATTTCCAGGTTCCGTTCAGTAACTGGTAATACGGACTTTTCTCGTAAGCAAGGGTGAGTGCCGTGTTTTTGTCGGGATACGTCATAAAGGCGCTCCTTGGCGTTTCTTTATTGACGGATACGGTTTGAATATCTTTCCAATAAGGAAGGGAACAAACCGATACGTTGTTCTCCGCATAGACATTTCCGGGACCTAAAACAACCGGACCGCCTAATGCTCCACACAATAAAATTGTCTTAATGATATATTTCATAACTAATACAATAAAAAAACACAAACTTGCCTGTTATCTGCAAATAAGCTTGTGTTGTTTATAATTAATTCATGTTTAACGGGCAGCGTAAAATGAGTAGTTTTCTGCTACTTCCTGGAAAGCAAGAACTCCAGCTTGACTTAATTCGACATTCATTTCTTGGCCATTCGGCAAGTACATAACGACATCGTTAGCTCCATCAAACTTCAACAATTTGTGCATTTCTCCGTTTGATTTAACGCTCCAGCTTTCTTCCTGGCTGTTATAAACCAAGTCAATAGCCTTGTCTTCTTTTCCTGCTTTTTCAATGTGATAGCCATCAGCCTTCGTTTCAACGGTGTAGATTCCGTTTTCAGTTTCTACGTTTTGAGTTTTACCGGCATCAGCAACAGGAGAATTGCCTGACCAGAACTCAATAGAGTTCAGTACCAGAATGTCTGACAGGATTGTAATTTCATAAACAGGGATGATATGAAATGCAATAAAGACAAGTTCGTTTACAAATTTACTATTGATACTTTGATTCCAACTTAATAATTTGTTTGTCAGTCCAAATGATCCGATGCAAGACGAAAATGTCATGCTTGCCGCCAGTGTGGCAGCTACAGCTAGTGTAAGACTTTTTTTCTTCATGATATTACTAATTTAGAATGATAATTTGTTGCGAAGATAAAAAAAACTTTGAACTGTTGTATCTTTGCACACACATTTAAAGAAAATAATTATGATTTCAGTTGAAGGTTTACGCGTAGAGTTTGGAGGTTTTACTTTATTTGATGATGTTTCTTTTGTCATTAATAAGAAAGACCGGATTGCTTTGGTGGGGAAGAACGGTGCCGGAAAATCGACCATGTTGAAGATTCTTGCCGGTTTGCAATCGCCTACAAGCGGAGTTGTAAGTATTCCGAAAGAAACAACCATCGGGTATTTACCACAGCAAATGCAACTGAAAGATATCCGGACAGTACGCGAAGAAGCCGAGATGGCTTTTGACCATATTCATGATATGGAACGTGAAATCAATTTGCTGAACGAACAGTTGGCAGAACGGACCGATTATGAATCGGAAGCTTACCATAAGATTATTGACAAAGTAACTCATTTGTCGGAACAGTTCCAAATGATGGGTGGTAGTAATTATCATGCCGAACTGGAAAGAACCTTGATCGGTTTGGGCTTTTCGCGTGAAGACTTCGACCGCCCAACCAGCGAGTTCAGTGGTGGTTGGCGTATGCGTATCGAGCTGGCCAAACTGTTGCTTCGCCGACCGGATGTGTTATTGCTCGACGAGCCTACCAACCATTTGGACATTGAATCTATCCAGTGGCTGGAGAACTTTATAGCAACCCGGGCCAATGCGGTTATTTTGGTTTCGCACGATAGGGCGTTTATCGACAATACGACTTCACGTACGATTGAAATTGAGCTGGGACATATCTATGATTATAAGGTGAAGTATTCCGATTATGTTGTGTTGCGCAAAGAACGTCGCGAACAACAGTTGCGGGCTTACGAAAACCAGCAGAAGAAATTGGCGGATACTGAAGCTTTCATCGAGCGTTTCCGCTATAAGGCTACTAAATCAACACAGGTACAATCGCGTATCAAGCAGTTGGAAAAGATAGAACGGATCGAAGTGGACGAGATTGATACGGCGATGCTGAACTTGAAATTCCCGCCTGCGCCTCATTCAGGTTCTTATCCGGTGATTGCCGAGGAAGTTTCAAAGAGTTATGGAGATCATTTGATTTTCGAGCATGTCAATCTGACGATCAAGCGGGGAGAAAAGGTGGCATTTGTTGGTAAAAACGGTGAAGGTAAATCTACCTTGGTGAAGTGTATCATGAATGAGATTCCGTTTGAGGGCTCTTTGAAGCTGGGACATGGTGTCAAGATTGGTTATTTTGCACAGAACCAGGCGCAACTGCTCGATGATAATATGACGGTATTTGATACAGTCGATTATGTGGCCCAAGGAGATATCCGGACGAAGATACGGGATATTTTGGGAGCTTTCATGTTCGGTGGAGAAGCATCCGAAAAGAAAGTTGCGGTTTTGTCGGGAGGTGAGCGCAGTCGTCTGGCGATGATCCGTTTGCTTCTTGAGCCGGTCAATTTGCTTATCCTCGACGAGCCTACCAACCATTTGGATATGCGCTCGAAAGATGTCTTGAAGAATGCCTTGAAAGATTTCGACGGAACGGTTATTGTCGTATCGCACGACCGTGAGTTTCTGGATGGTCTGGTTGAGAAAGTCTATGAATTTGGCAACAAGCGGGTAGTAGAACACTTGGGTGGCATTTATGAATTCCTGGAACGGAAGAAAATGCAGAATTTGCAGGAGCTGGAAGTCTCGGCAAACAAAGCAACGGAGGCTGCGGCGGACGAAAATGTGCCGACCCAGAACAAGCTTTCGTATGAGGCCCGGAAAGAACTGAACAAGGCCATTAAAAAGCAGGAGAAACTGATTGCTGAATCGGAAAAGAAAATAGAAGAGCTGGAAACTTCGATTGCCAATTTGGAGGCCAAGCTGGCTACTCCCGAAGGTGCTTCGGACGCAGCTCTTTATACCCAATATGCCGATTTGAAGAAGGCTTTGTCCGAAACGATGGATCTGTGGACAGAACAGACGATGGAATTGGAAGAAATGCAACAGAATTGATCCGCTAAAACCGGAAGAGATTTGATGAGATCCCGGCGGAAATGACAAGAAAACAGGAAGGTTTTCATGTCATTTCCGTTGGGTTATTTTTTTGCTTGTATTGAGAGTCTTTTCCAAAATAGTGGAAATAAAATTCTTTTTCCTCCGGTTAAAAATTGAAGAATTAACTATGAAAACTTTGTTCGCCCAGGGCGAACATATATTCGTCGTTTGTGAATATATATTCGCCTACGCTGAATATGTATTCGGAAGCGGCGAATAAAGAAAATATGATAAGTAAATCCAGAAAAGAAAGGCGGGTTGTGAAAAAATATAAGTGACCGGCGGATTATTTTTAAATGGAAATGAGACAATGATAAGGATGTTTTTTATAATTTTGTATGATAATACAAGAATAACACACAAAACTAAAAATATACTTTATGTTGACGCAAATTATAAACGGTAAGATTCTTACCCCGCAGGGCTGGTTAAATAACGGCTCAGTGCTGATGCAGGATAATAAAATTCTGGAAGTAACGAATTGTGATTTAGCTATTGTAGGAGCCAAACTGATTGATGCCAAGGGCATGTATATTGTTCCCGGTGGAGTGGAAATACACGTGCACGGCGGTGGAGGCCGTGACTTTATGGAAGGAACTGAAGATGCTTTCCGTGCGGCTGTGCATGCACATATGTTACATGGTACGACTTCTATATTCCCGACTTTATCTTCTTCTACAATTCCAATGATACGCGCTGCTGCCGAAACGACCGAAAAATTGATGGCAGAGCCGGATAGTCCGGTTTTAGGCTTACACTTGGAAGGTCATTATTTCAACTTGAAGATGGCCGGCGGACAAATGCCTGAAAACATCAAGAACCCGGATCCGGAAGAATACATCCCGTTGCTTGAAGAAACACATTGTATTAAACGTTGGGATGCCGCTCCTGAACTTCCTGGAGCTATGCAGTTTGGTAAATACATTACTTCAAAGGGTGTGTTGGCCGCTGTCGGACATACGCAAGCCGAATATGAAGATATTCTGACTGCCTATGAAGCCGGTTATTCACATGCAACCCATTTTTATAATGCGATGCCGGGATTCCATAAGCGCCGTGAGTATAAATATGAAGGAACCGTTGAAAGTATTTATTTGATTGATGATATGACTGTTGAAGTAGTGGCAGATGGAATTCACGTTCCGCCAACTATTCTTCGTCTGGTATATAAGATTAAAGGTGTAGAACGTACTTGTTTGATTACTGATGCGTTGGCTTGTGCGGCAAGTGACAGTCAGGTAGCTTTTGACCCGCGTGTTATTATTGAAGATGGCGTTTGTAAGTTGGCAGACCGCTCGGCTTTGGCTGGAAGTATCGCCACAATGGACCGTCTGATCCGTACAATGGTGCAGAAAGCCGAAATACCTTTGGCTGATGCTGTCCGGATGGCTTCTGAAACACCGGCTCGTATCATGGGTGTTTACGATCGGAAAGGTTCTTTGCAACGTGGTAAAGATGCAGACATCATGGTATTGGATAAAGATTTGAATGTACGTGCTGTCTGGGCAATGGGTAAATTGGTTGAAGGAACAAATAAATTGTTCTGATTAACGGATAACAAGCACAATTTGGTAATTAGTTAGGAGAAAGAGGTATGTTAACACAAATAATAAACGGAAAAATATTAACTCCCCAAGGTTGGTTGGAAGATGGTTCTGTCTTGATTTGCGACGGAAAGATCCTGGAAGTAACCAATAGTGATCTGGCAGTGATTGGAGCCAAGGTAATTGACGCTAAAGGTATGTATATCGTACCGGGATTGGTAGCCATGCATGTACACGGTGGTGGCGGACATGATTTTAAGGAAGGAACGGAAGAAGCTTTTCAAGCTGCCGTTCAAGCTCACTTGAAGCATGGTGCGACTTCCATTATTCCAACGCTTTCGGCTTCTTCAGCAGATGAAATCCGTAAAGCCGGTGCAGTTTGTGAAGCGATGATGGCTCAACAGGGTCCGGTACAGGGATTGCATTTGGAAGGTCCTTATCTGAACCGGAAAATGGCGGGAGCATTATTTGCCGATCATGTGAAAGATCTTGACAAAGAAGAATACCGCGCCCTGCTGGAAGATATCAAATGCATCAAGCGTTGGGATATTAGTCCGGAACTGGAAGGTGCGATGGATTTTGCCCAATATGTCAAGTCAAAAGGAATAATGCTGGCTGTAACACATACAGAAGCCGAATATGATCTGATCAAGGCTGCCAATGAAGCTGGTTTTACCCATGCAGCACATTTCTATAATGCAATGCCCGGCTTCCATAAGCGTCGTGAATATAAATATGAAGGAACCGTAGAAAGTGTTTATCTGATGGATGATATGACTGTCGAAGTGATAGCAGACGGTATGCATCTTCCTTCTACAATTCTGCGGTTGGTGTATAAACTGAAAGGCGTAGAAAAGACTTGTTTGGTAACAGATGCCGTTTCTTATGCCGCTTGTGAGCATCCGCAAGTTGATCCTCGCTTTGTGATAGAAGATGGCGTTTGTAAATTGGCTGATCATTCCTCATTGGCAGGAAGTCTGGCTACAATGGATGATCTGGTTCGTACAATGGTGCAGAAAGCAGATATACCATTGGCTGATGCTATCCGGATGGCTTCCGAGACACCGGCCCGTCTGATTGGTATTGATGATCGGAAAGGAACATTGGCGCGTGGTAAGGATGCGGATATATTGATCCTGGATCGGAAGTTAAAGGTAAGAGGAGTTTGGTCAATGGGACACGAAATTGGAGGAACCAATACGCTGGCCTGATCAAATCGAACAGAGAATATAGAATCAAGCTTTCTTCCACAGCGTTGGAAGGAAGCTTTTTTTGTGAATGAAAATAGAATGGGATGAAAAATGTGTTTAATAACATCCGCTTTTAGTGTGGATGGCTTAAATCAAGTTAAATGGATGAGAAAAACAAGCAAACTTGTGTGCTATATAACATAAAAGCTCTATATTTGCACTGTGTTTTTCATGGTATTAGATTTAAGG